>Ga0334890_1003457_pt1 | contig 15948 bp, 12 predicted proteins | sample GraSluR1_MG_3_FD_207220 | JGI IMG/M metagenome (GOLD analysis project Ga0334890, IMG submission 207220) | Sludge microbial communities from methane-producing bioreactor in Wageningen University, Netherlands - Granular Sludge_31_08-R1 | ecosystem: Engineered > Bioreactor > Anaerobic >... | reverse complement strand
AGCAAACTCGCTACGCTCAGACATGCTATTTTCTTACGCATTTTTTGATTCGCTCAATTGTTTTTTGTACGAAAATTCTCAATTGTTCGCTACTTTATTTCATCCATATTTACCTTCAAGGCGTTATAATAAAAAAATTTTGTATCACTTGCAACTTTTAGCTATTTAAACGTTTAACCAATTAAACATTTTTTGTTTTTCCTTACCAACTGACTATAAATTATTATGCGACATACTATTTTTTACATAGAACCAAAATATTATATTTTCACAAAACTATCAAATACCTCATATATAATTTTCTGAAAACAATTTTATTAGGAGGTTATATATGAAAAAAATTATCTTTTCATTATTTTTATTAGTATTAAGCACAACCATTTTTTCAGAAAAATTCATCTTAAAAAACAATTATATTACGGTGAATATTTTTCCAGCAACTTTAGAAATGACTGCAAAAATCAACAATAATTGGGCAAGAATATCTTATTCACAAAAAGAAACTGATTTTGAATTAATAAAAAAAACTGATCATGAAATAATATTTTTAAAAGATAATAATAATTTTGAAATTTCTTTTAAAATTGAAAACGAAAAAATATCTTTTAACTCCAAATCTTTAAAAGATAAAAGTATGACTTGGCCTATAATAGGTAAAGATTCCGAATTAGATGCTTTTATCATTCCTTTTTCTACAGGAAGTTATATCCCTTATAACGATAAAAATTGGTTAGAATTTTTAACAAAATATAATAATGAAATAGATTCAATGGAAGGTTTATCTTTTCCAGCTTTTGCATTAGATATGAAAGGATATACTTTAAACTTTTTCTTCACTAATTTAATTTATAATACAATCATTTTTGAAAATATAAATAACAATTTATTTATGAGTATAAACCATGATTTTAAAAAAAATAATACCGAAAAAGAATACGGTTTTGAAATTCATATAGGAAAAGACGATCCAACAGAAGTTGCACATATTTATAGAAAAATGTTAGAAGAAAACAATCAATTTATTTCTTTTGAAGAAAAAATTAAAGAAAATCCCAAATCTGAACTTTTGCTAGGTGCTGCACATATTTATTTTCATGCTACACAAGCTTTATCTATATATGACATTAAAAATTACAGCGATTTCTGCACCTTTATTTTATCAGATAATGTACAAGCGAAATATTTTTATAATCTTTTAGATAACCAAACAAAACTAGAAATTAAAAGCATGGAAAACACAAGAAATCCTTATTTATATATAAAAAGAAATATCGTTAATTCTATAAATCAAATTTTGAAAAAAGCAAATCTTTATAACGAAAATATTTTTAAGAATTTTAATGAAATATCAGAAATAAAAGAATTATTAGATAAAAAAATAGACAATCTAAATGATTCACAATTATATAGATTGAATAGTTTATTATTTTATCATACTTTTAAACCTTATTTAAATAACTTTGAAAACTTTGGTGATGCCGCCTCTTTAAATATGATAAACAACTTAAAAAACTCAGGATTAGATAGATTATGGCTTGGAATGAGTCATTGGGAAGGCGGGTTATTCAGGCCAGAATTTGTAGATCTAGCTGTTAAAAATAATTATCTAATAGGCATTTATGATTCCTACGGATCGGTTCACGATATAAATTCTGATCAAGAAACTGCTGTATTTGATAAAGAATTGTATACTCATGGCGGAATAATAAAAGAAGATGGAACTGTTATGAAAGGTTTTGCTCAAAAAGGAAAACGACTTAGTACCGTTGCTGCTAAACCTTATGTAACAAAAAGAATTGAATACATTTTGGAAAATATGAATCTAAATTCTTATTTTTTAGACGTAGATGGCTACGGCGAATTATTTGATAATTATAACCCTTTACATTCATACAATAAGTATGAAGATTTAATAGAAAGAATAGAAAGAATGGAATTAATAAAAAATAATTATAATATGGTTTTAGGAACTGAAAGAGGTGTATTTTATTCTGCCCCATACATCCATTTTAATCATGGGATGCTGACACCCGTATTAGTTTGGGCGGATGAAGAAATGCGACTCGATAGAAATTCCGAATATTATCTTGGTGGATATTGGCCACCTCAAGACCCTGCAATTTTTACAAAACAAGTAAAACTGAAAGAATTATACGAATATGTTTATTATGACTTTAAATTTAGATTACCTTTATTCGAAATAATTTTTAATGACAGTGTAATTTCAACACACCATTGGGGTTATTCAAGCTTAAAATTTTCTAATCAAATAATAAACAATAAGCTAGTTGAAATATTCTATAACTCACCACCACTATACCATTTAAATCTTGATACTTTAAATAAACAAAAAGAAACTATTTTAAATCATTATCAAATTTTTTCACCTTTGCACAAGAAACTGACACTCGAAAAAATAACTGAATTTAAAATTTTATCTGAAGACAGAAATATACAATCAATTGTATATGGAAATAAAGTTCAAATGATTCTAAATTTCAGTAATTCCATTTATAAATTCAAAAATACAGAAATACCCGCAAAATCAATATTGATAATAGATTTTGAAAATAATAATTTAAAAATATATACACCTTAAAAATAATCGTTAAAAAGTAACCACAAAAATATAAAAGTGGTTACTTTTTATATATATATAAAGTGTATTATATTATTGGAGGTTAAAACATGAGACATAAAATTTTAATCGTTGAAGATGATGAAAAAATTAGAAATCTTATAAAAGATTATCTTATTGATGAAAATTATATAGTTTCCGAAGCAGAAAATGGTATGGAAGGATATGAAAAATTCTTCTCTGAAAAATATTCCTTAATAATATTAGATTGGATGTTGCCATTAAAAGATGGCATGGAATTATGTAGAGATATAAGAAAGCTCTCTTCAATTCCAATACTCATTTTAACTGCGAAAACACTTGACGAAGATCAAATTAAAAGTTTTAAAAATGGTGCTGATGAATTTATAGCCAAACCTTTCAACCCTAAATTGTTAGTATTAAGAGTTGATGCTTTAATAAACAGATGTTTCCCGAAAGTAGAAATATTTTCTTATAAAAATTTAAAAATAAATTTTAACACTACAAAAACTTATGTGAATGATGTTGAAGTAATATTATTTCCTAAAGAAACCGAATTATTAAAATTTTTTATACAAAATAAAAATATAACGTTATCAAGAGAAAAAATCTTAAATGAAGTTTGGGGCTTTGATTATTTTGGAGACATAAGAACTGTAGATTCTCATATTAAATCATTACGAAAAAAAATTGGAAAAAATTTTATAAAAACAATAAGAAGTTTTGGTTATATCTTTGAGGTGAATGATGAAATTAAAAACTAAAAATTTTTTGTTTATCAATCTTTTTATGATAATCGTTTTTATATGTGTATTCATTATAAGCAATATATTTTTAGAAAAATATTATATATTTCAAAAAAGAAATAAACTTTTTAAAACAATTGATTTTTTTAAATATAATGAATACACATCAACAGATATAGAAGAATTTGAGTCTGATGGAGAAACTGTAATAAATATTTTTGATTTTATCGAACCTGAAAATGAATTTAATCATTTGTTAAGGATAGGATTCCGCGAAAAAAGACTATTACTAACAAAAATATGGATAATAGAAGACAATATAAAAAAAATAATAGAAGGTAAAACATATTATCAAATTTATACACAACCAAAATTAAAAACAGATATTTTAATAGGAACATTTAAAAAAAATTATAAAACAATAAGTATCGCACTTTCTCTGTCAAATATGAAAGATACAATTGATTTATTCAATCAATTTTACTTTTTAGTTTTTTTAATACTAATCATAATTTTGAGTTTAATTATAATAACTTATTCTAATATAACTGCAAATAAAATTCGCAAAATTTCAAATATAACCAAAAAAATTTCTGAACTAAATTTTTCAGAACAAATTATTTTTAAATCAAATGATGAATTTAACTCTCTTGCACTAAACATTACTTCCCTTTCATTAAAGCTTGAAACGACTATAAAAAAACTAAAAAGCGATTTAAAACTTTACGAAGAAATTAATAACAAACAAAAATTATATATTTCCAACATTAGCCACGAACTTAAAACACCTATCACTATTTTAAATGGTTATGCTTACGGTTTAAAAGAAAAGGGAAAAGACGAAAAAAAACGAGAAAAATACACTAATATAATAATTGAAGAAACGGAAAAATTGAAAAATTTAATAAATGCTTTTTTTAATTATTTATCTATAACTTACACAACTGAAAATATTGAAAAAATATATATAAAAGCTTTTATAAAAAAAATAATAGAAAAATACTCACTTGATATAGAACAAAAAAAGATAAACCTTTCTTTATTTATAGATGAAGAACAAACTATATCTTTTGATAAAAGAATGTTAGAACAAATAATAGACAATTTTTTTTCAAACGCCATAAATTTTGTAAATTATAAGGGCAAAATAATTTTATCCGCATATAAAAATAAAGAAAAAATAAGATTCTTCATATATAACGATGGAAATAATATCCCGGAAAATTTTTTTGAACAAATTTGGGAACCATTTTTTCGTTTAGAAAATTCTAGAAACCGAAAATATGGTGGAACAGGTCTCGGATTATCTATAATCTCAGAAATATTTAAAAAACATAATATAGAATATAAAATTAAAAATAATATTTCTGGAATAAGCTTCATATTTTTTATTCAAAATATTGATTTTTTATAAAAAAAATGTTATAATATGAATGTATAACTTAATCTGCCGAAAGGAGAAATTTATGAATGATTTTATTACTATAAAAGGTGCAAGAGAGCATAATCTAAAAAATATTGACGTTAAAATACCAAAGAATAAAATGGTTGTAATAAGTGGTTTATCTGGCTCTGGAAAATCTACACTTGCATTAGATACTATTTACGCAGAAGGACAAAGACGATATTTAGAATCCGTATCTTCTTATGCAAGACAATTTTTAGGAGATTTAAAAAAACCAGATGTCGAATTTATTGAAGGACTATCTCCCGCTATTGCAATAGAACAAAAATCAGTGAGCAACAACCCTCGTTCTACTGTTGGAACTATCACAGAAATTTATGATTATATGAGAGTTCTTTATGCAAGAATAGGAAAAGCATATTGTCCTGACTGCAACATATTACTTGAAAGTTCTTCAATAGATGAAATAATAGAAAATATTTATAATCACTTTGAAACAGACTCAAGAATCTATATTTTTTCTCCTATAGCTAAAGAAAAAAAGGGAGAATTTAAAAAAGAACTTGAAGGAATGAAAACATCAGGATTTAGAAGACTTGAAATAGACGGCAAAATTGAAGATATAGAAAACATTAATTCTTTATCAAAAACAAAAAGACACACCATTAATCTATTAATCGATAGATTAAAATTAAAAAGAGAAAATCATGAAAGATTATATGAAGCAATTGAAATTGCTTTAAAAGAAGGCAGTGGATTAGTTGAAGTTAGAAACGTTGATGAAAATGAAACCACTTTAAAAAGTAAAACTTTCTCTGAAATGTTGACTTGCCCAAGCTGTGGTTACAGTTTTCCTGAAATAACCCCTAAAATATTTTCATTTAACAGCCCTTACGGAGCGTGTCCCGATTGTCATGGTTTAGGATTCAAACTTGAAATTGAACCAGATTTTATATTTGATTTTAATAAATCATTAGATAATGGTGCTGTTTTAAACATGGGAAAAGATACATATATGATTCAAATGATGAAATCTGTAGTTGAATCATTTGGTGAAAATACTTCTTCATTATTAAAAGATATGAATAAAAAAGCTACCGATGCACTTCTTTATGGTACAGATAAACAAATAAATTTTAAATATCAAAATAATGACGGCCACACACACACTTTCAAAAGAGCCTTTGAAGGAATGGTAAACTGGTATCATAGAAGATACCATGAAACTGGATCAAAAGACATTAAAGAATGGATCGAAAGAAACTTTTTAATACAGTCAACTTGTCAAACTTGTGGTGGAAAAAGGTTAAAAAAAGAACCTCTCAACGTAAGAATACAGAATTACAATATTTTTGATTTAACCGAAAAACCCTTAGATAAATTAAATAATTTCTTTAACGAAATTAAATTAAACGATTTTGAAATACAAGTAGTTCATGAGCTTTTAAGAGAAATAAAAATGAGAATAACCTTTTTAGTTGATGTCGGATTAGGCTATATTTCACTTGGAAGAAATTCTAGCACTTTATCTGGAGGAGAATCTCAGAGAGTCCGCCTTGCAACTCAAATAGGCTCAGGATTAACAGGAGTAACTTATGTCTTAGACGAACCAACAATAGGGCTTCATTCAAGAGATAACGATAGATTAATAAACACTCTTTTCAAACTTAAAGACCTTGGAAACACTATAATAATTGTAGAACACGATGAAGAAGTTATTAAATCTTCAGATTACATTGTTGATTTAGGTCCTGGAGCTGGAGTTAACGGTGGCGAAGTAGTTTATCAAGGTACAACTAAAAACTTACTAAAAAAACCCGGAAAATCGCTAACAGGTCTATATTTAACAGGAAAAGCTAAAATAGAAATTTTTGATAAAAAAAGAGTTGATAAAAAAGAACAATTGATAATAAAAAAAGCTTCTCACAACAATTTAAAAAATATTGATGTTTCATTCCCTCTAGGAAAATTTATTGCAGTAACAGGCGTTTCAGGATCCGGAAAATCCTCTTTAATCATGGATACTTTATATCCTGCATTATCTAAACATTTTTACAATTCGAAAACAAAACCAGGAAGCTATGAAACTATAGAAGGGCTTGAATTTATCGACAGTATAATTTCAATAGATCAAAGCCCTATAGGAAGAACTCCAAGAAGTAACCCTGCAACATATACAGGTGTTTTTGATTATATAAGAGATTTATTTGCGATGACACAAGAAGCTAAAATAAGGGGATATTCAAAAGGTCGATTTAGCTTTAATGTTAAAGGCGGAAGATGCGAATCTTGCAGAGGACACGGAGTTATAAAAATAGAAATGCAATTTATGCCTGATGTATACGTCACTTGCGATGTTTGTAAAGGCCATAGATATAATAAAGAAACATTAAAAGTAAAATATAAAAATAAAAATATTTCTGAAATTCTTAATATGAGCGTAGATGAAGCAAGTGATTTCTTTCAAAATATTTCTCATATATACAAAGTAATGCAAATTTTGCAAGATGTGGGATTAGGATATATAAAACTTGGACAACCCGCTACAACTTTATCAGGAGGAGAAGCACAAAGAATAAAATTAACTTCAGAATTAAGAAAAAGAAGCACTGGAAAAACAATATACATTCTTGACGAACCTACAACCGGACTACATTTTGAAGACGTTAGAAAGCTTATATCTGTATTAAATTTATTAGTTGAAGTAGGAAATACTATTATAGTAATAGAACATAATATTGATGTTATTAAAAATGCTGACCACATCATAGATTTAGGCCCTGAGGGCGGCAACGGTGGTGGATATGTAATTGCAGAAGGCTCAATGGAAGATGTTATTAATGCAAATACTTTTACAGGGAAATATTTAAAAAAATATATGTAAAAAAACAGGCTTATAGCCTGTTTTTTTAGTTCATTTGAAATCTTATCCACCTCTTACGAAAAGAATTTAAAGTTGATCTGGAAAATCAATTAATACTTAAAAGTTTAAAAGTAATTAAGGATAATAAGTTCGTTTGATGAAATGGAAAAGTGTTTAAAATGTATAAAGGTTAAAAAGAAAAATACTCCTAAAATTTGAAGAGAAACAAATTTTTTTATAATGCCTTGATGAAAATTATGGATGAAATAAAGTAGCAACCAATTGAGAATTTTCGTATAAAAACTAATTTATGCTTTTCCTAAAACTATCTATAAAAATATTTATGTTGCCATATGTGCTGTAACGCCGTGCAAAGTTCAGCGTGGCTGTTACACTACATTAAAAACATGTCCACCTTGTCAAGAAGAGAATTAATTTAAAGTCTTTTTTTATGATGGTTTGACGGCAAATATGGATGAAATAAAGTAGCGAACAATTGAGAATTTTCGTATAAAAAACAATTGAGCGAATCAAAAAATGCGTCAGAAAATAGCATGTCTGAGCGTAGCGAGTTTGCTATTTTCCGCATTTTTTGACCGAGCGAAATTTGTTTTTTAGAAAATTTGATCTTGTTCGCGTTTATTTTATCCAATATTTACTTCTTCATTATTATAAGCATTTAGTTTTAATGAGTTTCCTAACACCATCTATAAAATATCTACATTGTCATATATGCTGTAACGCCGTGCAAAGTTCAGCGTGGCTGTTACACTACATTAAAATCAAAAAACTGTTATTATTAAAATGTTTTTCCTTACCAATTTTCCAACTAATTATTATAAGCGTTTCCAAAAAACTGGTTCACCCCGTCAATCTTCGGTTGCCACCCCTCAAGAGGGGAATTAATTACAAATGCTTGTTTTAGCGTTTTTCCCAATCAACTGTCTGCTTACCAACTTTCTGATTTTTTAGCTACAAAACTAAAATAACTTTGTAATATGATAATAACATGTTATAATTGATATATCTTTTAAAAAAGAGGTGATACTATGAGATTGGTTACTAGAAGTGATTTTGATGGGCTTGTATGTGCAGTACTTTTAAAAGAATTAAATATGATTGATGATATTTTATTTGTTCATCCTAAAGATATGCAAGATGGAAAAATTGAAATTACCCCTAATGATATAACAACAAATCTTCCATATGTTAACGGCGTTCATTTATCTTTTGATCATCACTTAAGTGAAACAATAAGATTTGAAGAAAAAAAAGAAAATCATATTATAGATCCTAACGCACCTTCAGCAGCAAGAGTCGTTTATGATTATTACGGAGGAAAAGAAAGATTTAAAAACATCTCCGAAGAAATGATGGGAGCTGTAGATAAAAGCGATTCTGCTAAATTTTCTAAAGAGGAAATTTTAAATCCTTCAGGATGGGTTTTATTAAATTTTATAATGGATGCAAGAACAGGATTGGGAAGATTTAGAGATTTTAGAATTTCTAATTATCAACTGATGATGAACTTAATAGATTATTGTAAAAATCATTCAATAGAAGAAATATTAATGCTAGATGATGTAAAAGAAAGAACAGAATTATATTTTGAGCATGAGACTCTTTTTAAAAATCAACTTATGCGATGCTCTAAAGTTTTCAATAATCTTGTTGTAGTCGATTTAAGAGATGAAGAAACTATTTATGCTGGAAACCGATTTATGATTTACGCATTATATCCTGATTGTAATATTTCAATACATATATTATGGGGATTAAAAAAACAAAACACAGTTTTTGCTGTTGGTAAATCTATTTTTAATAAATCTTCAAAAACTAATATTGGAGAATTAATGCTTGAATATAATGGTGGTGGCCATGCTAATGCTGGAACATGTCAAATAAACAATGATGATGAAAAAAAAGTGTTTAAAGAATTAGTTGAAAAAATAAATAATGATGGCTAAATTAAACCCACAGCATATGCTGTGGGTTTAATTATTTTCAAACAATGAAAAAATTTTATTGATATTTTCTATTATAAAATCTGGTTTAATAGCTGATTTTTCTAAATCATTTTCACTAAAAACTCCTGTTTTCAATAACACACTTAATGCTCCTATATTTTTTGCTCCTATAACATCTGTATTTATATCATCTCCAATTACCAAAGTATTTTTTGGATTGCTCTTTGTCTTTTTTAAAGCTAATTCCAAAAAATTTTTAGAAGGTTTGCCAAGCAGAACTGATGTTTTATCACACGCTTTTTCAAACATTGAAACAAAAGCACCAGTATTTATACTAAAACCATCATTATCAATATACCATAATGTTTTAGATAATGCTAAAATTTCAGAACCATTTTTTATCATCCTAAAAACTTTATTTATTTCTTCATAAGAAACTTTATCACAAAAATCTCCTATTACAATATAATCGGGATTTTCTAAATTTTGATTGAGATAAGTCAAATCTACCTTTGCTTCGTCATGAACTAAAAGATAATAAGTTTTATCTTTATTTTGATTGGCAAATTCCACTACTGCACTTATAGGCGTAAATACTTCTTCTTCTTTCACTTGAGTAAAACCCATTTTTAAAACATTTTCATAAACATCTTTTACACTTCTTGCATCTGTATTAGTAACAAAACTCATTTTAAACCCTTTGCTTTTAAGTTTCTGCAAAGTTTCATCTGCACCATTATATGCAACACCTTTTTCATAAATAGTTCCATTCAGATCTAAAATTATATTTTCTATTGAACTCAATTTCATTTTTTCAACCTCATCGCAGTAAAATAAACTGTATCTCCCTCTTTAGCACCATGAATGTGCGAACCAAATTCCGACATTTCTCCAAAATTTCTTTGTTCAGTTATTTCAAAATTTAAATTTAAAAACATTTCTTTTATAGAATCAATATCATACAAAATCCTTCTTTCTAAAGGAATTGATTTTAAAGTTTGAGAGTTTTTTTCAAGATGTATTAAAAAAGTAAAAATTTCTGAATTTTCTTTTAAAATCCTATCTATTTTACCTATAGGATATTGACCATATTTATTAATATAACTATTTGAACCTAACATATCTATAACATAGTCAATTATATTTTCTTTTAAAGGAATTGACTGACAATCACCAGCAATTAAAACTATATTTTTAAGATTTTTCTCTTCTAAAAATATTTTTATATGCTTTAAATAATCGAAATTCAAAGAATTTATAACAAAATACGAATTAGTAAACTGAATATTTTCAATATAATAACTAAAAAATTGCCCGTTAACATCATTGATATCTAAAAATACTTTGTTATTAAAGTCAAAATTATTAAAATTATTTTTCATCCAATTGAAAGTTTTTTCAATTATACCCGTTAAAACAGGAGTAGCAGTTTTATGATAATTATTTTCAAAATCGAAGTCATATTCTAAATTTTTATCGAAATAATCTTCAATTTTTAAAATACCATCTTCTATATCCGCAATATAACCGCAATCACAAAAAAGTTTGCCTTTAAAAACATAATTATTTTGGATATTCTCCGAATTCAATTGTAATCCTTTTTGACATTCAGGACAACTCATATTATTTAGAAATAATAAAGGAAACCCTATTTTTGAAGCTTTAACTTTTTTATCTATACTAATATTATGCCTTAAAATATCTAATTTTTCATCAAGGATTTTTAAAGATTTATTGCGTTCTTCGATTTCCTCAATAATTTGCTTTCTCTTATTACTTAAAATATCTTCAATCAAATCTTTATCATTTAAACTATGAAAAGGTTTCAATCTTTTTATCGACATTATTTTTTGAATCTCAACAATACTAAAATTTAGTTCCTTTAATTCTAATATACCTTCCATAGTATTCTCACAACTTTTATCAAAATGATACTGATTATGAACTTTATCTGGATTTAACAGGGATAAAGAAATATAATATCTTACTGTATCCGCAGAAACATTAAATTTTTTTGAAAATTCTCCTATTTTCAATGCTCCATCTCCTTTCAAAATTTAATTTTTAAAGATTTAATTTTAAATTTATAGAAAATGAAATATTTGTACCTTTTTCATTCGTTTTTTCTATCCATATTTTACCACCCATCAACTCAACTAGATTTTTACATATAGATAAGCCTACTCCTGTTCCGCCAAATCTTCTCGTCATATACTCCTCACTTTGGTTAAAAGGCTCAAAAACATTTCCTATATTCTCTGTTTTTATTCCTATACCCGAATCAGCTATTGAAAAAATCACCTTATAATAAATATTATTTTCTTCTTCGATAATTTCTAATAAACTAGCTTCGATTTTTATAAAACCTTTTTCTGTATATTTTATAGAATTATTAATCAATTTTTCTATAATTCCACAAATTTTTTCTTCATCACTAATAAAACATTTTTTTAATTTTGAATCATAAGAAAAAATAAAATCTAAATTTTTTTCTTTTATTTCTTTTACAAACTTATTAATTATTTTATCAAAAAAAACTTCAAAAGTGAACCTATTTTCATTTATCCTCATATTTCCATTTTCAATATCAGAAAGATTCAATAAATTTTCAATTATTGGAAGCAATCTTTTGCCTGAATCTAATACTATATTAAAATATTCATCTTTTTCTTGAGCTAATTCACATTTTTTACCAAGTTCAGACCCTGAAATTATACCTATAAGAGGCGTTCTTAATTCATGACTCACTTTTGAAATCAAAACGTTTTTTGCTTCATAAGCTTTTTTTAATTCTTCATTACTCTTTTTTATCTCCCATTCTCTTTTCTTTAAATTATTTGCTATTTTTATATACTTATTCAATATTTCTATTATCTCAAAATATTTTATACTTTTTTAACTTTTTTAAAATTTCAACAGTAATATTATGATCTTTAATTTTTTCTTCTACATAAACATGAGAAAAATAATTATTTATACAATCTGTTTTTAAGCTCATCAAAAATCTTATTCCTTTCTTTTTTATGTTTAAATTCAAATGAAAATAAAAAATTAAAATATTCTTTATAAATTTCTTTACCTTGCGATTTTAAAAATAAAAATATATTTTCCAGTTCATTTTTTTGATAAAATGTCAATTTTAAAAATTCTGATATTTTTAAAATAATTTCATTCTCTTTTTCATCAAGTAAAAAAGTATTAATTTTTAGGATACACGTTTCTAAAAACAAATCAATTTTTTCTATATTTTTATTAATTAAATCAAAAACAAAATCTTTATTTAAACTTTCTACATTTAAATAATCTGAAACAATTTTTACAACTTTAATTTGATGATTTTTAAAAAATTTAGATGCAACTTGATAAAATGCTGAAGCCTCCATATCTACAAAATCTATATTTCCATATTTAATTTCTTCTTTTTTTAGAATTTTTGAAACAGTTAAAATCGTTCCTTCATCAAAAAAATTTTTTACAGTTAAATCGGTAAAATTTTCAATATCAGAATCATTATCTAATATTTTTGAACAATAAACAATATCCGAAATTTTTATTTTTTCATTTAAACTACCGCATATTCCTATATTAATTATAACATCTTCATAATTTATTTTTTTATCTTTAAGCATATAAGAAACCGCAGCTGCTACATTGATTTTACCAACTCCACTAATAATAAGAGTCATTCTTTCATTTTCAAATATATTAAAATATTTATCATTACTTTTTTTTAAATTATAAAATTTTATTAAAGGATCTGCTTCTATTTTTAAAGCACATACAATAAATTTCATTTTTTCACCTAACCATTTTATGTTTTTCCTTTTCAACTTTTTATCTTTTAAATACAACATTAAAACCATTATATCATTACACAAAAAATTAATATTAAGAAATAATAATTTTATTATGAAATTTTTTAACTTTTTCTCTGAAAAGTGTTATAATAAGAAAAAGAATATATTTTCAATATTATTATAATAAAAAAAATTGGAGGGAACAACTTGTTTTTAGCTGTTTCTATTTTGCCTATTGCTTTAGGAATATTGGCTTATATTTTTAATAAACATCATAAAAAATTTCTTATATTTTCATATATAATTACATTCATTATTCTTATAATTTCAAAAGAAGGCTCGGTAGTTGCTGGCGGTTGGGATTATTTAAAAGGAATAGAGTTTGTTTTCAATGGCGAAACGAGAATACTTTTAATAAGCTTTTTTGTGTTTTCCGTTATTATGTATTTAAGAATTCATAAGATATATGGTTATGAATTTACCTTAATGTGGCTTATACTTAACGGAAGCATCAACAGTTTTTTCATGAGTCGTGACTTTTTTAATATTTACGTACATTTCGAATTAATTTCTATGATAATATTTTTGATGATGGCTATAGATAAAAATTCAAAAAGAATTTGGGCGTCTTTAAAGTATATGATAATGAGTGCCGTTGCTCTTGATTTTTATTTAATCGGAATAGCTTTCTTATATTCAAAAACAGGTACTCTTAACATAACTGCGAGTATAGAACATGAATTCCCTATATTTGCCGCAACATTTTTAATAATAGGACTTCTTATAAAATCTGGAGTTGTTTTTTTAAGCGGTTGGCTTCCAGATGCTCATGGAGAAGCCGCAAGAGGAATTTCACCTATATTATCAGGTGTGCTTGTAAAAATGGGGTTATATGTTATTTACTTAATTTCTCCTGGTTTAAACAGCTTATTTTTAAATTTTTTATTTTATTTTGGATTAGTTTCAGCTTTAATAGCTTCATTTTTAACAGTCATTCAAAATGATTTAAAAAAAGTTCTCGCATACTCTACAATGACTCAAATGAGTTATGGAATAATGCTTATTGCAGTAAGACCTGAATTTTTTGTATTTTTTATAATTTATCATATGTTTTCAAAAGGTTTCATATTTGCATTAGCTGAAGACATATATCAAAAATACGGCACAAAATCTCTCGATGAATTAAAAGGTAAAGTTTTATCTTTTGGTCAATATATATTTTTTGCACTTTTATTAATAAATATGAGCGGGATTTTTCCTTCAAGCATGTTTATTTTTAAAAAAGCTATGTATTCTCCAATAATTCTTGATTTAAATCTTATATTTTTTGGAATTTACTTTATAAAAGTTATGACTACTTTTAAAACTAACTTTAAATTGCAAATAAAATATATTTATATTTTCATTTTCGTTGCAGCTTCAATATTTTTAAATTATTATTTAGTAGAAATAGAATTCAAAATTATTATTTTACAATATTCACTTTTTATTTTAGGCACTTTATTGTATTCAAGGCAATTAAAAAATAAAAATTTAATTTTTGAAATCCACAAACTTGATAGATCTATAATATATCAACTTACGTTTATACTTTTTCTAATGTTAATGGAAATATTTATAAAAATATAAAAAAGCACGTTTTTTAACGTGCTTTTTATTTTTATAATTCTGGTAAAATATTTGAGTTTATCTTTTTTAACCCTAAAACAACAATTATAGAGATTATAAGCCCCGTCATAAATTGAAATATATTCCAAGGAATTCCAAATACAGCAACAACATAACTACCATACAATATCTTTTCTGTAATGAAATAACCTAAAGTCATCCATAACCCAGCTAAAGTCATTCCATAAATTGTAGTAAAATTCAAGAATTTTATATTTTTCTTTTTCAAAAAATAAGAAACTATAAAACACAAAACGAATACTATTATTATTGCAGTAACTATTGAAATTTGAAACTTGGTAACAGTTTTTACCATTTCAGAAGCATTAGATAATTCTAATTCCTCGAGAATTGCTGTGTCATTATCAACACGAACTGCGTTTTTTAAACTATTTGAATAAGTAATTGTAAATATAGCTGCAAATACCCATACCGCAATTGAAACAGCGTTAATTACTGTTTTCAAAGTTTTGTTTTCTTTCTTTTTCAAATCTTTTACTAAAAAACCTATTAAAGCTCCCATAAAAAATTTTATAATAAGCGTTGGAAAAGCCCACATAGCATATCCACCAAGAAGATCTGCTAAAGCAGATCCAAATCCACCTGCTATTCCACCAATTTTCCATCCAAAAAGAATCGCAGCTATAAAAATCATGCTATCGCCTAAATGAACATATCCTTGAGTAAAAGGAATAGGAATTTTAATAGAAAAAGTTGCTATAAATACTAATGCTATCATTAACCCTGCATAAATAATATTCTTTACTTTCAAAAAAATCTCTCCCTCTTTAAAATAAGATTATTTAACTAAATCAAGCTTATTCTTAGAAATTCAAAAAACATAATTTTGTTGTAAATATTATCTTTTTCTTCAAATTAAGCTGTTTTTTAAAAATTTGTTTA
>Ga0334890_1003454_pt1 | contig 15967 bp, 21 predicted proteins | sample GraSluR1_MG_3_FD_207220 | JGI IMG/M metagenome (GOLD analysis project Ga0334890, IMG submission 207220) | Sludge microbial communities from methane-producing bioreactor in Wageningen University, Netherlands - Granular Sludge_31_08-R1 | ecosystem: Engineered > Bioreactor > Anaerobic >... | reverse complement strand
CATCTTTGATGACACAACAAAAACGTCCCCCTGTGTCATCCCCCTGTGTCATCAAAATACTAAAAAGAATCTGTGTTAATCTGCGTCCGCAGGATCTGTGTGTGAGCATAGCGAGCCTGTGACAAAAAAAATTTCCTTGCTGCGCAGTCTCTGTCTCATGTGCAGATTGGATAATAATTGGCTTCTTTTGTTCATATTTGCTTCCTCTTGTATTTTCTATTTTTTCTTGATATAATTTTCTCTGCAGTCTGTAGAGAGAACTGTTTATGATTCTATACAAATGGCCTGAAGAGAGGTGAAAACTGTGAAAAAAGAAATACATCCTGAATATTATCGTGCCAAAGCCAGGTGCGCCTGTGGAAATGAGTTTGAAGTGGGTTCTACCAAGGAGAATATAAAGGTTGAGATTTGCTCCAAATGTCACCCTTTCTACACAGGGAATAAAAACAGATTAGTAGATACAACAGGTAGAGTAGATAAGTTCAAGAAGAAATATGGTTTACAGTAATACAAGGCAGGGGCGATAGTCTCTGCTATTTACTTGTATACATTATAAATTCATATTGTTTTATGATATCACCCTGAGGCAAAGCCGAAGGGCTTGAGATTCCCTTTTCGGGCACAACTGATGCCAGCTTAGCTCACAATCAAGGAGAGCTGGCCTTCAGAATGAAAAATGGAGATTTTTGAATGATGCAAAAATCTCCATATCCATAAGGTGGTAATTATGAGTAAAAATTTTCAGTATGGGGGTATGGCGGTTATTGAGGGCGTAATGATGCGCGGGCCGAAGCGTACTTCACTTGCTGTAAGAAAACCGGATGGCAGTATAGAAGTCGAAGAAGAGGCCAACAGTGATCTGGCTTCACGCTATCCGTTTTTGAAATGGCCTTTTATCCGGGGAACTCATGTTCTCATAGATTCCATGGTAATGGGTATTCGTATGTTAAACAAGTCTGCCAATATGTCTCTGGAAGAAGAAGAGGAAGAACTCAGCACCACGGAAATATTTCTTACCGGTTTATTTGCTTTTGCTCTGGCAGTACTTCTTTTTGTGGTTCTTCCGACAGCAATAGTACACTTCAGCAGTAATTATCTGGGTAATGCTTTAAGCCAGAATATCATTGAAGGTATTATAAGGATTGCTTTCTTTCTTTTATATGTTTATGCCATATCCAAAATGGAAGATATCCAAAGAGTGTTTTCTTATCACGGTGCTGAACACAAATCCATTTTTGCTTATGAGGCAGGAGAAGAACTTAAAGTAGAGAACGTACGCAAGTACAGTACCCTCCATCCCCGCTGCGGGACCAGTTTTTTATTGATAGTAATGGTAATTTCCATACTGGTTTTCGCCCTGTTGGGAGAAGGGGACCTCTTTTATCGCATATGGTCCAGACTGGCAGTATTGCCTGTAATCGCTGGCCTGGGTTATGAATTTCTGAAATTCAGCGGGAAATATTATGCAAATGACTGGGCCAGGTTTCTGATAGCTCCCGGTCTGTACTTGCAAAAACTGACTACCAGTGAACCTGATGACAGTATGCTGGAAGTAGCTATAACAGCTTTGCAGGCAGTTCTGGAGCTGGAAGCGCAGAATGGACTCTGCCAGGAATCCCCGACCTAGATGGAGCAAACAGAAAATGAGTTATTATACTAGGATACTTATTATTTGCAGTCTGGGAGGGAAACATTAAGAATGCTGAAAAAATTGGAAAAATTAGAGGAAAAATATAATGAAATAAATGAGCTTTTGAGCAAGACAGAGATAATCAATGATCAGAGCCAGTATCAGAAGTATGCTAAAACCCATGCGGAATTGAGCGAAATAATTGGCAAATATCGTGATTATAAATCTGTTCTGCAAGAGCTCAAGGACACTCTGGAAATGCTGGAGGAAGACAATGAAGAGGAATTCAAACAAATGCTGCTGGAGGAAAAAAGCAAGTTGCAGCAGCAGCAGGATATTCTGGAAGAAGAACTGAAGGTATTGCTTCTGCCCAGGGATCCTAATGATGAAAAAAGTGTTATTATGGAAATACGTGCTGGTACTGGCGGGGAAGAGGCAGCTCTTTTTGCCGCAGACCTTTTTCGCATGTATACCCGCTACGCGGAATACCAGGGCTGGAAAATTGATATTATGGATTCCCACTATACCGATATTGGAGGTATTAAGGAACTGGTTTTTGTTGTTGATGGTCATGGAGCATACAGCAAACTCAAATATGAATCCGGGGTTCACAGGGTTCAGCGTATACCTGCAACAGAGTCAGGCGGCCGCATTCATACGTCAGCAGCTACGGTAGCAGTACTGCCTGAAGCAGAGGAAGTGGAAGTCGAAATCGATCCCAATGAAATTCGGGTGGATGTTTATTGTTCCAGTGGACCTGGGGGGCAGTCGGTTAATACCACTCAGTCAGCGGTCAGATTGACCCATATCCCCAGCGGTCTGGTGGTGACCTGCCAGGACGAAAAGTCTCAACATAAAAACAAGGCCAAGGCATTGCGGGTATTGAGGGCGAGACTCAAGGAAATAGCAGAAGAAGAAAAAAATGCTGAAATGGCTGGAACCAGGAAAAACCAGGTGGGCAGCGGCGACCGCAGTGAACGGATCCGTACTTATAATTTTCCCCAGGGAAGAGTCAGCGACCACCGTATAAATCTTACTTTACACAAATTGGATATCATTCTCGCAGGACAACTGAAAGAAGTAATTGAGCCCCTTATAGCTCATGACCAGGCGGAAAGATTGAAACAGGTGGAATAAGTGCAGCAACAATGGAGGATAAAAGAAATACTTGAATGGACTACCCGGTTTTTTATGGAAAAGGGTATTGAAGAGCCTCGCCTGGAAGCAGAGGTTTTACTGGCCCGGGTTCTACAAAAAGACCGGGTTTATTTATATGCAAATTATGAAGCCCCGGTTAATCAGGAAGAACGTGTTTCTTACCGGGGCTTTATCAGCAGACGGGTTAATGGTGAACCACTGGCTTATATTGTTGGATACAAGGAATTTATGTCACTGGAATTCAAGATCAGTCCAGATGTACTTATTCCCCGCCCGGATACTGAATTATTGGTAGAAACGGTTATAGATCTGGCAAGGGACAAAGGAGATTTGAGAATATGTGATGTGGGTACCGGCTCGGGAGCCATTGCTGTAAGTCTGGCTTATTACCTGCCTGATTCCTGTGTTTATGCCAGTGATATTTGCAGCAGAGCCCTGGAAATAGCCAGGAAGAATGCCCAAAGGCATAAAGTGGATGTTCATTTTTCCCTGGGGGATCTTTTGTATCCGCTGTTAAACGAGAAAAAATTTGATGTAATAACCGCTAATTTACCCTATATTTCTCCTGCTGAGTATGCAGAACTGGAACAAGGGGTCAGGATTTACGAGCCCAGGGAAGCATTGCTGGCTTCAGGGGACGGTTTGGATATATACCGCCGTTTTCTTCCCCAGGCATTTACTATGTTGAAGTCTGGTGCTTATCTTTTTATTGAAATAGGCTCTGGGCAGGGGGAACAAGCGCTTAATATGGGACAGGAATTTGAATTTTCCCGCAGGCAAATTCTTAAGGATACGGCAGGGCGGGATCGCCTTTTAGTATTGAGAAAGGAGTGATTGATTCTGAATACGCTTTGTTTAAAAGTAAATCCCGTAAAACCTGAAGCAGATAAAATCACTCTGGCTGCTGCTTATCTAAGAAAGTCGGAATTGGTAGCTTTCCCTACGGAAACGGTTTATGGTCTGGGTGCTCTGGCCTTCGATCCTGCAGCAGTAAAAAAAATTTTTCTGGCCAAGGAAAGACCGGCTGACAAGCCGCTGCTTGTCCATATAAGCAAGCTTGAACAACTGGCAGGGCTGGTTAAGAGTATTCCGGCAGATGCACGCCTTCTGATGGACAGGTTCTGGCCAGGGCCTCTTTCCATAATATTGCCGGCCAGGGAAGAAGTACCGGCAATTGTCAGGGGAGGGAAAAACACGGTCGGCTTGCGAATGCCTTCTCATCCGGTAGCACTTGCACTCATCGAAGCAGCAGGCCCTATTGCTGCTCCCAGTGCCAATCTATTCTCTCGCCCCAGCCCTCTTTCAGCAGAGCATGTTAAAGCAGACCTGGACAGCAGGATTGCTGTGATATTGGATGCAGGTACTACCGGCCTGGGCCTGGAGTCCACCATTATAGATATGAGCGGGATGGACTATCAAATTCTGCGACGGGGAGGAATTCCGGAAGAAGCTCTACGGGAGGTACTGGGAGTCAGCTTGAAGCTTTTGAACTCCAGCACAAAAGAAAAGGAGATTTTACAGAAGAGCAGGAGCCTTGTTCTTGTCTGTAAAGATATGAATCAATTGGAGAGCAGCATATGTGAATATGAAAAAACAAATAAAAAGGTTGCTGTAGTACATAATAATTATTCTAACCAGCATATTAATGCTAATGTATTCAGAGAATATCAAGTGGATCTGGATGGGATAAGTATTGAAGAAAGCCATCAACAGTCTTTATATTCAATTTTAAGGGATGCAGAAGAACAAGGAATCGATGTCCTTTTATTTGCGCCTTTTCCATCGAATCTATCGGGTACGGCTTCTGCCTGGCTGGAAAGAATAAAAAATGCTGCTGGAATGGAGATCTGAAGTCGGAGGTCAGAGGCCAGAGGCAGGAGGTCGGACGACGTAAGAGCGAATAAAAGGATGAAGACGCTTCCATGCGGTGGTGAGCAGATTTTACCTCCCTGATTAGGAGGGTATTATGTATGAACAGTTGATTAATATTATTTTAATATCTATAGTCCTCGGTCTGGATGCTTTTTCTCTATCCCTGGGAATGGGTTTAAAAGGAGTAAGCCGTGATTATGAATTCAGATTTGCCCTTACAGTAGGCTTATTACATATATTGATGCCATTAATGGGATTAAACCTGGGTCTGCTGGCCGGTAATTTTCTGGGCAAATGGGCAGGAAGGCTGGGAGCTGCAGTTCTTTTTTATATTGCCATAGGTTTTATCCGCAAGGGATATGAAGAGAGCAGAGTACAACGAATAAAATTTAATGAAAAACATAAGGTGTTCGATAGTTCTTTGTTTTTAAATCAAAGCTGGAAGGCTATTCTTTTTTTAGCTGTTTCAGTAAGTGTGGATGCCTTGACAGTAGGCTTCAGTTTAGGTACTTTTAATATGCCTGTATTAATTAGTTCAGCCATTATGGGTGTAAGTGCCGGAAGCATGACACTGCTTGGTTTTTGCAGTGGAAGGATTTTCGGCAGGCTGCTGGGGTCCTGTGCTCAGATTTTTGGAGGACTAATATTGTTTATTCTGGCTCTTAAGATGCTGCTTTAGAGATACCGGATGTCAAGGGGAAGTTTCTCCTTGCACCTGTGAATAATGAGGAGGAAGCAAGTTGAAAAGGATATTGTTTGTATGCACAGGCAATACCTGCAGAAGTCCTATGGCCCAGGCTCATCTGTTAAATATCCTGCAAAATCATGGAAATAACTGCCCTGAAGAAATTGAAGTTCTTTCTGCTGGTTTATTCACGACTGAGGGAATGCCGGCGTCATCCCAGGCAATAGAGGCCCTTTTATTGGATGGCATTGATATTTCATCTCATAGAACACAGGAGCTGAGCCAGAAAATGCTGGAGGGTGCCGACCTGATTATTACCATGACCATGATGCAGTGTCAAGAACTGAGGGAAAGGTTTCCAGATAAAAAAGAAAATATACATACAATAAGCCAGTTAGCTGATAATGGTGATGAAGACATCCTGGATCCTTTTGGAATGGGGCTTCAATCCTACATTAATACTTCGCGGCAATTGAAAAATTTATTAGCGGTAATTTTTAATATACATTTTTCGGCCAAGGAAGAAAATCAATAGTGTATTTTAACAGGGGGTTGAGGAAAAGAATGAAGATAGCCATAGGTTGTGATCATGCGGGGGTGCAGTTAAAGAAAGCTATTATCGAATATCTGCAGGAAGATGCTTATGAAATAGTTGACTGCGGGACCTTTTCCGAGGAATCAGTAGATTATCCTGATATTGCCGAGCTTGTTGCCGGGGAGGTTCTCAGGAATAATAATACCCAGGGCATACTTATATGCGGAACAGGGATTGGTATTTCTATAGCAGCGAATAAGATTAATGGAATAAGAGCTGCGCTTTGCCACAATTCTTTTTGTGCACGCCTCGCACGGGAACACAATGATGCTAATATTCTGGCCATAGGCGCACGCATAACTGGAGTTGATCTGGCCAGAGATATAATAAAAACATTTTTAAAAAGTAATTTTCAAGCAGGGAGACACCTGCGCAGGGTAGAAAAAATAAATAGACTGGAACAAAAGAGTTGTGAAAGGGGTTAAAAGAGTGGATTATATCGAAAAATATGTGAAACCGGTTGATCCTGAAGTTGCTGAAGCTATAAATAATGAAGAATTAAGGCAGAACAACAAATTGGAATTGATAGCTTCAGAAAATTTTGTTTCCCGAGCTGTAATGGCAGCCCAGGGCTCTGTTATGACCAATAAATATGCCGAGGGTTTGCCGGGGCAAAGATATTATGGTGGCTGTGAGTATGTTGATGTGGTTGAAGAACTGGCACGTGAGCGAGTTAAAACTATTTTTGCTGCCGAGCATGCCAATGTACAACCCCACTCAGGTGCACAGGCTAATACGGCTGTTTATTTTGCCGCATTAAAACCGGGCGAAACCATAATGGGAATGAACCTCAACCATGGTGGACACCTTACCCATGGGAGCAAAGTGAATATTTCCGGTAAATATTTTAACATTGTAGACTATGGTGTGAACCGGGAAACAGAAACCATAGATTATGTAGAACTGCGTGAGACCGCTTTAAAAACCCGTCCGCAAATGATAGTTGCCGGGGCCAGTGCCTATCCCCGTATAATAGATTTCAAAAAATTCCGGGAAATTGCGGATGAAGTGGGGGCCTATCTTTTTGTCGATATGGCTCATATTGCCGGCCTTATAGCTGCCGGGCTGCATCCCAGTCCGGTACCTTATGCTGACTTTGTCAGCTCTACTACTCACAAAACTCTGCGCGGGCCCAGGGGCGGTTTTATTCTGTGCGGGAAAGAATGGGCACAGAGGATTGATAAAGCGGTATTTCCTGGTATACAGGGTGGGCCTTTAATGCATACTATTGCTTCCAAGGCGGTATGCTTTAAAGAAGCTTTGTCTGAGGAATTTAAAGCATATCAGCAGGATATAAAAGATAATGCTGCAGTTCTGGCTTCTTCATTGCTGGACAATGGCTTGCGCCTGGTTTCCGGAGGTACGGATAATCATCTCATGCTTGTTGATGTACGTCCCAAAGGCCTTAACGGAAGGGATGCCGAGACTATTCTGGAGTCGGTAAATATAACCGTCAATAAAAATACTATTCCTTTTGACCCAGAAAAACCTACCATTACAAGTGGTATTCGCTTAGGTACTCCGGCCCTTAGCAGCAGGGGTATGAAGCAAGCAGATATGAAACAAATAGCTCAGGCCATTGCTATTGCACTGGATAATCCTGGTAATCCAAAAAAGCTCGAAGAGGCCCGGAACATAGTAAAAGAACTTTGTGCCCGGTATCCGCTTTATTAAACAATAGAGGAGAATTGTATATGGAAACAAAAACCCTTTCTTTGCCCCGCTTGAACCAGCTTAATCCTACTCTGGAATCGACTGCCTTGAAGCTGATGGAGGAGGCCGGAGAACTTGCTCAGGCAATAGGTAAATACAGGGGCTTAAGCGGAGAGGAAGTTCAAATGGATGAGGAAACGGTCGTTGGTGAAATTGCCCGGGAACTTCTTGATGTTGCTCAGACAGCAGTTACCATGATGTTTGTAATGGAAGAAAAATACGGGATAAATATTGACAGTTTACTAAATAATCATAAGATGAAGCTTGAAAGAAAAGGCTATCTTTCTTTATAAAAAGATTTATTTTAAAAAAAAATAAAATTAAGCATAATAAACAAGAGGATTTTGTTTATTTTTATAGAAATAGTTAAACTCGTGAAAAAATATACAATAAAAATGTTTATCTTGTATAATAATACTCTTATTAGCTGAGGCAAATATTTTAATAATTTCAAAAAAAGGATTTTGCTTTTTTGTGACGAATAATAATCAGGGAGTGTTTGCAGCCAGAAAAGAAAAGGTGTGAGTTAATGGCTCAAAAAGACGGAAAGAACTGGGTAAGATCCCTCAGTGATGCCATCAATATGGCTACTACTGTTGCAGCTTCAATTGCCCTGGGTTATTTCGGGGGGAAATGGCTGGACGGCAGATTTGATACTGAACCATGGCTGACCCTGCTCGGGTTTATGCTGGGTGTAGCAACGGGTATTAAAGTAATGTGGCAAAAAACCATGAACGGTAAGAAAGGGTCTGTGTCTGAAAAAAACGACAGTGAAAGTGGAATTTAGACAAGTATAGAAATACCAACAGATCGTGTTAATAATCGGTATCATCCGGAGGCAGATCTTTTGCCTTTGGTTTGAAGTTTTCAGCTCAGTCCAGGGAAAAGACTGAAAAAAATCCTTATAGGAAGGGGGGATAAAAGAAAATGATATTTGGTATGTGGGATAGCACCTTGTTCCATATAGGGCCTATAGCGGTAGACCATTTGGTAGTAACTGAATGGGCAATTATTGCTTTGATCGGTATCATAGGGTTTATGGCTACCAGGGAAATGCAAGTGGTTCCGCGTGGTTTGCAGAACGCATGGGAAGCAATTATAATTTTTACTTACGACTTCTTTACCCAGCTAATGGATAAAGAACATGTAGCTAAAAAATGGGCTCCTTTGCTCACCGCATTTTTCCTGTTTATTCTTGTGAGCAACTACAGCGGTCTCATTCCTGGAGCAGCACACATTGAAGGCTTTCAGCCTCCCACCAGTAACTGGAACGTGACAATGACTCTGGCTTTGATTACATTTTTCGCAGTTCATGTAGCAGGTTTTTCCGAACACGGAGGACATTACCTGCATCACTTTGTCAGTCCCAGCGTTGCAATGTTACCATTAAATCTGGTCGAAGAGGTGGCACACCCGTTGTCCCTTACCGTCCGTCTATTTGGTAATATATTTGGTGAGGAGATGGTAATAGCCTTTTTGCTATTTATGGCTCCTTTTGTTGTTCCATCAGCCATAATGGGTCTGAGTTTACTGCTTGGTGCTATCCAGGCGATAGTTTTCACAATTCTGTCAGCTAGTTATATAGCTGCTTCTACTGGAGAGGGTCATTAACAAAATATAAAAATTTTGCTCAATGTATAAATCATTAGAGCATGAAAGGAGGGAAAAAGATGGGCGTAGCATTAGGCGCTGGTCTAGCTGTATCAATCGCCGGTATCGGTGGTGGTATAGGAATGGGTGTTGCTGGAGGTAAGGCTTTTGAAGCTATTGCCAGACAGCCTGAAGTCGGAGGGGATGTAAGAACCCTTCTCTTCATAACTCTGGCTTTTATTGAAACCCTGACTATTTATGGTCTACTCATTGCATTCATGTTGGTTGGTAAAGCGTAAAGGTAAAATATACGTGGACTTAGATTTGCAGGCGATAGAAGCATATTTACCTGGTTTAAAGCAAGTGCTCTATCGCCTCAAATACTATTTGCTCTAGAGATTGGAGGTAGCACATCCGTGAGAAGTAAGAAGAGGTTTAGTTTATCTGTTCTCCTTTTGACCATGATAATGGTAATGGGATTTGCGACCTTCTGCATGGCCTCAGCACATGGAGGAAATGTACCGATTTCACAACCGGCAGGGGAGACACCCAGATTTTTGAATTATTATGTAATTGGTTGGTCAGCAGTTAACTTTTTCATATTGCTGGCTCTACTTTACAAATTTGCTTATAATCCCATAAATGCCATGTTGGAACAACGTACGAACACCATTGAGGGTTCACTCAAGCATGCAGAAGAAGTCAAATTGGAAGTTGAACAGATGAGGAAAGAAACCCAAACTAATCTGGCCGAATCGCGCAAGGAAGCTCAGGAAATTGTAGCCCGGGCTACCAAAGGGGCTGAGGAAGCCAAAAATGAAATCATTAACAAAGCTCAAGAAGAAGCAAAGAATCTTAAAAATAAGGCAACTGCAGAAATTCAAGCTGCTACCGAACAGGCTAAGGTTGAATTAAAGGATACTGCTGCTGCCCTGGCTATTATGGCTGCAGAAAAGGTATTAAGCAGAAGTCTTAATGATGATGATCATCAGAAAATGGTTAAAGAATTTGTTAATGAGGCGGGAGATTTGTTATGTTAAACAAAAGCGTCGCCAGGCGCTATGCTGAAGCTTTTTTTAGCATTGCCCAGGAAAACACTAAAGTAGATGAGTACCAGCAGGAACTGGAGACTATAGTTCAGACTAATCAGGAAGTTGATGGTCTGGAGCAATATTTTGCTCATTTACTTATCCCTGCCAAAGAGAAAAAAGAACTCGCCGTTAGAATATTTTCAGAAAGAGTTTCCCCGATAACATTGAATTTTTTCCTGATGATAATTGATAAGAGGCGGGAAACATACCTGGCAGTTATTATGGAAGAATACAGGGAAATGGCTGACGAATCCAGGAACATTACCAAAGCTAAATTGATTTCAGCACGGCAAGTACCTGAGGAAGAAGTCAATAACCTGGCTGCACAACTAACTGCTACTACAGGAAAAACAGTACAGTTGGTGCAAACCGTTGATGAGTCGCTCATAGGCGGGGTAAAGCTGCGGATAGGAGACCAGATAATCGATGCTACCGTGGCCAAAAAACTGGAAATGCTGAAACAACAACTCAAACAAGCGAAGATAAGTTAATGCGATAGGGGTGAGCACATAAATGAGTATAAGACCGGAAGAGATTAGCGCCATATTAAAAGAACAAATAGAGCGCTACCAATCCGAGGTCGAGGTCAGTAATGTGGGCTCTGTCATATATGTCGGTGACGGTATTGCTCGTGTATATGGACTACAGGGTGCCATGTCTGGAGAATTGTTAGAGTTCCCCGGAGGGACTGTCGGAATGGTTCTAAACCTTGAAGAAGACAATGTTGGAGCGGTTCTATTAGGAAAATATTCACACATCAAAGAAGGAGATGTGGTCAAAGCTACCGGAAGAATTATGGAGGTTCCGACTGGCGATGCTATGCTAGGACGTGTGGTAAATGCACTCGGCCAGCCAATCGATGGCAAGGGGCCTATAAATACCAGCACCTCCCGTCCAGTGGAGAAGGTTGCTCATGGTGTGGTAACACGTGCACCTGTTGATACACCTATGCAGACCGGCCTTAAAGCTATCGACTCCATGGTACCCATCGGCAGGGGCCAGCGCGAGTTGATTATAGGTGACAGACAGGTTGGGAAGACAGCCATCGGTGTTGACGCCATAATCAACCAAAGAGATAAAAAAGATATGATATGTATCTATGTTGCTATAGGCCAAAAGCAGGCTGGTATAGCTGGAATAGCGGCCAAGCTCGAAGAAATGGGCGCTATGGATTATACCATAATAGTTGCCGCTACTGCTTCCGAGCCGGCTCCTCTGCTTTATATTGCTCCATATGCCGGAGTTGCTATGGCTGAAGAATTCATGGAAGGTCAATCAAAAGACGTATTAATTATCTATGACGACCTTTCCAAACATGCGGTAGCTTACCGCGAAATGTCCCTCCTGCTCCGTCGTCCTCCCGGACGCGAAGCTTATCCAGGAGACGTTTTTTATCTTCATTCCAGGTTGCTGGAGAGAGGATGCAAACTCAATGAGAACTATGGCGGCGGTTCAATAACAGCACTGCCGATTATTGAAACCCAGGCAGGTGACGTATCGGCCTATATTCCCACCAATGTTATATCCATTACTGACGGCCAGATATATCTGGAAACCGACCTCTTCTATGCAGGTCAGCGTCCTGCGATTAATGCGGGTTTGTCAGTCAGCCGTGTTGGCGGTTCAGCGCAAACGAAGGCTATGAAATCAGTTGCCGGGCAGTTGCGACTGGACCTGGCTCAATATCGTGAGTTGGCCGCTTTTGCCCAGTTCGGATCTGATCTGGATAAAGCTACCATGGCAAGGCTGACCCGTGGTGAAAGGGTTACCGAGATTCTTAAACAGGGTCAGTATGTACCCATGCCCATGGAGGAACAGGTAGTTTCGATATATGCTGGGGTCAATGGTTACCTTGACGATATTCCCCGTGATAAGTTAGGGGAGTTTGAAGTTGATTTCCTGAAGTTTATCCGCGGTACCTATGCAGATATTCTAACCACCATCAGAGAAAGCGGTAAATTAAATGACGTTGAAGAAAAACTGGTTAAGGCGATAAATGAATTCAAGTCCACGTTTGCGGTTTAGGTGGTGAAATAGATGGCAGCAGGTACAAAGGAATTTAAAAGAAGGATTGCAAGTGTAAAAAACACCCAGCAGATTACCAAGGCTATGAAAATGGTAGCCGCCGCCAAGTTGCGTCGTGCACAGGAAGCCGCTGAAGCATCCCGACCATATACCGAGACATTACAGGGTACCCTGGCCAGATTGGCCGCAGTTGCCTATGATGTAAAGCATCCTCTCCTCGAAAAAAGAGAGGAGATAAGGAAAGTAGGGTATATACTTGTAACAGCTGACAGAGGACTATGTGGTGGTTTTAACACCAACCTGATCCGTACTGCCAGTGATACCATGCGGGAAGACGAAAGAAAGATTGAAAATGGTATTATTGCTGTAGGGCGCAAGGGCAGAGACTTCTTTAGAAAGCGCAGTGGCAATATCGACGCAGAATTTGTTAATCTGGGTGACAATGTCAGCTATGCAGATGCAAGGGAAATTGGTCAATATGTAACCAATGCCTATGAAAATGGCGAGGTAGACGAAGTTTACCTGGTATTTGCCCGGTTTGTAAATGCGCTCAGGCAAATTCCTACCGTTACCAAGATATTGCCTATCGAAACACTTAGCCAGGAGGAAACTGCGGGGGAACATAACATAGATTATCTCTATGAACCCAGTGCTGAGGATATCCTCCTGACGCTGTTACCAAGATATATAGGCAGTCAGATATATAATAGCATGCTGGAAAGCAAAGCCAGTGAGCATGGTGCTCGGATGACCGCTATGGGTAACGCTACGGAAAATGCCGGCGAAATAATCGATAACCTGACTCTGGAAATGAACAAGGCCAGGCAAAAAGCCATAACTGATGAGATTCTGGATATTGTTGGTGGAGCCGAGGCTCTCAATAAATAGTATAAACAAAATGCCACACTAATAGTGCCGAAGCTCTCAATAAAGGAGGAAAGTAGAGAATGGCGAATGTAACATATGGAGAGGTAGTTCAGGTTATAGGTGCGGTTATTGATATTCGTTTCAAACCTGGTGAACTGCCGGATCTGATGAACGCTATTACCATAAAGTCAGCGGAACAGGAAACTGCAACCGCTACAGAAGTTGACGTTACCCTGGAAGCCATGCAGCTTCTGGGAAATGATGTTGTAAGGTGTGTTGCCTTGCAGGCTACTGATGGAATATCCAGGGGGATGAAAGCCACCAACACCGGTGCAGCTATCAAGGTGCCGGTTGGCGAAGGAACTCTGGGAAGAATAGTAAATGTGCTGGGGCAGCCGGTGGATGATGCCGGACCGGTAGAAGCTGCTGATTACTGGGAAATCCATCGTGACCCACCCGATTTGACCAATCAGCTGCCAGCCACAGAACAGCTGGAAACCGGAATAAAGGTTACTGATCTCATATGCCCCTATGCAAAGGGTGGAAAGATTGGGCTGTTTGGCGGTGCAGGTGTTGGTAAGACCGTTATTATTCAGGAGCTAATAAGAAATATCGCGTATGAAGCCGGCGGATATTCAGTATTCACCGGAGTTGGAGAACGTACCCGTGAAGGAAATGACCTCTGGGGTGAAATGGTTGAATCAGGAGTTATCGATAAGTGTGCCTTGATATTCGGACAGATGAATGAACCGCCTGGAGCAAGATTGCGGGTTGGTTTGACTGGTCTGACAGTTGCGGAGTATTTCCGTGACTATTCAGGACTGGATGTTCTGATATTTATTGATAATATATTCCGTTTTGCTCAGGCAGGTAATGAAGTGTCCGCGCTGTTGGGCCGCATGCCATCAGCTGTTGGTTATCAGCCTACCCTGGCAACCGACATGGGTCTATTGCAGGAACGTATTACAACCACTCGTAAAGGATCAATTACCTCAGCTCAGGCAGTATATGTACCGGCTGATGACTTGACTGACCCGGCTCCGGCTACAACTTTTGCCCACTTGGATGCTACCCTGGTTCTATCTCGTGCTATATCGGAGCTGGGAATCTACCCGGCAGTTGATCCTCTGGATTCAACGTCCAGGATTCTGGACCCGCAGTTGGTCGGTGAAAAGCACTATAATACTGCTCGCGGTGTTCAGATGATACTGCAGAGGTACAAAGAGCTTCAAGATATCATAGCTATATTGGGTATGGATGAGCTCAGTGACGAGGATAAAGTTATAGTTGCCCGCGCCAGGAAGATACAGAGATTCCTGTCACAGCCCTTCCACGTTGCTGAACAGTTCACCGGTTCACCTGGAATCTATGTGCCGATAGGTGAGACGGTTGATTCCTTTGATGAAGTTCTGGAAGGCAAACATGATTCAATGCCTGAAGGCGCATTCCTTTATGCAGGCAATATTGATACTGTGGTCGCCAAAGCAAAAGGAATGGAGGCGTAGCCTATGGCAGACACCTTCATGGTTGAGATAGTAACCCCGGAACGGATTCTCTATAAAGACGAGATTCAGTTTTTGGTTGCTCCCGGTGTCGAAGGTGAATTGGGTGTAATGAAAAACCATGCGCCATTGGTTGCAGCGTTGAAAATTGGTGTGTTACGCTATAAAGATGCCGCTGGAAAGCCTCAGCAGATTGCATTGAGCGGTGGTTTTATGGAGGTTGTTGATAATGTAGGCCGTATTTTGGCAGAGACAGCAGAACATGGCAGAGATATCGATGTCCTGCGTGCGAAAGCTGCCAGGGAAAGAGCTGAAAGACGGCTGGCGCAACAGTCCGAAGAGGTTAATTATACCCGTGCTCGTATGGCCTTGCAGAGAGCTATTGCAAGGATAAAGGCATCGGAACCCAGCATATAAAAAGTTTTTCTTAGCCGGGGGGCTATATTGCCTTCCGGCTTTTATTTTCTTTATTTTAATATTATAATTAAAACCAGATCTATAATAATGTAGAGATATTATTCGGGGGAGTTATAGAGTTGATAATATGGAAAATATGCTGAAAACATTAATAATTATTACCTTATGTTATTATCTTTTGAAGGGATTAATTTATCTGATGTTGTGGCAAACAACAGTTAAGCTGGAGGAGAGGGCCAGAGCTGAAAAGAATAAGAAAAAGGCTGAAAAGGAAATGGAAGAAGAATTATGGCGAAGAGATAATTTTGATGAGGAAGATGACAACTGATATACACAGTTCTTAAAATGAGGTGAGTAACGTGTTATATAAGGGGTTTATGGTGCTGATAGCTGCTGTATTCTTAATGAGCATTACTTTTGCAGTCTTAATCTGGCAACAGTGTATTAAATTTGAGAAAAAAGCTCTGGCGGCGAAGAAAAGGCAGGAAGAATATATAGCTCAGCTGGAATTGGAGCAGAAAACGGAACGAGACCGAATACAAAAAGAAATGGAAAAAGAAACGGCTGAATCGGAAGAATCGGGTTCTGATCAGGATGATCTAATGGATAATCTTGCCCGGGCATGAGTTGACTGTGTAAGCTGCAAGAATAAAATGCATGAGCCAAGAAATAAAAGACAAGAGCCTGTATTTTTCAGGTTCTTGTCTTTTGTGTTATTGAGAGTTTGGCATAATTTTAAAAAATCCAGGATGTCATTCTGGGTGTTACCTTAATCGTGAGCAAAGCGAACATCAGTAGTGCCAGGAGGCTGAATCTTAAGAT
>Ga0334890_1003453_pt1 | contig 15968 bp, 15 predicted proteins | sample GraSluR1_MG_3_FD_207220 | JGI IMG/M metagenome (GOLD analysis project Ga0334890, IMG submission 207220) | Sludge microbial communities from methane-producing bioreactor in Wageningen University, Netherlands - Granular Sludge_31_08-R1 | ecosystem: Engineered > Bioreactor > Anaerobic >... | reverse complement strand
AGCCGTTCCCTTCGCCGCCGCGGCCTATTATCAGGATGTCCTCCTCGCCCCGCTCGTTTCCGAAGGACGCCACCTTTATATCCCCGAGCCTTCTCACCCGCTCGACGTCTTCCTGCCTTACTACAACACAGTCGAACCCGGACTCGAGGGCGGTGGTGATTCGCGGCTTGATCTCATCCCAGGAGCCCCCGACGGCCATGAGCCACTTCTCTTTCATGGTGACGGGAGGGGGGCTATGGTTACTAATTTCTTTTGGAGACCTGCCTATCCCCTCCATCCCGATCCCCAGAAGAAAGGTTATGAATCGTCGATTCATCCGTATTACTTAATAATGGGTCCCGCCGATGATGGAGGACAATGACGGATATAACTGGGATCCTCATCGAATCGACGGCCACATCCTTCGCCATCCTCTCCAAGTCCCTGCCGCCGATAGTCCTGGGGCTCGTCCTCGCCGAGCTGATCATGGTCTACGACGCGGCGGAGAGGATCGCCTTCATCGCAAGGCCCATAACCAGGTTCTCCCACCTCAGCGACGCCGCCGGGGCGAGCTTCATCCTCGCCTTCTTCTCGGCGGCGTCCGCAAACTCGATGCTCGCCGGCTTCTACAGAGATGGGCTCATCGAGAAGAGGGAGCTCTTCGTCGCCTCCCTGGTCAACTCCTTTCCCGCCACCACCATGCACTGGAGATCCCTCCTCCCGGTCCTGATACCGCTGCTGGGGTTCACCGGCCTCGTCTACTTCGGCCTTCTGATGCTGGTGGGGCTCTTGAAGACCTCCGTGGTGATGATGGCAGGCCGCCTCCTCCTGGACGGAGATAGGGGAAGCTCACCAGGGGAGGCCCCAGAGGATGCTGCAGGAGAAGATTCGGGGGAGGCCACAGGAGAGGATTCAGGGGGAGACGCAGGAGAGGATTCGAGGAAAGCCCCGGCAAAGGCCGCAGGAGAGAGGACCCAAGACGCCACCTCCCCCCTCTCCATCGTCGAAAGAAGGGGCGAGGCGGCGAGGGCGGATCGACCGCCGATGAAAGAGGGGCTGAAGCGAAGCTGGCGGGCCGCAAGGCCCAAGGTGGTGAGGGTCGCGAAGATGACGACGGCGATCATGTTCATGGTATCGGTCCTCATCCAGGTCGGGGCCTTCGACCTCCTCGCCCTCCACCTCAGCGGGATCAGAGGATACCTCCCCATCCCGGCGGCGGGGCTCGGGATCATAGCCGCCCAGTTCGCGGGGTACGTCGCCGCCTACACCGTCGCCGGCGGCCTTCTGGCGGCGGAGGAGATCTCGGGAAAGGAGGTCGTCGTAACCCTCATGATCGGAAATGTCATCACCAGCGCCGCATGGGCCGCCAGGTGGCTGATCCCCTCCCACGCCGGGATCTTCGGCCCTCGGATAGGGACGCAGCTTGTGATCTGCTCGACGGGCCTGCGAAACCTTATCATGCTCTCCGTCGCCTTCGGGGTGATGATATTCTGGTGAGGATGAGGCGGAAAAAAAGGAGGGGCCGGAGGGAGATAAGGGGGGAACAAAAATGGGGCGGAGAGCGGCGGAAATTATGAGCGCGGTTTGCCCCTCTCGGCCGCCGGCTTCAGACCGTTACGGACTTCTTCGCCGCATCCTTCTTCCGTCCTATCCTTCCATCTTCGGATATTCAGCTTCCTTCCGGCTCACCGGACTCGATTTAAGCTTGCGCCACCGAGAGATCGTACGTGATGGTGCCTCCCCCGTAGGCCTCGACCTTGAGATAGTAGGCACCCGGCTCCAGCAGCTCAGCGATCTTGGACCAGGTCCCCTCCCCGCCGTCGTCGTCTCTTGCGATCTCCTCTTTCTCGCCATCGTAGAGGCTGATGACCGAGTCGCCGTCTCCACTGCCGGAGGTCTCGACGACCACATCCAGGGGCTCCTCGACGACGACGGCGTAGTAGTCGACGTCGCCTCCGGGAAGGATGCAGCCAGATATGGTCAACTCGACGCCTGAGGTCAGGACGCCGATATCCAGGGCCTCCTCGGGGGAGTCGTTCGGCTCCTCGTCGCAGTCGAGGTCAGGGAAGGATATGGCAAGGATGTATCCTGAGATCGGCTCCAGGCTTTCGGACTCCGCCCGGAGGGCAGCCCTAATCTTCTCGGCGAGACCTGGATCCCGGCCCGCCCCTATCTCCACGGCGCAGATGGGGCAGTATGCAGGCGGCGACTGGACTATCACCCTTCCCCTGTCGTCGAAGAAAGTGGCGACGACGCCTAGCCCCCTCCCTAGGCCTCGCCACCTCCCTGACCCTCTTTGAGACATTCTCCCTGAAGGTGCCGCCAGAGTTCATGATCGATATACAAGCTTGCGATACTATATTGTTTTCTGGTGATGACAGTCTCCATCACCTCATATATCATAATCGAGATAATTTATCGGCATGACGGAAGAGATCAGGATCGGCTACCTAAGCACCCTCTATCACACTAGCCTCATTCTGAAGGGATCTGACCTCGGCGGGGAGCTGGGGGTCGAGGTCTCCTGGCGGCTCTTTCCCACCGGCACCGACATGATCGACGCCTTCGGAAGGGAAGAGCTGGATCTGGAGTACATCGGGCTCCCCCCAGCCATCATCGGGATCGGGAGGGGCTTGAGGATAAGATGCGTCGCCGGCGGCCATATGGAGGGGACGGTCCTGGTGGGGCTTGCTGGGATTCGCCAGAGAAGGACGGTTCGCGAATCTCTCTCCCAGTTTCGGGGAAGGTCGATAGGCACCCCCAAGAGGGGCTCCATCCATGACGTCATCCTCCGACAGATGGTCACAAGCGCCGGGTTCGAGGACGAGATCGAGATCAAGAACTACGACTGGGCCGACTTCATCCTCGACGCCATGATCGACGGCGAGGTGGAGGGGGGGTGCGGGACCCCTCCCCTGGCGGTCCTGGCGATCCAAAAGCTGAGCGCCGAGATCGTCCTTCCACCGGAATTGATGTGGCCAAAGAATCCCAGCTATGGGATCGTTGCCACCGAGGAGCTGATAGAGGGATCCCCCCGGTTCCTGGAGGGGTTCCTGAGGCGGCACGAGGACGCATCGAACCTGATAAGGACTAGGCCCCTTGTTGCAGCCGGGATGGTGGCAGAGGCCCTGCCGACGATAGACGCCGACTTCGCCCTGGAGGTTTACCGACTGTCTCCGAAATACTGCGCCAGCCTCTCCAGGGAGTACATCGATGCCACCATGGCCTTTGCGTCCCTATTGAAGGAGACGGGAGCCATCCCCGGAGAGGTGAAGGCCGGGGAGATATTCGAGATGACGGCGATTGAACGGGTCCATCCCGAGGGGGATCACTACCGGGATCCAGGAAATCTTTAAATATGATGATTCAATTAACAATTGTGAATGCATGAGAAATGCTGAGAAGTTTCGACTGCCCATCATGGGGAGGCGAAAGAGGCGAGACGGATATGGCAAAGATATATGATGATATCACCAAGACGATCGGGAACACCCCCCTGGTCAGGCTGAATCGGGTGACAGAGGGGCTGCAGGCCACGGTGGTGGCGAAGGTCGAGAGCTTCAACCCCCTGGGGAGCGTCAAAGACAGGATAGGCGTCTCCATGATCGAGGCGGCTGAAAAGGCGGGGCATATCAAGGATGATACCATCATCCTGGAGCCAACGAGCGGGAACACCGGGATCGCCCTCGCTTTCGTCTGCGCCTCCAGGGGCTACCGTCTCGTCCTCGTGATGCCGGAGACTATGTCGATCGAGCGGCGGAAGCTCTTGAAGGCCCTGGGCGCCGAGCTGGTCCTGACCCCCGGACCTCTGGGGATGAAAGGGGCGGTGGCGAAGGCTGAAGAGATGCTCGCTGAGGACCCGCGGTACTATTACATCCCTCAGCAGTTCAGAAACCCGGCAAATCCCGAGATCCACCGGAAGACCACCGCCGAGGAGATATGGCGGGACACCGACGGAAAGGTGGACATCCTGGTGGCAGGGGTCGGGACCGGCGGCACGATCACCGGGGTGGCCGACGTCATAAAGTCCCGGAAGCCCGGCTTCAAGGCGATAGCCGTAGAGCCGGCCGCCTCCCCGGTCCTGGGGGGTGGAAAGCCGGGACCCCACAAGATCCAGGGTATCGGTGCCGGATTCGTCCCCGACGTCCTGAAGCTCGACCTGGTCGATGAGATCGTCCCTGTGACGAACGAAGACGCCTTCGCCACCGCCCGGAGGCTGGCGAAGGAGGAGGGTCTGGTGGTGGGCATATCCTGCGGTGCCGCCGCCTGGGCAGCCCTCTCTGTAGCCGCCAGGCCCGAGAACCGAGGAAAGCTGATAGTCGTCATACTCCCCGACACCGGGGAGCGGTACCTCTCCACAGAGCTCTTTGATATGTGAGGTCGAGGGAAGATGAGGATAAGAGAGGATATCCAGACCGTCTTCGAGAAGGACCCCGCCGCGAGGTCGATCTGGGAGGTCCTCACCTGTTATCCCGGACTTCACGCCATCTGGATCCATAGGATATCTCACGCCCTCTGGACCCACCGGCTCCGCTTGGCGGCCCGCCTCCTATCCCACATATCCCGCTTTCTGACAGGGGTCGAGATCCACCCGGGGGCGAAGATCGGAAGGAGATTCTTCATCGACCACGGGATGGGGGTTGTAATAGGCGAGACTGCGGTGGTCGGAGACGACGTCCTGATGTACATGGGGACGGTCCTGGGGGGGACGAGCCTGGAGAAGGTGAAGCGCCACCCCACCCTCGAGGACGGGGTGGTGATCGGGAGCGGGGCGATCGTCCTGGGTCCTGTTACCATCGGCAGTGGGGCGAAGATCGGGGCAGGATCGGTGGTGGTCAGATCCGTTCCGGCTGGAGCGACGGTGGTGGGGGTGCCGGGAAGGATAGCCGAGCCGGAGTGCCCGTCGACGAGGACCGACCTCAACTATGCAAACCTCCCGGACCCGATGCTCCGGGTGGTGAGCAGGCTCCTCGACCGTCAGAACTGGATGGAAGAGAGGGTTCGCTCCCTGGAGAGATCCCTCTCGGGGCCCGAGGCGGAGATGATCAAGATGAAGCTCGCGAAAGAGGAGGAGGTCCGGGAGGCGCTCCGTGACGTCCTGGACCCGGAGGTGGGGATAGACATAGTGGACCTGGGTCTTATTAAGGATATCATCGTTGACGGCGACCGGGTGGAGGTGAATATGGTCCTCACCTCCCAGGCGTGCCCTCTGGCAGACCACCTCAAAGAGCAGGTCAATCGGCGGGTGATGGGCCTTTCGGGGGTGAACCGGGTGGATGTGCGGGTTTTGGACGAGCCCTGGGATTGGGAGAGGTTCGCAAGGCAACGGAGCCTCCGGCAAGAGGTTTAGAACACTCCTCATGGTGCAGTCTGTCGATTCAGCCGCGAGCCGCCCGCAGGCCGTTCAAAACCGCCAGGATCTCGGAGCTCTCGTGGAAGAAAACGGCCCCGGCAACGCTCAGCCCTCCGAGGAGAGCCGACGGCACGAGCAGCCCCAGGACGAGGAGCGAGAAGGCTATGTTCTGGAAGCTTATCCTCCTCGCCCTCTTCCCGATCTCCAAAGCATGGGGGACCATCGCCAGATCGTCGGCCATGAGGGCGATATCGGCGACCTCGATCGCCGCGTCGGTCCCGGCCGCCCCCATGGCGATACCCACCGTCGCCTGAGCGAGGGCGGGCCCATCGTTTATCCCGTCTCCCACCATGGCGACGGGGCCGAACTCCTCCTCCAAGGCCGCTACCGCCCTACTCTTCTCTTCCGGCAATAGGCCTGCCCTGAAATCGTCTATCCCGAGCTCCGCTGAGATCGCCCTGGCTGCTGCTTCGCTGTCGCCGGTCAGCATCACCACCTTCAGCCCCAGGCCGTGAAGGGAGGCCACAGCCTCCTTCGCCCCAGCCCTGATCTCGTCTCTCACCCCTATTATCCCGTCCAGGCCTCCGGCAGTCCCGACGAGGACCGCCGTCTTCCCCTCCGCCCTCAACCTATCTACCAGGGTCGGATCAGAGATCCGCACCCCCAGCCCCTCAAAGAGCTCCGGCTTTCCTGCGTAGACGGTCTCCACATCCACATCTCCCGATACCCCGGTCCCGATGAGGCAGGTGAAGTTCTCCACATCTCCTGCTTCGACCTTCTCAGAGATCGCCCTCTCTGTGATGGCCCTGGCCACGGGGTGATCTGAGAGCCTCTCCAGGCTGTAGGCCCGGGCCAGAAGGCTGGCTCCATCTCCCCTGAAGGGTATCAGGTCCGTCACCTCAGGCCTGCCCCGGGTCAGGGTCCCTGTCTTGTCGAGGGCTACGACCCTGATCTTGCCCAGGTTTTCCAGGTGGACACCCCCCTTTACAAGGATCCCGCTCTTTCCCGCTCTGCCTATCCCGGCGGCGATGGCTATGGGGGTTGATATCACCAGGGCGCAGGGGGCAGCGGCCACCAGAAGGACGACGGCCCTCTCCGACCATTCATAGAAGCCGCCCTCGAGGAGCAAAGACGCCAGTATCAGTAGGACAGCCCCCGCCAGAACCAGGGGGGAGTACCTATCTCCAAACTTCTCGATGAAGAGCTGAGACCTCCCCTTCACCTCCTGGGCCTCCTCCACCAGGTGGATGATCTTCGAGAGGGTGTTCTCCTCGAAGGAGGTGGTCGCCTCCACCTCGATCGCCCCCTCGAGGTTGATCGTCCCGGCGAAGACGAGCATACCCTCGCTCTTGTCGACGGGAAGCGACTCTCCCGTCACCGGAGCCTCGTCGATGCTGGACCTGCCTGCGACGACCAGCCCGTCGGTGGGTATCGACTCCCCCGGCCTCACGAGAAACAGGTCCCCCCTCTTAATGTCGGCCGCCGGCATGATCCTCTCCGTCCCGCCGACTCTGACCCTCGCCGTCTTCGGGGCGAGGTCGAGGAGGGCCCTTATCGAGCTCCTCGTCCTGGCGTAGGTATACTCCTCCAGGCTCTCCGCCGCCGAGTAGAGGAAGACCAAGAAGGCCGCCTCCTCCCAGATCCCGAGGACGGCGGCGCCCAGGGCGGCGGCCATCATGAGGATCTCTATCCCGACCTTCCTCTCGAAGAGGAGCTCTTCTATCCCCTCCCTCGCCCAGCTATATCCTCCTACGAGGATGGCGGTGGCGAAGATGAAGATCCTGACGTCCTGCGATATCGCCCCAAGGCTTTCGAGGCCGTAGGCTGATGCCGAGAGGAGGCCGGATAGGAGGGCGGTCTGCATCCTAGGGTACTGGTACCATCTCCCCTCGAAGATCTCTTCATCCTCAACCATAGGCCTAAAACCTCATTTTCATTAGAGGAGGAGAGGACCACAGCGGGCATAAGATGACAGCTTTCAATCCTCGTCCTCGGATTCTTCTCTCTATTGCTGTACAAATTACCGTATCAGCCGCTTTGGACGGCGCCTCACCCATTCAAAAGACAGGCCGGCTCCTCCCGCCTGATCCTTCGCCCCGACGCTATAAGTAGCTGGCTTGAGTCTCGACCTAAGCCGACCGCATGACCTGAGCCGACCGCATGATCTTTAAATCAGACCGATCAGGACCCTCAGATACCACGGGATCGATGGAGATCAAATGGTCACCCCTTCTGGCCCGCAGCCCTATTCCGATAGTCCTCGATGGCCATGTGGAGGGCATCGGCGGCCAGGTTCGAGCAGTGCATCTTGTTTGGCGGAAGACCCCCCAGCTCTCCGGCGACGTCCTGCCTGGTGATCTTCATCCCCTCCTCCACCGTCTTGCCCAAAGCCATCTCCGTCGTCATGCTGCTCGTCGCTATCGCCGCGCCGCACCCGAAGGTCCGAAACTTGATATCCTCTATCCTGTCGTCCTTCACCCGGATGAACATCTCCATAACGTCCCCGCAGGTCGGGTTTCCCACCTTCCCGTATCCGTCTGGATCTTCGATGACGCCGACGTTTCGCGGGTTCATGAAATGGTCCATCACCTTCTCGCTGTATCCTGGCTGTGACATATAAATCCTCTTATTATTTCGCCTCGGGTTGGAGACCGTTCACTCCGGCCTCATGGCCGACATCTCCCTCAGCCTCTTCACCGAGTCAGAGATGGCCCGGCAGGCATAGTCGGCATCTTCTTCGGTATTGCTCATCCCAAGGGTTATGCGAAGAGATCCATGAGACTCGACGGGAGATAGGCCGATGGCGGAGAGGACGTGGCTTGCCGCAAGCTTCTTCGAGGAGCAGGCCGATCCCGTGGATGCGGCGACTCCCTTCGCATCTAGGTAGAGGAGTAGGGACTCCCCTTCTATGTACCTAAATCCGAAGTTGAGGTTTGAAGGAAGCCTCTTATCGGGGTGGCCGTTGAGCCAGGAGTCTTCGATCTCCTTGAGGACCCAGCCGCTCATCCGGTCCCGAAGAGACCTCATCCTCTCCGATTCTTCCGCCATATTCTCTTTTGCGATTTTGGCGGCCCTCCCCAGACCGACGATACCCGGGACGTTCTCTGTCCCCGACCTCATCCCCCTCTCGTGGCCTCCGCCCTGCTGGATGCTCTCGATCCTGACGCCCTTTCTGATGTAGAGGGCTCCAGCCCCCTTTGGGCCGTAGAGCTTGTGGCCCGAGAGGGTGAAGGCGTCGAGGCCGAGGGATTTCACGTCCACGGGGATCTTTCCTGCGGTCTGGACCCCGTCTGTATGGAAGTAAATCTCCTTCTCGCCTGCGAGCCTACCGATCTCCTCCAGGGGCTGTATCGTTCCGATCTCGTTGTTGGCGTGCATCACCGATATGAGGATCGTATCCTCCTGGACCGCCTCCTCCACCGTCCCGACCTCCACGAGCCCCTCCCTTGTTACCGGAAGGTAGGTCACCTCAAACCCTTCTCTCGTCAGGGCTTTGCAGACCTCCAGGACGGCGGGGTGCTCTATGGAGGAGGTGATGATGTGGCGCCCCTTCTTTTTACTCTTACGGGCGATCCCTTTGATGGCCAGGTTGTCCGACTCCGTCCCCCCGCTGGTGAAGTATATCTCCGAAGGTTCGGCGTTCAGGAGGGCCGCCACATCAGATCGGGCATCATCCACCGCCTCCCGAGCCACCCTCCCGAAGCTGTGGAGGCTGGAAGGGTTTCCGAAGCGCTCCGAGAAGTAGGGGATCATCGCATCGAGAACCTCGGGAGCGAGGGGCGTCGTGGCGGCGTGATCCATGTATATCCGTTTCATCTATCAGTCACTCCTCAATCGATCTGATCTATCTGAGCCGTTATAGATCTGCAGAGGATTTTAGATCTTCCTCGATCTTGGCCACTTCCTCCAGCTTCGCTTTGGTGGCGGGCTTCCTGGGGACGGCGCCGCACCCCTCGGAGGGGAGGATGGAGGCGTCGAAGGTTCCTATCTCTCTTGCGATCTTCTCCACCTCCACCTTGTCGAAGCCTATAAGGGGCCTGTAGACCGGGAGCGATGCGGCCGCGTCCAGGACGAGGAGGTTGTCCAGGGTCTGGGAGGCGACCTGGCCCAGGGACTCGCCAGTGACGATCCCCTTGGCGCCTATGTCCCTCGCCACAGCCTCCGCCAGCCGGTACATCCGGCGCTTGCAGATCAGACAGGTGTACCTCTCAACTCCCCCCTCTCTCATCATCTCAGAGCTTTTTTTGAGGAAACCGTCATTTACGACCAGAAGGTCCAGGTCCGGCTGGTAGGCCTTCAGCCTTTCCACCACCGCCTCGGCCCGCGCGAGGCCCAGGGGGCCGGAGAAGCCCTCGAGGTCGACGTAGATTGGGGTTATCTTGCATCCGCGCTTCATCATCATCCAGGCGGCCACCGGCGAGTCTATACCCCCGGAGAAGAGAGCTACAAGATCGCCCTCGGCGCCGAGGGGTAGCCCGCCGACCCCCTTAACGACGTTGCGGAAGAGGTAGCAGTCGTCTTCCCTGATCTCGACGTAGACCGTCGCTTCGGGACGATCGAGATCAACTCTGAGGTGGGGGAACCTCTCCAGGATCAGGTCCGCGAGCTCCACCGTCTTCTCCTGGGACGAGAAAGGATGGCTTCCCACCCGGCGGAGCCTCAGGGCGAAGGTCTCCGCCTCCGATAGCCCGGTCCTCTCGCAGTAGTCGATTATAAACGAACCGAGATCCTGTAGAGAGGTCTGCTCGCAGGGGGAGAAGGAGACTATCCCGAAGATCTGCTTCAGCCTCTCCTCGTCCACAGGTCCCGAAAGCCAGATCCGGCCCCGGGTCCTCCTCACCTTACATCCCGGGAGGGCCTCCTTGAGGTTTCTCATGAGGAGGTTCTCCCACCGGCTCCTTACGGCTGGGGACTTGAGGGCGATCTCCGAGTACCGAAGAAGGTACAAGCTAGCCCAGCCCCCCGCAGTCCCGGCAGCGGGGGTCTCTTGAGATCTCCATCGTCTCGAGGGTGGACGAAAGGCCGTCCCAGAGGAGGAGCCTCCCGCTGAGAAGCTCCCCAGTCCCCGTGATGTACTTGATAGCCTCCGTCGCCTGGATCAGACCGATGATCCCAGGAGTGACCCCCACCACTGGAAACTTGGCGGGAGGGGGAGCCTGCGGGAAGATGCACCGCAGGCACGCCGACTCCCCCGGAATCACCGTCGTCGCCTGGCCGTGGAAGCCGGAGATCGCCCCGTGGATGAAGGGTATCCTCTTTTTTATGGCCGTCTCGTTGAGAAGATACCGCACGGGATAGTTATCCATGGCGTCGATGACGAGGTCGGCGTCCCCAATGAGACGGGAGACGTTCTCCTCGGAGATAGTCTCCGCCGTCGTCTCGATGACGATCTCGGAGTTCATCTCGCAGAGCTTTTCTCTCGCCGATAGCGCTTTCTTCTTGCCGATGTCCCTCTCCCAGTGGAGGATCTGGCGGTTGAGGTTGGATAGCTCCACCTCGTCGTCGTCGTCGATCACGATCTCTCCGACCCCGGCGGCCGCCAGGTATACGGATATAGGAGAGCCGAGCCCCCCCGCCCCGGCGATGAAGACCTTCGATCCAGCTATCTTCTCCTGCCCCTCGACTCCGAAGAGGCGGATCTGCCGGTCGTACCTATCCAGGAACCTTTCGACGTTCATCGATGTACCTCTCATTTGATGGAACCGTTCTCCCCCCAAACCTGGCGGCGAGGGGTCTCCTCCTTATCCACGAGAAGCTCCAGCATATCATTTTGTCGCCACAAAATCTCCATTAACAATTGTTATCCCATAAAAGGTTTTCTGAGGGCGGTTCTGTTGCGTTTTAGGGTGGTGCAGGCGTGGTGTTGCATTCGTGGTGGTGGCGAGAGGCGGTTCCATGAAGGCGTGTTACTGAACGGGATACAACAGAGAAAGGAAATTTATTCCACTCAACTCTAAAAGAGTTTATATCTCGGGAGTATTAAGCACCGTTCATGGATGAAGAAATTGTTTGTACTGAAATCCATGATTATGGATCGGATGTTGTTGTTGAAATGCAAAAAGATCAAAAAATCAAATGGAGGGAAGTCATAACTACTTCAAGAATACATATATTAGAGGAATATGATCCAATAGGGACCCAACATCTCAAAGCAGAAGATATAATCGAGGAACTCAATAAAATACCTAAAAATATAAGAAAATTTATCTCTATTATCGTATTAGCGCCATTCTCATTTTCCAGAGGGGAGTCGAACGATCCTATATTCGCGTCTGCTCATTGGTGGAGATCGGAGATCACGATCTATGCATTTGAACACGACAGGGCCAAATTGAAAGAAATACTTGCTCTCCATCGTACTATTGCTCATGAAGCTGGGCATATCATCGATAGAAACATCATGGAAGGTCGGGGGTTGTCCTCAAATTATCTTTCTTACACCCCAACGTGGTCAAAGGCGATGTGCGCCGATAGCCAGATCAAGCAAACGTCACGCGATTCATCATCATATCTTGTATCCTCTTATGCGGACAGCAGACAATCTATTGGCGAGGATTTTGCAGACTCTGTAATGTTTTATTGCTATGCGGAATCGCGAGCGCTCTTGAGAGAGTTTTATCCTAATAGATATAAAATTTTGGAGGAGTTTCTTGGGTCAGTCGATAGGTGAAAAAACCTTCATTGATGATTCTCATCGAGTTGTAGACAGATCAAACGCAACGTGCTGGTTTGCGGATTTACTTGATGATGATGGGTTGATCGTAGGAGAAGTTTTTGGATTAATCATTGGATCTGCCGATACTTAACCTCAGCAATTCTATCCACTTGTTATCCCCATCAATCCCGACGCCCGCCATCTCAGCTGGTGTGATCCCGTTAAGCCCCATGTGTGGCCTGATGAAGTTGTAGTAGATCTGGTTCATGGGGATAATGGGCGTGTCGTCTATCTTGATGCCTCTCATCACCTTCTCGCGTTCCCTGAAGCTGCCGTTCAACCTTTCCAGGACGTTGTTGAGGCTCTCGCGCAAAGCCACGTCTGCGACGTGCTTGCATGACTGGTGGTGATCGTAGAACTCGGCGTTGAACGCCTTCTTGTAAGACGCCAGCCCGTCGGTTACCATGATCCTGGGCTTCTTGTTGCCTACCTTCTTGGACTGCCTGAAAGCTCTCTTCGCGTCCTGTATCTCGCGAGTCTTGGTAACGACGCTGACGAGGTGGAACCTGGTGCGCTCGTCCATGACGTTCCAGAGCCAATGCCATTCACCGCCTATCTTGATCTTCATCTCGTCGGTATGCCAGATGTCGCCCAATTCAGGCTCCAATGTCGCAACGTAGGCTTCGATGATCTCAGTGTACTTGGATATCCAACGGTAAACGGTGCTGTGGTCGATGTTCAAGCTGTAACACTGCTTTAGATGGTCTGCGATCTTGCGCAGGGACACGCCCTTGAAGTACAGGTCTAGGGTGGTCGTGACAACGCGCGGATCATACTTCATTCCCTCGAATCCCTGATTTGGAACGAACTTCCTTGCGCACGCTTTGCACTTGAAGACCTGCTTATTATTGGCCTTACCGTACTTGATAACCTGAGATGATCCACAGAACTTGCAGGCAATACCGTTATCTAGTGGCGTGGGAAATACCGATCTCTCCCTATGGTCTTCTTCGATCTTCTTGGTGAGCCTTTGCCACAGGACGACCGCATGAATATGCTTACAGGTAACGTGCCTGAATTGGTAATCGGGGCAAGTGCAGTTCCAAGAGTTGGCATACGATGTTACTATATAATTTAAATCTTTGCTTTGGGACGGGATTTCGAACTTGTTTTGTGACAACTGCTTAGGCTCGATACCTCTCTCGATCATCTGATGGCCCCGAAGAAGGCGTTTGCCGTATTCTGGATTAGTGGATTCGTCCCAAGGCATAATAGCTATATTGTAGCTACATAGTATTTAACCTTTGTGCAACAAAAAATAAGCTAAATTATAGCTAAATATGTGGACAAAGTATTTATACTATAGATACATTAGAGAAATTGATATGAGTCCTGTCATGCGGGTCGAGCTCGATGCGTACCAAGTTATAGAGAAGGAAGTGAAATCTAGCGGTAACTCTGGAAGGGTTTATGTGCCGAAAGATTGGATAGGAAAACGAGTTAAAGTATTGCTATTGGACCCCTTGTAAATTGACCAAACCGAAGAGCCATGATAAATAATTTAACGTATTACCGCATAAACGGAATCTTATGTCGGATGTGGAACTGTCTCAAGCAGACGCCAACGAGTTAATCGCTATGCCAAAAATTCGGATTACCGACGAAATAAGATATTTTCCTGGTAGCGGTGGTGCCCTTAACGTGCCCTTAGTTTCTGAGGACTGGAGAGAAGACTTTGTTCTAACTATACGACGAGGAAGAATAGATCTGAATAGGGGATCTTATCAAAATATTGGCAGAAATACTGTAATACTTCTTAGAGCCGAATTGAACGGGCCGCCACATCGCAATCCTGATGACGCAGAAATCCCTTGCCCCCATATTCATATATATAAGGAAGGATTTGGAACCAAGTGGGCATATCCCTTTCCCACGGACTTTGCCAATCCAGCGGATTATTGGACAACACTCCAAGACTTCATCAAATATTGTAATATAATACTGCCGCCTAAGATTCTCAGAGGGTTAGAATGATCGATGAAATACAGGGGCTAATAAATGAATATGTAGACTGGCTTAAATCCAAGAATGTTCTACGTCAGATAGATAGTGACTGGGTTGAAATAACTACACCCTATTTAGATCGACACAATGATTACCTTCAGATATATGTTAGAAAACTGGAGGGCAGGGGGTATCTTCTGACGGATGATAGTTATATCATAGACGACTTACAAATGGCAGGTTGCACATTGGAATCTCCCAAGCGGGCAGCATTATTGGAAATGACATTAAACGGCTTTGGGGTTAAACTAGAAAGAGGGTCATTGGAGGTGCGTGCTTCATCGAGCACGTTTGCGCTACGTAAGCATAATCTCATTCAAGCGATGTTAGCAGTAGACGATTTATTTTATTTAGCCACATCGACTGTTGCAAGTATATTCAAAGAAGATGTAATTGCGTGGATGGATGAGAACGATATCAGATACACTCCAAACGTAAAGTTTACAGGGAAAAGCGGATACGATCATTGGTTTGATTTTGTGATCCCCCGGTCACGTAACGAGCCAGAGCGCATTCTTCGGACCATGAATCGGCCAAACCGAAATGCGGTCACCTCTTTAAATTATGCTTGGCTTGATACACGAGAAATCCGCCCACCAGAATCGAAAGCTTACGCTATAATCAACGACGCTGGGGGGATACCTCCGGCAGTCATGAATGCACTAGAGAATTATGGCGTGAGATCGGTGCCATGGAGTATGCGACAAAACGCCTTGGCAGAACTTAGCGCATAATATTCCATCGGGCGCACCGTACTCAAAATATGTGATAGATGCTATGCCGCTCGTGTTACTTTCTGCTACAAACAACTTCAATAATAAAAACTACCACCACACTCGCACCACCACTAACGAACACCCAAGGATGCAACAGAACCCTGAGGGCGGTTCTGTCAAGTTATCGGTAGGTGACTTCTAGGTGTTACAAAGCCAAACCAAAAATAAAACTAAATAACAACCGATAATTTTAGCTTTAATTATTATTTATAGCAAGTTAAGCATAACGTTTTCAGCTAGATATCCGGTTCTGGAATTGATATCATTTCACCGAGATTATACATATCTATCAATTTTAAAACTATCTCTCCTTGCTGATCAATTGTACCTAACCCGATGATGTCCACAACAAGTTTTATCTCTGTGGCTATTTTATAACCATGAGGATAATTTGTCTCAATCCATTTTAGGTGTCGATGCCACTCGTCAAGGGCGGTTTGATCAGTTATCAAATCCCATAACAGCATTTTGTTTGTGATATTTATGCCGTGTCGCAATCTACCAACAAAATTCGAGGATTCTTCTTTAAAATTTGTCTCCACATATTCTATTGTCTTTCTATATGCATCTGCTAAATTAAAATTATATTTATCTTGTAGTATTTTGTCTACTATCGAATCTTCGAGCATACTATTTAAAGAACCGGCTAACATTTCAATAGTTTTACTAGCCGGATTTATTTCTAAAATGCCGTTTTCTTTATAACGGATAAGATGCATTATTTCATGTGCAATAGTATGCGCGTCATTAGCGGATTCAGGTGGTGTTTTGTAATAGATGAAATTTTTAAATACATCTGCCGACGCTTCTATACCTTCCGGCAAGTCTAAATCTAAAAACCAGCGAATAATATCTAATTTTTCCTTTCTCTCTTTATTATAGAAATTCTCAAATTCTTCACTCGCTTCCAAGAGATCGGCTACCACCACTAATTCGTCGGATTCAAGGGGTTTCGTTGAGATTTGCATATACAGTGGTTATGCCGTATAATTTATCTGCTTTTCGGAACTCCGCCATAGTGCTCCTTAACATTAATTTTGCAACTTAAAGTAATGCCTTTTGAGTTTTTCTCTAGCGTCGCTTTTATTGAATTTCCATCGAACGGTCGCTTTGATATCATTCCTTTCTCGCTGCCAAGCAT
>Ga0334890_1003452_pt1 | contig 15977 bp, 14 predicted proteins | sample GraSluR1_MG_3_FD_207220 | JGI IMG/M metagenome (GOLD analysis project Ga0334890, IMG submission 207220) | Sludge microbial communities from methane-producing bioreactor in Wageningen University, Netherlands - Granular Sludge_31_08-R1 | ecosystem: Engineered > Bioreactor > Anaerobic >... | reverse complement strand
CTCACGCTTCCCGTTACGCTGACGGAGGACCTGGTGCTCACGAAGCTGCAGGAAGCGGGTCCGTCCCGCTCATAGCATCGCCAGGAACGCTCGCCGGTTGAATCGGCGGTCAGGTGGTGTAATGCGTTTGGTAGTGGTCGATGATGGTGGCGTCCGTGTTGAAGATGTACGCGATCATCGCGGCCCGCATCCACATGCCGTTGCGGACCTGGGCCCAGTACTTCGCACGCGGGTCGTCGTCGATCTGCACGTCCAGTTCCGCCCGGCGGGGCAGGGGGTGCATGATGACCAGGTCGGGCTTGGCCCGCTCGACCATCTCCAGCGTCAGGCTGTACTTGTAGTAATCAATGGCCCTGGACTCGCCCGCCTTGTCGTACTCGTCCTGAAGCCGCGTCATGTAGACCGCGTCGCACTCGCGGATAATCGCGTTCAGGTCGTCGCACTCTTCGTGGTGAATGCCGTTGCGGTCGAGGTACTCGACAATGTCGTCGCCCATGCTCAGCTCCGGCGGCGACACGAAGACCAAGCGCATTCCCGAGTACCGGCACAGCAGGTAGCACAATGACCGCACGGTACGGCCTCGCTTCAGATCGCCCACGAACGCAATGGTCCGCCCCTGGAACGGATTGCCGCTGAGCATCGGCCGGACGCGATCGGCCAGGCGCGGCTCGAAGCTGCGGAGCAGCGTGTAGATGTCCAGCATGGCCTGGGTGGGGTGCTGGTCCTTGCCGGACCCGCCGTTGATGATCGGGATGGGCCGGGGCGACGCGTTCAGCTTGTATGCCATCCGCTCCGCGAAGCCCTCCATGGGGTGCCGCATGATGATCAGGTCAAAGTACTGGCTGAGCACGTGAACGGTGTCGTCCTCCGTCTCGCCCTTGATTTCCGACGACGTGGACGGGTTGCGCACCTCGTTGTACGGAATGCCCAGAATCTGGCAGGCGGCCGAAAACGACAGAAACGTGCGGGTGGACGGCTGGATAAAATACAGCATGGCCCGCTTGTGCGCCAGCAGCGAGCGCAGGAACTGGTTCCCACGCTTGGTGTCGGCGATGTTGCGGATCATCTCGGCCAGCCGGCAGAGCGTCTCGATCAGCTCGCTGTCAAACTGCTGGGCGAGGATAATGTGAAACAGGCGGTCATCCCGGCTCAACTGGGCCACCCGGTATGCGGTCGGCTGGACCAGCGGGTCTGTCTGCAGCGTCTCTGTGGTGGACATGGACCGATCACCTCGTAAAACAGAATCTCTGCCGAAACTCGTCTCGGGGTTCGCCCGGCTCGCGTTCGGGCGCGCCGAAATGGGCGGATAGAACAGACAACGACCGATTAGAATCCGGGCCGGGCGAATTGTCAACGGCTTGCGGAGGGGGAATCGCTTAAATCGGTTGCTCGTGGGGACGGCTGCCGTCGTTCGGAGCCACCGGGGCGATTGCCCGCCGCCCCGCACCCGCCTACCATGCTCGGCCATGACCTGGCTGGCCAACCTCGTTTACGCCTTCGCCGCGCTGGTCTATCTACCCGTGCTGGTCTACCAGATGGTCGCGCAGAAGAAGAACCGGCAGGGCTGGAAGCAGCGGTTTGGACACATCCGACCATTCGACCCGAGCCGGCCTCGCGTCTGGATGCACGCGGTGTCCCTCGGCGAAGTCAACGCAACACCGAAACTTGTGGCGGCCCTGCGGGAACGCGTGCCGGAAGTCGACGTTGTGATATCCACGACGACCGACACAGGGTACGCAAGAGCGTGCGCCCTGTACGGCCAGGATCGCGTGTTCCGGTATCCGCTGGACTTCAGTTGGATCATTCGCCGGGTTCTGGACCGCGTGCGCCCCTGCCTCATCGTGCTTGTGGAACTGGAGGTCTGGTACAACCTCGTTGCTTTGGCGAGCCGGCGCGGCGTACCCGTGGCGGTCGTGAACGGCCGGCTGACGGAACGGTCCTGCCGGCGGCTTGCCCGCCTGGGACCGCTGGGGCGGCCGATGTTCCGGCGGCTGGCCTGGGTGGGGGCGCAGGACGAAACGATCGCGAAGCGATTCGAGGCCGTGGGGACAGCGGCCGAACAGCTCGAAATCACCGGCTCGGTGAAATGGGATACGGCCCATGTGTCCGACCGGATCGACGGCGCGGAGGAACTGGCGGAAGCGCTCGGCCTCGATCGGACGCGTCGCTTGTGGGTGTGCGGAAGCACGGGGCCGGGAGAGGAACGCATCATCCTGGAGGCGTACGACGGGCTCCGCCGGCAGCGGCCGGAGGTTGACCTGGTCATCGTTCCTCGCAAGCCGGAACGCTTCGAGGAGGTGGCGGACCTGATCCGCGCCGCCGGCTACGACTGCATTCGCCGCAGCGAGCTTCCGGATGGCAGTCCCGCGCCTGGACGCGGCGATCGGCCCCGCGTCTGGCTCGGGGACACACTGGGGGAGCTGCGAAAGTTCTACACTCTGGCGACGGTCGTCTTCGTGGGCCGGTCGCTCGTGCCGATGGGGGGTTCCGATCCGATGGAGGTAGCCGCCCTGGCCAAGCCGATCGTCGTCGGGCCGCACATGGAGAACTTCTCCCTTCCCGTCGCGTGCCTGGAGCGAGCCGGCGCGATTCGGATTGTGCGGCCGGCCGATGGGAACGCCGCATCGCTGCTCTGCCGGGAGCTGATGGCGCTGGTGAGCGATGCGGTCGTCGCACAGCGCGTGGGCGCCGCTGCCCGCCAGGTTGTTCTGGACAACCAGGGCGCCACCAAGCGAACGGCCACCGCCCTGGTCGGCCTGCTGCGCCGCTAGCCGCTCGCAGATCCATTCACTATCTGTAACTCATTTGCCTAAAAAGGATTATGTTCAATTCCGCGCGTTCGGCGGCCCGGGGGGGCAGACTCGTGCGGGCTGAGTTGGGCGGGGACGGGTGATCCGGTTTTTGAAACTTGTCTGTAACCCGTTTTCTCGCTGTTGGTTACGAAAATTCCGATTCCTTTTCTCACTTTTGATATTTGCCTAGTGTCAAATATGTGGGGTAAGATAGTTTTAGGGAACCCCGGGCATAAGGAGGACGAGCAATGAACCTGCGAAAAGCGCGAAACCTTCTGATGGTGCTGGCTCTGGGCGGTCTGCCGTTGGGGACTGCGTCTACCTGCGATTACTCGGACGGGATCGGGAGTTTCTATTACGACCAAGGCGGCCGTGGCGGCTACCGCGGCGGGTATCCGGGCGGCGTGATCGTGGTGGAAGAGGAGTACTACGAGGAAGAGTACTGGGTGGAGGACTATTACTACAACGACTGCTCGTTCTGGGACGGCTGCTACTGGGACGGCTGGTGGTGGTAGTCGTGATCCGGGCGTGTGGCGTGCGGCCGGCGTGCGTTGGACGCCGGATTCGGTCTGATCGCGGGGAGAATGAGCCATGAAACGGCGACGACTCTTGTCCCTGGTGCTGTTGGTTGTGACGGGCGCGATGCCGCTGGTGACCATGGGCGCGTGCTACAACACCGGCACCTCGTTCGGCTACGACGTGTTTTCGACGAACCCCTACCTGTTGAGGGACGTGCTGCGTCTGTTTGACTGCGATGATTGTGACGACTGACACGGCAGGACGTCCGGGTCGGCGTGCGGCGCGAGTCGCCGGCGGGGCCGGGCACTGAAACTGGAGCGTTGCGGCGAGGGGCGTTCCCTCGTACCGCCGGCGGCCACCTTCCGGATCATGGACCGGTTATCGCGTGCCAGAGCCAAGGCGCGAAATCGGAAGGGGCCGCCGGCTTTTTTGTTGCGCCCGGGTGGTGCTCGGGCGGCGTACGGCCCCCTGGAGTGGCCGCATGGGTGGCAAGTGGGCGGACCCTTGCCTTGCTCCGCAATCGCGGTACGATACCCGTGTGTCTCCCGGCGAGGCCGACCCGGCTCCGGCGTGGGCACGGGCGATTAGCTCAGTTGGCTAGAGCGTACGGATCACACCCGTAAGGTCACAGGTTCGAGTCCTGTATCGCCCAGTTGCACTTGCCGTGGTCGCGCTGGGTCGACCCCGGTGCGCCGAGATTACTGCCGTCCACTCGCGTGAGAAGCTGGCTCCACCCCGCCGACCGTAGCAGACCGCTTGAAATTGCAGATGTGCGACCTTGGTGGATCGGCGAAGCGTGAAGCGGGGCCCGGTCTTCCTGTGGGAACGGATTCCCACTGGAGGTGGACCGAGATTGTCCCGGCGCGCCGGGATCGGTCCAGCAGGCTTCGCCCGCCCGCCCCAGCGGACCCCTCGGTCCCTGGATCCCTCGATCCCTCGATCCCTTGCGCCCGGAGCTCAGGCTTCGCCGGGCGCGTGGGGCAGGGGTTGGGGGAGGGTGAAGCGGAACTCGGCCCAGTGGCCGGGGTCGGACTCGGCGGATACGCGGCCAGCGTGGGCGCGGATGATCCGCCAGACCGTGTAGAGCCCCACGCCGGTGCCGCGGGCCTGCTTGGAGGCGGCGGAGGTCAGGCGAGAGAACTTGCGGAAGAGCCGGTTGCGCTGCTCCGGCGGAAAGCCCGGGCCGCTGTTCCACACGGACACGGCGAACTCGTCCGGCGCCTGGACCGCGCGGACGCGCACCGTGCCGGCCTCGTTCCCGTACTTCACCGCGTTGCTCAGCAGGTTCACCAGGACGATACGGAGCAGGTCCGGGTCGACGCTCAGCCCCGGCGTGGCCGGCGGCACGTCCACCGTCAGCTCCATGCGTTTCTCTTCGAGGGCCGGTCGGACGACCTCGATGGCCGGTGCCAGCACGTCGTCGGCGAACGACACGTCGTCGCGCGGCGCGAAACGCATCTGACCGCCTTCCAGCCGGGCCAGGTCAAGATAGTCGCGGACCAGATCGAGCACGTACCGGCCACGTGCCAGAACGCGCTGCAATGCGTCACGCTGCTCGTCCGAGAGATCGCCCAGGTAGCCGTCGACCAGCGTTTGGGTCGTGGACATCATGGAGGCGACGGGGCTTTTGAGCTCGTGGCTGACGAAGCCGAGCATTTCGGTGTATGCGGCGGTGGCCGCCGCGAGTTGCTCGATCCGCCAGGTCTTTTCGACGGCCTGGCTGAGCCGTTCCGCGACGGCCGCCAGCAGATGGGCCTGGTGCGTGTCGTATGCGCGGGGCCGGCGGCTGCTGCGGAAGAGCACGCCGACGCGGCGGCCCTCGACCGCCAGCGCGCAGGTCAGGCTGGAACGCACGCCCTCTTTCACCAGCGCCCGTGTGCCGCGGCTGCGCGGGTGGTCGGCCAGATACGCCTGAAGGTCGTGGATGATCCGCAGGTCGTTGCGCTGGAAGACTTGTTCGAGCGAGCTGCCCGCAAGGTCTTCGGCGTAGCCGTCGCCGAGGCGAAGCGGCTCGTAGGCGGCCCGGGTGTGCCGCGAGACGAGCCGGCGCCCGTCGTCCTCGAGCAAGGCGATGCTGACCCGGTCGCAGGGCATGACGCCCTGCATCTGTTCGAACAGGAAGTCGACGACGGCCTCGGTGGATTCCTGGGCGGCCACGCGACCGTTGACGGCGTCGAGCAATTGCCGCTCGGCGTCAGTGAAGGCCGCGTCGCCGGGCGGTGTCGCGGGTACGTAGGTCAGGATGGTCGGTTGCTCGCCGCTCATGCCGCGCGGTCCTCCTTCGGGGTATCCGGCGGCATTCTCTCCGGCGGCGGTCGGTGCGTGCCTTGTTGGGCGTTCCCGGCCGACCTCCAGCCCTGCGCCGCCATTCGTGCCGGCCGCGGCGCCGCCGAACGAGCACGCTGTTTGCCGAACGGTATCGGCGGCATCCGGTTCCCTCTTCTCAGGAGAAGACGCGTCAACTGCGTCTCTTCCGATCCCGCATCTGTCCAAGCGTGCTGTCGAGCAATCGGGTCACCTTGTCCGCGGCGCCGTCGACGGCCTGGTCCAGGGTGGCGGCCTGGCTCGTCACGGCGACGGGCCGGCGACCCCGGAGGCGGACTTCCATCAGGCAATGCATGTCGTCGCCGCCGCCCTTCTTGTCGCTGTTTGCATCCCGCAGGTGGACTTCCACTCGCGTGATGGAATCGCTGAATCGGCTCAGGGCGCTCTCGACCACGCCGCTCACCCGAGCGGTCAGCGTTTCGCGACCTTCGATATTGCGGTCGGTATTGATCTGTATCTGCATGGCTTTCTCCTCTGCGGGTGGGGCGAATTCAGTACCGGAGGATCGCGGCGAGTCCCGTCTGCGCCGGCATCCGCTCGGCCGGAATGACCAGGACCCGACCACCCATCTTCTCGACTCGTTCGCCCAGATCGTCCAGAAGGTCATCCACTTGCGGATGGCTCAAATCCGCCGGTTCGACCTGACCCGTTGCGTCATCCAGCCGTCCGGCAATCCGGCGGTCCGCCTCGACCAGCAGGGTAGCCACCCGACCGGCGACGACCGCCCGGGCAATCTCCGCGAGGTCATCGTGGCCAAGCCCCTTGGACTTCGCCACCGCATACTCGTCGATCAAGGTTGCCAGCCGCGACTGATACTGCGGCTCGACCACCTGCCAGGCGCGCTGGCGCAGGTCATCCATCGATAGAGCGTCCGGGTTGATCGCAAGACCCTCCGCGATCAGAAACGGATTGTGGCTGAGCCTGCGGAAGACGCTGTGATGCTCGGCCAGCGCCACCAGAACCAACGGCAGCCCGGACGGCCGGGAGTGGTGCTCCAGCACCGCGCGGTCAACCGCTCGGAAGAAGCGCTCCATGTCAATCTGTCTCTCGTCTTTTCTCCCGCCGTGCCCGTGGTGCATGGGTGCGTTCCCGTGCCCCACGCCCCCATAGGAGGCCACGGTCGCGTGGGGGTCGGTCCGCTCCTCGCCCAAGGCCTCAGTGATGGAACGAGCGACGCCCGGAGCCGGTTCGATCTCGTCCGTCACGTCGCGATTCCCCTCGAAGAGCCGAATCGTCTTGAGGCTCAAGCCCAGAATCTGGTAGCGACCTACGGACTGCAGAAAGCGCCGCAAGGGCTTGGTGTGGAAGCTGTCGGCGACGACGGCCCATTCGGCCACCGGCCGCTGAAGGCGAAACACGCGAAACAGGTCCGGCCCGCCCATCACGGCCAGCCCGTCGAGCGTGTGGGTCCAGAACTCTCGATCCTGCGCGAGGTCTTCGAAGGGTCTCAGAAGGCGCCGGGTTTCGTCGGCCGGATACGCCTGCCGGAGCGACACCTCCAGGTCCTTGACGAGATTTCGGAACCGGATCGGATCCTGCTGATTCCGGGGATGGCTCCGATGGGTCGGCTGGTACAGCGAGAGGCACGGCGGCCGGCCATTCGACACCAACTCGGCCAACGACTCACTCGTAAGCACTGCCCATTCCTGTGACATTGCCACCTCCTGTCTCGTGATGCGGCCGACTCACGTCGGGCGTTCAACCATACCGCAACCTGACAGCCGGGCAAACGTCTGCCGCCGTGGATTCGGCAGTTTTTCGCCGTTCGAAGGGTCCGAGCGGCCGGGAACCTCATCGGGTAACCGGGGCCGGGGACGTGGGTTGCAGTCGTGCTGTTTGCCCGAAGGCCTCCCGGAGAAGCGCGGCGGGGGTCCAATTCGGCAGGGCCGCCGATCCGACGTAGCGGGCGCCGGCGGGGCTGCATCGCAGCGCGCGTGCGACGATCAGCAGGGCATCCACCGTTTCGACCGCGAGACGCGGGCTGTTCGTTTCCCCCGCGACGGCGGCCCGCCATCGCGTGACCAACCGCCCGGCGTCCGCAAGGTCGTTCTCCAGCACGTCGAATCGAACGGCCCGATCGCCCAGGACGGCCACCTTGCGGACTCCGGGGCGAGCGGGCAGCAACAACAGCCCGTGGCGCAGCCTTTCCGCCTGATTCAGCATCACGGTGTGATCAAAGGCGGCCCGCAACAACCGGGCAAGCGGGTGGTTGCCCTGTGCATCCTGCACGCGCGCTTCATCCTCCGCGGATGCCGGCATGGACTCGAGCCTGCGCAACGGGGCATCATCCGTTCCGCTGAGCAGAGCATGTTGTTGCCCCGTGCGCTGCGCATAATCGGCGGGCGAGATTCGTCCGGCGCACGGCCCGGAGCACTGGCCGGCGAAGAATCGCTCACACAGGCGAGCGCCGCCCGCGGCAGGCAACGGGTTGTGCCGGGGTCCCGGTGGGCACAGGGCCAGACCCAGTAGCGCCGCCGCCGCCGTTTGGATGGCCTCGGCGGCCCGGCGGCTGCGGAACGGGCCGAAGGACGGGCGACGGGGATCAGGCCGCGGACTCACGTGGAGCGCGCCGAACGGGCGCCCGTCTTCGACAAGGTAGCAGTATTCCGTCCAACGGCGCATGTGCCGGTTGAACGGCGGCTGCCATCGGCGGATCAGCTCCGCTTCGACGAGAAGCGCCTCCAGATCGCCGTCCACGGGGCGAACCTCGACGCGAGCGACCTGCTGCGCCCAGCCGCGGAAGAAGTTCGAACGGTCCGTGTCGTGCAGGTGCGTGCGGATGCGCGCTCGCACGTCTTGCGCCTTCCCGACGTAGAGCAGCCGGCCGGCGGCGTCGTGCAGGGCGTAGACGCCGGCGCGGCGAGGCAGGTGGCGGGCGTTGCCGGTCGTGCAGCGCAGGATAGCCACCGCCGGGGCCTCCAGCACGTCGAACGCAGTGCCGGGCGACGCGGCCACCGCGGGGCGCGGCGTCCGAACCGGCCGCTGGATGCCGCTCGTGACCACGCTGAAGCGCACATCCGGACGAAGCCGCCGTGCCATCTGCGTGAGGCCCAGGCCGCGCAACAAATCCGGATGCGCCTGCCCGGTCATTCGCAACTGGGCCACCGCGGCCTTGGGAAGCGAGCGCAAGATGCTCTCCACGTGCTCGACCAGCGCGGCCCGGCCCACTCCGGAGACATCCATCGGCCGGATGACCATCGGCCGCACGAGGTGCTCCACAAACGTGTGCGTCAGGCGGTGGCCGTCGGCCTCGATCCGCACGTACCCCTTGGGCTCGCCGATCTCGGCAAAGTGGATGCGGTCGGGCGAGCCGGCGTAGACGATGGGGGGGCCGGCTGCCGAAGGGTGGACCAGCGCCTGGTGGCGATGGACGTGGCCGGACGCCACGTAGTGGAAAGCGTCCGGCACGGCCGCGCGTTCGACCACGTCGTCTCCGGGGCGAAAGCGGAACCCGGCCGGTCCGCACGCGGCGGACTCAAAGGTCTGGTGTACGAGCAGGATGCGGATTGCCGCGGGAACCTCTTCCCATCCGGTCTCCGCCACCGCCGCGGTGAACCGGTTTGCTGCATCGCGCCGCAGGCACGCGAAGCCGGAGACCGCGACGGACAGGCCGCGCAGGCGAAAGACGCGCGTGGCCGGGGTCGTGAGCACGTGGATATTCGGATGCGACAGCAGCACGTTGGCCGGGATGCTGGATCGCTCGTGATTGCCCGGAACGATGACCACCGGGATGCCCGCCACGGCCGCCTTCAGAAGCGGCTCGGCAGCAGCCGTCAGGAGGCGGGCGCCGGGGTTGGGGCGGTCGAAGAGATCTCCGGCGTGCAGCACCAGATCGACCTGCTGCTGAACCGCCGCGGTAAGCACGCGCTGGTAGTTCGCCAGAATGTCGTCGCCGCGGCGCGCCCGGTCCGTTCGCGGGCGGTCCGGCCAATCGGCGCCGATGTGTGAATCGGCCGTATGCAGAATGCGCAGGGGCTGGGCCACGCCGGAAGTGTACGCGAATGCCGGGAAACCCGAAAGAGATGATTCGGGTTTTGTTTGGGGTCTGGCTGGAGGCGGGCGCGCGGGCGTGGCGTACGGAGGCGGGCTGCACGAGGCGCCGGTGTTGCACGGGAGCGAGAGCGGACTACCATGGACACGTATGGAGGAGGGAGCGGAGGGGGCAACCGACAGGTGCTCATGACGTACCAGAAGGCCGCACGATGAGAGCGACGTGGACAAAGAGGGGGTTGCTTCTGCTGCTGAGCTGTGCCGTGCTATCGGGCGGCTGCGGGATGAGAAGGCTCCCGCGGAACGTCTGGGTCGGGTTCGGCGAGTCGGTGGGCTCGATCTCGGCGAACATCCTGGTCGACTACATCAGTTCCACATTCACGGACGACATGATCGACCTCCCGCCATCCGGGGGCGAGCCGTAGCCTCGTTGCACGTCATCCAGCGAAAGAGGGGACACGATCGCCGCATCGAGGGGTCCCACGTTCATCCGACCGCGTCGGGTGACGTCAGGCAGCCGTGAGAAGCCGGTCCAGCAATTCGATGGCCCCCTGCGGATCGGGAGCGAAGCCGGATGCGCCCACCTGCTTGGCGAAGTCACCGGTCACCGGGGCGCCGCCGACCAGCACGACCGTGTTGGGCTGCGCGGTCTGAATGGCCTCGATGGTCGGCTTCATGTTGACCATGGTGGTGGTCAGCAGAGCGGAGAGCCCGACGGCACAGCCGGGATGCTGTTTGACGGCGTCCGCGAACTTCTGCGGCGCGCAGTCCACACCCAGATCCACCACCTTCCAGCCGGCCCCTTCCAGCATCATGCAGACCAGGTTCTTGCCGATGTCGTGCATGTCGCCCTCGACCGTTCCCATGACGATCGTGCCGCGGTTCGGCAGGGAATCGTCAACGAACACCGCACGAAGCTTCGCCATGCCCTTGTGCATGGCCCGGGCGGCCATCAGCACCTCGGGCACGAAGACCTCGTTGTTGCGGAACTTGACGCCGATCGTGCTCATGCCGGCGGTCAGGCCCTCCTTGAGGATGCGCTCGGCCGGAATCCCCTGGTCCAGCGCCTGCCCGACCAGCTCAAAGACGCCCGGCTGCCCCGCCAGGGCCGGCGGGTACTTTGCCTGGGCATCGCTCTTGCCGACTTCCACACAACGCGCAATCTGATGCAGCAGATCGTCACTCACGACACCACTTCTCCTGCCTTGGGGGCCGGTCCGGCGGGTCCCCGGGGGTCGCCGCAGGGCCATCGCCGCGAGAACCACAGCCCGGGCATTCTACGGTAGGGGCAATCCCCTATCAAGGAACGCCTGGGGCGAACCGCCGGTCCAGGGGCGCTGCCGGTGGGCGGTCGTGTTCCGGGTCCTGGCGGGCCCCGTGTGGATCGCGAGACGATTTTCTCTCCATCCCGTCGGGCGCGGCGTCCGATAAACGTCTGGCCTCCGGGCCGTGCGGGAGTTCCGCGGGACCCGAGCGCCGCCCTGGTCTGCCGGAGCGGTATCGCATGGTTGAGCACCACAGCATTCATGAGACGTGCTTCATTCACGAGAACAGTTACGTGGACTCGCCGGTTGTCATCGGACGGGGCACCCGCATCTGGCACTTCTGTCACGTCATGTCGAACGTGCGGATCGGGGAGCAGTGCGTGCTGGGCCAGAACGTGTTCGTGCAGTCCACGGTGCGGATCGGGAACCACGTTCACATTCAGAACAACGTCTCCGTGTACGAAGGCGTGACGCTGGAGGACCACGCGTTCTGCGGGCCCAGCGCCGTGTTCACGAACGTGGTGAACCCCCGGTGCGAGTTTCCGCGGAAGAACGAATACCAGGTCACTCGCGTAGGGCGCGGCGCCACCATCGGCGCCAACGCGACGGTCGTGTGCGGACACACACTGGGCGAGCACTGCTTCATCGCGGCCGGCGCCGTGGTGACGCACGATGTGCCGCCGTTTGCCCTGGTGGCGGGCGTGCCCGGTCGGATCGTCGGATGGATGAGCCGCTACGGCCGGCGACTGCATTTCGATTCGGACGGAATCGCCCGGTGTAACGCCACGGGAGACGTGTACCGCAAGTCTGCCAGCGGCGCCGTCGACCTGATCGAGTCATCCCCCCAGGGAAGCTGTCACGAGCACGCGAGCCTCGCGTGCCGGTAGACCGCGCGCCGCTGGGGCCGTGATTGCATTGAGAACGTTCGCCAGTTGGCCGGTCAGATGCCTGCGCGTGTAGGGCGCCACCTGCTCCCGCGAGCATCCCGGAGGAAGCCGGCCGTCCCCCCAGCGCCGGGCCAGTTCTGCCAGCCGTTCCGCGATTCGCTCCGCGTCCAGCGGTGCCCATACTCCCGCCTCGTTGGCCCGCACGATCTCCACCGCTTCGGAATCCTCCGGACCGATGACGGCGATGGGCCGTCCGGACGCGAGATACTCGAACAGCTTGGCCGACGTTCCGGGGTAAGTGGCTCCGTCCGCATCGCGGCGTTGTGCCGTCAGCAGAAGGGCCCCGGCCGATCGGAGTTCCCGCACGACGGCCGGATGCTCCTGGTACCCCCCTCGCTCCACGGCGGCACCCAGCGAGTCCAGCCAGGGCCCCAGATCAGAAGAGATGAGTCCGACGATCCGGAATGACACGGGAAGCCCGTCCGCCCGGGCCCACGCTACGAATCGGCTGATCCCTTCCTGCACCACGGTCGGGAATCGCATGCGAATGCAGTGCCCGACGAAGGTCAGGCGAAAGGACGTTGGCTCGGGTGCAGTGCTACGGGAGGCCGCATCGAAGTCGTCCAGGTCCACGCCGTTCGTGATCGTGTGAAACCTGCTCTGCTCCGACGCCGGCCGATGGGCGGCCAATGCGGCCGTACACTGGTCGCTGACCGACACGACGGCGTCGGCCAGTCGCAGAAAGCGGTTGTCCAGCCGCAGGTTCAGCTTGTGCTGCCAGGCGCGCGGGCAGTGGTAGTCGTAGTTGTCCGTCCACAGATCGCGGTAGTCGGCAATCCAGGGAACGCCCAGCGTGCGTTGAACGAGCGACGCCAGCAGATGGTTGGACGGGGGACTGAAGGTGCTGTAGAGGGCTTCGATCCGCTCGCGGCGGGCCCACCGGCACACGGGGCCGTAGCTTCGCAAGGCCCAGGCGACGAATTCATCGGGCACCAGCCGATCGAGAAGCCCGCGCAGCCCGCGTTCCGTCCGCCAGCCGAGACCCGCGACCGCGCGTCCCCACCGGCCATCCGGGCCAAGGCGGGAGGCTGCTCGCTCGCCGGCTTGGCGGATGGCCCGGTCCCATTCCGTGTGTTTGAGCCATCGACGTGTCACGGTGGCGGGCAGGTCGCGCAGAAGCGTTGCGTCCGCCGGGAGTCCGGCGATTTGCTTGGCCGACCAGACGTACGGGTGCCATCCGAACTGCGGCAGATACTTGGCGAATTTCACGCTTCGCTGCACGCCCGGTCCGCCGGTCGGCGGAAATGCGCAGCAGATCATCAGTACGCGACGTTCGTGAGCCGAATCCGTGCGGCGGACGCTCATGGCACGCCCTGCGCTGCTCCCGCCGCCGCCAAGGTCGGTTCGGAGGGGGCGGCGATGCCTCGTGTCGCCGCTCGGACCTGCTCGGCAACGTATCGGAGCATGTCGTCCGTGAGCTCGGGGTAGATGGGCAGCGCCAGGACCTCGCGTGAGGCCGCCTCGGCAACCGGCAGGTCCCCTTCTCCGCATCCCAGATAGGCCAGGCACGGTTGCAGGTGCAGCGGCTCCGGGTAGTAGATCTCCGTCCCAACCCCGCGCTCCGAGAGTGCTGCGCGAACCTCATCACGCTCGGACACGCGAATCACGTACTGGTGATAGACGGATTCGTTGTCGGGAGCGATGGCCGGGGTCCGCACGCCGCTGCCGGCCAGCAAGTGGTCGTAGGTCTCCGCATTTCGCCGACGGGCCGCGGTCCACGCGGCCAGATGGGGCAGCTTGGCGTTCAGGATGGCGGCCTGCATGGCGTCGATGCGGAAGTTGCCGCCCAGCAACGGGTGATGGTACTTCGGCTTGGCCCCGTGCTGGCGGAGCAGGCGACACCGCTGCCCGTTCTCGCGATTTCGGGTCACGATCATCCCCGCATCGCCGTACGCCCCCAGGTTTTTGGAGGGGAAGAACGAGAAGCAGCCGTAGTCCCCCAGGCTGCCGGCCGGTTTTCCCCGATACTTTGCCCCCAAGGCCTGCGCCGCATCCTCGATGACGACCAGCTTGTGCCGACGGGCCACGTCCAGGACGGGGTCCATGTCCGCGCATTGCCCGAACAGATGCACGACGATGATGGCGCGGGTGCGATGCGTCACCGCGCGGGCGATCGCCTCCGGCTCCGCGTTGAACGTGACGGGATCAATGTCCACGAACACCGGCACCGCGCCCAGCCGAGCCACCACGCCCACCGTGGCAAAGAAGGAGAACGCCGGGACGATCACCTCGTCTTCCGGACCGATCTCCGCCGCCATCAGCGCGCAGAGCAGAGCGTCGGTGCCTGACGACACGCCGACGGCCTCCGCCGTGCCGGTCAGGTCCGCGATCTGTTTTTCCAACTGCTCGACCTCGGGGCCGAGGATGAATCGTTGGCTCTGCAGCACGCGGTCAATCGCGGCCCGCACATCGGCCTCGATCGTCGCGAACTGTGCCTTCAGATCTAGGATGGGTACGTTCATTCCTGGTTCGCTCCCACAAGTGCAGGTGTTTCCTCTTGCGGCGTCCGGCGGGCGGCGACCTCTTCCAGGGCGACCGGGGCGCCTGCTCGACGCAGGGATTCGCTGCCGGCCTCCAGGATGCGCACCACCTCCACGCCGGCCCATCCGTCGCTGAGCACGGACCCGTCTTCCCGGATGGCCTGGATGAAGCGACGGCACTCGCGCTGCAGCGGCTCGGACAGGTCCACCTTCGGGATCAGGACGTCGCCGGAACGGACCTGGACGGCCTCCGCGTAGGACGTGGTTTCCTGGCGGACATGGGCACCTTTGTCGTAGAGCCGCACCTTCTCCGCGGCTTCCATGTCGTCAAACGCGAGCATCTTCTGCGTGCCGACCAGCGTGAGCCGGCGAATCTTGTACGGGTCCAGCCAGCTCACGTGAATATGGGCCACCCGCCCGTCGGCAAAGTGGAGCATTCCGAAGGCGAGGTCTTCGACGCCCGGCTGCAGGAAGCACTGTCCCTGCACGGACACGCGCTGGGGCACGGCGTCGAACAGGTAGCAGATCACCGAGATATCATGCGGGGCCAGCGACCACCAGGCATTCTCGTTGGACCGCACGATGCCGAGGTTCACCCGCTGCGTGTAGGCGTAGCGGATGTCTCCCAGCTCGCCCGCGTCGACCAGTCGCCGCACGTACTCCACCACCGGATGGTGGCGCAACAGGTGCCCGACCATGAGCTTGAGGCCACGGCGATCGGCGGCGGTCGCCAGGCGTTCCGCCTCGCACGCCCGCAGGGTCAGCGGCTTTTCCACGAAGACATGCTTGCCGGCCTCCAGGGCGGCCCAGGCACACGAGAAGTGCTGCGGCGCCGGCGTTGCGACGACCACGGCGTTCACTTGAGGATCGTTCAGCACGTCGTCCAGGGATTTCGTGATGCTTGCGCCGGGGCAGGTCCGCTGCCGTCGTGCGAGCATTCGCTCGTCCACATCGCATATCCATCGCACGCGCGCATCTTCCTGGGCGGCGAAATTGCGCAGCAGGTTGGCGCCCCAACTGCCCACTCCCACCATGCCCAGGCCGATCTCTCCGTCCATGACACGCCTCCCGTCGATGCGGTTGCGCGGGCACTGCCGCCCAAACGGTCCGATATTCGCCCCGCTCGCGGAGGGTATCGGCGGGCGCCGGGCGTCGGTTGAGTTTCAAATCCTCGGTGTGGCATGGCAAAAGGTCAGGCAGGCGCGCCCGCACCGCACAGGCGTGACGCCCCGCGCGGGGTGCCGGCCATTCGGGCGTACAGCGATTCCCAGCGTTGTACGCAGCCGTTCCACTCGTATTCCTCGGCGACCATCCGTCGCCCGGCGCGGCCCATCGTCCGGCGCAACCCGGCATCGTTAAGCAGACGGACGATGGCTCCGGTCAGCGCGTCCACGTCGTTGGACGGCACCAGCAGCCCCGTCTGACCGTCGCGGACGGTCTCCACCAGGCCGCAGACGCGGCTCGCCACGATCGGGACCTCCATCGCCGCCGCCTCCAGGGCGGCCACGCAGAAGCTCTCGCAGATGGACGGAATGGCGCAGACGTCCCACCGGGCGATGTGCTCCGGCAGTGACTCGTGAGGCACCGGGTCGATCCAGGTGACCGCGTCGCCCGCACCCGCCGCCTCGATGATCGCCCGGCACTCGTCGCGCTGCGGAC
>Ga0334890_1003447_pt1 | contig 16001 bp, 27 predicted proteins | sample GraSluR1_MG_3_FD_207220 | JGI IMG/M metagenome (GOLD analysis project Ga0334890, IMG submission 207220) | Sludge microbial communities from methane-producing bioreactor in Wageningen University, Netherlands - Granular Sludge_31_08-R1 | ecosystem: Engineered > Bioreactor > Anaerobic >... | reverse complement strand
GTTATCGTGTGATAACGGCGTTGTCAAGTGAGAACGGCGGGAAGGTTGACGGGGCGTTACGCGTAGATAACTTGTGGCCATGGACAGCGAACAAGAAAAAAAAGGAGATGGGGCGCCGTTTGAAGCGTTACCCAGTTGGCGCTCGATGGCTGGAACAGTCGCACGACGCGGCCGCTGCCATCTGTGAGCCGGATCGGTCGGACCACGTCGACGGGCCGGCGTGCCCATCGTCTGATCGTGTCCGCATCCGGCCAGTGCCATTCTTCCGGCCCACGCACCCGAATCCGCAGGGGGGCGACGAGCGCAAGCGGAACCTCGAGCGCCTCTCCGACCCGAAGAGCCACGAGCGATTGCGTTGTGCTCGCTTCCTTTGCGACGTCTGCCACGCGATCGATTATCACGCTACGCACAAACCGTTTCGGGACAACCAGGGCCGCGCCGATCCAGTCGCAATCCTCTTCGTCGAGTTGCACCCCGTGACGCCTGCCAGCCCAGTGCGCGAGCTCGTGTCCCACCACGTGCCCGATCAGTTCGGGAGGTAGCCCCCGACGCAGCACGACGCGCCACCGGTCGCCTGTCCGTGTGAGAGCCCCGAGGGACCGGAGGGCCGACCTGGGCACGATCTGTACAGCGGAGGGCCCCAGAATTCGCCGCGCAATCTCCGGGGTTGGCGTGCATTGGCTGGGGTCGACGCCGGCCTCATCCAGGATCGCGTCTGCCAGCCTTTCGGCATCCGAGGGCGAGAGAATAACAACGGATAGGGTACCGCGCATGACGCGGAATGTCCGGGCGTTTTCGTCCGATAACAAAAACGTCGTTATCATTTGACAACGTTTCGGGTTGGGGTTATTAGTCGATAACTCAACCGGAGGGACCCATGAACGCACAAGACATCGCACAAGACATCGCAGCCGCTGTCGACGCCGTCCTGTTGGCCGTCTACGAGCTTGGAGGGGGGAGGTACCCGGGCGCCCTGGTCGACCTGGGTCGCCTCGAGGCCAGGCTGGGGGCCAATCCTGAAGGCGCCGTTGTCCTGCTGCGGCACGCGGGCCACCTGGTGGTGCGGGGGGAGGCTGTGCGGCTCACCGAGGCGGGGTGGGCCGAGCTGACTGCTACCTGGGACACGTGCTGCGGATGCGGCGCGCTCCGGCGTGAGTGCCTATGCGGGGATGTGATAGCGCGGCTCCGACGGGAGATAGAGGAAGCTGGCGCGGGGTCGGATGTGGCGCACGATCTGGAGATTGAGCTGGACCTGGTCGAGCGCAAGGCTCGGGTCGGGGTGGCGGCATGAGCGCCAACGGACTGAGGGCAGCACACTGGCTCCGTAGGGTGCAGCCCGGGAGACACGGGCCGGGCGGGTGCCGAGCCGAGCGCATCCTGGATGCCTGTAGCCGAGCCGAGGCCTACGAGGCTGAGGAGGCGCGCCGTGGATAACACACCGGATCGCCCCACTGAGCAGATCTTGCACCGCTACCTGGCAGCTCTCAGGCAGCGCCAGGAGCTCGCCGAAGTAGAGCGCGACCCAGACGTGGTGACTGAGGCGCGAGAGCTGGAAGCTGTCGCCTGGCGAGCGCTGCAGATGGTTTGGACGGGGGAGTGGTTCGAAGAGGGCGCGAAAGCGGACCGATCGCGTGCCCCCTCCGGGCCATTGCCCAGGAAAGGAGGTGCGCCATGTGCCGCGGGGCTCATCCCCCGGTCGGTCGGTTGGGCCGATAGGCATACACGAAGACCCGTTCAGACCCGAAAAGTCCCCGCCAGCTGTTCGGCGGGGCATGGGGCGCAAGGTGCGGCCTGATCCTGGTTCGATTCCGGGGCGCTCCACCACGGAGGAATGAATCAATGACAACAGCTATCGTGCAAGTGAGTGACCTCGGATACACCCTTGAGCAGATCGACGAGATCGCTCAGCAGTGCGCGGGCCTCGAAGCGTACGACGAAGTCCGAAAGGCAATTGGCAAGTGCCGGGCGACGCGCACCGCGATCGAGGCGAAGCGCAAGGAGTTGAAGGCCGACGCCTTGGCATACGGGCGCAAGGTCGACGCTATTGCCAAGGATCTCACCAGCCGAATCGAGGCCATCGAAGAGCCCCTGAAGGAAAAGAAGCGGGCAGTCGACGAAGCCAAAGCCGCCGAGAAGGCCGCCCAGGAAGCCGCTAGGCGAGCCGAGGAGGAGGCGAAGGCCAGGGCTGCCCTCGAGGCCGAGGAAGCCCGTCTCAGGGCAATCCGCGAGAAGGAAGAGGCGCGGCTTGTGGCGGAGCGGGAAAGACTTGCCGCCGAGCAGGCAGCCATCCAGGCAGAGCGAGCCAAACTCGCCGCCGAACGAGCCGCCCGGGAAGAAGAGGAACGCGTCCACCGTGAGGCCCAGGAGGCCGTCCGCAAGGCCGCCGCCATTGCCGAGGAGCGAAGGCTACAGGACGAGCGGGAGGCTTTGCAGAAGGCCAGGGAGGAGGAGGAGAAGCGAGTGGCAGCCGAGCGGGCCAAGCTCGAGGAGTTGCGCCGCGAGACCGAGCGCAAGGAGGCGGAGCGAGCGGCCCGCGAGCTCGCCGAGCAGGAGGCCCGGGAGCGCGCTCGCCGGGAGGAGGAGGAGCGCAAGGAGGCGGAGGAGCGCGAAGCCCTCAGGCTGGCCCGCCTTGAGGCCCTGAAGCCCGACGCCGCGAAGCTGGCCGACTGGGCCGCGAGGATCCGGCAAGTCGAGCCCCCGACCGTGACCAGCCCCGAGGCGATGGCCGAGCGAAGTGCGGCAAACAAGGCTCTTGAAACGGTCGCCTTGGCTCTCGAGGAGTTCGGGTCATGACCGCCCGACGAATCCTCTCCGAGGCCGACAAGGACCCGCGCGAAGCGCTCTCCCCGAGCATCGCCAAGGAGCTCGTGGCGAAGTCTCCAGCGCACGCGCGGCACATGCTCGACCACGGCAAGCTGACCACCTATCAAATGGATGTCGGGTCGGCACTGCACTCGATGCTGTTGGGCGTCGGCAAGCCGATCTGGACGGTCGCACAGTCCTCGTGGAGGACGAAGAAGGCCCAGGAGGAGCGAGACATGGCGCACGCGTCCGGCCGCGCCCCGATGCTCGAGCACGACGTTGAGCGCCTGGCCGAGGCCGCAGCCGTCCTGGGCGCGAAGCTTGCCGCCTGCGGTGTCGACCTGTCAGGGGACGCCGAGGTCAAGATCGAGTGGGACACCGGAGACGGAGTGCTCTGCCGCGGTGTCCCCGACTGCGTGACAGGCGAGCGCATCTACGATCTGAAGGTCGGCGAATACGTCGCTCCCACGGACGCCGGCCGGAAGATCTACACGATGGGCTACGACATTCAGGGAGCGGCCTACACAGAGGCCGTCTGTGAGCTCGAGCCCGACCTGGACGGCCGGACAACGTTCACTCTTGTTTTCGTCGAGCCGTCTCCGCCGTACGCCGTGACGATCGTTGAGCTCGATGGGGTGTTCGAGGAATTGGGGCGCGCCCGGTGGCATCGCGCAAAGCGACTGTGGTCTGTGTGTCAGGAGTCCGGAGAGTGGGCCGACTACTCGGATCACGTGGTCAGGGCTGAGCCGCCCAGGTGGGCGCTTTTTGCGGAGGGCATGGCATGAGGCATCGATTCCTGTGGCTTGACCTTGAGACTACTGGCATTGACCCCGCGGCAGGGCTGATCCTGGAGTATGCGGCCGTTCTATGCGACGACGCGCGCGACGACTTTGCCCGCGTTGCACGCCGAGCCATGTTTGGAGGGCTGGTATGAGGACATTCGAAGACAAGCCGGCAGTCCGGACCGCTGTCCCCCTCCTGGTGGGCCTTTCTGGGCCGAGTGGTGGGGGTAAGACGTTCTCCGCTCTCCGCCTCGCCACGGGCATCCAGAAGGTCACCGGTGGCGATATTTATGTGATTGATACGGAGGCGCGGCGAGCCCTGCACTATGCCGACGACTTCCGCTTTCGCCATCTCGCCTTCGAGGCTCCGTTCGGTCCCCTCGACTACCTGGCAGCCATCCGTCACTGCGCCGACAAGGGAGCAAAAATCGTTGTGGTCGACTCGATGAGTCACGAACACGACGGCGCCGGCGGCGTACTCGAAATGCACACGGCCGAATGCGACCGGTTGGCGAAGCAGTGGAACACCACCCTGGACAAGGTGAAGATGTCCGGGTGGGCAAAGCCGAAACAGGAGCGCCGACAGATGATCAGCGCGATCCTGCAAATGCCAATCAACTGGATCTTCTGCTTCCGCGCGAAGGAAAAGGTCAAGGTCAAGGGAGGCGGCAAGCCCGAGCCGCAAGGGTTCATGCCAATCGCGGGAGAAGAGTTCATTTTCGAAATGACGATGACTGCGCTGCTGTTGCCGGGGGCCAACGGCGTCCCGACGTGGCAATCCAACGAGATCGGTGAGAAGCTCATGATCAAGCTGCCTCGCCAGTTCCGCGATCTGATGCTCGGGCAGAAGGGACCGCTGGACGAGGCTGTCGGCCAGGAACTCGCCGAGTGGGCCGCCGGAGCCCCCCAGGCCGCCCCCCCTGACATCGACGCCTTGATCACCAGGTACCAGGCCGGGGAGGACGTCCGGGCAGAGGTCAAGGCCGCATGGCGTCGCCTGAGCAAAGTAGAGCGCGATCGGTGGACTGCTGCGGTGGAGGCCGGCAAGCCGGCTGCCACCGAGGAACCGCCCGGAGCCAACGGATGAGAACCTGCACCCGTTGCCACGAGCCCAAGCCAGCCGAGGAGTACTACACGACCCACGGCCGGCCGCGGCGTATCTGCAAGACGTGCCTGATCTCCGCCATCCGGGCGAGGAAGCGAGCACGTAGCGAGGAGTGGGGCAACCCGCGCGCGGCCGTCGGGACTCACTGTCCAACATGCTACGGACTAGCTCATAGGGTGATCGGGCTGGCATGCCGTCGCTGCGGACTTCGCTTCAAAGCCGATCCCGTTGACCGCCCCGATGTTTGGCGCGGGTCGGGATACTGGGAGGAGATGTGAGGACAGTCCCCGCCCAGAAGCCTGCGACGAGCAAGCAGGACTACCAGACCGATCCGGCGTTCATTCGCGCGGTGGTGAAGCGATGGGGGCCGCTGTCCTTCGATCTGGCGGCTCACTCGCTCAACACGCAGTGCCCCAGGTTCTACTACTCGAAGGAGCAGAACTCGCTCGTGCAGGACTGGGGGCGGCGACTGGGCAACCTGTGGCTGAACCCACCGTTCGCGGACATCGAGCCGTGGGCGGCCAAGTGCTCTCGGACGAAGCTAGTCGGGTCGCGCATCCTGTTTCTGACGCCCGCCGCGGTGTCGACCAATTGGTTTGCGGAGCACGTCTTCGGGCATGCCCGCGTGTTTGCTGTGCGCCCGCGGCTGACGTTCGTGGGCCAGACCACCGGCTTCCCCAAGGACATGATCCTGTCCGTATTCGGGGAGGAGCCGGCGTTCTGCTGCTGGAGGTGGGACCGATGACTTCGAATCTGTGCGTCATTTACAACCGACTGTCTGAGCCTATGACGCGGCACCGGGTCGCCAAGCTGTGCAAGCTCGACGGCCTGGAGGTCAAGCGAGCCCTCGACGAGCTCGTCGACAAGGGGCTCGTCGTCAAATCTGGTGGGGGGGCAGGAACGAAGTACGGGTGGGTCAACATCGACTGTGACCTGTGCATGGTCTGTTCCGAGCTGGAGAAGGACTGAGGCCATGGCTGAACCCGTCATGCGCACGTTCACGGCCCTCTTCCCGTCTCGAACGCTTCTGGAAGTCCAATGGAGGCAGCGGCATGAAGCCGACAATCACGCGAAAGGCCATCGCCCATCTTCGAAGCGAGGTGGCGAATCCAAACAGGTTCGAGCCGGTTCCCGTGAACCCCAATGTGCTCAGGGTGCTCCTGGATGCTGTCGAGGCGCTGGACGAGATCCAGGCGCACGCGTACCGGGTAGTCGGCTACGGGATAGACGTAACCGTCAATCGTGCCCCCGAGCGGGAAGGCTGCGATCAATTCGTCTCGGGCCCGACTGATCTGCCTGGCGGGGACTGCGCCCAGGCTTCCAAGGAACTCTACGGACTCAAGCGCGCTGGGGTGTAGCGTGCTGACAAACCTGCACAAGACACCGTTCCCCTATTTTGGCGGCAAGGCCGATGCTGCGGAATCCGTGTGGTCTGCGTTCGGCGATGTCGATCATTACGTAGAGCCATTCGCTGGATCGCTCGCGGTCCTGCTTCGGCGCCCGCATGAAGCGAACCGGCCCTACCACTCCGAGACGGTCAACGACATGGACGGGTTGCTCGTCAACGCATGGCGGTCGATCCAGATGTCCCCGGACGCCACAGCCGATGCCGCGTCATGGCCGGTCTCCGAGGCCGACGTGCATGCACGGCACCTGGCTCTGGTGCGGTGGAGGGAGACGCACGAGCTAGAGCATCTGATGGGCGATCCTGCGTGGCACGACCCCATCATGGGCGGCTGGTGGATGTGGGGCACGTCGTGTTGGATCGGCTCCGGGTTCTGCTCGGGCTCGGGCGGGTGGACTGCGGACGCTGGCGGAAGGCTGTGCCGGCAAGGCGCTGGTGGGGTGAGTCGTAAGCTCCCCCACCTCGGGAACGACGGCAAGGGCGTGAACCGACCGCAGGCGAGGGAGCCGGGGGTAGGCAAGCCGCCTGAATTCCACCCGATGACCATGCCCGAGATCCTGCGTTGGTTTCGGTTTCTGTCGGCTCGCATCCGTCACGTCCGCATCCTGAACGGTGACTGGACACGCGCTGTCACGGGAGGCTCGTCCAAGACCCTGCCGGTGCGGCAAGGCGGCATCGCGGGGATCTTTCTGGACCCTCCCTACTCGACGGAAGCCGCGCGCAACATGACGCTGTACGCCAACGAATCCGGGACGGTCGCGCATGACGTGCGGGCATGGTGTCTCGCGCATGGCGACGACAAGCAATACCGCATCGCGCTTGCCGGGTACGACGTCGAGCACGTGGAGCTCGAGGACCACGGATGGCGCGTCGTCGAGTGGTATCGCGACGGATTCCTGCGCGGCGGGATGGCGAAGACTTCGGGCAACTCGCAGCAGAAACGCGAGCGGATCTGGCTGTCGCCGCACTGCATCGGTGCGGTCGACGAACCGCAGGGGAGCCTGTTCGGATGACCCTCCGACCCTACCAGACCCGAGCCGTCGCGCAGGTACGGGACGCCGTGCTGGGTGGCTCGCGTGCGGTGGCGCTCGTCATGCCGACCGGCTCGGGCAAGACCCGCACTGCAGCGGCCATCGCCCACCAGTCCGTCTCACGCGGGCGCCGGGTACTCTGGCTGGCTCACCGCGTCGTGCTCCTTGGCCCAGGCGCGGAGATCTCGCAGCATTGCGCGGGGCTTGTTTTTTGCTTGCGCCCCACGCATGACCGACTCCGAACGATTTCTTGCTCATGTGCTTGCCGAGGCATGGCGCATTCGGAAGACTGCGGCGAGTACCGGCGAGCACTGCGCCGCGAGCTCCAGGAATACGCCAACGCGCTGGGCAAGTCCGTCGAGATCGTCGTATGTGACCACGACGGTAACTACTGGGTGACTGACCAGATCGTCCCCGAGTGACGAGATCTACGCGGATCAGGACTGCCAGCCCGCGGGAACCGTGACGTTTCCAGCGTACGGCAGCATCATCACGTCGATCCACCCGTCCACCCTCCGATGTCCTAACCGCGCACCTCGAGCATCCTCGCGCCACGGACGTCTGCATTCCGAGACCATCTGGAGGCCGTCGAGCCCCACCTGTCCACCGTCGATCGAGACGCAAATCAGTGTGCCGTCTGGTGCCTCCTCCCAGCCGATCACGGTGAGCGCGTGCATGGGACCGAGGACCTGCACCATGTCGCCGGGGGACGGGAGCAGGCCAGCCGCGGGGCGGATCCATGCTGGCCGGGGGCGCAGTAGACGGGCCAGGTCGATGGCCGTGCCGAGCCCCGATCCCATGTCATCGTGATACCCGTCGAGGATGTCGGGGTCGTCTACGCCCACGCGACGCAGCAAGCCTAGACAGACCATCGCGCACGTGCTCATCCCGCCCCTGCCGTAGGGCTTCGAGAGCGGCCACCGTCCGGGGCTGCCATCGCTCATGGGGCCGAGGAGCGCCTGGAACGCGTCGACGGTGTTCGGGGTGCCGCCGTGCAGCCCGACGATGCTCAGCGCGTTGGCGACGATGGCCCGCCTCATGTCGAGGTCCGGAGACCACGGGATGGTGATGAGGGGAGTCTGCCAGGTGATCACGATCCCACCGTCGATACGCTCATCTCTCGCACCGCACGTTGCACGCCCTCACCCCCTCGACGGTGCCGTCGCTCGCGACGACGCACGACGGGCCCGACGAGTCGTCCATCCAGACATATCCGAGTCGGGATAGCCGCTCACAATCGGGCGTACAGTCGGGATCGAGGCCCTCGGGGCACTCGAGGCGCTCGAGCATGTCGCAGGCTTGGGGGCACAGCGGGAGGCCGGGGGATGGCGTCACGGGCTCGGGAGAGCAGCCCGACAGCGCGAGCGCCAGCAGGAACACGAAGGCGAGCGCCGCCACGACGGCGGCTGCGATGGCCAGCGCGCGAAGTGCTGGAACGTGCCACGCGAGCAGCGCGCGGTCGAACACACCTGAAGCGGTCCTGCGGATCCGCTGAAGCTCTTGGTCGAATTCGGTAGAGATCATCGCATCACCCCCATCTTCCTCAGGTTCGCGACGAGCGCGGAGACGTCGACGTCGATCACCCAAGTCTCCGCCTCAAGGTCGTTCTCGATGCTGCGCCACGCTTCGATGCGGTCGAACGGATCGAGCCACGAGGAGACATGTCCGAGACCTTCCTCCGTGTACGTCGCGCAGAGTTCCGCGTGCCTGCCCTCGACAGGGCCGGTGAGGGTCCACGGTCCCGAGTTGGGCGTCCAATCGAGGTAGGGCCTGTCCACGCGCTTGCCGCGGACCACGAAGCGCGCCTGCTTCCCTGGGGCGGAAAGCGCAGACTTGATCTGCGGCACGAGCTTCGAGCTGTGCAAGATGCGACGGGGCCGAAGCCAGTCCTGGTCGAGCCCCGCGGTGAGCGCGTCCCACGGCGGCTCCTTGTTGACGTTGCTTCGGTCGTAGCGCCATCGCGTTTCGGACACCCAGCCCATCTCGCGCGCGATCTCGCTCATGGCCAGCATGCTCGATCCACGGTCGATGACCATGGCCTTCTTGCCCTTGGCCGCCTTGAGCCGGGCGAGGTAGTAGAGCGCGAGCACGCTGGGCCACGTCTTGGGCAGACCCAGCAGGCCGAGCGTCGCCCAGATCGCCCCGGCGTATGCCCACGCGAGGCAGTCCTCGGCCAGCTGTTCGCCTCCGCGGCGCACGTACTGGCTGAGGGTCGAGCAAGCTGGAGGGGACTCGACGGGAGAGTACGCGAGCCCGTAAGGGGCCGCGGTGGGAGGAGACGGGATGAAGCCGTTGCAGAAGCGCTTCCGGCTCATCGCTGTGCCTCCGTCCACACGATCGGGTCAGCGATGGCTGGCGTCCCGTCTCCCCCGAACAGCGCCAGGAAGCTCCGAACCACATCCCACCCCTCGACGATCAGGGCGATGGCGCCGCGGAGGTCGGGCGTGTCGCAGGCCTTGGCTGCGACGGCGAGGGACTGCACGGCCACGGAGTAGCCGCGGTGCACCTTCGTCATCGCGTCGTCGAAGGCGGCACGGGCGTCCGCGGACTGGAGAGCATCACGCACCCCGCTCGCCTCCACTTGCGCGATTGCCCGCTGCACGTCGGCAAGCTGGGCCTGGGAGGCGGTCACCGTTGGCATGACCACGGCGCAGGGGTCGCGGAAGACGGAGCATCCAGACAGGCACGATATGAGCCCGAAGCCCACGATGATCGCGAGCGACAGGGTGACAATGGTCAATCGGAATTCAGGCATTGTTCATCTCCAGGCTTGAAGTGCTGCAACCACCGCCGACGCAACCGCCATCGCGATGCCGCCAGCGGCTCCCCACATGGCCGCGCGGGCGCGAGCTCGAGCGACCGACTCGGCCTCGATGGCCTCGACCTTCGCCTTGCTCTCGCCTGCGAGTCGTTGCTCGAGGGCCTGCATGCGGTTCTGCAGGCCGGAGATCTCGCTCTTGCGCTCCTCGTACTTGCGACGGAGCGCGTCCTCCGAGTAGGTCACAGCGGAGCTTGCGAGTAGCGTGTCGTCGTGGTCCTCGAGCCGGTCCACGCGCCGCTCGAGGGGGCGGTGGCGAGCCTCGCAGTCACGGTCCCTGCGCTCCTCGGACTTCGCCAGGTCGCCCCGGAGTAGCATCACCTCGTCAAGCACCTTGCGCCCGATCTCGTGCGCGGCCTTGGCCTCCGAACGGGCCGCAGCGGCCTCCCGCATCATCTCACCTGTAAGGCTGTCGTTGGCGTCGAACCGTTCCTCGATGCGTTCGAAGTCGGAGTCTCGCACGCACCTGGGTTTGCCGCCATTCGGTGGCTCATGGCAATCGATCATGACTGTGTATCCCTGGCGTCGAGATACTCGACGGTCACGTACTCGCACGCAGCGTGGGCCACGTCGATGACCGCGCAGGTCGGTTTCACGGCGGCACACCCAACGAGGATGGCGAGCGACAGCGTGATGATTGCGAGCTTGAATTCAGGCATGGTCATCCTCCCGGCGTATGCTCGTAGTACCCGACCACAGAGCACAGTTTCTCGGCGAGCTCACAGAGAGATTCCTGCACATCGTCTCTCTGATAGATCGACTCTGGGCAGGAGATTTCGTGTCGCCTCACCCACTGATTGCAGATCTCGGTGAGGCGAGCTTCGACGGATTTTGCCATGCTGTCATCCTCCCGGCGTGTGCTGCCCCAACTCACCGTGGATTTCTTCGAGATCGAAACACCGCCCCATCCACATACGCCACCGGAGATTCCGATAGACGTAGGACAGAGGGAGAAGTTGGCGCGCATGCCAGACGACTTCGTTCCATAGGCTCATCTTGATCTACCTTCTCCGGCCATCGCAGCCGGGGTCTGATCCACCACACATGCGGGAGGATCGTGTGATACCGCAGTCCACCATGGGAGGCGCAGACCACCATGGTCTATCATCCTCCCAGCATCCCAGCTTCAGGTTCGCCATCCCGCCCGTGGCCGTCTCGGCGACAGGAAGCACAGCGCCACCGCTTCCGTTTGGCGCCTGGAAAACCTTGGTGATGTCGTCTGCTTCGAATGCTGCCATGATGTGCTCCTTACGCCGCCGGCAAGATGGTTACGTTGATGACCCCGAGGTCGTGCAAGATGTCGAGCACGTCGGCCAGGTCGGCGTCGATCGTGCCGGAGGTGTATTCGTACGTGGGCCGAGTCTCCTCCGGGATCGGAAGAGTCCCGCTCAATGCAGCCGGCGCCCACTCGGTCCCATCGAACACGAGAGCGTCACCCGTCGTCGGGGCCGAGTCCGAGACCGGAGTGCCACGCAAACCCGAGACAACCAGGTGGAGCCGGTCTGCCCCCACCGTGATCGCCATGTCGACGAAATCGAGGCCGGTCTTGAAGACCTTTTCCGTGCCGTTTTCGTAGATGGTTCGAACGCCACCTACCAGCCCATCGAGAAGATTGCTCATGCTTTGGGCCTCCAAACCCGTCCAGTTATTGAAACCTCGCCATAAATGACGGTTGTCCCCGGGGTATCGTAATTCTCCGCCTCAACGAGCACGAAATAGGTCGCATCGTCCGGGATCTCATACATGCCTTGCAGCGTGACCACCGCAAACGCCCCATCCTTGACGTAAACCTCTTGCAGCATGTTCTTGGTCGTAGGTGCATCGGACCGAAGCACCAACAATCGGAGCGTGCATCCCACGGCCCCCGTTTGGATCGGCACGGTTACGCTGGCACTTATCCAGTCGCCTTCCTTGAGAGAACCGGCCGCGAGGGAAATTGCTTCCGGAGACCGGTCTCCGTTGTAAATGTAATCCGCGGTAGTTGTGTCAATGAAGGTCTGTAGGGCCACCCCAGGCGAACCGCCTTTGGTATACGTTGCAACGATCTCGCGAGTCCCATCTCGAGCGTCCTTCAAGTAAGCGGCATTGTCGAGAGCCGCCTCGATTCCGACCCGGACCGACGCGGCCGTCCGCTGGTCCGTGACGTCGACCGGAAGCTCGGCGGTTTCGTGAAATGTCGCAGCGCTTGGCGTGAAGGTTTCCATCAGATCTTCCCCGTAAACCGCATGGTGAGCGGTCGTGCTAGTACGTAGTCACTGCCGTCGATCTTGCCCGCACGGCCCCATGTGCCGTTCGGGAAGTCAAATGTCCCACCTGGGTGCGTCGGGTCGAAGAGCAGATCCCAGGAGATGATCACGCCCTCGCACTCCGAATGCTCAGCTTGCCATTCGCGAATGAGTATGGCGATCGTGTCTGCTTGGGCCTGGGTGGCATTGGTGCCCCACTGTCCACCGTCACCCCAGGCGCCAGGACTACCCCAGGCGCCGTCGCCATTCCACAGCGCCGTTGGCGGGTGAATGATGACCCAAATCCTCCACCACGGGTCCGAGTCGCCGTCCCAGTCCCAGTTCGTGGCCGAGTAGTGGAAGTCGGTCGTCCCGTCTGCGTACAGCGTGTGCCAGACGCCCGCGTTGTTGACGCACCGGACCCTGACGCTGTACCCGGACAGGTTCCCCTGGATCTGACGCATGAGAGTGTAAGGGTTGCCGCGTGTGATGCGGTCTGGAATCCAGCGCTTGAGCCGTGTTGCGTAGGATGCGTCGTCTTCGTCGAAGCCTCTCCGGATCTGCCTGTCTCGCCCCAGCGACGCCAGCCCGTCAGGCGGGGCGTAGTCCGGGAAGCGAGCCCGAAGACTGGCGGCCGTGAGGTCCACCATCGCGTCCCAGTGGATCCCAAAGGCGTACAGCAACCGAGAGCCCCAGTGCCTCCGGAGCCACGACGGGACCACCTGCAGGACCGTGGCGCGGAACGTCCTCATCCGGCCACCTCCGAGACGTGGGGCGTGACCGTCCCGAGTTGCACCACCTCGTCGATGGTGAGATCCACATCAGCCGCCGGCGTCGTCACGGCCACGGTGATGGCCCCAGGGCTGGCAGCCCGGATAACGCCCTCGAGCGCGTCGACGAATAGCTTGCCGCCGGCCGGGGGGATGATGTGCCCACCGATCGGCTCTGTCGCAAAGAACGCCCCGAGGGCAGTCTCGATCGCCGTCTCGCGGTCGGCCACGGTGACACCTGACGTGGTGGTGAACACCGCCGTGTACTCGATGTCTGTCGTTACGGGCGTGGCCGTTGCGGGTAGGGCGGTGGTACCAGTGGGAACCGCCCAGGCCTGCATAGCGACTGCGATCGCCCCTAGGTCTGTCGCCGGGTCGTTGACGTCGCCGGCGACTCCTCCGGTGGCAGTGGCGCAGTAGAGGGTCACCACACCGTTCGAGGACACCGTCCGAAAACGCGTACAGCCGATCGCCGTGCCGTCCTGCCTCACAGCAGCTCTGGCAGCAGCCGCGTAGGCTCCGGCGGGGCCGGCGGCGGACTTCGAGTCGAGCTGGTCGTCACATGCCTGGTTGATCTCTTCGATGGTCTCCTCGTCGAGTCCCGCCCAGGCCTCTGCGTTCGAGACCTCGAGGCCGAGGTAGGCAGTGACGAGGGTGTCAATCCCGGTGGCGTGGATCGAGCTCGCCGACCCGGACTCGAGGGCGCGGCACCTGACAATGACTCCAGTCTGGAGAGGGCCGATCGAGAAGACCTCGGTGTTCGTGTAGTTCTTCTTCGTCGAGCTGGCCTGCACGATGAGCTCTCCAGGCTGGACGTCGGGGAAGTCCCACCCCTTCGTGTTGTCGATGGTGAGTTCGCCGGCCGCGAAGGTGGCTGTGCGCGGCGTGTACCCGTAGACCTGCTCGGCGTTCATCACCGCCCAGGCCCGATCGAGGACGTGCTCTCGGAATCCAGCTCGCGCGATTCGGTTCTGCATCCTGAGACCGGCCTCGAGCAGGACCGACACGCCGGAGATGATCGTACGCACGACGGCGCCAGGCTTCCACCCGGTGACGGACAGGCCGAGGTCTTCCATGACGGCGTAGATGCTCGCCTTAGCGTCCTCGCGGGTCTGTGCCTCGAGCAGGTCGGAGAGAGAAATCATGCGCGCACCTCGAGGCGGATCTCGTCCGCCGTGATCGGTCCTGTCATGTCGAAGGGCCCCGCGTCCGTCTCGGCGTGGATCCGAAGGTAGAGGGAGTCGGAGTCGGAGTCCGACCGCTGGACGTCGACGTCGACCGAGCGGTGACGATCGTCCTTCATGAGCTCAGCTCGAATGCGGCCGGGAACCGCGGCGAGCTGGGCACGAGTCAAGGGAGTGCGGAGCAACTCGCGGACGTCGTAGCCGTAGTCAGGATCGTCGAGAAGGCCACCTCGAGGCGTCTGCAGCCGCCGAAGATCTGACTCGGCCACCAGGCGGGGATCGTGCGCGGCGAGCTCGCGCATCATCGGATCGAGGTCTGTGGCACACGCGAGGTCAGAGCCGAAGTCGATCGAAGAGGCGGCCGCCGGCGGCGAGTAGCTGGGCTGGATGGCAGACCCGCCAGCGGGAGGCGCGGGAGTCGTTAGGGGGAATTCAAATTCGGACATGCCTACACCTTGTTCCCCGCGTGGTCGACCGGGGTGACCGAAAGCCGGACAGCGCTCACCCACCCAGCGCCAGCTCGGACCACAGAGAAGCGCAGGTGCGTGGGGGAGATGACCGTCACCGTGCCCGTGTACGGGGAGACGATCGCTGTGCCGTTGTAGACCGTCTCATAGACGCCGTTTTGCATCGCGCGCACCTCGACGTGGGCCAGACTTGTTTCGTCCTGGACTTCGAACACGATGGGGTCTTTGGGGTCGATCGGCGTGCCGTCCGCTGCAGGCGATACCAGCGTCACCGTCGGCGCCGTGGTGTCCGGGATGACACTCCCGTAGGACGGGTCCCAGTCCTCCGTTGCTGTCTCGTACACGGCTCCGGACGTGGCCGTGTTGCCTGCAGTCGCGAGCGGGAACCCGACAAGAAGCTTGCCGTTCGACACCGCAGCAGCCGAGCCGCAATTGGTTGTTGCCGCAGTTGTCCCTCTTCCAAACGCGCGAAACGATTCATTGTCGAGATCGAACACCCACACGACGCCTGGATGCGTTGCGCCACAATACGATCGACACATTAGACTCGGAACAACCGCGATCCTATCATCCTTGATCAGGATGTTGTTCATGCACGGCCCAAGTGTGTAGCCGTCCCCTTGGTGCCCCTGGAAGCCGAATAGGTAGGAGACGTTTGCCGTCTTCGGTTGCGGGCCTGCTCCAGTCGATACCCAAGCCGACCCGTTCCAATCGTAGATCCGAAGTCTGTTAGAGATGGGCTCCGAAGCGACAAGAACGTTATTGGTCACGCCAACCATTCGGCCGAAAAATTGGCCAGCGCCTGGATACGGAGATCGGATCTTAGTTGTCCCGCTTGGGTTGGTGACGTAGACAGCGCCCGCCGTTCCGTATGCGACCGGATCGCCCTCTGCCAACGTCGTTGGGCTCTTGTAGCACCCGACAGCGTACGTTGTGCCGTCCGCACTCATTGCCACAGATACACCGAAGCAGTCACCGTTTTTCAGGTCAATCGGGCGGATGTCCTGCGCTGCACCGTATTGGCCCGTGCTAAAGTTGAAGTCGAAGACCCACGCACACCCCTTCAGTCGCGACCCAATGTGCCCAACGATCATCTTCGACCCGTCGGAATTCATCGCGAGGTTGCGACCGAATTGAAGCCCGTTCGCCGCATCTGGGTTCGTGATTGTTTGCGTCAGCGTCCACGTTCCAGCGAGCCTTTGGTAGATGCTGAGTTTGCCACTGTACGAGTCGAACCGAGACGAGCACACCGCGATGATGTCACCGGCTACTGCAACGCTGTCTCCCATGTAATCGGATGCGGCTCCGGCAAACGTCACAACTTCCGCCCACGCCCCACCGGAACGCTCGTAAATGTAGACACTCCCACCGTCCGCACCGCCAGCATCGTTTCTCGGCGCGCCAACCACGAG
>Ga0334890_1003444_pt1 | contig 16012 bp, 17 predicted proteins | sample GraSluR1_MG_3_FD_207220 | JGI IMG/M metagenome (GOLD analysis project Ga0334890, IMG submission 207220) | Sludge microbial communities from methane-producing bioreactor in Wageningen University, Netherlands - Granular Sludge_31_08-R1 | ecosystem: Engineered > Bioreactor > Anaerobic >... | reverse complement strand
GTCAGCGTGAAATCGGGGGCCTTGGCACCCGGCGTAATGGCCAGCGCCGGGACGGCGGCGAGCACGACCGCCAGAACGGCGAGGCGGATGGTCAACGTCGCGGGATACTGCATTGGTTCAAACCTCCTGGGGTGGTGACGGTCGCGTTCACGGCAGCACGACCGTTCCGGTCAGCTGCCGCGCGCTCGGGTAGTGGATGGACAACAAGCCTTGCAGCGGGTTGCCGGCCGCAGGGCCGGGTCGCAAACGCAGCGTGAGGATCGGGCCTTCGCGGTCTCCGTCGCGGATGAGATCCACCAACGTCGGTCCCGATTCGGCCGGGATGAACACGAGCCGGCTCGCTCCGGGTGCGGTCACGCGGATCACCGCCGCCTCGCGCTCGATCGTGACCGTCCCGGCCGGCAACGCGACCGGCAGGGCGCGGCGGGCTTGGCTCCACAGCTCGACGGCCCGCGGATCGGAGGCGCCGCCGGCCACCGGCACCGTCAAGACGACCTGTCCAGGCACGCACAGCTCACGGCAGGCGAGCCAGGCGAGACGCGCGGTGATGGTCTGGCCAGCCACGGATGGACGGCCGCCGGTGTGCAGGGTCTGCAGGAGCAGCAGCTCGCTCGAGTAGATGTGATCGAGGATGTCCCCGGGCAGGACTTTACGCACCGGCGCCGGGAACTGTAACGGGCCGGCGGTCCAGCCGGCCGGCAGATCGAGTTCGACCGAGGGCGGAAATCCCGTGTCGTTGCGATAGGGAGCGTAGAGATACCACCGATCGTCCGGCTCGAAGCGCCAGACCAGGTTCACGCTGTCCGGTGTGACCGCGGCCAGGTGGACCGTGGCGCGGACGTGGCACGGCGGCGTCGTCGTCGCCGGCAACGCCGCCGCCGGCGACGCCGCGTGCGCGGACCAGAGCGAAGCGCTCAGAGCAACGAGAAGGACGGTGGCTGTAAATCCGACTTTCATAGTATACATTATAATCCGAAACCGGACCGCCGCCACCGGCGACTTCCAGATTGGCGGCCTTATCTGTGACGTAACGGCCGATCTGGCCGGTTTTAAGGAGATCATTATCCTGTGGTCGTTAGCCGGCCCGCGTCGGAATGAAAAGGAGGAATCATGCGTTGGACGCTGCGCCTGGGCGCGTACCGCGGCATCGACGTCTACTTGCACGCGACGTTCCTGCTGCTGTTGGGTTTTCTGGCCGTGAGCTACTGGCTCGCGAGCCGCTCGTTCGCGTCGGTGTTCATGGGCGTGGGGTTCTTCCTGCTGTTGTTTGCGAGCGTGCTCCTGCACGAATTCGGTCACGCACTGACGGCCGCCCGCTACGGGATCAAGACGCGCGATATCGTGCTCTACCCGATCGGCGGTGTGGCGCGTCTCGAACGCATGCCCGAGGATCCGCGGCAGGAATTGGTGGTCGCCTTGGCCGGTCCGGCGGTGAACGTCGTGATCGCGCTCGGGCTACTGCTCTGGCTGAACCTGGCCGGCATACTCGAGCCGCTGCGGGGGATGGACTGGACCCGCGGGCCCTTGCTGGAGCGCCTGGCCGTGGTCAACATCTTCCTTGTGCTGTTCAACCTGATCCCGGCGTTTCCGATGGACGGCGGCCGTGTGTTGCGCGCGCTGCTGGCCATGCGCCTCGAATACACCCGGGCCACGCAGATCGCGGCCGGCATCGGCCAGGCGCTGGCGTTGGTCTTCGGCCTGGTGGGATTGTTCTGGAATCCGTTCCTTTTGTTCATCGCCTTCTTCGTGTGGATCGGCGCGGCGCAGGAGGCCAGCCTGGTGCAGATGAAGAGCGCCCTGGGCGGCATACCGCTGCGCCGCGTCATGCTGACCGATTTCGAGGTGCTTGCCGCCGACGACCAGCTCATCCGCGCGGTGCAACTCACCTTGGCCGGCAGCCAGAAAGACTTTCCCGTGGTCGAAGACGGCCGGCTCGTGGGGGTGTTGCGGCAGGACGACATGCTGCGCGGCCTGCACGAACGGGGACCCGGCTCGCGCGTTGTCGAGAGCATGCAGCGCGAATTCCAGACGGCGGTGCTGGGGGAGATGGTCGAGACGGTCTTACAGCGGCTGGGCGAGTGTCGTTGCCGCACCTTGCCTGTGCTCGACGGGCGCGACCAACTCGTGGGCATGGTCACCATGGAGAACATCGGCGAGTTCATGCGCATCGAGGCGGCGCTCAGGCGGTGAGGGGCATGGGTCAGACCAGGTCGACGATGCTCCCGAAATCCGCGTCGAAGAGCCGTTTGTAGATCCGGCTGGCGAAGCCGTCGGTCATGCCCGCCAGGTAATCGCACAGGATCCGCGCGCGGCCGGCCTCGTCGAGTTCGGGCCGGCGGATTTCCGCCTCGAAGTCGGCCGACAAGAGGTGCAGCCGCGGACCGCCCGCCGCCAGATAGTGGGCGCTGAGAGTCTCGAAGAGCCGCGTCAGCATGAAGCCGCCCTTGTGCTCGAGCTGGCAGACTTGCGGGGAGCGGAACACCAGGTCGGTGGCGATCCGGGCGAAGAGCTGCTGTTCGCGCCGGGCATCCACGGCGACCGTGATGCCGAAGCGCCAGCGGTTGGAGAGGTCGGCCAGGAAATTGTCGCGCTCGACCAGGCGCACGCTCTCGACGAGGCGCCCGATGCGGCGGTTCATGGCCCGCTCGACATCGCCGTGGCGCAGCGCGTCGCGTAGGTAGCCGACCGCTTCGCGGTCCTCGGGCGCGGCGTTGGCCTCGGCCCAGCGCTCGACGCCGCCGAGGGTGACGAAGCCCGCGTGCACGCCGTCGACGATGTCGTTGAGCGAATAGGCGGTGTCATCGGCCCAGTCCATGATCTGGCATTCGAGGCTGCGGAACTGGTTGCGCGGCGCGCCGGGTGCGAGGTCGGCGGGCCACGGGCGGCCGGCGCAGACGAAGTCGACGAACGGCTGTTGGTCGGCGTAGAGGAAGTGTTTGCGCTGAGCGGGGACCTCGCCCCAGAGCGTCTTGTACTTCATCACCGCGTCGACCAGGGCGCGCGTCGGATTCAGACCGCGGCGCCGGCCGCCGCTGGTGAAAATGGTCTGACCGATCAGGCGCAAGGTCTGAGCGTTGCCTTCGAAGCCGCCGAACGGCTGCATCAGCCGGTGCAGTGTGCCTTCGCCCGCGTGGCCGAAGGGCGGGTGGCCGATATCGTGCGCCAAGGCGGCGGCCTCGCAGAGATCGGGGTCGATCTGGCAGCCGGGCGACAATTGCGGCGCGCTGTGATTGAGGAAGTGGCCGATCGAGCTGGCGATCTGGGCGACTTCGATACTGTGCGTCAAGCGCGTGCGGTAGAAGTCGTACTCGCCCGAGAGAAACACCTGGGTCTTGCCCTGCAGGCGGCGGAACGCGGCGTTGTGGATCAAGCGGTCGCGGTTGCGGCGGAAAGACGTCCGGTAGTCCTGCGCGGCGGGCTCGGACTGTTCGGTGTCGAATTCGCTATAGAACGCGTTGTGAAGCCTGTCGGCCATGGCGCGGGCGGTCCCGGGTCTCAGGCCAGCGCGCGCTGCCGCATGGCTTCATAGAGGATCACCGCGGCGGCTGTCGCGACGTTCAACGAATCGCCGTGGCCGCGCATGGGAATGCGCACCGCCTGGCAGCCCTCGTCCTTGAGCCAGGCTTCGCTCAGACCGTTGTGCTCACAGCCGAGGACCACCGCGAGCGGACCCGTCAGGTCGGCCCGCGTGTAGGTGACGGCGGCGTCGGGCGTGGTCGCCAGGACCTTCAAACCGCGTTCGTGCAGGAAATCGCGCGCCTCGCCGATTTGGCAGTGCACCGCCGGCACGGTGAAGAAGGCGCCGCGGCTGGCGCGCAGGACGTTGGGGTTGAAGAGGTCTGTGCCTTCGCCGGTGACGAGCACCGCGTCGGCGCCCACGCCGTCGGCGATGCGCAACGCGGCGCCGAGATTGCCGGGCTTCTCGACGTTCTCCAGCACCACGAGCAGCGGATTCTCCCGCAGCACGAGGTCTTCGAGCGAGCGCTTCTGTTGAGGCGCTATCGCCAGGAGGCCGTCGGGCTGGTCGCGATAGGCGGCCTTGCGCAACAGATCCGGTCCGAGTTCCACCAGCTTGAGGCTGGTCTGGCCCGCCCGCAGGGCCGCGCGTAGGTCCTCCAGCAGTTCCTTCGCAGCCGGGGTCATCAACTCGTTGCAGTAGTAGACGGCGTGCAGGGGATAGCCGGCCTCCCAGGCGCGGCGCAAGACGAGCGGTTCCTCGATGACCGTCAGCCCTTCCTGGTCGCGGGCGCGGCGCTGGCGCAGGCGCACCAGAGCTTTGACCTGGGGATTTTGAGGGCTCGACAGCTTCTCGGCGTTGGCAGCGGTGTTGCCGTTGTTGAAGCTGCCTTTGCGCCGCCGCGAACCGCTGCCGCGATTGCTCGGCTTGCCGCCTCGCCGCCCCGAGCGTCCGCCGCGTGCGGCCGGACGTTCGCCGCCGGGTTCGATGGGGTCGAGGATGCCCGGCTCGAGGCCAGCGGAGAGGTCCAGATCCTTATCGAAGGGGCGCGCAGCCATTCAATCCTCCTCGCAGAGTGTGCGAACCGCGGCCGGCAAGGCGACCACCCGCCGCTCGCGGTAGTCGAAGCAGGCCATGCCGGTTTCGGCGACGGCGATCAGCGCTCGATCGCCGTGGCGGGTGATCCGATAGAAGAAGCGGAAGCCCGTTCGGGCTGCTTCGCCCCAGGCGACCTCGATCGTGAGCTGGTCGCCGGCGAAGCATTCGCCGCGGAACTGAACCGCGGCATCGGTCATGATCAGGCCCGCACCGGCGCAATCCATCTCGCGCCAGCCATGGGAGGCCAGGCAAGCGACGCGCGCTTCATGGAGCAGGGCAAGGTAACGGTCGTTGCCGAGATGACCACCATAATTGATGTCGGTGATCCGGACGGCAAGCCGGATATGGAAAGGGTAAGCTGAACGGGGGGTCAATTGCAAGCGCGGCATGCGAACCTCTGCATGTTTTTTTTCATACAGGCGGCACGCTCGCGGGGGCGAAGCGTGGTCGCCGCGAGGCCGCGTCACTGCGGGCGCGCGGTCAAACCGCTGTGAGCATGCCAGCCAGGCAGGCGGTCAGCCAGGAGGCGAACGCGCCCGCGAACATCGCCTTCAGACCGAGCCGGGCCAGGTCGCCGCGGCGCTCCGGGGCCATGGCGCCAATGCCGCCGATCTGGATGGCCAGACTCGAAAAATTCGCAAAACCGCAGAGCGCGTAGGTGCCGATCACCACGCTGCGCGGCGAAAGCTCACCGGCGTGGCCGGCGCGGACCAGCTCGAGATAACCGACGAACTCGTTGATCGCCAGCTTGGTCCCGAGCAGGTTGCCGAACGCGCGGGCTTCTTCCCAGGGGACGCCCATGGTCCAGGCCAGCGGACAGAACACCCAACCAAAGATCTCCTGCAGCGAGAGGCCGACCCACCCCAGCGCGAAGTTGACCATCGCCACCAGCGCGATGAAGGCGATCAGCATGCCGCCCACATTCAACGCCAGCTTGACGCCGTCGGCGGCGCCGGCGGCGGCGGCCTCGATGACGTTGACGTGCCGGCGGTCGATCTGCAGGCGCGCGCCCTCGGCCGTGGCCGAGGTCTCGGTCTCCGGCAACATGATCTTGGCCATGACGAGCGCCGCCGGCGCGGACATGACGCTGGCCGTGAGCAGGTGGCCGGCGTCGATGCCGAAGCGCACATAGGCGGCCATCACGCTGCCGGCGACCGTCGCGAATCCGCCCACCATCACGGCCATCAGCTCGCTCGCGGTCATCCCGGCCAGGTAGGGACGCACCACCACCGGCGCCTCGGTCTGGCCGACGAAGATGTTGGCCGCCACGCACAACGTCTCGCTGCCGCTGGTGCGCATGGTCTTGCGCATGATCCAGGCGGCGGCCGCAATCAGGCGCTGCATGACGCCGAGGTGGTAGAGAATCGCCATCAGGCTGCAGAAAAAGATGATGATCGGCAGCACGTGGATCGCGAAGACGATGCCCAGGGCTACCGGTTCGCCGCTAACGGGGTCCAGGCCCTGCCACCAGTTCGCGCCCTGCGCGAGGTTCTCGATGTACTGCGGACCGGTGCGAAACAGCGGTCCGAACACGAATTCGGCGCCGGGATCGGTGAACGCGAGCAACTGCGTGACCGCGCCGCGCAGCCAGCCGAAGCAGGCCCGTCCGCCGGCGGTCCGCAGAAGCAACAAAGCCAGCGCGATCTGCAGGCCGAGGCCCCAGAGCACCGTGCGCACGGGGAAGCGGCGGCGCTGGCTGCTGAGCGCCCAGGCCGCGCCCAGCAACACGCCGATGCCCAGCAGCGGAACGAGGTTGACCACCAAGGACTCTCCTCGACGGTTACGGGCAGCCCTCGACCTCGTGCAGGCTGGTCAGGCGGCCGAGGCGGGCCAGCGTTTCCTGCTTCGTGGGGCCGGTAGCTTCCTCGTAGCTGCCGTCGCGCCGCGCGCGGGCGATCCAGGTCAGGCCCCACTCGACGGTCCAGCGTTGGTCGTGCATGCGCTGCAGGTGGGCTTCCGCGCCGTCACAACCGCCGCTCATCAGCGTGATGATCGTCTGCAGGGTGGTGCTCAGGACGTTCAGATCGTCCGCCGACATCTCCAGGCAGTCGGGCAGGGCGACCTCGATGGTGCGTGAGTGGGACATCGCGCGGACCGTCCTTTCGCGGCGGGGGCGGCGCCGAGCGCCGCCACCCCCGGCGAGCCTATTTCCCGTACATTTCCGTGATCTCCCGCTTACCCTTGCCCAGGATCCCGTACTTGCCGGCAACCTTACGGAAGGCCGCCAGACCCTTGTCGAGATGGGCCTGGGTGTGGGCGGCGGAGAGCTGCGTGCGGATGCGCGCGGCGCCCTGCGGCACGACCGGGAAGAAGAAGCCGACCACGTAGATGCCTTCGGCGAAGAGATCGCGCGCCATGTCCTGCGCCAGCTTGGCGTTGTAGAGCATGACCGGCACGATGGGACTCTCGCCCTGTTTGAGGTCCAGGCCCATCTCCGTCAGGCCCCGGCGCCAGTAGTTCGTGTTCGCTTCGAGGCGGTCGCGGCGCTCGGTGCTGGCGAAGACGAGGTCGAGCACTTTGAGCGTGCCGGCGACGATCATCGGCGCCACCGTGTTCGAGAACAGGTACGGGCGCGCGCGCTGGCGGCACATCTCGACCAGCTCGCGCCGGCCGCTGACGCAGCCGCCGGAGGCGCCGCCCAGGCCTTTGCCCATGGTGGTGGTGATGACGTCGATCTTGCCCATCACGCCGCAGTGCTCGTGGGTGCCGCGGCCGGTCTTGCCGATGAAGCCGGAGGCGTGCGAGTCGTCCAGAAAGACCATCGCGTTGTATTCTTCGGCCAGGGCCACGATCTCGTCGAGCTTGGCGAGGTCGCCGTCCATGGAGAAGACACCGTCGGTGATGATCATGCGGATGCGCTTGTCCTGGTGCTCGATCAGCTTGTCGCGCAGATGCCCCATGTCGGAGTGCTTGTAGGTGTCGCGCATCGCCTTGCACAGGCGCATGCCGTCGACGATCGAGGCATGCACGAGGCGGTCGGCGATCATCACGTCCTCTTCGCCCAGGATGGCCTCGAAGCAGCCGGCGTTGGCGTCCATGCAGGACGGGAACAGGAGCGTGTCCTCGGTCCCGAGGAATTCCGTGAGCCGTTTTTCGAGCTTGCGGTGGATGTCCTGAGTGCCGCAGATGAAGCGGACCGAGGACAGACCGTAGCCGTGCGTCTCGAGGCCCCGGCGGGCGGCGGCGACCACGTCGGGGTGGCTCGACAGGCCGAGGTAGTTGTTGGCGCAGAAATTGATCACCGGGCGCCCGTCGGCGCCCGCCGGAAACTCGACCTCGATGTCGGCGCCCTGCGGGCCGAGGATGTAGCGTTCCTCCTTGAACAGGCCGGCGGTGCGCAGGCCGGCCAGCTCGTCCTGGTACGCTTGGCGAATAGTGGTCGAAAATGCCATGTCGTCCCCTTGCCGCCTGCGGTCAGGCTTTGACGAACCGCTCCACGAGAGCGGCAATACTGTTGACGGTGTCGAAGGCCTCGGGCGTGGCGTCGGCGTCCGGGATCTGGATGTTGTACTTCTTCTCCAGGAATCGCTTCAAGGAGACCATGGAGAAGGAGTCGACAATGCCGCCCGAGATCAATTCGGTGTTGTAGGTGATCTCGGTGTCGTCGTCTTCCTCGAGGTATTCGCGGATCACGTAGTCCAGGATCATCTGCTTGTCGATCGGCATGGGTTTCTCCCTGTTAGGGTGGCGGTCCTTCATGAATAATCCGGGCCAGGCGTCAATCGTTCATCAAGGTCGACAAGTCGCCCACAGGTTCGCCGAACTCTTGGGCGCGCAGAATGCGGCGGATGATCTTGCCGCTGCGGGTCTTGGGCAGGCTGTCGACGAACGCGATGACCTGCGGCATCGCCAGCGGCGACAGCTTCTTGCGGATGAAGTTCATGATCTCCAGCTCGAGGTCGTCGTTCGGCTCGTATCCCGGCTTGAGCGCCACGAAAGCCTTGACCACTTCCATGTTGACCTTGTCGGGCGTGGCGACGGCGGCCGATTCGGCGACCGCGGGATGCTCCAGCAAGGCCGACTCGATCTCGAACGGGCCCACGAGGTGGCCGCCGGTGTTGATCACGTCGTCGTCGCGGCCGACGAACCAGAAGTAGCCGTCGGGGTCGATGCTGGCGCGGTCGCCGCACAGGTACCAGCCGCCGGCGAACTTGGCCGCGTAGCCCTGGGGATTGTTCCAGTAGCCGCGGATCTGCGAGGGCCAGCCGGGCTTGAGCGCGATCACGCCGACCTGGCCGGCGGCGTTGCGCGGCTCGCCGGACTTCGGATCGACCACCGCGGCGGTGATGCCGGGGAACGGGCGGCCCATCGAGCCGGGCTTGACCTTCATGCCGGGGAAGTTCGTGATCACGATGCAGCCGGTTTCGGTCTGCCAGAACGTGTCGTGGAACGGCTTGCCGAAAACCTTCTCCGACCAGATCACGGCCTCGGCATTCAGCGGTTCGCCGACGCTGCACAGATGGCGCAGATTCGACAGATCGAACCGGCGAACCAACTCGTCGCCCTCGCGCATCAAGAGGCGGATGGCGGTGGGCGCCGAGTACCAGACGGTCACCTTGCGCTTGGCCATGAAGGCATACCAGTTCTCGGCGTTGAAGCCGGCATCCAGGACCACCTGGGTGACACCGTTGGACCAGGGGCCGATGATGCCGTAGGAAGTGCCGGTCACCCAGCCGGGGTCGGCGTTGCACCAGTAGATGTCGTCGGGGCGCAGGTCGAGGACCCACTTGGCGGTCAAGTACTGCGACACCAGCGAGTAGTGCACGTGCTGAGCGCCCTTGGGTTGGCCGGTGGTTCCGGAGGTGTAGTGCAGGACGGACGGCGTTTCGGCGGTGGAGGGAAAGACCTGGAAATTCGCCGGCGGCGGCAAGCTGTCCAGGGCGAGCGGGGTCTCGAGTTCCTTGAGCGCGGCGTCTTCGGCGTCGACCACGACGATCTTGCGCAGCGACGGCAACCGGTCGCGGATGCGCCGCACCTTGCGTACGTGCTTCATCTGCGTGACGACGGCGGCGGTGCCGGCGTTGTCGAGGCGGGTCCAGAGCGAGTCCTCGCCGAAGGCCGAGAACAGAGGCTGCACGATGCCGCCCATCTTGAGCACGCCCAGAAAGCCGATGTACAGCTCGGGCAGGCGGTCCATGAACAGGCAGATGCGTTCGCCCGGCTGTAGTCCCTGGTCGAGCAGAAAGGCGGCAAAGGCGTCGGAGCGGACGCGCAGGTCGTCGAAGCTGTAGGTGCGGCTGCGGCCGGTGTTGTCCTCCCAGATCAGGGCGGGCTTGGCGGCGTGGCCGAGCTGGCAGATCCGGTCGCTGCAATACCAGCCGATGTTGATCTTTGCGCCTGGTGCGTAGCCAAGTTCCTGCTCGGCCAGCGACCAGTCGAAGTTCCGCCGTCTCTCGTCGTATGTGGGCGTGGGATGCATCCTCAGCCTCCGTCGTTGGTTGATCAAGCCAGGAGCAGGGCGCTGGCCATCGCATAGCAGCGGCAGCGCGCGTGGGAGACCAGAATCCGGCGGACGCCCAACTGCGCCGCCAGGTCGCCGAGGCGGCCGCGCAGGTTGACCCGAGGCCGGCCACGCACGGTCAACACCTCGATGTCGCGCCAAAACAAACCTTGCCCGCCCGCCGCGGCGAGCGCCTTGACGACCGCTTCCTTCGCGGCGAAGCAGGCCGCCAACATGCCCGCGGGTTCGCGGCCAGCGAACCCCGCCGCGATCTCGGCCGGTGTGAACATGGCGGTCAGGACATCGCGATCCGGCGCGGCCAGCGCCCGCGCCAGGCGGTCGATCGCGCACAGGTCGGTCCCGAAGCCGAGGAGCGGACCGCGCGTGCCGGAGTCGGAGCGGATCATGAAGGACGGATATCGGTTTGTTTGCAACGAGATATCCTCACGGCTCGACCCCGACAAGCAGGCTAGAATATGGCACTCGCGCGAGTCAAGGTCAATGCGCCGGCCGGCTGGCCGGCCGCCGTTGACACGGGCGGCCGCCCCGGATACTTTTCGCCCATGCCGCACCGCATTCCACACCCGCTGCCGCCGGTGATCATCGGTGTCGCCGGAGGCTCCGGCTCCGGCAAGACGACCGTGGCCGAGCGTGTGCGGGAAGCGGCGCCGGGCCGCACCGTGGCGATCCTGCACCACGATTCCTATTACCGGGACAATTCGCATGTTCCGCCCGCGGATCGCGCCCGCATCAACTACGATCACCCCCAGGCGTTTGAAACCGAGCTGCTGATCCGGGATCTGGCCGCGTTGCGTGCCGGCGAGGCGGTCGCGGTACCGGTCTACGACTACGCTACGCACAGCCGCACCGGGGTGACGCGCCGCGTCGAGCCGGCGGACATCGTGTTCGTCGAGGGCATCCTGGTGCTGGAGAACGCGGAGCTGCGCAGCCTGATGGACATCCGTCTGTTCGTCGACGTGGACGCCGACGAGCGGCTGTTGCGCCGTCTGGAGCGAGACATCCAGGAGCGGGGGCGGAGCCTGGACTCGGTGATGCGCCAGTACCGGCAGGTGGTCCGGCCCATGCACCTGCAATTCTGCGAGCCCAGCAAGCGGCACGCGCACCTGATCATCCCGGAGGGCGGCCACAACCAGGTGGCCATCGATTTGATCACGAGCAAGATCGCTGAGATTTTGCGCCAGCGGCGCCGCTGGAGCGAGGCGGCCGCCGGCGTGGTCGAGCCAGTGAACGGAGAGACGACGTGACCTACGACGACCAGGACATCCTGCGCCGCCAGCCGAATCTCGACCGGGTGCTCATCGGGTCGCAGGAAATCGGCCTGCGTATTCGCCAGCTCGGCGTCGAGATCAGCCGCGACTACGCCGGCACCGTGCCCATCCTGGTGTGTGTGCTCAAGGGCGCGTTCGTCTTCCTGGCCGATCTCTCCCGCTGCATTTCCATCCCGCACGCGGTCGATTTCATGGCGGTCTCGAGCTATGAGGGCGGCACCCAGTCGACGGGCGTGGTCAAGATCGAGAAGGACCTCGTCGCGAGTATCACCGGCCGCGACGTGATTCTGGTCGAGGACATCGTCGACAGCGGCCTGACGCTCAATCATCTCGTGGACCTGCTGCGGACGCGAGCGCCCCGCAGCCTGCGGATCTGCACGTTGCTCGACAAGGTCGCCGCCCGCGTCCAGCCGATCGCAGTCGACTACCGCGGCTTCGAGATACCCAAGGAATTCGTGGTCGGCTTCGGCCTGGACTACGAGGAACAGTACCGCAATCTGCCGTTCATCGGGGTGCTCAAACCGTGACGGCGGCGCCGGCAGGAAGGCAAGACGCATGCAGAACAGCGAAGACCTGACCCCGGCCGGCGGCGGTCTTTCAGATGCCTTGACGTTTGACGACGTGCTGTTGGTGCCGGCCTACAGCGACGTGGTGCCGGCGCAGATCGACACGTCGACGCGCCTGACCGCGAGCATCACGCTGAACATCCCCTTTCTGTCCGCGGCCATGGACACCGTGACCGAAGCCGAGATGGCGATCGCCATGGCGCGCGCGGGCGGCATCGGTGTCGTACACAAGAATCTCAAACCCCGCGCGCAGGCCGCCGAAGTCGAGCGGGTCAAGCGCAGCGAATCGGGCATGATCACCCGGCCGATCACCATGGGACCGGACGAGACCATAGAAGCGGCGATGAGCCTGATGGACCACTACAAGATTTCCGGCGTGCCGATCACCGTCGGCGAGAAGCTGGTGGGCATCCTGACCAACCGCGATCTGCGCTTCGTCAAGGACACCAGCCGGCCCGTGCACGAGGTGATGACCAGCCGCAACCTGATCACCGTGCCGGAAGGGACCACGCTCGAGCAGGCGGCCGAGAAGCTGCACCAGCACCGGATCGAGAAGCTGCTGGTGGTCAACGACGCCGGTGAACTGCGCGGCCTGATCACCGTCAAGGACATCCAGAAGAAGCTGGACTACCCGCTGGCCAGCAAGGATCCCCTGGGCCGGTTGCGGGTCGCCGCGGCCGTGGGCGTGGGGTCGGATCTGCTGCTGCGGACCGAGCTGCTCGTCGAGGCCGGGGTCGACCTGATCTGCGTCGACACGGCGCACGGCCACACGAAGAACGTCATCGACACCGTGCGCGAACTGAAGCGCAAGTACCCGAGCCAGCAGATCCTGGCGGGCAACATCGCCACCGCCGAGGCGGCGCGCGCGCTGATCGACGCGGGCGCTGACGCGTTGAAGGTGGGCATCGGCCCCGGTTCGATCTGCACCACGCGGGTGGTGGCTGGCGTCGGCGTGCCGCAGATCACCGCCATCATGAACGTGGCCGCGGTCGCCCGCCCCGCCGTCATCCCGGTGGTGGCCGACGGCGGCGTGCGCTACAGCGGCGACGCCGTCAAGGCGATCGCCGTCGGCGCCGACTGCGTGATGATGGGCGGTCTGCTCGCGGGCACCGACGAATCGCCGGGCGAGAAGGTCCTCTTCGAGGGCCGGGTCTACAAGACGTACCGGGGCATGGGCTCGCTGGCCGCCATGCAGCAGGGCAGCAAGGACCGCTACGGGCAGGCCGACGTCAGCGACGCCGAGAAACTGGTGCCCGAAGGCATCGAGGGACGCGTGCCGTACAAGGGACGCGCGCGGGATCTCCTGTTCCAGATGACGGGCGGTCTGCGCTCGGGCATGGGGTACTGCGGCTGCGCCTCGATCGCCGAGCTGCACCGCACGGCCCGCCTGGTGCGGACCACGGCGGCGGGGGTCGCCGAATCGCATCCGCACGACGTGCTGATCACCAAGGAAGCGCCGAACTACGGGATCCGGCGTTAGGCGGGGCGCGGGGCGGCGGTCGCTCGGGATGGCGACCGAACGGCGCGGCGGCCTCGCGGCGCCGGCGTGGGATCACCGGCTATCGACCGAGGGGTGTTTTCCATGGGTAGACGCGCGCCGAACCTGACCGAGTATGCCGCCCGGGCCGAGGCCGTCCTCGCGCAACTGCGCGCGCTCGGCGGCGAGGTGAGCGCGCGCAGCGCCCGCTGGATCGCTGCGGACGCGCGGCGCGAGCTCGCCTCGGACAAGGTCCAGGCGCGGCTGGCGCGGCAGACCCGGCGCCAATGACCGATGGATACTGCCGTCATCGCTGGTAAAAATAGAATTCCAAGCGGCGGGCGGCGTTACGCGTGCCGTCGCAACCACTCTCTCGTCCTGGCACTGGTTGTGGCTCTGGGGACCTCGCTCGCCTTTCAGGCGCTGCTCGTCGGGGAGTTCGGGTCGGACAGCGTGACGACGCCCGACAGCCTCGAATACATTCGACTGGCCAAGCGCATCGATGCGTTTCTCGGCGATCCGAGCGTCGGCGTGTGGGACGATCTGCGGCCGCCGTCGTACGCGTTGCTGCTCAACGCCGCGGCGAAGCTTGCCGGCGTCGAGCCCTCCGAAGCGAGCATCGAACTGCGCAACTGGGGGGGGGACGAATCCGCAAGGGCGCGCGCTCGTCAAGGCGACGATCCTGATCCAACAGGTGATCGGTCTGTTGATTCCCATCGCGCTGTTCTGGCTGGCCTATCTCGTCGTGCGGTCGCCCTGGTTGGCGTTGCTCGTGTCTCTGGTCTACATGCTGGATCTTCCATCGGTCAGTTACCAGTTCGTTCTCTTGCCGGAGACTCTGGCTCAACTTCTGGTGGTGACGATGCTCTGCCTGGCCGGCTGGACGTCGCGCGCGCCGAGTTGGCGCAGGGTCGTGGTGCTGGCGATCACAACGGGTCTCGGCGTGTGGACCAAAGCTGCGCTGCTGGTGCTGGTCCCCGGGATCGCGCTCGTGATCGTCCTGGCGGATTGGCGATGCTGGCGAGTGGGATTGCGCCACGGCCTCCTGTATGCGGCCGTGGTCTCCTGCTTCCTGTTGTCCTGGGCGCTGGCCAATCACCACGCTCGCGATCGTTTCTTCTTCACGAAGAATCTCTCGATCACGCTGCAGAATTATTCGGCGCGCCATTTCGCCGCCATGGACGTCGATGATCCGCGGTTGGCGGTCCTGCAAGACAATGTGCGCCAGGCTCTGCAAACGTCGCCGTACTACGCGATCAAGCGCGCGTATCCCGAGACCGCCGCGGCGCTGGGACTGCGGGACAACTTCCAAATGTACCTGTTCGCCGACGAGGTGAATCATCTGGTGTTGCGGCGGACTTGGCCCCAGTTCCTGCGCGAGGCGCTCGCGCGTAACGGCCAAGCGTGGTCCGATCGGTTTCGCGACGTGAAGAACATCTATGTGACCCGTGAACTGTCGGCGCTTTGCAATCGGGACCTGCGGCGGTACAACCGGTTGCTTCTGGGGCGGCACGCCGGCGCCGCGCTGCTAGCGCTGATCGTGTTGACCATTGCGTTGCATCGCCGAGATCGGTTGCTCATCACCACCTTGCTGTTCTTCTATCTGTGCGCTGTGATCGTCGTGTTCGCGGCGGCGGCTCTCGATGAAGTCGAGGTTCTGCGCCATGCCATGGCGGTCAGGCCGGTGATCAACGCGCTTTCGGTTCTCTGTTTTGGCTTGATCGTGCGGCGCTTGGTTCTACACCGCCTACGGCGCGCCGAACACGCGTTGTAGCAGCGCAGTGGTCCGCGCCAGCGGATCGGCGCGGATCCGCTGCTCCTCCTCGCCGAGCACCGTGAAGAGTCCCGCGAGTGCGCGGTCGGTCACGTAGCCGACGAGGTCGAGGTCGGGCGGTTCGAGCAGCGGCAGCGCCTCGATGCGCGCCACGAGATCTTCGTACTCGGCGTAGCCGCCCACGCGCTGCAAGCTGGTCTGGACGATCGGCCGGTAGCGCGCGGTCAACGCGGCGGCCGTGCGCTCGCGGAAGTAGTCCGTAGCGGCGGTGTCGTGGCCTTTCAGGATGCCCCAGGCGTCTTGCAGCGTCAGCCCCTTGATCGTCTCGACGAAGAGCGCGGTGGCTTCGCCCGCGGCCAACTCGGCGGCGCGATTCATCGCGACCGCCAAATCGTCCACTTTGGCGCCCAGTCCGACGCTGCGCAGGGTTCCGCTTAGATCCTGCACGGCCGGCGGCAGGGCGATCCGCAGCAGTGCGTTGCCGAGGTAGCCGTCGCGGGTGTGCGTGCGCTCGACGGTGCGCTCGGTGCCGATCGCCAGGGCTTCCTTCAGGCCTGCGACCACCGTGCGCTCGTCGAGCGGTCGCGCGCCGCCGAGCACGCCGTCCAGGCCGAGGTCGGCCATCTGACTGCAGCCGGCGGCGCCACCCAGGAGCGCGCAACACCAGGCGAACCACGCGGAACGACGATCGCGGCGAATCATGATCTCACCTCTGGTTGGGGGAACGAAGCGTTCGATCCGGCCAGGCAGCCGGATCGAGCTCCAGATACTCGGCGAGCACGGCGTAGACGGCGGAGAACTCGCGCCGCAGGTCGCGCGGAAACTCGAAGAACAACTCGACGGCGGTGGCGAAGAACTCGGTCGGACTCTCGGAGGCGTCGGCGTCGAAGAGCACCTCGCGCCGGCGGCGC
>Ga0334890_1003438_pt1 | contig 16027 bp, 12 predicted proteins | sample GraSluR1_MG_3_FD_207220 | JGI IMG/M metagenome (GOLD analysis project Ga0334890, IMG submission 207220) | Sludge microbial communities from methane-producing bioreactor in Wageningen University, Netherlands - Granular Sludge_31_08-R1 | ecosystem: Engineered > Bioreactor > Anaerobic >... | reverse complement strand
TGTTCAAGTTGTTTGCTTTTGCAGTCTCCACGATACTGTAGACAACAGCGCTGGCGTCTGCACCTTTCGGTGTATCGCTGAACAGCCAGTTCTTCCTTCCTACTGTGAACGGACGGATGCTGTTCTCCGCAACATTATTGTCTGAGACAGAATTCAGCTTTGGTCTCGGAAACTATATCCATCTTGGGATACCTCCTTAGCCATTTTAGACTTTGCCGAAAAACTCTAATAAGTCTAAAGACCTGTTGGGATTATTATCCCACGATGTAATTCCAGTTTAAAGGCACCTTGTTGTTAAGCGCTTACGAGAAACGATATTCAGCCCAAGGTGGTTGAAGCATATTTCAATTCCTCATAGGTACGCTAAAAACGAACTTGGGCATAGCTTGCCTGGTGCTTGTACAGATATTTCAATTCCTCATAGGTACGCTAAAAACCCTCCTTCTGCGTCTTATGGAGCCAGCCGGGGGCAAATTTCAATTCCTCATAGGTACGCTAAAAACAAAGGATTTGGCATGGTTGCTCCAACAGCTATGGTATTTCAATTCCTCATAGGTACGCTAAAAACCTTCCTGGTTTACCTCACCAACAGAGGAATATTTTTCATTTCAATTCCTCATAGGTACGCTAAAAACTAAGTAGTGTAACAGCAAATATAGGAAAAGTACTTGCATTTCAATTCCTCATAGGTACGCTAAAAACTAGTTAACGGTGAAATATATATGGAAAAGGATGTTTTATTTCAATTCCTCATAGGTACGCTAAAAACGAATTTTCTATTGCTAGTGCCGCCGTTACACTCTTATTTCAATTCCTCATAGGTACGCTAAAAACTCAGATTTGTTGGCGTAGATAGGAGGGGATTGAGAATTTCAATTCCTCATAGGTACGCTAAAAACATATTGTAAACAAGACGTAGCGGTAGAGATGGAAGTATTTCAATTCCTCATAGGTACGCTAAAAACGCAACTAAGACGGGCTATGTATGGGAGGGATGCGAAAATTTCAATTCCTCATAGGTACGCTAAAAACTTTGTACCCGGGTGGAGTTAAACCGGAGCAATACGATTTCAATTCCTCATAGGTACGCTAAAAACCCAATAACACCCTCAGCTCGTCATCCGAATCATACACCTATTTCAATTCCTCATAGGTACGCTAAAAACACTGAGATTTTATCACTATATAAGGAGGTGATACCAATTTCAATTCCTCATAGGTACGCTAAAAACCCAAAACTATAATGGCGGTGACGAATTTGTTAACAAATTTCAATTCCTCATAGGTACGCTAAAAACCTAATACGGGATAACATATATTATCTTGCATTATTATTTCAATTCCTCATAGGTACGCTAAAAACGCCAAATATTTAAACCGTTTTTTCCATCTGTTATAGAATTTCAATTCCTCATAGGTACGCTAAAAACCTGGATGATCACAATTATCACATACTCGAATTACATTAATTTCAATTCCTCATAGGTACGCTAAAAACAAAACTATAAAATAAAAACAAAGGAGTTGTTAGGAAATTTCAATTCCTCATAGGTACGCTAAAAACTCAGGTTGGTTAATAGAAAAACTAAAAGAACATGGATTTCAATTCCTCATAGGTACGCTAAAAACTTAAGTAAAATCTAAAAAGGAAAGAGGTGATATAAATTTCAATTCCTCATAGGTACGCTAAAAACCTTCTCTAGGATCCGTTACCTGGTGCAGATGTTCTTATTTCAATTCCTCATAGGTACGCTAAAAACTTGCACAGGCCAGGTTTACTGGTGTACCTGTAATTAATTTCAATTCCTCATAGGTACGCTAAAAACCCGGGTTCAAGTCCCGGCTCCGATTCCAAGTAAGAATTTCAATTCCTCATAGGTACGCTAAAAACAAACAGAAGGCAAAGAAGGAAGAGGAGACAGAGGTATTTCAATTCCTCATAGGTACGCTAAAAACCTGCACCACATAAGTTCTGGTCATTTGGTACCTGGATTTCAATTCCTCATAGGTACGCTAAAAACTCCAGCTATATGGTTGTAGCCCCCGGTTCATGGAGATTTCAATTCCTCATAGGTACGCTAAAAACTCAGCCGCTAGTATAATTGCAATAGAATTTTGTTGATTTCAATTCCTCATAGGTACGCTAAAAACACGGAAACTTGCAGCCGAACTATTAACGGTATCATGATTTCAATTCCTCATAGGTACGCTAAAAACGTGCGGGAAACTTGGCAATTGTATAATGTAGGCTCATTTCAATTCCTCATAGGTACGCTAAAAACATTAAAATTAAATTGCCTTGTTTGTCCTGTTATATAATTTCAATTCCTCATAGGTACGCTAAAAACACACACAAAACCAAACAGGATACCCTTTTAAGACATATTTCAATTCCTCATAGGTACGCTAAAAACGGAAGTGGAATTATGACCGGAAAAGATGGGAGAGGGATTTCAATTCCTCATAGGTACGCTAAAAACGCCAATTCGCTGAGTTGAAAAACATGACCCCATTACAATTTCAATTCCTCATAGGTACGCTAAAAACACGGGCACACGGTGTGGATGATGTTTACGTAGTTAGATTTCAATTCCTCATAGGTACGCTAAAAACTATGTGCCCTTATGGAGGAAGGTGGTGTAAATAGGATTTCAATTCCTCATAGGTACGCTAAAAACCAGTAGAAGCAGGATTTATTCGCCAGTGTGTGGCTGAATTTCAATTCCTCATAGGTACGCTAAAAACTCGTCCGCCAAACAGGTTACACTTGTGTTTTATTTGAATTTCAATTCCTCATAGGTACGCTAAAAACAAGTTGCGATTACCAATAGCAACCGTACCGCTTGATATTTCAATTCCTCATAGGTACGCTAAAAACGAAAAGTAAAATAGCGGATACCGTGATTAAGGCCATTTCAATTCCTCATAGGTACGCTAAAAACGTACCGGAGATAGAGGAGGAATTATATGCAATTCAAATTTCAATTCCTCATAGGTACGCTAAAAACAATGACCCTGTATTCTGCCACAACTGCGGGTGCCGGAATTTCAATTCCTCATAGGTACGCTAAAAACGATTCCAGAACCCTATAATTCTTGGCCAGTAGTAAATTTCAATTCCTCATAGGTACGCTAAAAACGAGGAGACAAATTATAAGAGAGGAGAGGAAACACCAAATTTCAATTCCTCATAGGTACGCTAAAAACGTTATTCTAGTAGTATCGCTAGTTATCCAAGATGTATTTCAATTCCTCATAGGTACGCTAAAAACTATCACCCTGGATGTCATCGTCAAGCGCAGTACTGGATTTCAATTCCTCATAGGTACGCTAAAAACATAACCTGCAACAGCAAAACGCGAGGGGGAGGGGATATTTCAATTCCTCATAGGTACGCTAAAAACTTTGACTCTATCAAGATGCTACAACTGATTTGGGCTAATTTCAATTCCTCATAGGTACGCTAAAAACCGCAAAACGTTTAACGGTGGCATTGGCGTTTTCTAATTTCAATTCCTCATAGGTACGCTAAAAACGGCATACATGGAAACATAATGGCTCTTGGAAATTAATTTCAATTCCTCATAGGTACGCTAAAAACAACGGAAAGTTTACTTCTTATGCTGGAGCAATTGAAATTTCAATTCCTCATAGGTACGCTAAAAACCCTCAATCAAAGGTATAGGTTTAAAGACAGCTCTTTATTTCAATTCCTCATAGGTACGCTAAAAACCTAACAGGGCACAACGGCTTAAATGAGGATTGGATATTTCAATTCCTCATAGGTACGCTAAAAACAACCAGCAATGCACTATATAAGCCAAGCGAGAAGTGAATTTCAATTCCTCATAGGTACGCTAAAAACGGAGTTTATCGAAAATAACTCGCGAAAAAGTAAAGCTATTTCAATTCCTCATAGGTACGCTAAAAACGTTGGTGCACTTTGGCTTTTCAGAAATTTATTACCTATTTCAATTCCTCATAGGTACGCTAAAAACAGTTATGGGCTGTATAGAGTAGATAATCTAATTAAATTTCAATTCCTCATAGGTACGCTAAAAACTACAAAGTGAGCTCGATTGAGCGAAAGCATATATGATTTCAATTCCTCATAGGTACGCTAAAAACCCAGGACGGTGTTAATCTCGAAAGGGGGCAAGTAAATTTCAATTCCTCATAGGTACGCTAAAAACCTGGTCGTCAGTATCATTGTCCTCATACTTCTTGAATTTCAATTCCTCATAGGTACGCTAAAAACAGTTATGGGCTGTATAGAGTAGATAATCTAATTAAATTTCAATTCCTCATAGGTACGCTAAAAACTATAACTGCAGGAGCATTCCCTGGCTGCTTGTCGTGGAATTTCAATTCCTCATAGGTACGCTAAAAACGGCGAAGCTACTGTCTATCTTGACCCGATATACCTATTTCAATTCCTCATAGGTACGCTAAAAACTATAACCTGCAACAGCAAAACGCGAGGGGGAGGGGATATTTCAATTCCTCATAGGTACGCTAAAAACTGGCTGAACGTAACCGACCGGGCCAGCCTAAGTTTATTTCAATTCCTCATAGGTACGCTAAAAACCTCATCCCGGATAATAAGAGCAAAAGCATTATTATATTTCAATTCCTCATAGGTACGCTAAAAACGATAGGCGCAAGGTTCCCCGGGCAACGTATCGGCATTTCAATTCCTCATAGGTACGCTAAAAACGGAAATTACTAAATCATACATTCATTTCACCTCCTCTATTTCAATTCCTCATAGGTACGCTAAAAACGGGCCATCTGGTCCGCGCTGTTCTCGTCCCCGGTGAATTTCAATTCCTCATAGGTACGCTAAAAACCCATACTTACGAACGGCACCCGCCAACCAGCTTCCCAATTTCAATTCCTCATAGGTACGCTAAAAACAAGGAGGGGCACAGCTTTGAAAAGCCTATAGAGAAATTTCAATTCCTCATAGGTACGCTAAAAACTACAGGTTCGATTCCTGTATGGCCCACCAGTTAGAAATTTCAATTCCTCATAGGTACGCTAAAAACGACACGCCCTTATGGCTGTTCAGCGAGCCGTCAAAGATTTCAATTCCTCATAGGTACGCTAAAAACGACAGAATCAATGGCATCGCTTCCATCGTAAAATGATTTCAATTCCTCATAGGTACGCTAAAAACACCAAAGCGATGCCTGTTTCCCGGTCGCCCCCATATTTCAATTCCTCATAGGTACGCTAAAAACCACGGTACGGCAGACATAGTCAATCGATAGGGCTAGAATTTCAATTCCTCATAGGTACGCTAAAAACGGAGAGTTCCAACTATCATAACCTGTCCAGTATCCAAATTTCAATTCCTCATAGGTACGCTAAAAACTGCCGAGAAGGACAATGATAGGTTTAAATTTATGAATTTCAATTCCTCATAGGTACGCTAAAAACAGGCATACATGGAAACATAATGGCTCTTGGAAATTAATTTCAATTCCTCATAGGTACGCTAAAAACTTTTACGAGTCAACCTTGGAACCCTTGGCCGTCCAGAATTTCAATTCCTCATAGGTACGCTAAAAACTCGCGATTACTTGTGCTCCACGTTGCTCCATTTGTATTTCAATTCCTCATAGGTACGCTAAAAACCCGTCAAAAATCCGCTATATTACGGATAGCTGCTATAGCTATCCGTGGTGGTTTAAATACTTTTTATTATTATAATAGCTGACAAATCCTTATATACTTGCATTGTTATTTGTCGTCGATGTCCAGGGTTTTTTACAGTATTGCAGGTCGACGACAAATTTTATAAGAAATTATCTTCTCCTCCTTTTTCCACCCCCATTATTTCTCGCTTGGAGTACTTCGTTGTCCGGAAAGTATAAAAAATAACCGAATCATATTCCTCATCAATAACATTGGCAAGTTCTATCTTCAATTTTCTGAAGCTGCTCTCGTTTATTTCTCCTTCCAGTACAGAGTTTTGCACCCAGTAAAGGTATTTACGACAGGTTTTCAATACCTTGCCAACTCTTTTTTGCCCCACATCATAAACCGCTATTACAAATATAAGCCCCGCCCCCCTACCAACGAGATACAAAAGGCTGATATTCCTTTTCTCCCACAAGATGTTTTTCCAGTTTATATAATTCCATACGAATCAGGCGCCGGTAGGAAACTTCTCTACCTAATTCACGATGTTTTATGGTAGTTCTTAACCTGTTTTCCCATTCCTCAACAAATATTTTTCTTCCTTTATCATTCATCAGGATGCCATTGGCCTTGCTTTCAAAATGGCTCCCTTTCAGCATATTCCTTCCCAGGAGTGAAAAGATCAGCCTGTCCACCAGTATGGGTTTAAAAATTTCAGATACATCAAGGTTTAACGTAAAACGCCGAAAATTAGTAGTATGTAAATATCCAATCCTGGGATCAAGATGGGTTTTATATACTTCACTTAAAACCGCTGTATAGGCCAAGGTGTTACCGAAACTGATAAGGGCATTTATCCTATCCAATGGGGGACGACGGTTCCTCCCGTGGAATACAAAATCATCTTTATCTATTATAGTATTGAATGCAGCATAATAGGCCTCTCTAATATTACCTTCAATAGCCATTAACTCTCCTATATTACTGCATTCATAGGTTCTTTCCAAGACATTGTTTATAGCTTCCAGTTCTGTTTCCAGACCTTTGCCCCGGTTCTGATAGTAACGCAGAACGTTTATTATATTGGCGGCAGCTCCATCTACAAATTGTCTGGCTATGTTCAGTCTTTTGGCTTCATCCAAATAATACTCGGCCTGCTTGAGTATCATATAGCCGGAATTTAGATGTTCCCGGGGATAATAAGATCCAACATAATAGCCATAATTATTGAGGAAATGAAGAATAATTTCTTTTTGTGTAAGAAATTCCAGAAAGCGTTTATTAAGGCTTACTTCACCAAAAACTATAATCTCTTTTACATCTTCCACAGGCAGGTATTTTTTCCCTGCTTCGGTTTCAAAATACAGGGTATTATCCTTTCTCTTAAATTCCCCATCATTAAAAACATATATGGTTTTTTTCAAAATCTAATCACCTGCCCTAAGCCCAGCAAAATTCATTATAGGCACAGTTCCACCACATGAATCCCAACAAAACTGATATTCTTGTCATCATCGATATCCTGCTTTTCCAGGCATAATTTAATAGCTTCTTTTATTCGGCTATCGAGATCATTTAAGTTATTAGCTTGAGTATGGCAACCTGGCAGTGCTGGGACTAATGCAAGATACATCCCGTCTTCATCCTGTTCTATTATTACCGTGAATCTGCGTTTTTCCATGAAAAATCGGACTCCTTACTCTTTACATTGTTCTAGTCAATTTCTTTTTCCATTTTCAGTACCTGATTATATAACTTTTCTGATATCCATATTCCTTTAGCAATTAGCTGATCAATACAGGGTTTTATATCAGGAATTAATTTAAGCTCCCTGGCCATCAATAAAATACCCAATGTTCCACTCACATTAAGTCCCAGATGCCTAGCAATTTTCCGTCCCTTTAGCTCATCTATAATAAGAAGATCAGCTTTCATTTCACATCCAAGTGCTATAACCTCAGCTTCACCACGATCAAGTTGATAAGAGAGTATACCGGTTGTTATTTCATCATTTATTGGAATCACTTTTAGCCATACTGCCTGCCGAATAATATTTGCTCCTGGTCTTTGCGTCTCCTCGTCAACAACTTCCTGATAAACATGACCTGGTACATATACGCTTGTAAATATCTTCTGCAAAAGATCTATTTGGTCAATAAGCGCCAGGCTAATCAGTGGACTGGCATTTATTACAGCAATCATATTCTACTCCTTTATTACTCTCTTAATATTTTCGAACTCTTCCAGCAATTCTTCATCTTCATAGCGATATATGTCAATCTTATTTGCCTGTAAATATTCCATAAAATCCAAACGCTTTAATTCGGCGATCTGTGCTGCTTTTCCGAGCGATACTTTTTTCTCCATAAATAAGTGTGTTGCAAGCAACAATTTAATTTCAGCAGCAAACTCGTCCTTGTTTTTTCCCATGTTGGACAATATTTCCTCCGGTATATCAATTCTAATCTGAACTGATTGCATATATATTCACCTCATTCTGCTTATTATTTATCAAGGTTATTATACTTATATTTACCTTTATCAATACCTGCCCGTGCACCCCCAGGCATAATCTAGCTTCCGTTATTTGAATATCCCGATTATTCAACTTATTAACCCCAGTATAACATCCGTTAATGCTGAGTATCATATTACCCGATGCATCAGCATGTTTTTAATCCAATCACCTTCTTCAGGCCCAGCAAAACTCACCATAGGCACAGTTACCGCAATATTTATTTTTTATAGCCTTAGGAGGTAATTCAGAACCTGCTATCTTTTCTATATCCTCTATTGTATTCCTGATTTCATTCTCGTTTTTTGGGTCTAATACTACTTCAATCTTTCTCTTCTCTTCCGGAACGAGCAATTCCCCCTTGGCTTCTATCCCCATCTCTTTCATCTGTAATAAGTAGAATAACAATTGTTTACTGGAACTCTCAATAAACTTCGATGATTTTTTTACTTCACCTATTATTACCTGTCCATTCTCCGTGCGAACCAGATCAATCTTGGCATGTCCCAGATCTACTTCTTTTTTTTCACGTTTATAGCTGTTCTCGCCAATGACTCTGCCAATAACCAGGTTTTCATTATCCTGGTCACCTGATAGATTATGAGCTGTCAACCACACTTCCCTTTTACATATATAATATTGTTGAATAAGAGTTCCGTTAACTGTAAATTCCATTCTGATATCCCCCTAAAATATTTGTTAAAATATATAAGCACCACCGCTCTCATCCTTAAAACCTGTTTTTTGATCATAGTAATCCTGAACCTGAAGTTTAGGTACAAATAACATATTGGACAGGACACCATTTCGATCTGAGAATTTGGGAGGTATATTTTTACTTAATCTACTGTGTCTTATTGATATTACGTAGTTATTCATTTTTGCTTGAATAATCTTCAATAATACTTTGCGTTCCTGATAACTCAATTCATGTTCAGCAACATCTATCAGATATTTATCCTCAATAATTCCTCTGAGTTTAGAAATATCAAGTACATCCTTATTCAAAACCATCTCTTCATACGCATCTGCTAGTTTAGATGCATAATCATCAATTTCCACAAAAACATCCGTAATGTCCCCTGTGTTCTTAATGAGTTCAAATTCATCTATAATATCAAAGTCAAGTTGTATTATTCCCTCTCCCCATATTTTTTTTGATTTATCTGGAAGTGGTCTATTTAGTCTATTCTCATAGTAAGTATCTATACGAGCTTGATATTCATGTTCTTTTATCCTTTCGTACCCTGTAAGAAACTCACCGGTAACGTTAATGTCACTCAATTTATATACATTACTGCTATCATTTTTGAATTTCACCAGATAAACAGGCCTGTGTTTTTCTTTTAAATTCTCCCTATTGACTCTTCCCGCTGACTGAACCAATGATTCCAGTGGTGCGAGGTCACGAAACGCCATATCAAAATCCAGATCAACCCCTGCTTCTATTGTCTGGGTAGATACCATAATGTAAGGCGCTTTACTTGGATATATTTTCCCATTCATTTCTTTCGGTTTTAAAATTTCTTTAGCCGCTTGAATCACAGCTTTTCTTTTAAGTGGAATTATATTGGTAGATAAATACCCTATATGATTTTCTGGAAGTACTTTCTTTACCCTGTTTTTTAAAGAATTAAAAATATCAATGCTTCTTTTAATAGTATTTACAACGATTAGTACCGATCCGCTATAATTCCATTTATCAAGGACCAGTTCTACAAATTCATCATTTTCAATAGTGTTTTCAAGCATTGGAATAAATTCTGTACGAGCCAGATTATCAAAATAACAGCGATGTCCCGGCAGCAGCTCTATATCCATCTGGGCATCAAGTTCTTCATTTAATAATTTATAACCTGCTTGCAACAGGCGAGGCTGGGTAGCAGTCATTAATATAAACCTGATCCCATAGTATTCAGCTATTTTAATCAAAGTTGCTCCCAGCAGTGGCAAGTATTCTTCCGGTATAGCCTGTACCTCGTCAAGTATTATAATGGAGCCTGCTAGTTTGTTTAGTTTTTTTAGTGCTCTGTTTCTACCGCTTAGTATGGAATGAAAGAGTTGAACAAAGGTAGTTAAAATCACCTCGCCTTCCCACGCTTCCACTTCAAGCAATGTTCTGTCTAAAGGGATATTCTCAGGAGCAGCGACCTGTTTTCCGTAATCCGCCAGGCGATGATGAACTATTATATTTACTTTTTCTCCCAACATCTCTCTGTATACCATATTGCTTTGCTCAATAATATTTATAAATGGAATAGCTGTTATTATTCTTGGTATATGACCTTCAAGTTCATGTATTCTTTGCTGTAACTCCAGGGCGCATTCCATTGACAAAAGGGTTTTGCCCAGACCTGTAGGAGCAGTCAGGGTGAAGAATTTGTTATTCTTGATATCTTCTTCTGAGAGGCTTTGTAGTTTTTCCTTTACTTCCCGACGAGCAGCTTTTCTTTTATGGTTAATACTTTTCTGACCCTTATCTTTATTATTAATATATTTGTCAACTGCATTGACCGGTAAAGGGTTAATTAGCTTTTTTACTGCTCCTGCAGAATCTATTTTGTCACTATCAATCAGAAGTGAAAAAAGATATATAAGGAGAAAATACCATTCATCACTTTTTAAACGAGATATTATATAACGATGCATCAAATACAATTTAAATTCCAGCAAACATGTTTTTATTCCGCAGCATTCCTTAAAGAAAGCGATATCAGTATATTTAGCAATTGATGATTCTTGAAATATTTCCTGGGTTTTTCCCAGCAAGTTATCTGCCTGAACCTGCAGTTTCTCCATAGCATCAATAAAGTAATCTTTCCGGCAGTACTTGCTCATATTCAAATTACCGTGATGCTGACCAACACAGGTGTAGAGCAAAAAAGCCAGTACGTTGTTAATTTCCTTATAATCTTTAATTTTCAGTTTATGTCTGAGGTTTTGATATAAATACACCGCAGATATATGGGCATGATCACTATAAGGTGAATCTTTTCCATGAAGCAAATAATCCTGAAAATAATCGGTGTATTTCCCCAGGTCATGGTAATATCCCATGTAGGCGACTTGTTCCCGAATCATTGAACTGTCAAAATGGCTAAAATTTATACCTGTGAATAGTCCGTAGTCTATATTGTCAGCAACACCATTAAGGTGATCATCTAAGTTCTGGCTGGCATTCCCATATTTATCAAGTCGAGCATAATTCACAAAGATCACCATCCAATAATTGTTAAAGCATCAGACATTATGTCTGATGCTTTATTATTCCATCCATGCAATGGTATCCCCATTGTCCAATTGAACACATTTATCAACAACAACAGGCAAAGGATTGCCATTGAGATCAAAAATCATATTACAAAGGCTTCCAGATTTTAATCTCCTTTCATTATCAAATTCCAACGGAATTTCTTCGCGAATTAATCTATAGTCTGCATTGAACATATTCTTTATGTCTATTTCTTTTATGGTTTTCTGTGGAATTGATGATATTATTCGAGCAGATATGTTACCGGTTTCAAGTATTTGCCCTTCAAATTCTCCTATATACTCAATCCATCCGGTATTGTATGCAGTACCAAGGGCTAATGTTATTCCGCTACTTAGATAACATGGCTGATGTGATATTATATTATGTTTTAGTTTATCCATAATATCGGCATTTTTGTGGCTCAACCATACTTGATAGCAAATATCCTGTTTTCGAATATTGTAAGGCATTAGTACTTCAGTAGCGGTCTGAGTATGAAAACCACTTGAGCCATTAAGCTCATTAATGCTTTCCACCTTTAAAAGATTTACCGTCTGCACCAGTTTCTTTATTGGTGATTTTGCAGCTACGGCAATACCACAATTGATACAGGAAAACTGTTCATAATAGCTATCTCTTTCCCAACCCATTAATCCGGCCAGAATACCGCATATGGTAGTTCTTGGTGGTATAGTATAGGTCAGCGATGAAGAGTTTGAATAAAACCTCCTGAAATGAGCCATTTTCCCTTTTATAAAAAATGATAATACCTTCATTATTTAAACCCCCAGTTATTTGATTTCCTCCCAGAGGTCAATGCCTTCATATTTAGGCATTCCACTTATTATATCTTTATTAATAAATGGATCGGACCAGGCTAAAACCTTGTCAATATAACCTTTTGAACTTAATTCCTCAATTACCTCTGTTAGTCTCGATAGCTTAATATCTTTCAGGTCATTAATATTTCTAACAGCTGTTTTTTCATCGTAATCCACATCAATAAATCTTCTAAGATCACCCAAATAACCATCAAAGTTTTCGGCGTATTGTATTTCCAGATATAGTAATGGAATTTGCCCTTGTTTGCTGTCAGTTTGCTTGTTCATCATACCCTGAACCAAGGCCTTCCTGAATATATCCAGATCCGTTTCTGTCATCCCGGTTTTCGCGGCACTAAACTTGTTTATTGTACCGTGGTGAGCCACAAGTGCATAATGAACCTTATGTTTTTTCCCGAAAGTAGAATTGTCGTCATTCATTATCGACGTTATTGTATTGGACTTGACCAGTTCAACCGGGTGAAGAGAATATCCCCAATTCATTTGCACCGGTCCGGTAAAGGTTCTGGAAACACCTTCTACAGCCATAGCACTGCCAAATAAGCGGATATCTATTAGTGATGATTTTATTATTTTAGTTAAAAGAATATTATTGAAATTGGTATATTCCTGTTTTTTGGACTTTTCTTTTCTTACTTTCTCATATTCCTTTTTAAACTCATCTGGATTATTACCCAGTATCCAAGCATAATCTAGTTCCTGGCAGCTATTCCTTAATTCTTCTAAACTGTTTCCATCACTTAGTACATCATCAATAATTTGCTCAAACATTTTATCCATAGGCACTTTTTTATCTGCCAGGGTATCTACAAATATTTTGAATCCTTTTTCTTTAAGATAATCCCGGCAATCCCTTTTGCGTCGCGCATCACTTACCAACAAAGTTGAGGTTTCATAATCCATTCTTGGTTTGTTTTCCTGGTCAGGATCGCCATTAGGATTGGTCATCGTTGCCTGAAACAGAAAAATAAACTCGCTGTTCTTCTTAATTGTCATTGTTATTATCCTCCTCACTAAAATCTTCTAAGACCTGGTTTTCCTCCTCATCAAGATCTGGTGGCTTACTACCTACCATATAGGCATATCCCGACATAATAAAAAATACATTGGCCTGTTCACTTAAAGGCCATGCTCCATCAACAATTGCTTTTCCAGCATACTCATGGAATTTGTTCATGAGAGCTTCAGCATAAAGGGTCATCTTATCGTACTGTCTTAGTTTTTCGATTACATCGTTATAAAGTCGGTAGACTTCCCGGTTATTCATTCCCTGATAACTTATTTTTTTTAATATGGGTTTAGTCTTATGTTCCTTTTTCAATTGAGCAACCGCCACTCTATTAATCACTGCCCCCAGATAAAACAGAGCTCTGGATTCTTTTCCAAAATCCTGTCCATCAAGGAATTCCTCCATCTTGCTAATTGATTTTTCTATGCCTGGCGCATGTGGCATTTTCAAACTATCTCCCCCTCCTTTAAAAACAACTCTGAAATCGTCTTTAAAAACACCTAATTGCTGACCTGTCCCTATCAACACCAGATAAGTCATAATGATTCTTTTAATAAAAAAGTCTTCTTTTCCACCCAGATATCGAAATAGATCCATATTATAATAGTTGTCAAAATCACTTTTTGCCAGTTGCTTCAGCCCCTTGTCCAGCGCTTCTACAGCATAGGAATAAAGTATCTCCAGCCGCAGTGTACCACCTGCCAGCAATGTTTTATAGAGCGTCAGTAACCGGCCAATATCAATTTGTTCTTTTTTCTTGTTGCTTCTAACCGGTATTATTCTGTAAATACTGCTCAGTGACATGAATTTCAGGTGTTCCTCAATACGTGCTTTGTTTTTAGCTATGGCTTCAACAACTTTAGTAAAACGTAGTACCGGTACGTCTTCGATAACCTGCAAGATCGACATGGATTTGCCATCAGTCCGGTAAATAACAAAATTTACTGTATAAAACAAACCTTCCATTAATTCTACTTCATTTGCCAGCTCGGATATCCATGTATTGGCATCATTGCTCTTAAATGCCCAATCCACTCTATTCTTAATCTTTTGCAGATTACTGTAATCAAAATTCTCTTCAATAGCTTCAGGTATTATAAATACGTTTTCTCCTGCCAACTGACCATGGTATTTTTCGCGGACTTCTTTTTCCCCGGTCAAAAGATTGTTGTAACAATCCTGGCATATAGAATAAACCTGGTCATAATTGTTCTTTATAAAGCTGGGAGCAGTATTAATGGTAGTAGTCGTGTATATCTTATTTATCCTGGATTTACTAAATTTTTTTGTAAACTCATAACTCACATCGTTTTTTTCTTTCCCGCATATATAGCATATTTTTGTCTGCTGCTTACCTTTTGTGGTCTTAGCAGGCTGACCTTCCAGGGCTTCCCTCTTTACAACCTCCAAATAGTCAGGATGGTTACTCAATATAATATTTTTCCCATCCTTTATAAGAGAAGGTACTATGATAGGATATTTGTTCTTTTTGGCAGTATCGTTTAAATTATCACGAATAATTTTTTCAAAATTAATTTTCTCTTGTGCTCCCTCGGCATCATAAACTTCAACAGCCTTTTTATCAGTGGTCAAAGATGCACTTGTGAAGCCGTGTTTCTTAACATATGACAGCTTATTTAGATTAACTTTACCCCCGCCTTGTTTATCCGATATTTCAACCATCTCTACCAGGCTCATCTTCTGGATTAAATTATATAATTCCAGTTTTTCCATGCGGTGTTTTTGCAAAAGCAAGCTTAGATCACTAAGAACTGTTCCCAGCAAATACTTTAAGGAATTCATATCCCTGCTAAGGTAGTACTGTGTCGATGCACCGGGATTATTGCCAAAATAGTTATATTCATATACAGATTCACTTTCGTATGGTTCCGGTTTATCAAAACGAATCTCCTTTTTGTCCAGATCAAATAACATAAAAACAACATAATAATTATATCTTTCATCTTTGGGTATTTCTTTGACCAGAGATGACACTCCCCCACGATCTGTTGCATTCACTCCAATATAAGCCGTAGTCTGATTTAAATTCATTAAATCCCTCCTCTCTAAATTAAATACTTGCTGTTACATAACCCTAATAAGTTCCCCTACCACCCAGGGGTTGTTTCTCTGCTCCTGAACACTTCGACGGTCCACCAACGCAATATAATCAACCTTGCAATCTCTACTTTCCAAAGCTGCACCAACACGTTGGATGATAAACTGCAAAGCTGTTGTCCCACCAGTTAGATTTATTACACACGGGTTATAGTTTAATATGCTAACCACTTCCTCCGACTTCTGGTTTGCTTCCGTGAAACAATTAAACGGATCCTCAATACGCACTACATTTACTGATCCAAGGTATTCGGCACGTTGGATGATTTCATCTAATGAATTCTCTCCTTCTTTGGAAGTCATTACCACCAGGTGATGTGGTTTTATGGTCATTAATGCAGAGTAAAGCAAACCCGGTGATAATCCCAGCGGGGAAAGCAGTGTTATTGGTTTCTTGGTAGTTTTATAATTATCCAAACCCATCACCTTTCAATATACTTATCTTTTGCCTTGTTGTTTTTCTTACTTGTCCTGTCAATAAACATTGCAAACAATTTGGCCAAAAAATAAGTTGACGCTTACCCTGTATTTTTTAAAAGCTCAAAGCTTAATCTGCCTGGGCTTCCATCTCTTTTAGTAAAACTCATCCTGAGTTCGCCATCTTTAATATAGGGCTTTATCAATTCGATATTTAATGGATGATT
>Ga0334890_1003436_pt1 | contig 16034 bp, 16 predicted proteins | sample GraSluR1_MG_3_FD_207220 | JGI IMG/M metagenome (GOLD analysis project Ga0334890, IMG submission 207220) | Sludge microbial communities from methane-producing bioreactor in Wageningen University, Netherlands - Granular Sludge_31_08-R1 | ecosystem: Engineered > Bioreactor > Anaerobic >... | reverse complement strand
GGTCGGCAAGAGATTGAAGATCCGGGCCTGCCAAAACGATCTCAGCGCCGCGACCTCCGTTGCCGTAAGCCCGCGGTGCACGACGTTCCAGCGGCCAACCTCCGCCCAGGTTCTGGCGTCGACGAGAACGCCGTGCCGGAAGTGCTCGGGCCCCGCGCGATCGACCCGCTCCCGCTCCCGCAGATCGTCGCTGCCCAAGTACACGGTCGGCACCGGGACCGGGCGGTGGAGGTTGCCGCCCAGAGGCCCGGTCCCAAGCGGGGACGTCCCGAGGGCTCCGAAGTCCTCGTATGCGTTCCCCTGCAGCTGGTAAGCGGGCCCGCTCATCGGATCATTCCTTGTAGGTCCGGCTGATGTTGCGGCTGATCTCGTCGCCGACGGTCTTCGCGAGCCGCTTCATCGCCATGCTGTCGTCGGCGAGCAACAGGCTCCCGGGAGTTACGTTGATCGGCGCGCTCACGTTGATCGTGACGTGCGTATCTTTCTGTCCGCCGAGCTTGCTCTCTGGGATCAGCCGGCCGTTGGTCTGCGGTACGAAGAGCTCTCGCTCGCCGCGCTCGCCCACCCAGTAGGCCTTGCCGGCAGACACAGGACCTCCGACGGCGCCAGCGCCGCCGAAGGCCAGATTGAAGAACCCGCCGTCAGGTCCGATGCCGCCGAGCAGGTAGCTGATACCGCCGCTGAACAGGATCCCGAGTACCGACCGTCCGATAGAACCGAGGGCTTCCATCGCGTTCTTGGCGTCGAAGATCGCGTCGACCAGGAGATTGCCGATCCCGAATGCAGCCTGCCGAGCCGCGTCGTGGATCGCACGGAATTCTCGCTTACCAGTGTCGCCAGCATCCTCGGCGTCCCGCTTGAACTCTTCGAAGAACGGTTCGTACACCTCCGGGTTCAGCGGTTCAGGCTCAGGCAGCTGGAAGTCCTCTTCACCGAGACCCTGAGCACCAGTCTGCCGTGAGGCCTCACGCGCCGCGCGGATTGCTTCGATCTGCTGCTGGTAGTGGTGCTCGATCTCGTTGGCCCGGCTGACGTACTCTTCCCACACTTCCTGCGATGCCGCGTTGCTGCGATCCGCGGCTTCCTGCCAGGCGGCGGTGATTTCTGCCGAAACGCCGGTCCCCAGCGCGGCCGCGAGTTCCTGACCGAGCCCTTCCCAAACGTCCCCGAGTTCGCGCAGCTCGCCGATCCGGCGTGGGTCCCGGATGACCCGCCACATGACCTCCCACGACTGAGAGAATCGCACCCGGAACGATTCGAATCCGTCCTTCAACGCCGTCCAGAGCACCTGCCAGGTTTGCTTGAGCGCCTCGCCGGTGTGAGTGAAGTTCCTGAAGTCCTGTATCATCGCGTTCCAGCCCCAGCGCAGATGCTCAACTGTCAGAGCGAAGATGCGCCGCAGCTCAAGCCAAGCGACCTTCCAACCGCCCATTTTCTCGACCAGGAAGACGATGCCAGCGGTCAGCGCCGCGATCGCCGCGACGATCAGACCGATCGGGCTGGCGGCCATGATGGCGTTGACGACGCCCACCGCGACCGAGAACGCGTATACCGCAGCCGTCGCGACACCGATCGCCTTGGCCGCGGCGATGAACGTTTCTTGGTTCTCGCGGATGTAGGCGATCACTTCGCCGACCGTTCGCAGGAGGTCCTTGAAGCCGCTGACCGCTTTCCCGACGAAGTCGACGATCGCTGCTCGGGACTGGTTGACCCAGTTGAGGATGGCGTCCTGCGCCTCGTTCAGGGTCGGCTTGATCTCCTTGAACACCCGCAACAGCGTGCCCTCGACCGCGGACTTGATCAGCTTCCAGCGCCCGGTCGTGGTGTCCATCTGCTTGTCGTACATCTCCCAGGCGGCTCGCGTATCGGTCACCGCGTCGGTCATCGCGTTCAGGCCCGCGGCGCCTTCGCGCGTCAGCGCCAGGATCGCCGGTAGGGCCTCCTGGCCGAACATCGCCGTGAGCTCGCCGACCGACAGGTGCGCGTTGCGCAGCTGCTCGATCACGGCCGGCAATCCGTCCCGCTCGATGGCCAAGCCACGCATTGCCCGCCGGAGGTCTTCCGTCGGCGCCGCGAGGCTCGTCAGCACCGCGCGCAGGCCCGTCCCAGCCTGACGTCCGAGCAATCCGGCATTGTGCAGTGCAGCGAGTGTTGCGACCGTCTCCTCGAGCGAGATGTTCAGACCCGACGCGACGGGCCCCGCGTACTTCATCGCGTCGGCCAGGCGGCCCATGTTGAGCATCGAGTTCTGAATGCCGGCCGCAAACGTGTTGACGATCCGCTCGGTATTCTCGGCCTCGATTCCAAACTGCCGCATGGTGGACATGGTCAGCTCGGCCGACTGGCCCATGTCCGAGAGCGTCGCGCCGGCGAGCTTCAGGACGCCCTCGGTCGCGGCGACGATCTGAGCGGTGTTCAGACCGCCCGACGCGAGGGAGTACATCGCGTCGGCAGCCTGGCTCGCCGTGTACGCGGTCGTCTCGCCGAGCGAGAGAGCTCGCGCCTCGAGCGCCGCCATCTCCGCTTCGGTCGCCCGCGCGACCGAGGCGACGTTCGCCAGGGACTGCTCGAACTCGGCGCCGGCCACTGCGGACGCTGTGAACGCGCCGACAAGCGCGATGGATATGGCGGTCGCCAGGCGCCTGAACTCCCGGTTGACCCGGGAACGGAAGCCGCCGAGCGCGAGCTCGGCCTGGCGGATGCCGGCAGCCATTTCGTTATAGATCCGAAGCGCAATCGCAACTTCACGCTTCTGCGTCCTGGTCACCTCGAGCCTCCGTGCCCATTAGCGCCTTCGGTCTGGGCCTTCTTCCAGTCCTGGTACCTGGCGACCGTCTCGTCGATCAGGTCGAGGACCCACATGGTCAGCGGGTCCTGATCGAGGATCCCGCCCGGATCCGGCAGTGTGCGGTACCGTTGCACCCGGCCGCGGAGGCGCAGGTACCAGCTGACTTCGTCGAGGAGGCGCGGTTGATCATCGATCGGACAAGCGCTGCAGTGGGTGTCCGGGCGGGTGCAGGTCGCGCAATCGAAGATCTCTGCTTGGTCATCGCCTACCTCGAGCAGGAACCAGGCGGCCTCCTTTATTCCCCCGCCAAGCCGTCCTCGTCGCCTTCGTCCTCTTCGTCCTCCGGATCCGCGTTCAGTTCCTGGAGGCGCACGCGCACGGCCGAAATCACCCATTGCGGGAGGCTGTCATAGACCTCGTCGGTGACCGCGGTCACCGGCACGCCACCGAGGGTGATCGGCTCGGGATGCCCTTCCATCGCGACGACCGAGCGCCGGAAGCGAAGGGCGACCGTCTCGCCGGCGCCGGCGAACCGCGCAGATCCTTTGCGCGTGCGCTTGATCGTCCGGTTGAAGACCTCGCGGTCGTCCTTGCCCGTCAGCCGGCGGAGCCAGAATCTGAGCTCGCCCACCGATTCGGGACTGCCGATCTCGCAGCGCGCCAAGTCGGCGGTGTACGCCAGGACCAGGTCCGGCGCCTCCTTCTTCTTCGTGACGTCATTCAGCTCGAACACGATTGCTCCTTCTGCCCTGTCAGCTGAGCGGCGCCCAGGGCGTGGTGGTGTTGTCGTCGGCGGTGATGGTCAGGATGTCGTCGACGCCGCTCTTGAAGACGCGGCACTTCAAGATGGCCAGGACCGGGTCGTTGCCGGTGCCGGTCGGCTGCACGTAGCTGTCGGTGATGCGCGCGTGGGGCACCACGACCAGGAACGACTGCGGCGCGCCGAGCGGGTCGGCGACGAGGGAGAACTCGAGACCGACCTCGAGGCCCTGGCGCCACGCACCGTACTCGGCGATGGCGGCCGCCCCGACCAGCTTGCGCGTGATCTCCAGGTCGAACGTCCGGCCGCCCTCGGTGATGTCGTCCGGCTGGTCGCTGTCCAGAACGATGTTGTCCTCGGTGTTCTGCTCGCGGCCGAACGTCATCTTCACGGCTTGGATGGTCCGCTCGCTTGCGGGCGTCGAGCCGTCGATGCCGATCTTGAAGGTGCCAGCGCGCAGGCTATGCCAGGACAGCGGGAACGTCGGCGCGACGGCCACAAGGCTCGCCATCGGCGTGCCGTAGTTGCAGAACGCGCCGGAGAAGCCGAGCTTCACGAACTTGTTGCGCGTGATGTCGATGCTGAATCCACCGATCTTCGCGCCGAGCCCGACCTCGGTCGTGTTCGACCCGGATCCGATAGCGACCTTGAGGTCGCGGAAGAGGGCGACGAACCGACTGGCGCCGACCGTGGGGACGATCTTGTGGGCGTCCGCGACGATCGCATCGCCGCCCAGGGCGAGCGCCAGGATCCGCCCAAGCTGCCGGACGTTCGGCTCGCATCCCGCCACGTCGAACGAGCAGTTCAGACCCGCCGAGTTGATCTCGAGGTTGTCCGGCGTCATGTTGTTGATCTGCTCGTAGGTCGCAGGGACCCCCTTCATGTCGAAGGACTCGCAGACCAGGATCTCCTGCGGCGCCGCCGGCTGCTGGTTGTAGGCCGAAGCCAGGGCGATTCCGCAGATCACTTCACGCTTCGCAGGCATCGTCGAGCCTCCTTGCTCTAGAAATCGTCCCGGTACGTGACCGAGAAGCTCACATCGGCCGCCAGCACCCATCCGTTGGTGCGTGTGTCGACACCGATTCCGATCGTGCTACCGAGGAGATTGGTTTGCGTGACGTCCTCGAGGCCCCAGTTGGTGGCGTGCCAGATGATCTTCCGCAGCGTGTCTCGCAGCGCGAGGGCGCGCCGCAGGCTGGCTTCCATGTTCGCCGAATCGATCGCCATCGAGAGTTGGATGACCAGTTCCTCTTCCGTGTCCGATACCGCCGGCATCTCTAGCGGCTGCTGAGGGCCGGCCATCACGCCGACCTCGCACTTGCTGGCGAGCGGCGGGATCTCGCCGAAATGGAACGCGTCGGGCGCCTGCCCATCCGGCCACTCGTCAAAGGCCCGCAGTTCGGCCAGCACGGCATCGATCACGTTGGCGGTCACGCGGTCACCTCCCCTCCAGCAGGAAGTCCAGGAGGGTCTTCTCGACGAGACTGACATCCTCGTCTTGCCAGACGATGAACGGCCGGGCCGGCAGACCTGGGTGACGCACCTCGCGAGGCGAACGGAACGACTTCTGACCGCCGGATCCGGCCACGGGGAACCGCAGGAGTCCTCCAGGCTGGCGCGGGCGAATGATGTAGCGACGGGTCCCGAACTGGTGGTACGGCGCGACATCGTGCTCGGAATAGACCACGACGTTGTCCGGATAGAAGATCCGCTGCTGGACCGACTTCTTCAGCGCGCCGGTGTCCTGCAGGGGCTGGTTCCCGCCTCGCTGCCGGCTCGCGAGCGTGTTCGGCCGCAAGCGTTGCCAAGGCTCCGGACGTCCACCCGCCTGGAAGTTGCGCGAGACCGAGGCCTGCATGATGACGGCGATGCGCCGCAACGGCGGGCGCTTGCCGCGCGCAGCGAGCTGGTGCAGATACCGGCGCACGTCGCCGTCGTCGATGTGCACCCGCAGCGTCACGTCAAGACCCCCATCCGGTCGGATCACCCATGTCGAACACCCGATTGCCGCCGCCGATCTTCACGCCGCCGTAGGCCTCCGGTTCGCCCAGTTGCGCAATGGCCAGCCGCCGCGGATTCGCGACGATGTCGCGCAGCTCGTCCATGACCTCCTGCTCGAGGCGGCGGCCGTGGTCGACCAGGTCCGAGTTGGAGACCTGAGGAGCCGTCGCGCGGTACCACCGGCCGGCGGCCAGCCGGGCGGTCAGCTGCTTGATCAGGGGATCTACCGACCCGTCGGCGAACGGGACTTCGTAGACCTGCCGCAGGACGCTGTCGACGACGACCTGGGCCTCGGCGATCAACGTCAAGACCTGGGCCGTGTGATTCGACGACTGAGGCGCGTAGACCGCGACGTCCGCCGGCACGCAGTAAGGCATGGCCTACTCCTGGCCCTCGGCCGCGGGGCCGCCCACGTCGCCCTGTGGGCCGCCGTCTTCGCCGGCGTCGTCCTGGGCGCCGTCCGCGCCCGCGGTCGCACTGTGCGCGCCCTGGGCCTCCTGCGCGGCCAGCTGGGCCGCCATCTCGGTGTGGATCACGTAGGCCTCGGCCAGGGCGAGAACCTCCTTGCGCAGCGTCGCCCGCACGGCGATCGCCGCGAGGATCTCCTCGGTCGGGACCGCGTCGCCGGCCTTGATCCGGTTGGCCGCGGCCTCGAGCCACTCGACCTTCACGCCGGTGCGGCGAGCGATCTCCGACAGCTGCGGCCGCGTGGCCGTGATCCCGGAGTTCTCCGGCCACTCGGCGATCGGCGCCGCCGTGGCCGCACGCGGAACGACGCCCTTGCGGCCGACCAACTCTGCCTTGCCACGCTCGACCATGCGCGCGGCTTGGGTGCTGGGCACGGGCACGACGTCGCCGGCCTTGCCGCACCCGACCACGTTCACGTTCAGTCTCACCGTCACGTCCGACATCGCTCTCGTCCTTCCTCGTCGGGGCCGGCGCGAGCCGACCCCGTCGAAGGCTGTGCCGCTACCAGAGGGTGGCGACGAACATCTTGGCGGACATCGTCAGGCCGGGCGCAGCCGTCTGCGTGATCAGAGCCCAACGACCGCTCGGGTCCTTCTCCGACCAGCTCTTGGAGAATTTCCCCATGAAGCCGTCCGGAGCCTCTTCGTCGATCGCCGGACCGGTGACCATCAGGCCGACCGGGCCGGGCGCCTTGACGATCGCGATGTTCCCTTCCTCGCCGTCGTCGGACAGGAAGTAGTGGAAGTTGCCGGCGCCATCGGTGTAGCCGTTGTCGATGATGCGGACACTGAGGTTGGCGATCTTCTTGACCGCACCGGTCTGCAGAAACTCCCGGCGGGTCTCGTCGTCGACCATCCCGGACGCCTCGGCGCTGGCCATCAGGTAGATCAGCGCCTCCGAGGACATGAGCACTTCGTCCGCATCGACACCCCAGGTGCGGCGCACGACCTTGGCCATGTCCTTCAGGTCGCTGATCGGCTTGGCATCAGCCGGCACGTCCCAGTCCGCGCCAACTGCGCCCGAGTTCTTCAGGCCGAACGCGTAGGTGCCCGGGTCCTCGCCCGTGAACGTCAGGGTGCCGCTGGTCATGAGCTTCCAGCGGTGGTACTCCCAGGTCGCATCGACGAGGCGGTTGAAGTCCTCCATCTCGCGAGTCAGTCGCGCGTTGAACGACTCGATCGCCCGCTTGCCGGGAGCGTCCGACAGCTTGATCAGGCTGGCCGGCAGGTGCTTCTTCTCCCGCAAGACATGCAGCTTCGCATGGATGCGGTCCTTGCTGGTCAGCTTGACGATGCCGGCAGGTCCGTCCGGGTTACGAACGGACAGGATGCCGGTGTTGTGGGTCACGATGTCGAACGCGTAGTCACGCGTGTCCGACGTCTCGGGGGTGAACAGGGGCGCCGCGGGCAGGGACTTGTCCGGCTGAAAAGCGTTGACCATGCCCGTCAGCTTCGCATTGGTCGGGAAGGCCATTGTGGCCACCTCCTTCTCGGGCAGAAGCCCGGGCTGTTACACGTGCCAGATCTTGCCGTCGAGGTCCGTTCGGGCCGCGGCGTCGCTGCCGATCACCTTCTCCTGGTCGACCACACCGGTCACCAGGAGCACGGCCGGGCGGTCGATCGGCGCGGCTCCGCCGTCGAGCATCTCGACGTCGACGTACAGATAGCCCCGGCAGACCTGCGTGCCGTCCGAGGCCCCGTCGTTGTACTGCGCGTACTTGCTCGAGGACGTGATCCTGCCCAGGGCCAGGCCTCGCCGCAGGTGCGTGGTGAAGCCCGTGTGGCCGGCGTCGACGGCGGCCGCATCGAGCGTGATCGGAATGTGGTGCCCGTCCTCACGGATGAATCCGCCGCCGGGCTCCGTGTAATGCTTCAGCGCCATGGCTGACTCCTCTCAGGCCCAGGGGCCGGTTACTTCTTGGTGAGGTCCGTGACGAGCTTCTCGCCCTCGGCGAAATCGCGCTCGAACTCGGACAGCTCCTTATCCTGGCCGTCCTTCTCGGGCTCGACCCTTGCCTTCTCCTCGAAGGTCAGGATCTTCGGCCCGGTCTCGACACCCTTCTTCCACTCGGAGAACGGGCTGTCGGCGGCGCTGAAGTTCTCCATCGCGCGCAGAGCGTTGCCCGCGGCGAGCGCCGACGTCTTGTTCGCAGGCAGCAGGCGGCCAGCCTTGACCGCTGCGTCCACGACGGCCTCGACCTCGGCTTTGGCCACGGCCACCTCGAACGTGGTGACCTTCTCGCGCAGCCCCTTGGCCTCCTTCTCCTTGGCCTCGAGCTGCGTCTTCTGCTCGCCGACCGTTTTCTCCGCGGCGGCCAGCTTCGTCTTCAGGTCATCACGCTCGGCGGTCAGCTCGGTGACCTGCTTGCGCAGGTCTTTGTTCTGCGCCTGGGCCTCGGTCAGCTGGCCCTCCAGCAGCTTGGGATCCATCTCTTCGTACTCCTCGTTCTCCAGGGTGATGATTTCCCCCTGGGGGTTTTCCGGTTCGAACAGGGCCGGCAGATCGGCCAGCCCCTTGACCGCTGGGATCCGGCCGCCGAGGATCGCTACGTGATCCAGGACGCTCGGCCAGACCTTGCCCTTCTCGTCCTTGTGGCCGTGGACGATGCCGATCGACACCTGCTTGAAGAGGCGCCGGTTGATCGCCTCACCGACCACGCGAGGGACGTCGGAGAACTCGGCCATCAGCCGATCGCCGACCTTCTTCAACGCGGTGACCCACCCTCCGGCCGGCGCCAGCTCGTTGTGGCTGCCGACACGCAGGGGCACCTTCAACTGGTCCTTATTCGCCCCGAAGGCCTCGATGATCTGGTCGACCAACTCGGGACCGAGGTGCTTCCCATTCCAGAAGCCGGGCCGGAACACTTCGCACCAGACACCCATCACGCGACCTCACAGAGACACAGGTTGAAGCCGCTCTGCGGTTGCACAGACGGCGTGCGCTTCGTGATCTGGAAGATCTCGCCGCGGACGATCGGGATCAGGATCGCGCGGCACTGGTAGTGGTTTGGCGGGATGAGCGACTGCAGCATCGGATCGTCAGCCCGAATCACCACGCCGTGCCAGGAGAGGCAGAAATCGGTCGTACGCTCGTCCAGAACGGACGAGTACTCGTAGGCCTGGATGAACGTCCGGACTTCTTCGTGGTGGAAGAAGTTCATGCGGCCCGAGTTGTAGGCCTCCGCGACGTTCGTGCGGGCGATGTTGTGCAGCCGCGCGGCGCTGGTCACGTCGGCTGAGACGTCGCCGGTCACCACGTAGGGCGCGAACAGGTTGCCGAGCTCGAACTCGATCTGCTGCATCGATGCGCCGCGCACCAGGCCGCGGCGGATCACGGTTTGCGCCTTGGCGAGCAGCTCGTCGCGGTACGTGCCAGCGATCGTGAACGCCTGCCGGGAGTAGTACTCCAGCAGTTCCTTCTGGATCGGGACCTTCCCGCGCCAGAAGCGCACGATGTCTTCGATCGTGTCGACGTCCGGCACGCCGCCGACCGGCGAAGCGACATCCAGGTTGGCCTTCATCGAGCGGCCGACCGTGGGGCGCTCTGCGATCCCGGCCGCGCTCAATCCGCGCTCGATCTCGCCCCAGCCGTCGGCGGCGCCCTGGTGCAGCGCCTGGGCGAGCGCGGCCAGAAGGGCGTCGCGGACCTCGCCGACACCCGCCAGCCGCAGACGGTCGACTGAGGCGAGATCGCGCGTTTCTCGGCCGATCCCGCGCTTGCGGACCGTCGCGATCAGTCCGTCCCGCATCCGCTCGAAGGTGCCCGCGAGGTTCCGCTGCAGGCGGTCCTCGACCTGGTCGAGGCCTCGCTCGATCTCCGCGAACTCCACCTTCTCGGCGTGTTGGAGCATTTCGACGGCGGGCCGCTTGGCGGTGTACTGGTCGGGATCGGTGCCGGGGACGCCGGAGCCCTTCTTCGGGTCATTGCTGGGCGGGGCGCCGCCTGACCCTGGCCCGCGATCGCCCGAAGCAGGGGTGTTCTCCGGCAGACCCCCGGCGGTGTCGCGCGGCGGCAGCCCGATCCGCTCCCGGACCACCGGCTCGTCGGCGCCCACGATTCCCTTGTCCACCAGCGCGCACATCGCGTCGACGGCCTCTTTCCAGTACGAGCCGGTCAACGGCTTCCAGACGAGGCTCGGGTAGTTGTCGACGTTCCAGTTGATCGAGACGAGCCGCTTGATCAGCTGCTCGTGCATGATCTCCTCGGCGAAGACGCCGCCGATGTACTCGACCACCATCTTGAAGGTGTCGGAGTGCTCCTTGCCGAGCGAGTAGGAGCCGCTCGCTCCCTCGTCGAGCAAGAGCATCGGCAGCAGCAACGACCGCGCGATCATCCGATCGCAGTAGTCGATCCGCGCCTTGTAGGCCGATCCGTTGCCCGCGGCCTGGATCAGGTCGACTTCCCAGTCCTTGGGCATGACGGCGGCCCCGAGGACGTTCATCTCCCGCAGGAAGCGCAGCACCTTCTCCTGGTCCGGATCGCTCGTGCCCGGGGGATACTTCCCGTACGGGGTCGGCGAGGCCGCGCGCTCGAGGTAGACGTTCCAGAACTTGTCGACGTGGTCCTTGGCTTTCCAGTAGCGGTAGGCGGGCTTGAGGTCGCTGCGGCCGACGTAGTCGCCCTCGTGATCGTGACACCAGACGGTGAAGTAGGAGATGTTGTGCGGCACCCAGACGCCCTCGAAGCGCTGCTCGAGGTGCGTCGGGTTGCCGTACTCGTCGATCTTCAGGCGCCAGTTCTCCGGGTCGTACGGCTTCTGCTTGAGGGCCTGCAGGCCGATCTTGCCGCGCCAGTGGCCGTTTTCGATCACCCGGAAGACGATCTCGTGGATCGAAACCTTGCGCACGGTCGCCAGAGCGGCGCGCCGGTAGAAGCCGGTGAACGTCCCGGACATCTGCTCGAGCTGGTCCTCGACGAACTCTGCGATCTCCACGTCCTGGGAGTCGCGGCTGGCCGGGGTGATCTCGTAGCCCGAGGAGAGTCGCGCCAGGATCCGCAGCTGAGCGGCCGCGTTGACCTGCGGGTCTTCGAGCATCTTGACGTACTGCTCGTACGGGATGTGGTCGGGATCCCAGTCGCCAAACAGCGTGCTGCTTTTGCCTCGGATCTTCGCCTTCTCGGCCGTGCTGACGCTGTTGGACCCGCCGGCGTGGGGCGGGATCGGCAGGCCCATCGACCCGTCGTCGAAGAGCCTCTGAATGCGCTGGAGCGCGCGCGCACTGTAGACTCGCAGGCTCACGCGCTACCTCCGCCGTAGCTCTCCAGGCGGCCGGCACCCCGGGCCTCGCCCACCGACCCGACCCCGAACGCGCTCGCGCAGATCCACATGGCCATCAGCCGGTCCCCCGTGTGGCTGTCGGGCGTCCAGGTACGCATCTCCTCGCGGAGGTTGGTTGTCTCCGGGTGCGCGGGAATGTCCCAGCGGTCCATCTCGATGTCCGTGGCGAGGGCTTGGATCCCGAGCTCGGCGTCGCGGACCTTGGCCGTCGTCGTGCGGCCGATCACCTGAATCCTGCCGGCTTCGTCGGTGGACAGGCCGAGGCCGCGGGCAATGACCGGATCGCGGAGCATCTGAACGATGTAGATCTGCGCTGCGTTGTCCTCGACGACGAACCTGGCCGAGCCGCCGGCCTTCTGCACCGGCGCGTGGAACGCCCGGTAGCAGTCGACCATCGCGCGCAGAACTGCGGGCCCCTCCATGCGACCGGCCACGATGCTGCGCAGCTGCCGGCGGTGGCCCACCCGTACGGCCGTAACGAGCGCCGTCTCGTCCGCCGTCTCCTTGGCCCGCGTCGCCAGGTCCACGCCGGTCACCAGGTCCACCTGAGCGCCGACGCCCGCCGGCCAGCGGTCCCACCACTCGCACTTGCCGCGGGCCCGCAGCCAGGCGTCCTCGCGGAAGTACGCCGTGGTCTCGGACAGCGGCATGTTCCGGTACATCCGGTTGTACGCGACGATCGAGGACCGCTCGCGGATGGCCGCCAAACGGGACTTCGGGAACCGCTCGGGCCAGAGCGTCTGGCCCTTCCGGAATCCGACCTCGCCGTCGAACTTGACCGAATGCCAGCTCGGCCGCTTGGCGATCTCGTGCAGCGCGTCGTCGATGTGCCAGGCGGTGTCGATGATGATGCAGAAGCCGCCCGGCAGGACGCGGCTCATGATCTCCTCGTCGATCGTCTCGAGGACCTTCAGCCGTTGCGCCGGGCTCTGCGTGTTCGACTTGTCGAGGATGTTGTCCAGGATCACGCCGTGCAGGCGCGCGCCGAGGATCTGGCCGTCCAGGCCGTAGGCCGCCAGCGACGGGTCGGGCAGCCCGTGGGGGCAGCCGTGGACGCGAATCCCCTCGGCGCCCCAGGTGTCCACTCCCGTGCGGAGCTCACCCCGCGCCGGCCGCAGGTCTGGAAAGACGTCCCGGATCCGGGGATTCGAGACGATGACGCGCCCGATCGCCTTGACGTCCTTTTGGGCCTGCTTGGCCTTCGACTTCACGAACGCGTACTGGCGGTCGGGGTAGTTCCCGAGCAACCAGGTGGCGAGGATCCGGGCCTGCGTCGACTTGCCATGTTCCACGGGGAACCACATGACCAGCAAAAGATGCTGCCGCGCGAGGTCCTGGAAGATTCGGTGGTGCCGGGCCTGGCGGATCGGCTGGCCGGTGTCGTCGAGCCAGGCGTACTCGGCGAACGCGTTCACGTCCTTGCGGCATCGAGCCATCAGGTCCGCGCGCGACTCCGCCTCGGCTTTCTGGACCTCGGCGTCGAACGCGGCGAGAAAGATCTCGGTGGCGCCGCTCATCGCAGCCACCGCCAGCAGGATCGCCAAGAGGAAGGTCGCGCGGTCACGCATCGCCACCTCCCATGAGGTCGGCGAAATCGGCGCGAATCGCGGCGAGTACGGTGGCGTCCTTGACGTGCCGCACGATCACGCCGGCGGCCTTGACCAGCAGCTCGCGGGCCTTCGCTTCGGTCACCTGCAGGGAGAGCTTGTCGTTCCAGAGACCCAGGTGGCGGCCGAGGAGCTCGAGGGCCTTGTTAGCGCCGGGAGCGTTGAACGACCACGACCCGGTCCGGTTTCCATCCCGGTCCAGCACCGGAATCGCCTGCATGCAGCGGTGGACGATCTCTCGCAGGTGGTCGAGCACGAATTCGTCGTTGATCGTCGCGCTTGCGCGGCGGGCAATCAGTAGCTTGGCGATGCGCTCCTGGATGTCGCGGCGGCCGAGCAGACGGTACCCCTGCTCCCTGGCTGTACGCTCGCTATAACCCGCTTGCCGAGCTGCCTCGGCCGCGCAGAATGCCGCCCGGCCGACGTATTCCCGGCAGAACATTTCATGGCGCTGATTCTTGAGCTCCGGCATTTCGCCGGGCAGGGTCCGGCTGGCCTTCTAGCGGCGCCCGCCTCCGTGCGGGCTACGCGATCCGTCGCCCCGCCCGGGAAACTGATATTCACTAAGTATTGGGGATTCACCCGAATTCGGCGGGGTTGATATAATCTCCGCGAATCATCCGCTGGACCGCAGAAAGCTGTTGAGACGCCTAGAATAGCGTCTTCCGAACGCGACCCCCTCCGAGCCATGGCAACCCTCAGGAGACGGCGAAAGGAACGTCAGCCGGCGATTGCTCGCGCGGTCGGGGTGCTCATGGCGTCCTTTCTTTTCTCCCTCGTTCGCTTTCCGATAACTCCCCTTGTGTCCGATAATGCGCGTTCACGGACTCAAGAAGTTGAAGGTCCAAACGTCCACAAAGGGTGGCGCGGTTATTTTGGTTTCCATTCTCTCGCGAGTCGTTGGGCTTCTGCAATTTGCTCGGCGGTCATCATGCGCGCGACTAGGTCGCGGACTTCCACGGCCCTGACTCTCCTATTTGGGTCTGTAAGGCGAGACGCCGCGAGATTGTACCAGAGATGGGCGAGGACATAGTCCTGCGGCACGCCTTGGCCGTCGACGTACATCACGCCGACGTCGTCAACCAGGCACCGCGAGTCATGCGTCGATACGGCGAATCCGAGGCGGTTCTAGGGCAAGGCCCAGCGGTAGGTGTTCGACGATCTCGCGAATTGTCCGGATGCTGTGGTAGCGGTAACCGATAAAGTCGTAGACGGCGCCGGGCGGCAAACCGCATTGCTTCGAGATCTGGCGGATGTTCTTGCCGGTCTTTGCGCAGTACGCCAGGAGTTCTCTCCGGACGAGTTCGGCCTCTGACGGCGGTAGACTAACTCGTTGCCCTCTGTGCCTCACGTCGCCTCCGTGCTACGTCTTGCGCTTGGGCTTGGTCTGGATCAGCGCCTGCACCTTCAACGCGATCCACTGCTCGGCTAGCTGGTGAATGGTTCCGTCCGGGTAGCCAAGGCCGAGCTTCATTGCTTGCCTGATCTTGCTGCTCGGGTGCAAATGGTGCCCGAGAACCGCCTCGGCCTGTGCATCGCGGTAGGTGACTCCCTCCCACGCGACATCGATGAGCTCGGGCAGCGAGAGCCCGTCGACGGATCTTGCTTTCGGAGCGCGTTCCTCCACGAACTCGATGAACTTCCAACCGGCAAGCGTGGCTTGAAGCCTCTTGTCCTGCTCAAGAATCAATAGTGGGCTGGTGCCCACTTCCCTCTTGATCCGCGCGATCGCTTCCGCCCTGATCTTGTGCATGGCTGCTCCCCGTGGCTGAGGTCACCACGGATGATCGGCAGCCGGCACCCACGACTTGAATGTCCGGACGACTCGCCTTCCGCCCGGTGAAGAGCTCCCATCGTTGGACGATCACGTCGCAGAAGCGCGGGTTGCGCTCGACGGCGAAGCAGCGGCGGCTGTGGCGCTCGGCGGCGATCACCTGGCTGCCGCTGCCCGCGAAGGTCTCGAGGCAAATGTCGCCCAGGCGCGTGTGCTTGAGGATCGGCAGTTCGAATAGCCGGACGGGCTTCTGGGTCGGGTGCACGCCATCGGTGCAGCGCCCTTTGCCCTCCCAGTCCACCTCCCAGACGTTGCTGGCCTCGTCGGCGACGGGCAGCGCGGCGGGCTTGTGGCCTTGGCGCCAGCCCATCAGGCAGGGTTCGCTGCGGTAGTTCCACATCGCGAAGCCCAGGACGTGCGCAGGCTTGACCCAGATCACGTCCTGGTGGAAGCGAATGCCGGCGGCAGCCCAGGCGGCCATGAACTGGTGCCGCGTCGCCGACGCGTGCCAGCAGTACCACGCCGCGTTCGGCTGCACGTGGCCGGTTGCGAGCGTGAAGACCGAGGCGAGGAACCGCGTGAACTGCTCCTCGCTTTCGAAGTGGTCCCACGCGTCGAGGTCGTCGTAATCATCCGTCCAGTCCCGGTTCTGCGAGCCCCTCGCACGCCCGCGCTCCTTGTCGCGCAGGTTCTGTGGATGGTTCGTCCCGTCGTACCCAACTCCGTACGGCGGATCCGTCGCGTAGAGCGCGGCCTTGTGGCCATCCATCAGCCGGTCGAGCACGGCCGGGTCGGCGCTGTCGCCGCAGACCAGCCGGTGGTCGCCGAGGATGATCAGATCTCCCTCCTGGGTGACCGGGACCTCCGGCGGCTCCGGGACGTCGTCGGGGTCGGTCTCGCCCGCTCTCGCCTCGAGCTCCTTGAGCAGGTTCCTGGTTGCCGCCTCGAGGTCGCCGAACCGGAGCAGCTCGTGGAGCTCCGGCGCCGCGGCCCGCAGCTCGGCGAGCAGCTCGTGCACTGCTGGCGTGAACTCGCCGGCGATCGCCGGGTTGTTGAGCGCCAGGTTGAGGGCTTTCTCGTCGGTCTCATCGAGGTCGACGACAACGACCTGGGTCTCCTGCTCCCCCATTTGCTGCAGGACCTTGAGCCGTTGGTGGCCGCCGACGATGCGCGCAGAGCGCTCGTTCCAGACGATCGGCTCGACCAGGCCGAACCGCTGGACGCTCGCCCGCAGGCCGCTGAGCGCGTCGTCGGTGATCGTACGGGGGTTGTAGGGCGCAGGCGCCAGCTCCTGCAGCGTCATGGTGCGGAGATTCATCGGGAGCCTCCATGCAAGGCAGCAGCGCGGCGGGTCTGCG
>Ga0334890_1003435_pt1 | contig 16039 bp, 19 predicted proteins | sample GraSluR1_MG_3_FD_207220 | JGI IMG/M metagenome (GOLD analysis project Ga0334890, IMG submission 207220) | Sludge microbial communities from methane-producing bioreactor in Wageningen University, Netherlands - Granular Sludge_31_08-R1 | ecosystem: Engineered > Bioreactor > Anaerobic >... | reverse complement strand
CTCCTTCAATACAATCATCTGAAATACAGTTAATCTCTGCTGTATCACAGTTATTCGTAGACCAAGAAGCTGTTGTTTCAATATCTACCCATGCTCTTTTGGGGAGTTCGAATTTGTTGATGACACAATCTTCAAAAGACTCTAATGGTTCATCACCATAAACACAGGAACCATCATATATTGTAGCCTCCGGATTATAATTATCAGCAGCTGGATCAGTGCAACCATAAATATCTTTTGAACCTTCTTCCTGTATTATTAAATTATATTTCGCTTCTCTAGTAATTCCACCACCAGTAGCAGTTATCGTTATAGGATGAATCCCTGATGGAGCAGAAGCCTCAATAGTTAAAGTATTGGTTCTAGAACAAGGAATAGAAGAACAAGAAGAAAGTGATTGAGCCTTTACTCCAGTGGAAGGCAAACCACTTTGAGAAAAACTAACAGATTTTGTTATTCCGTTATCTAAAGAAACATTAATTACATTAGAGCCCTCAATTGCTCTTGAGGAAGACTTAATAACAACAATATTTCCTGGGTTATTAAGAGAAAAATCAAAAGTTGTTACCTCAGAACAATCAGAATCATTTTGACACTTACTTGAACAAGGAGAACTGTATGATTTTTTAACACAAGACCCATTAGAGCATACATTGCAATAATATGTTTTAGTTACATTACCTCCACAGTTACCTCCTGGACAACAGCTAACATCAGTTGTACATTCATTAGTTCCTGGATAATAAAGCTGGTTACAGCTATAAGTTATTCCCGTTTCTATTATTCTATTACCATAGGCATCATATGAAACATATCTATAAGGAACTTTGGTACATTCTTTATGATAACTACCAGCACAATCCATATCCGACCTACAGAGAGAAGGTACCGCATAGTTTGATTCAGTTTCTACACATTTTTGACCTGAACATTTTAAATAAGTATAATTTTCAACTGCAGATTGTTCACATTCGTAATTCCTTTCACATTCTGGTCCACATGGACTATAAGAAGTATAAGGCTCACAAGTTTTTGACGCAGCACAACAATACATACATGTATACTCTTGAGTTTGGCAATCTGCATCTCTTCTACAAGAATCAGTGGGGCACGAAGATGAGGCGGAAAAAGTACCACAAGTTTCAACACAAGTACCATTTGGAGCACATCTCATAACACAACATTGCTTAGTGCCGCTACAATCACTATCGCGGCGACAAGAAGAAGAGGGACAAGTTTGCGAAGCATCTATATAACCACATCTTTGAGCACAAATACCATCTGATCTACAAGCATAGGTACAACAATATTTAGTACTACTACTTGTACATTGACTATCGCTTGTGCATCGATTAGAAGGACATGTATCTGAAACAGGAATATAGGCACAAACATTAACGCATTTAGCATCTACAGTGGAACAACGATTAAAACAGCATCGCTTAGTAGCAGAAGTAGAAGCTGTTGTTTGAGTAGTGGCACATTGGCTATTGCTTGTGCACTGATTAGAAGGACAAGATCTTGAAGCATCTATATAACCACATCTTTGAGCACAAACACCATCTGATCTACAAGCATAGAAACAGCAATATTTAGTATCTTGAGCAAAACCAACTGAAGCATAATTATTAATATAAAATCCTAATAAAAAAAATATAAAAAAAGTAAAAAAACAATAACTTAATATTGTTATTTTCTTATCTTTAATAAAATTATTCATGATTTTAAAAATTTAATTATTAATTAACTCCTCTGTTTCCTCTGGAATTGAAACATTTAACAAAGCATAAGCATCTTCAAAATTAAAATTATTATCAGGATAAATATCAAGTCTTAATAAAATAAATGGATTAACGCTTTCTCCAAATCCTTCTGGGATTTTCCCTATTAGCTGCATTAAGGAAGAAACTTCATTATCAAAAGAATAGGACACATTAAATGGAACAGAATTATCTAATTTATCTAATAAAACTGAATCGTTCAAATCAGAATAAACACTCAAAAAATATGGGGTTTTTAAAAGAGGATCACTCGAAGGATTAAATCTTATATAAACCATTTGACCTGGTTCAAAATATTCCTGATACTCTTTTATAGAGGTACAATTATAAAATAATCCCCTTTTTTCTCCTTCTGTAATTTCACAACAAATTCTATATGAGCCATGAAAGGCTTCTGTTAAGCAACGATTGGATTCTATTTCTGCTGTTTCCATTGTTTCATCAAATAAAATGCCTTGAATATCCTGCTCTTCTTCTTTTCCTTTGTAATATGTACTAATTCCAAAAATAAAAAGAAGAATTAATAAAATTATTCCTAAAGTTACAAAAATTGCTTTTGATCCTTTTTTATTAATATCCATAGTTTTTATAATATTTTACTTAATTTAATATTCGATTAAATCTAGTCATTTCTTACATAAATCTTACTACTAACATAAAAAATGTCAAATAAAATTTATATAAAATTAAAAGAGAGACGAATCTTCATCTCTCTTTATTTTGTGCTTGTTTCTTTTGTTTTTCATTAATTACTCTGTCTTTAGTAAATAGTCAGTAGATGTTACTACGCTCCAATTAGGATTATAAGGATTAAATGTAGAATATATCTTTAATTTATTATCATTATCAACTAAGGTCAATCTATCTACATGTATCCCTAGATCTGCTACCCAAGTAAGCTCTAGAACCCCATTTTTTGCTTCTTTGGCATCAATTATTTGTTGACCAATATAATTTTCACCTGTAGTACTAACTCTACACCACAAATCTATATAAAGATTTTTGCCTACTAATTCTATAAGACATTTAGTAACATTAATCTTTGGGCTTGATTGATCTTGATTGACCCATAAGCCTACAAATTTTTCTGCTTCTTGTGGCGGTGGAGGCACTACTCCGTTACCACTGCTACAACCTGCTAATAAACCGACTAAGAAAACCAAAACTATCACACTTAAAAACAATCTTTTCATTCTAACCACCTCTTTCTTAATTTTTTTTAATTTTAAAGGTGCAACTCAATCATGTTTAAAACTACTCTAATTATATATCCTTTTTTACAATTTGTCAAGCTTAATAAAGATTTTACTATTTTATCAAAACCTCAATTACTACAAATAGAACATAAACTAAAAGTAAAATAATTGCTTCTTTTTTGGTAATTTTTCCATGCCTCCTGGCAAAAATATAAAAAGCAATCGCAGAAATGATCATAAAAGCTCTGGCAACAACAAAAGGAGTAAAATCAGGAATTACAATCGGACAAATCAAAGCAACAATACCTAAAACCAAAGTCGCTGGCATAATAATTGATCCCATTAAATTACCCAAAATCATTTCTGTTTCCCCAGCCTTAGCTGAAGCAACAGCAAAACGGATTTCTGGCAAAGCATTGCCTAGGCCTACAATCAAAATTCCAATAATAGGTAATGATAAATTAAAGCTTATTGCAAAAAACTGAGCACTTTTTACTATCCCTTCTGCTGCTAGTAAAAGAAAAATGAGAGATATTAATATTCTTCCAATATCTTTTAAAAAAACTTTAAATTCTATCATAATTTTAGGAACTTGCATTTCCTGATCTCCAGCAAATACTTTAAATCTTTCTTTATTAGAAGCAAGCCATAAAACATAAAAAAAGAAAACTAAAAGTAAAATTATTCCATCTACCCTGCCTAAAATTCCATCCCATAACAAAAGCATGGGCAAAATAGCTACAAAGGCTGTAAAAAGAGCGCTTCTTTCTAAAATTTTACCTTCTGTAGGAATAGATCTTTTTCCAATTAAAACAGATAAAGCCACAGCTACGGTTAAGGCCACCAGATTATTTCCAACAATATCTCCAAATGAAAGCTGAGGAATTTTATGGATAGCGGCGCTAATGCCTACAAAAAGATTTGGTATCGTACTTGCCAAGGCAACAATAAAAAAAGCAATGATAAAACCTCGCCAACGTAAAAATTTACTTATTCTTTTAAGGCTATCAACAAGCCAATTTCCTGATAAATATAAAGCGCAACAAGATAATATAAAAACTAAACAGTAAAATAAAAGCATTTGTATTCTATATATATTTTTTTCCTTTTAACTCTTGGGGTAAATATTCCTGCTTTTCTTTGTAATCATAATTAGGGCTGTATTTATACCCTTTACCATAATCTAAATTTTTCATCAATTCTGTTGGGGCATTGCGAATATGTAGAGGCACTGGTAAATTACCATATTTTCTAACATCAGCAACTGCTTTTTCATAAGCAACATATAAATCATTTGATTTTTTACACTTAGCCATATAAACAACTGCTTGAGCTAAGATAATATTACATTCTGGCATACCAATAAAATGACAAGCTTGATAAGCATCTATTGCTTGAGTTAAAGCCTGAGAATTAGCTAAACCAATATCTTCTGAAGCAAAACGAACTATACGACGAGCAATATATAAAGGATCTTCTCCTGCTTCTAACATTCTAGCTAGCCAATACAAAGCTGCATTTGCATCAGAACCTCTCATTGATTTATGGAGAGCAGAAATTATATTATAATGCTCTTCACCGTTTTTATCATAAAATAAATTTGATTGTTGAAAAGCTTCCTTAATAATGTCCTCTGTAATATTAGTTGATAAAGATGCAGCATATTCAAGAACGCTTAATGCAATTCGAGCATCTCCATTACTCATCTCTGCAATAAATTTAATTATCTTATCTTCTATCTTAATCTTTAGTTTTCCTAATCCTTTCTCTTTATCCTTAATTGCTCTTTTAAGAATTTTTAATAAATAAGGATTTACTAATTGTTTTAAAACAAAAACCCGACAACGAGAAAGCAAAGGACCAATAACTTCAAAACTGGGATTTTCTGTTGTTGCTCCAATAAGAATAATTGTTCCTTGTTCTATATGAGGAAGCAAAGCATCTTGTTGAGATTTATTCCAACGATGAATTTCATCAATAAAAAGAATCGTTTTTATTCCTAATCTTTTATTAGCTTCTGCTTCTAATAGAATACTTCTTAAATCTTTTAAACCACTAGAAACAGCACTAAGTTGCTTAAACTCTGATTTAGTTTTTTTAGCAATGATATAAGCTAACGTAGTTTTTCCGCTTCCTGGCGGTCCCCATAAAATCATTGAAGGCACTTTATCTTCTTCTATTGCCTTTCTTAATAATTTTCCCTTACCCACTAAATCATCTTGACCAAAAAAATCACTTAAAGACTCTGGCCTCATTCTATCGGCTAAGGGTTTGTTTTTATCCATATATCTTTAAATTTTAAAATCTTTTTATTATATCACGAACCAAGGTTATTATATAAATAAAACGCCCTAAAAGGGCGTTTCTGGTCTTTATTTTCTTTACTCTTCTTTCTTAATAAACTGCTTTTTTTCACTAAAAAGAAAAATATAAATTATTTCTAAAATACCAACAGTATTTATAACTAACAAAGGAATAAACCACCATTTATGTTCATTTCTAGCAGCTCTCCAAAGAGCTACTCCTTTCCAAGCTAATGACCAACCCACGATCAAAAGAACGAGCCAAGGCTTTAATGTTAAAGTTTTTGTTATTTCTTCTATCATATTCTTTATTTTTTATTATCCTTTTTTTTACCTTTCTTGTTTTTTATACCAAGCTTATGAATCTCCCCTTCTAAACGAGGGGGTCGACGCAAAGATAGATCTTTTTTATTCTTTAGCCTTTTATTTTTAATCCTTTCTTTCATATGTTCGTTTTATCATTTAAATTTATCGAAACTGAAAAAACTTTATTAGTATGCCTAAAACCACTAATTATTCTTACTTTGGATTTTGGAATTTCAAAATATTCTGCCAAAACTTTTATTGCTTCCTTATTTGCTTGACCTTGTAATGGTTTAGATTTTACTCGTATCTCAAAGCTATCTTTTGATTTTTTAATCAATCCCTGTTTTTTAGCATTAGAAAAAACTTTAGCTTTGATCAACATTTTTATTCTTAAATTTATTTAAGGCCTTTCTCATTGCCATTTTCCTTCCAACAAAAATTCCACAAAAACCGATAAAAACAAAAATTAAGTATTGAATTAAAGTATTTTCCATAAATAATTTATTTTCTCTTAAAAATCAATCTCAATTCTTCTTTAGCCTGTTCTAAAATTTTGCCTTGCTTAGAATCTATTTTTTTTCCTGCTCGATTGATATAAAAATTAAGCATTGACATTGCTGATTGAAAAGGAGAACTTTTCCGCCGATTACTTTTTTCAGCTGACTTTTTAAGAGACTGAGCTATTTTTTTAGAATTTTTCCAGGTAAAAACACCCTTTTCTAAATCCAAAGCATTACTTTCTAATGCCACTTTTTTAATCCAGTATTTTTTTGAGCTTTTTTTATCTCCCATTTTAACTATTGTTAATCTGGGTTTTAGCTTATTTTAAAGCTCTTCTTTTTGGAATTTTTCTTCTTGAGAAGAGTCTAATTTTCTTATTATCTTTACTAATTCAGCAACATGCTCTTTTTCATCATCTCTAATGTGAGCTAAAACTTTTTTTACTTCTTCATCATCAATTTCATCAATATGAACCTGATATAAATTGATGGCATCTAATTCTCCAACTAAATCTTCTCTTAATGCTATTAATGTTTTATTATCCATATTTTTTAAATTTTGTTATTAACGACCTTTATTTTTCTAATTTTCTCTCTATGGCTGAAACAATTCTTCTGGCATAAACTCAACTTTTTCAACACCATCAAACTGTTTTGCTGTTTCTTCTATTTGAAACCATAAAATTCCTGCTCGGCAAGAACCACCAGAAGTTTGATACAAAGGATCTTCAAAAGTTAAAACTAATGTTCCATCTGCCTTTAAATTAGCTTGGGAAAGAGACAGCCCTTCAAGAGGAAATTCTGTTGTTATTCCTTCTAATTCTTGTTCTGCTGATAAATTCTCTTTACCTTCTAATAAAAGATTTATAACATCTGGAATTGATGTCTTATTAACAGAAATTGCTTTTTCAATTGCCACTAAACCATCTCGACTACATTTAATATTGCCTTGCTCATCTTTGTCTTGTTCTGGGCTATAATAATAAAGCAAAATATTTTGTGTTGGCTCTGGAAATTTAATTGGAACTTCAAAAATCTTTTGATTTTCAGATAAACCTGAAGGATTGGCACTTAAAAAACGCATAATTCCTTCTGAGGTTGTTGGTCCAAAAAATTCTAACTCTCCATTAAAAGAAACAAAATCCTCTGTCATCCAGCTATCTCCATCTGAAGGATCTGCTGTTAAAATAGCTGTACTTAATAAATTATCATTATTGTCATAAAGTTCAGCTGAAAATTGAGCTTCAAAATACCAAGGGCCTCTTGCTTGACCTGTTATTTCTAAAGGATTGCTAATTATTTGATCTCTCTGAGGAGAAAAAACAAAAATTCCTTCTTCTTCTCCTGGGCATGGCGCAAATTCACAATCTGGTGCCACTCTACCAACAAAAGAACCATCTGGACATTCTTTAGCATCCATAGGACAAACCACACCTATTTTTTCTTTATTTAAAAAATAATAACCAGCACCAATTAGAATTAGCCCAATAAGAATAATAGTTATTAAAAGATAAGATTTGTTCATGTTTTCTATTTATTAAAATTAATTATTTGTCTTCTATAAGAATACCAAAATTACTTATAAATTTCAAAGGGTCAACACTTGCTCCATTTATTTTAATAGAAAGATGTAAATGCGGACCTGTTGACCAACCAGTATTTCCAGAAAAACCAATTATTTCTCCTTTAGACAATGATTCTTTTTCTGAAGCATTAAATTCAGAAAGATGAAGATATAAAGAATAAATACCTAAACCATGATCAATAATTATTGTTTTACCAAAAACCGTTAATTCTTCAACAAAAACTACTTGACCATCATTAATAGCATAAATTGGAGTTCCTTCAATAGCATCTAAATCTACGCCCAAGTGTTGAATTGTAACCCCGTTATCTTTTCTAATATTACCAAAAGCCCCAACATCAACTATTTCATCTAAAGGAGAAATAAAAGCTTGATTAAAATAAGCTTTTGGACTGTAATTGTTTATAATATTATAAACAATAATTGCTTCTTTTGTAGAAATATTTTCTGATATGTTGGAAGCAGTAAAACCTTTTTCTTCTAATTCTGGGGTTATTATTATTTTAGTAATATAAAAATCGCTTTTACTAACTTTTATTACTTTTTCGATTAATAACTCATCAGAAAGAAAAATTGACAGAGAATAATCTCCAGGCACTTTCTTAGCATCAATCCCTAAAAGAGCTACTTTTTTTCCAACTGAATTAATAGAGAAAAAATCAAATAATTGATTATCAAATTTTCCAATGATTCCATCGTTCTCAGGAATATTTTCTGCCAGAATAATTAATGTGTCTCCTTGCTCAAGCTCAGTAGAGGAAAATGAAAACAATGGAATTAGATCAAGCTCTTCCACTGACTTTTCTTCTAAATATTCTATCGTCTGTTTTTCTACCAAAATTTCAGAATTTGAAATTGTTCCTAAGTATTTTTGTTCTTTTAAGCTACTATCTTGAAATAACAAATTTAAAATAGAGAAAAGAATTCCTACCAAAATCAAAGAAATTAAAAATATTAATATTCTTAATATATTCTTTGAAAATAATTTCATTTTTAAAATAAATAATTTTTTACTCTTTTGCTTATCCTATAAAAACATTTTAATATGTTTTCATTATTTTAACAATCACTTCTCTTTGCCTAGGTCTTTCATCAAAATCTATTAAAATAATTTGCTGCCAAAAACCTAAACAAAGCTCCCCTTTCTCTAAAGGAACAATAATTTCAGGCTTAATTAAAGCAGATTTAATATGAGCAGCTCCATTACTATCTTCCCCTTTTAAATGATGTTTATAATCTTTTTTTTCTGGAGCTATTTTCTCTAATGTTTTTTTAAAATCTTCCAAAGCACCTGCTTCTTCTTCCATAATAGTAATTGCAGCTGTAGTGCCTTTAACAAAAATTAAAACTGCTCCATTTTCAACTTTAGAGCAGTTAATTAACTCCTTAATTTTTCCTGTTAGATTAATGAAGTCATAATGACCTTTTGTCTCAATAGTAAATTTCATATAATCCAGTCGGGGCACTGGGACTCGAACCCAGAATCACACGCACCCCATGCGTGCATGTTAGCCATTACACTATGCCCCGAAAGTTAAAATTTTAAGCTTATTCTAAAATACCATCTAAATTAACATCATACAAAATTGATTCACCAACTAAAGAATATTGCATTAATTCTTCTGGTTTAAACCAAAGAGATATTTCTTTTTGTGCTTCTAGAACAGTGCCTGAGGCATGCACTAAATTTCTAACTGCCCGATCATCAATATCAGCTATTGTACAAGAATCGAGCGTAAAATCTCCACGAATAGTGCCAACATCAGAAACCAAAGGATCTGTTTCTCCTGTAATTTTTCTCACTACTCCTACAGAATTCATCCCTTGCCAAACCATTGCTACTACTGGCCCACAAGAAAGATATTTTTTCAATCTTTCTAAAATTACCTCCCCCATCTTTTCTGCTTCCTTAAAAGGAGGTTTTAGATTTTTTGCTTTATATGCTTGAATTGATTTTGTACCTGCTTTAATTTTCCAATCAGGATCTGCTAAATAATGTTTTTCCACTAAATCTTCTGTTGGTAAAACAAGTTTTAAGCCTAATAGTTTAAGTCCTGTTTTCTCGTAACGAGAGATAATTTCACCGATTAAACTACGTTGGATACCATCAGGCTTGATTAAAACAAGAGTGCATTCATTTTTAAAACTCATACAATAAAAACTAAATTTAAAGCTTGATAATTTATAATCAAGAAATTGTTTTTGAAAGACGCTTTCGACAAGTTGAACAAATCAAAACCCTTTTCCCGTCAGGCATTTTGAATAATTGTAAATTAGGTTTTTGACGATGACGAGAAATAGGATTATAAACAGAGCGTATTTTTTTATAACGCGTTGCTTTTTGATATGTTTTTCCACAAATAGAACAAATTCGAGACATATTAATAATTTTTAATTTAAAACTTAAAGGAGCTAATAGAGGGCCTCACCCGCAACTAAGGTCGAATCAGCTAATAGTCAAGTGGGTGTTTGCACTTTCACCCCAAGAGGTAAAAGATATAAAACTCCCTTAAAAGACAAAATGTCCTGACTCGTTCCTTAATTCGGCAAGACCCAAGCTAAATTATATCACAAAGTTTTAAGAATTAAAAGTCTTAAGATGCAGTTCTTTTAGTTGCTTAGAATCTATAAAAGAGGGCGCTTCCATCATTAAATCCCTACCATCGCCTGTCTTAGGAAAGGCAATAACTTCCCGAATACTTGGTTCGTTTTGAAGAATCATTATGATTCTATCCAAGCCTAAAGCAATGCCTCCATGAGGAGGAACACCATAACCAAAAGCTTTTAAAAGATGACCAAATTTTGTAGAAATCTCTTCAGATTGATGACCTAATATTTTAAAAATAGCTTCTAATAATTCAGGTTCTGAAATTCTCAATGAACCACCACCAACTTCATTACCATTTAAAACACAATCATATTGATCTGCTAAAGGAGTTCCTGGGTCTTTATTAATTCTCTCTATCGCCTGAGGAATTGTTTCGCCTAGCTCTAATTTAGGCCTTGTAAATGGATGGTGAACTGCTCCCCATCTTTTTTCTTCTTTTTTCCATTCAAAAAGAGGAAAATCAACAACAAAAGCAAAAGCTAATTCATTTGAATCCTTTTCTCCTTTGCTGTTTACTTCTCTTAAATCAGGCCTGTCAGAATTATATTTTTCCATTGCTTCTTGATAGGAAATTCTCGGAAATGGAAATTCTTTAATTTTCTTCCCTGGATAAATTTTTGTTACTAATTCTTTAAAAAGATTTTCTACTAATTGTAAAATATCTTCCTGGGTAGGAAAATCCATTTCTATATCCAATTGAGTAAATTCAGGTTGCCTGTCTCCACGAGTATCTTCGTCTCGAAAACAACGGGCAATTTGAAAATATTTTTCAACCCCAGCAACCATCAAAAGTTGCTTGTACTGCTGAGGGCTCTGAGGCAAAGCATAAAATTTACCTGCTTCTAATCGAGAAGGAACAACATAATCTCGAGCACCCTCTGGAGTAGACTTTGTTAAAATAGGTGTTTCTATCTCTATAAAATTATTACTTGAAAGAAAATCCCTAATTAATTTAATTATCTTATGTCGATACAATAAATTTTGATGCAAACGTTGACGACGTAAATCTAAATATCTGTATTTTAAACGTATTTCCTCATTTACAGATTCATTATTATTAGATATATCAAAAGGCAAAGAATCAGCTTGGCTTAAAACCTTTAAATCAGTTGCTTCGATTTCTATTTTCCCAGTAGCAATCTTAGGGTTTTGCATATTTTCAGGTCGAGCATTAACTTTACCTTTAATTTCTATAACCCATTCTGAACGAAGCTTTCCAGCTAAATCATATATTTCCCCTTTATCAGGAGAAAAAACCACCTGAACTTTATCTGTTTTATCTCTTAAATCAATAAAAATAATCTTTCCATGGTCTCGGCGAGAATCTACCCAACCATAAAGACTAATTTCTTTATTTAAATATTCTGGGGTTTGTTTTATCCAAATTCTAGACATAAATTATAAATATTTTTTAAATGAAAATATCAAATCTAAAATCATTGTATAATAAAAGGCTTATTAAAGCAACTATTTAATTTTAAAATAGATTGTTCCATCCAAATCGGTGCGAAAAATTGTTGATCCTGCTTGCTTTAAGCGCTCAAGAGTATCAGGATGAGGATGACCATAATTATTATTACCCACTTCAATAATTGAAATATGGGGCATAAAAGACTCAAGAAATTGCCAAGAAGAAGCATAACGAGAGCCATGATGAGCAACTTTTAAAACCCGAAGCTTATTTTCTTCTAATAAAATAGGTAAAATTTCTTTTTCTTGAACATCACTAATATCTCCAGTAAAAAGAAAATAATTTTGCCCTAAGCACAGAGACAAAACCAAACTAAACTTATTAGGGTCTTCACCTAAAGAAACCATTGCTTTTGGATACAAAACAGAAAATTTATCTTCTTTTCCTAAACTAATTTTAATTCCTTCAAAACCTTTTATTATTAAAATATTTCTCTTTTCTAACTCTTGAAGTAATTTTTGATATTGAGAATCAGAATAAAAAACATTATTAAGCATTACTGCCCTTATTTTATATTTATCCAGCATTTCAATAATGCCATAAAAATGGTCTTTATTAGGATGAGAAAGAATAAAAAGATCAATAGTCCTATCAAAAAAAGACAAAGAATTATCTAATTCTCGGATAATACTTGCATCAGGCCCAGCATCAATTAGAATATTCCCTGCATAAGTTTTAACTAATTCTGCATCTCCTTGACCAACATCAAGAAAAATTACTTCCCCATTACCAAGATATAAATAATCGAAAATGATTAAAAAAGTAAAAACATTAGTGCAAATAAGAATTATTAGAAAATATTTAAAAGATTTATTCATAAAGATTATCCTAAAAAATTATTAATCTTAAATTCTATTATTACGAAGATAGATAAAAATAAAAATACTATAAGGAACGATAATCCAACGAAAAATATAAGGAATATAAATTTCTGCCCAAGGCAAAGAAGAAAAAAAAGAAATAACTTTAAGAATATAAAAAAGAATAAAATTAAGAAAAAATCCACACAACAAACCAAAAGGATAAAATAAAAAAGAAGCAAAAGCAGTTATTAATCCACCACCAATTATTAAAGGAACAAAAGGAATAACCAAAACATTAGTAAATGGAGCAACTAATGAAAAATTCTGAGTTTTAAACATTAACCAAGGGACAACTAAAGCCAGGGCTGAAAAACAAGCAAGAACCGTTTGTTTAATAATTATTATTCCCTTAAGATTAAAAAAACTGTGCTGCCAGAATGAAGACTGGTCCCATAAAGAATAGAAAAATAATATTCCTGCTGTTGCTAAAAAAGAAAGCTGAAAACCCAAATCCCAAAAAAGAAGAAAAGGATTAAACCAAACCATTATTAAGCAAGCTAAAAGCAAAGCATTTAAAGGATTGTAAAGACGACAACTAAAATGAGCCAGGACCAATAAAAATGACATGACTGCAGCTCGAATAATTGACGAAGTTAAACCAGCCATAAAAGCAAATCCTAATAAAAATAAACAAAGAAGTCCAAAACTTAAGAAATTCCCTAAGCAAAAAAGACTCAAGAGACTAGAAAACATTTTAGTAATGATGGACAAATGAAGACCAGAGGCAACAACAATATGGGATAAGCCTGATTTTTGAATTTCTTTTTCTAAAGAAATCGATAAATTATTTTTACCGCCGAACATTATACTATTCAAAAGACTAACTTGAGGTTCTGAAATAATTTTTTGGAGAGCTCCAGTTATTTTGTTTTTAAAAGAAAGGGCCATTTTCTTAAAAGAAAATTTTCCTGAAGAAATAAATTCTATTTCTGGATAGCTCATTTTTCCAGAAACAATTATTGAGCCATAAGAACGAAAATTTTCAAATGGTTGAATTTTACCTTTAAGTCTTATCAAATCTCCATATTGAAAACGAGGAAACCTCTCTGTATAAATAACTCTATTAGGAATAATAATTCTTTGATAATTATCTTTTAAAATTGGTTCTGCAATAATAGAAGCTTCAATTTCAATCTTTTGTTCTTCCTTTACTATTGATTCGTTTAATTTATTAAAAGAATAAATATAACGGGTTTGTCCTATTAAAAAACTCAATAATATAAAAAACAAAAGGAAAAACTTTCTCTTATAAATGCACAAAAAGAATAAGCAAATTAACAAAAAAATAAAAATGCCTAAAAAAGAAACATGAAAAGAAAAATAATGAGAAAAAATTATTCCAATTAAAAAAGACGCCCCACATTGACGGAAAACTCTTGAAAAAGAGAGCGCCATATTTAACGAAGATTACATTCGGAAAAAAAAGGTTTTATTTTTTTTATTAAAGATTCTGTTTTTTGTTCAGGCCAACTATTTAAATTCTCAAATTTTTTATCTAGTGTTTTGTTATTTTGAAAACGTTGTAAATAATAACGAGAAGCAGGTTTAATCCAATCAACAATAGCTATGATATCTTCTTCTGAAAGGATTTCTGGAGCCAGGGTGGTTCTAAATTCATAATTAATTTTACTTTCTTTAAGAATTTTAATACTCAAATCCACATTTTTTACATCAACCTTTCCTTTGGTAAAAATATCATATTTATCTGGCGGAGCCTTAATATCTAAAGACACCCAATCTATTAATTTTTTTTGAATTAACTCTTTTAAAATAAATGGAAAAGAACCATTAGTGTCTAATTTTACTGAAATTCCTAATTTATTAACTTTTTGAATAAAATTTGATAAACCAACTTGAATAGTGGGTTCTCCTCCAGTAATACATAATCCTTTCAGATACTCTTGACGTTCTTTTAAAAAATTTAGTATTTCTTCTTCAGTAATAATTGGCTGTTCTTCCATCATCTCTGGCAAAACTAATTCTGGATTATGACAATAAGGGCAACGAAAATTACAACCTAAAGTAAAAACCGTAGCAGCAACTTTGCCAGGATAATCAACCAAAGTTGTTTTTTGAAGACCACCAAATAGCATAAATTAAATATTAAAAGTAGATCGCTGTTTAAATTCTTCTTGTTTTCCTTTATGCCATTGTTGAATTGGTCTTAAATAACCCACAATTCGAGAATAAACTTCACATGGTTGCTCTATAGTACATTTAGGACAAACAAAATGCTCCCCTGGTATATATCCATGAATAGGACAAACAGAAAAAGTAGGTGTTAAAGTGAGATATGGTAAATGAAATTTTTCAAAGATAACCTTAATCAAAGATTTCACTGCCTCAGGATCAGAAATCGCTTCTCCTAAGAAAGCATGAAAAACAGTACCTCCTGTATATTTTGTTTGCAAAGAATCTTGAAGTTTTAAAGCTTCAAACAAATCATCTGTATAATTTACCGGCAATTGAGTGGAATTTGTATAATAAGGCTCTTCTGTACCAGCAGTAATAATATCTGGATACTTTTTTTTATCTTTAAGAGCTAGGCGATAAGAAGCTCCTTCTGCTGGTGTTGCTTCTAGATTATATAAATTTCCTGTTTTTTCTTGATAACCAACTAATCTTTCTCTCATAAAATCAAGAACTTCTTCAGCAAAAGCAATTCCTTTTTTATTTCCACTATCTATTCCCAAAAAATTTAACAAAGCTTCATTCATTCCAATTAAACCTATGGTTGAAAAATGATTTCCCCAATAAACACCTCTCATTTTTTTTACTTCACCTAAATAATGTTTTGCATAAGGATATAAACCTTTTTCTGTCCAATCTTCTAAAATTTTTCTTTTTATTTCCAAACTTTCTTTTGCTAAATCCATTATATGGATTAATCTCTGAAAGAAGTCTTTTTTAGTTTTTGATACATAACCCAGCCGAGGCATATTAATCGTAACCACTCCAATGCTTCCAGTAAGAGGGTTAGCTCCAAATAATCCTCCTCCACGTTTATAAAGTTCTCTATTGTCTAGACGAAGACGACAGCACATGCTTCGAGCATCTTCAGGGCTCATATCAGAATTAATAAAATTAGAAAAATAAGGAATTCCATATTTTGCTGTCATTTTCCAGATCCCTTCATAAGAGGGATTGTTCCATTCAAAATCTTTTGTAATGTTATATGTAGGAATTGGAAAAGTAAAAACCCTCCCACTAGCATCACCCTCAGTATAAATCTCACAAAAAGCTTGATTTAAAACATCCATTTCTTTTTGAAAATCTTGATAAGTTTCTTTCTGAGCTTGCCCACCAATTATTACTGGTAAATCTTTAAAATGAACTGGTACTTTTAAATCTAAAGTAATGTTTTCAAAAGGAGTTTGAAAACCTACTCGAGTAGGTACATTACAATTAAAAAGAAATTCTTGTAAA
>Ga0334890_1003427_pt1 | contig 16090 bp, 10 predicted proteins | sample GraSluR1_MG_3_FD_207220 | JGI IMG/M metagenome (GOLD analysis project Ga0334890, IMG submission 207220) | Sludge microbial communities from methane-producing bioreactor in Wageningen University, Netherlands - Granular Sludge_31_08-R1 | ecosystem: Engineered > Bioreactor > Anaerobic >... | reverse complement strand
AAGGTTATAATTGCTTTTAGCCCATATCAAGAGGATGGAAACCATGAGGGACCCCCAAAAATTCGAAAAACAATTCTTCGCCGCGCTCAATGACATTTTCGTGGGTGCCAAAGTGGAAGGCGATTCCGGCTACATCAACCTGATGCACATTAAATCCCGCTACTACACCGAGGGGGTCTTTCCGCAATTGCAGCAGGATATTGAAGCCGCCCTGCAGCCCTTCCCGGGTTTTCGCGAAGAACTTTTCGACAAGCTGCACACCTTTTTCCAACGCTATTTCAGCGAAAGCGGCTCGATCTACTTTCGCTATACTCCCCTGCACCAGAAGGTCTACGAACAGGTTTATACCGATGACCGCGACGTAATCCTCTTCTGGAAGACGCACATGCTGTACTACGTCAAAACCGACCGCATTTTCACCAGCCTGAATGTAGAAGTGAACGGGGTCAGGTTCTTCTTTGATGCCAAAGACATGGAATTAAAGAAGGCGAACGAAAAGCGCCAGGTGATCTTTGGTTTTCGTCATGCTGCGGAGGACGGAACGCTGGTCTTTGATGTGGCTTACTCGGAACGGGGACGCGTCACCAAAGTGGATGACATCCTGCGGGCGGCCAAACAGGCGGGCCACGAGCTGGACGACGAGACCCTCAACCAGGCCATGCGCGTTTTTGAAAAACAAAGCGAGGTGGATTACTTCATCAACAAGAACGCCCGTGCCTTTTTGCAGGAACAATTCGAATTGTGGATGTACCAGTATCTGTTTGCGGGCAAGAATGTGTGGGACGCGGAACGCCTGGCCCAACTGCAAACCCTCAAGGCGATTGCTTTCAAGGTGATTGATTTCATCAGCCAGTTTGAAGATGAATTGGTCAAAGTATGGAACAAACCCAAATTTGTGCGCAACAGCCACTACATCCTCACCCTGGATCATATCCTGCCCGCCGCGGACCTGTGGAAGAAGATCAAAGCCCATCCCGGGATGGCCGCCCAGCTTGCCGAATGGCAGGCCCTGGGCATGATTGAGAAAGGCTTCAAGCTGGAGCTTATTACTACGCCAGACCTTACCGGCGCTCCGCTTCACCCCCAATACCAGCACCTGCCCCTGGACACGCGCCACTTCCCCGATCTTGAATTGGAGATGCTGGCGTTATTCGATGACCTGGATGCCGCCCTCGATGGCTGGCTGGTACACAGCGAGAACTATCAGGCTCTTAATACGATGCTGCCAAAGTTTCGAGGGCGAGTAAAAGCGATTCATATAGATCCGCCTTACAATACTGAAACTAGTGGTTTTTTATATGCAAATACATATTTGCATTCGAGCTGGCTAACAATGATGGAAAATCGGATTGCATGTAGTTTGCCATTGCTGTCAAATGATGGCTCATTTTTATGTCATATTGATGAAAATGAATACGAACGTTTGAAATTATTATTTGACAAATACTCTATTCCTCATGTAGGAACTATAATATGGGATAAAAAGAACCCCATGCTTGGGCGAAAAGGTATTGCAACACAACATGAATATATTATTTGGTGCTCACATCAAACATCATCTATATATTTACGAAATGATAGTATCTTGTCAATATTACAAAATGTTAAAAAAATTATTAAGAAGCATGGTGGTACAACAGAACAAGCCCAAAAAGATTTTTTAAAATGGATTAACAACAATTCTGAGTTAAGTGGTGGCGAAAAAGCATATCGATATCTTGATGAAGACGGACGAATTTTTCAAAGTGTTAGCCTAGGAGCACCTGAGCCACGAAAAGATAAGAAATTCTTTATTCCACTTCTACACCCGAAGACAAAAAAACCTTGCCCTATTCCTTCAAATGGATTTTCACGAACACCTGAAACTCTTCAAGTAATGCAAAGTAGAAATGAAATAATCTTTGGCGATGATGAGACTGGTCAACCTCGCAGAAAGGTATTTTTAACCAAAGAATCTAAACGACAAATTTCATCAGTTATCCGAGATGCAAGTCGTGGAAAAATGGACGTTGATAAATTAGGTCTTGAATTTCCTTATTGCCATCCTGTATCTCTTTATGAAAAAACTAACGGTGCCGCAACAGATTCTTCAAGTAATCAAATAGTTGCAGATTATTTCGCAGGATCAGGCACTACTGCTCATTCCATTATGAACCTGAACCGCTCCGATGACGGCCAGCGCAAGTACATCCTGGTCGAGATGGGCGAGCATTTTGAAACGGTCCTCCTGCCCCGCGTCAAGAAAGTTGCCTTCTGCAGCAAGTGGAAGAACGGCAAACCGGTGTTTGAGAAAGACGAAGGCGGGATGAGCCATTTTGTCAAATACTACGAGCTGGAGCAATACGAAGATGCCCTGCGCCGGGCCAGATATGCCGACGCCGATCTGTTTAACAATCCCTTTGATGACCCCTATCACCAATACGTGTTCCTGCGGGACACCAAAATGCTGGATTCTGTAGAAATAGACGCCGCACAGGATCAGGTGCACTTCCATCCCGAACGTCTGTATGCGGACATCGACCTGGCCGAAACCCTCTCCAACCTGCGCGGCAAGTGGATCAAACGCATCACCGCCGAGACGGTTGAATTTGCAGACGGCGAGACGATGAGTCTGAGCGACCCCGACTGGCACACGATCAAACCCCTGGTGTGGTGGTAGTTCAATGACCCGCATTTACCTGGAAGAGCTGGCCGAAAACCTGCGCCCTGACCGCCTGCCTGCCAACTGGTCGACCTTTGACCTGGCGTCCTTTTCGCGCGGCAAGCAACTGTGGGAATACCAGCAAACTGCCCTGCGCAATGCCCTGGCGGCGCTGTGGCAGTATTATCACGGTTCGGACGCTGACCTTGCGGATACACCCGCCCTGAAAGAAGCCTATCTGCAGTGGTACCGCGACTTCGGACTGGATCAAAACCTGGACATTCCGCTGGACCGTTCCAGCCGCGCCAGACGGCAGGTAACCAGCCTGCTGGAAGGCTTTTACGAAACGGACGAAACCGGTGACAGCCTGCCTTACGTGCAGTTCATCAACCGCATGTCCTTCTGGATGGCGACCGGCTCCGGCAAAACCCTGGTGATCGTCAAACTGATTGAACTTCTGCAGGAACTGATCCGGCGGGGGGAGATGCCTGCCCATGATATTCTCGTCCTGGCCCACCGCGACGATCTGCTGGCACAGTTGCACAAACACGTGGATGACTTCAACAACCAGGGCAGCTTCCATATCCATCTGCGCGAGCTGCGCGAGTATGCCGACGCCAAACATGCCCAGCCCACCCTGCTGGATGATCAGGAGCTGACCGTCTTTTATTACCGCTCCGACAACCTCAGCGACGAGCAAAAAGAAAAAATCATCGACTTCCGCAGCTATGACAACGATGGCGGCTGGTACATCCTGCTGGATGAAGCGCACAAAGGCGACCGGGAAGACTCCAAGCGCCAGCACATCTATTCGATCCTCTCCCGCAATGGCTTCCTGTTCAACTTCTCGGCCACCTTCACCGATGACAGGGACATCATCAGCACCGTTTCCAACTACAACCTGAGCGAATTCATTCGCAAAGGCCACGGGAAGCACATCACCATCCTGCAGCAGGAAACGCGGGCTTTTAGAAGAAACGAAGATTACAGCGACGACGAAAAACAGAAAATTATTCTCAAAGGGCTGATCATGCTGGCCTATACGCGGCAGTTTGAACAGCGCGTCCGCCAGGTGCGCTCCGACCTGTACCACCGCCCCCTGCTGATGGCCCTGGTCAACTCCGTCAACACCCAGGACGCCGACCTTAAACTATTCTTTCGGGAGCTGGTGCGGATTGGCAGTGGAGATATTGATCAGCAAATCTGGGAGCAGGCCAAAAACGAACTGCTGCAGGAACTGCGTGACCAGCCCGAATACCTGTTTGAAAGCCGTACGCCGCTCCAAATCCATCAGGATGTGCTTTACAACATCGATCAGACGAGCCTGCTGAAAGCGGTCTTCAATGCCAATGGCCCCGGCGAGATCGAAGTGCTGACCCGTCCCTCAAACCGCAAGGAAGTCGCTTTCAAGCTCAAGACCAGTGATGATCCTTTTGCCCTGGTGCGCATCGGGGACATCTCTGCGTGGCTCAAAGAGGAACTCACCGGCTATGAGATCAACCGTCAGGTAACCGATGAGGGGTATTTCGCCCGGCTTAACCAACCCGATTCGGATATCAACATTCTGCTCGGCTCGCGCAGTTTCTATGAAGGCTGGGATTCCAACCGCCCGAATGTGATCATGTACGTCAACATCGGTACCGGCACCGACGCGCGCAAATTCATCCTGCAATCTGTGGGCCGGGGGGTGCGCATCGAACCGCTGCGCAACCAGCGCAAGCGCCTGCGCGAGCTCCACACCAGCGGGGCACTGAACGATCCGGCCCTGTTTGACGCCGTCAAGAATAATATCCTGCCATTAGAAAGCGTGTTCATCTTCGGCACCAACCGGGAAGCCCTGGAAGTGGTCATCTCCGAGCTGGACCAGGAAAGCAAAAAAACAGCCTTCCACGAGATCAGCCTTGCGCTCAACGAGGAAGCGATAAACGGTAAGCTGCTGCTCGTGCCGGTCTATCAATCCAGTAACGTCCCCCTTTACAAAAACCGCAGCCTGTCCAAGTTTGCTCTCACCGAGGAGAATCTGGCCCTGCTGCAGCGATACCTGGCCTATGTGGACGACGACCGGGTTTTTCTGGCCTTGCATGACCACTACCAGCCCGCCCAGGTAGCCGCCCTGCGCGAAAGCATGGAGAACACGCAAGACACCTTCCGCACCGATGGCCGGCCGTTCAAAAACCTGGAGGTACTCACCCGTCAGGCGCTGGGTTACTTCTCTATTCACAACAAAGAATTTGACCAGTTCAAAGAACTGGAAGAGGAGATCAATCACTTCCGGCATATCAGAGTGACACTGGAAGAGATCGGGTCTCTGGAGCGGAGCATCCAACGGGTGCTCGAATCGGCGCACACCATCCGGGAAGCAAGAAGTAAATACGAAGCGCAGCAAATGACACTGGATGAACTGCTGGAAACCGTGCAGGCCAACCCGGATGCGGAGACCTTTTATGCGGAAGGAGCAAGCCTGGAGATCAAACGGCTTGAAAAGCATTACTATATTCCGGTGCTGCTTTCAAAGGATGAGAAGATCGCCTATATTCGCTCGATCATTCATGTAGCAAGCGAAGTGCGCTTCCTGCAAGAGCTGGAAACCTACCTGAAAAAACAAGATAACAAATTTAAGGATTTTGACTGGTGGTTATTCAGCCGGGTGGATGAACAATCCGACCAGATCAATATCCCCTACTATTATCCTATCGAAAACCGCATTGCCAACTTCAAACCGGATTTCATCTTCTGGTTGAAGAAGGGCGAGGCGTATCACATCGTTTTTGTAGACCCCAAGGGCACAGGCCGGACAGAATATGAACACAAAGTAGATGGCTACCGGAATCTGTTTGAAGAGAAAGACAGGCCGAAAATCTTCCAATATCGAGACCTTAACGTTCGGGTGCATGTCTTCCTTTATACCGCTGACAGCCAATACCTGGCTGAAGGCTACCGGCGCTACTGGTTTGACAATATCGACCAAATGCTGGAAAAGCTGTAAGCAGAAAATCATCTATCACACGATGGCATTCCTTTGTTTCAATGGTATGATTTCCGGTATCGTGCTCATCTAATCGATAGTCGAAATCAATTTTGAAATGGAGTACCTGACCATGACCCATTCAACCCTTCCCAAAGGCAGTGAACGCGAGGTGCGTTCGTTGAGCAGCACGCAAATTGACGGTGCGCCGATTGCGTATATTATCGTGATGGCGGCGGTGGTGACGGCGTTGTCGTTCATCCCGTTTTCGCTGATCGTTGGCTCGGGAGGGAGTTTCCCGCTCAGCCAGGGGGTGTTGGGGCTGGTGGGCTGGGTGCTGGGGCCGCTGGCGGGGGGGATCGCCTCCGGGGTGGGGGCCTTGCTGGGCGTGTTTCTGGCCCCGCACACGGCCGGGCCGATCCCGTTGATGCGCATCGTGACCAGTGTGTACGCCAGCTTCGCGGCGGGGACGATGGTGGTCGGGCAGAAGCGCAGGAACTGGTGGATGCCGGTGGCGGCGGTTGCCGTGCTGGCGCTGGCTTATCTTGGCTGGCGGGCGATTTTCCTGAACGGGGTGGGGGCGTGGGTGGTGCTGACGGTGACGTTTGTTAACTGGTCAGCGATCCTGCTGTTTGTGCTGCCGACCCGCAAGTGGATCGCCGGATGGCTGCGCAGTCCGAAGCTGCCGAGGGTGATGGCGGGGCTGGCCCTGGGGACGTGGATGATCTACGGGATCACGCATGTCATTCAGGCGGCGACCATCTATCATTTGCAGAATTATCCTGCCGAGGTGTGGGTGACGTTGATCCCGGTCATCCCGTTTGAGAATCTGGTGCGGGCGGCGGTGGGGGTGGTGATCGGCAGCGGGGTGATTGCCGGGCTGCGGGCGATTGGGCTGGTCAAGCCGGAGCATGCCGGGTTTTAGGGGAGTATGATTTGTGGGGAAGGTTTTGTTCTTGTGAAGTTTGCGTTTAAGGGAGGGTAACGACTAAAGTCGTTACGACAATTGAGGGTAGAAAGCCAGGATATTTCTGGCTTTTTTGTTGTCAAACAGAAGATAGCGCTTGCCGAAGCGGCGGTTTGATTGGATAATGAGGGATATGGAAAGTAAAGCGATTGCGGTGTTCAAAGAGGTTTCTTACCAATATCCGCGCAGTGCGGGGTACGCGTTGCGGGATGTGAATTTGTCCATTCAGCGGGGGGAGTTTCTGGCGGTGATCGGCGCAACCGGTGCGGGCAAGACGACGCTGTGCCTGGCCCTGAATGGGGTGGTGCCGCAGTTCTTTGGCGGGCGCTTCTTTGGCAGCGTGGAGATTGAAGGGGAGGATACCCTGAATGTGCCGACCAGCCGTCTGGCGGTGCAGGTGGGCGAGGTGTTTGAAGACCCCGAATCCCAACTGGTGGCTACGTCGGTGGAGAATGAGATTGCTTTCGTGCTGGAGAATCTGAAAACGCCGCGGGAGGAGATTACGGCGCGCATCCCGGTGATGCTGGCGGCGGTGCGCCTGTCGGGGATGGAGAAGAAGCACCCGCACGAGTTGTCACTGGGGCAGAAGCAGCGCCTGGCGATTGCAGCGGCGCTGGCGGCAAGGCCCAGGCTGCTGGTGCTGGATGAGCCGACTTCACAGCTTGACCCGCACGGGGTGCAGGACGTTTTTCAATTGCTGAAGGAGTTCCAGGCGGCGTATGGCCTGACGGTGGTGATGACCGGACATGCTGCTGAGGAGATGGCCGAATATGCCGACCGGGTGGCGCTGCTGTCAGACGGCACATTGAAGGCCCTTGGCAGCCCGCAGGAGATGTATACTGCTTTTGATCTATTGAAGGAAAATGTGCTGCGTCCGCCGCAGGTGGCGGAGACCTTTGCGCAGATCCGCCAGCGGGGGGTACGGGTGGATGAAGTGCCGGTGCGCCTGCAGGACGGGATCCGCGCGATGCGGGCATTGCAAAGCCGCGTGACGATTTGTGAGCCGGAGATCATTCTGCCAGACGATGCGCCCCGGGGCGAGGTCATCCTGGAAACTGAGGAGCTGTGCTTTCAGTATCCTGACGGGACGAGTGTGCTGCGGGACGTGAACCTGTCGGTGCGCAAAGGGGACTTCGTCGCCTTGCTGGGGCAGAACGGGGCGGGGAAAAGCACGCTGGCGCGGCATTTCCTCAATCTGTTGCAGCCGACAAGCGGCGAGGTGCGGTTTGCGGGAAAGTCGACGCGGAATTTTGCGGTCAGCCAACTGGCCGGCCGGATCGGATACGTGGCGCAAAATCCCGACCACCAGATATTCACCTCCTCTGTGGAGGAGGAGGTCAGCTTTGCCTTGAAGAACCTGGGCTATGCAGCATCCGAAGTGCGCCAGCGCACGGAAGAGAGCCTGACGGAGATGGGATTGGCGCAGGTGCGCGGGGCGCATCCGCTTTCGCTGCCCAAGGGCGACCGGGCGCGGGTGGTGATCGCCGCGATTCTGGCAATGCACCCGGAAGTAGTCATCTTTGATGAGCCGACCACCGGGCAGGATGACCAGGGCGCGCAGGCGATCCTGAAAGTGAGCGCCAAACTGCACCGGCAGGGGAAGACGATCGTGGTGATCTCGCATCACCTGTATCTGTTGCCGGACTATGCCCGGCGGGCGGTGGTGATGGGCAAGGGCAGTATCCTGCTGGATACCGATCTTCGCACGGCGTTTCATCAGGTGGACGTCCTGCGGCAAACCTATCTTGCGCCGCCACAGGCGGTGCTGCTGGCGCAGGCGGTTGGATTGCATACCCCGCTCACCCCGGCTGAGGTAGCGGCCAGTTTTGCGTCACAGGCAGGGGGGTGAGCATGGTCACGTACAAGATCCAGACGGTCGAAAAAGACTCGCTGTTCACCCGGCTTGATTTTCGCACGAAGGTGCTGATCCTGCTGGTGGTGACCTTGCTGGCGTTCCTGTGGGATGATCCGATTTATCAAGCCGTGCTGACGGTGTTGATCCTGGCGGCGTGTTTTGCGGCGGGGGTGAAGAAGGGCTATGTTGCCCTGGTATTGGCGGGCATGTCGCCTTTCCTGATCTTTATGGTCTTGACGCATGCATTTTTCAATGATTCGCAGGTGATGCGCCTGCTGGAGGCTGCGGAGCTGCATCCGTTTTTTGCTTTCCCGGCGGACTGGTGGCTGATTGGCGGCCTGGCAGCGACCTGGGAAGGGCTGCTGTATGGGGTCAATGTGATGTTCAAAACGCTGTCACTGATCCTGGTGATGCCGCTGGCGATCTTCACCACGGATGTGGACGAGATGATCACCAGCATGGTGCAGGCACGGGTTCCCTATCGGCTGGCATTCATTTTTTCGTCCACGTTCCGGTTTTTTCCGCTGCTGTGGGCGGAGTTTCAGAAGATTGTCGAGGCGCAGCGGCTGCGCGGTCTGGCGATGGAATCAATGGGACTGGCGAAGCGGGTGCGGGTGTATGCGCGGGTGGTGGTGCCATTGATCCTGGGGGCGCTGGTGCGCAGCCAGCAGTTGGAAGTGGTACTGCAATCGCGGGCGTTCAATGGTGACCCGGACCGCACGTATTTCCATGAAGTGAAAATGACGTGGGTGGATGGGGTGGTGATTGGGCTGGTGCTTGTGGGCAGTATCGCTGCGGTGTATGGGCGCGTGCGGTACGGGTGGGGGAAGTTTACGGTGTGGTTTTAGGCGCAGTCGTGCATGCTTCGCATGACTGTATCAGAATACATGAGCAAGCATGGTGTGGTTGGACGAGGTGCCTGGCAGGGTATCCCATGCCCGAAGGGAGAAATGCGGCCACAACCTGCACCGGCTACGGGGAAAGAAAAGAATAAGCGGCGAATAAACTCATCAAAATATGTATTCATAACAGCAGAGGTAACGATTGCAGTCGTTACTACAATGGGCCTGCAACAGGCTGGCAACCAAAGTTATGGCAAGCTTTAAGCAAGGAGCCGTTTTGATAGAATCCTGTAAGAACGGGGAAAACCATATATTCAGAATATGACAAATAAGGTAAAATACAAATAATATTGGTTATTCGTAAAGAGAGGCAAATGATGATGGTAACTCGTGAGAATATTCAAATCCCGTTGATTGACCGCCAAGCGCCAACGACGGTGCAAACAGCCACTTTTGCATTAGGTTGATTCTGGGGACCAGACTCCCGGTTCGGGAGTATCCCCGGTGTGGTACGCACCCGTGTGGGGTATGCGGGCGGCAAGAAAGCCAACCCGACCTATCGCTCGATCGGCGATCATTCGGAAACGATCCAGATTGATTATGATCCGCAGCAGGTGAGTTATGAGGCGCTGCTGGATGTGTTTTGGGCCAGTCACAGTCCGACTGCCCGGTCCTGGTCACGGCAGTATGCGTCGGTCCTTTTCGTGCATGATGCCGAGCAGCGTGCGCAGGCTGAAGACTCCTTAAAAAGGGAGGAAGCGAAACTCGGTCGGAAAATTTTCACGGAGATCGTGGAGTATTCCGGTTTTACGCTGGCAGAAGATTATCACCAAAAGTACCGGCTGCGCAATTCCTCGATAGAGCGGGAGTATGTGACGGTTTATCCTGATCTGCTTGATTTCGTTAACTCAACGGCAGTGACGCGGGTGAATGGGTATTTGAGTGGGCATGGCACGCCGGAGCAGTTGAAAAATGAAATTGAACGGCTGGGCTTGTCCGATGTAAGTAAAGAGAAGCTACGGCGGATCATGGCCGTTTCTCGAAGATAGGCGTCATTAATAAAAAAATCTCCTGCGCAGGATTGGCAGGAGATTTTTGAATTATAGGGAAGACGAGTTGGTGGATATACTTATATTTTCCTGACTCGGAAGGCGGGATTATCCTACTGCTCAGGCAAACAGAAATGGTGCAGTCGGATTCGCTTCGTGCGACCACAAATACAAACACTTGTTGTAGTGACGAATGAGTTCGTCAAATCCTGCTTTACCAATGGGATATGACGACTAAAGTCGTCACTACAATTTAACGCAACTCAGGTTGCGGTATGCCCTTAATCCTATTCACGGATGACGGCCATATTCCCAAGCACCCCCCATGAGCCAAAGAAGGCATCCAGGGAACGCTGGTAGGTAGTATTGCCATCCAGGATGGTGACGGAGGTCGGGCCGTAACCGATGACCATGACGGTGTGTTGGTAGCGGGCAACGGTGGTGGTGCGCCCCTGTGAATCAGTGTACTGCACCGGCGTGCCCGCCCAGGCATGGCCGATGACCCACACAATGACCGGATTCCCTCTGGCAATCTGGCGCTGTAAATCCTGGTAGGCAAAATGATGTACTGCAACGGCAGGCAGGCCGTGATTGCGCAGATTGGCAGCAATCGGGTCGGCATGCACGCCGTAGGGGTTGGGGGGAATCTGCCCCCACACGCCGTAGACGTTGCCGACAAAGCCGGTATCGGGATTGTCGGTGAGGGGCAGTTGATTGTGGAAGGTAACGTCATTGATGCGCGTGCCATAATATCCGGCCCAGTCGACGGCGGCGCTGGATTCACAGTTGAGAGGCAGGGACTGGTTGGTGCCGTAGATGTTGGCGACGGCGGCAGCCAGCGGGATGTCCGGCGTAGAGGTAGGCATCGGGGTGGGATTGGGCGTCAGGGTGGGGCGCGGGGTGGGTGTCGGCAGGGGGTTGATCGTGCCGCCCTGGCCGTAGTTGCTGGAGAGGAGGGAGAAATCGACCGCGGTGACGCAGCCGTCGGCATTGAAATCACTGCGCACGTCAAAGCCTGGCTGGCCGGCGCATTTCCCGTAAGAGGCACTCAGCAGGGAGAAATCGGTGGCAGAGACGAAAGAGTCATTATTGGCATCGCCTGCTTTGAGCATGCCAAACTGGAAGATGTTTTCTCCAGCGGTGAGGATGATGTTCCATTGCAGGGCGGGGAGATGGTTGGCGTGTTTGATCTGAAGGTGGTAAGTTCCCGGAGGAATATCTGCTTGGGAGAGATTACCATTTTCATCCGTGGTGAGTTCATACTGGAACGCGGGGTTGGTATTTCCCGGAATGAGCAGAGTCAGTTGAAGGGGAGCAGCGGTGAGACTGTTTGGCGGGGCGGGGTAGCCCTGGAAGGCCACCGTGCCATTCAGGGTTGCCAGGGTGGGGTCAGCGGCGGCTGGGTCGGGCGCCTGCACAATTTCTTCCGTGGCAGCGGGGAGGGGTGTTGGTGTCACGGTCGGGGTGGGTGTGGGCGTGTTTTCGGCGGCGGCAGTTTCCACCGTGGCGGTTATTTCCTGAAGGCGGGGGAGGGCGTCAAAATGAGCGGTCACCTGCAATCCGGTGACGGGCAGCAGGACGAGGATGAGCGTTAGCAGGAATGCTTTTAAAGCTGTTGTGAATCGGGTTTGTGAGCGTTTGTTGATTCTCATATTAAATGACCCTTCCCGGTCTTTAGCATATTGATATGCATCGGGACGATGCAAGTTCAATGCCCGTGGAACGATGGTTGTGAAAACAGGCTGCTGTAATTATAATGCGTGTGCGGGTATCTTTTGGTGGGGATTCAAAAGCGAAGTCACCCTATAGGACTGCTGGCATGATCTTGTAGTAAAATAATCTTCTCAGGAGGTGTGTGTGGTGAAAAAAACTGGAAGCAGAAATCGTAAAATATTATGGATTATCCTGGCTGTTGAGGCGCTGTGCGTGATCGGGCTGGCGGCTGTGTTTCTGCTCAACGGCGATGAAGAAGAGCCGGTCAGGGTGGATAACCTGCGAGACCTGGCTGCGGAGGCCGTGCAGGCCGTAGAGGGCAGCCCGAATATCCCCGGTTTTACGCCCTATCAGGTGCTGGCACAGATTGAGATGGAAGGTTTTGATTGCGGCATTCCGCGGGTGGACGAGAAGAAGCGCGTGATCTGGAAGTGCGAAAAGACAGAAGGCGATGTGCTCTACCAGGTGCTGGTGCTTGGGCGGCATGAGAATCGTGTGGATCTGATTGATGCGAACATCAACCAGAACGGGGAGGTATCCGACGAGACAGCCGTGCAATTCCTGTGTGAGATTGCTACACTGCCGTTTGGCGGAGAAGCCCAGCCAGAAAGCTGTCAGTGGATTGGGGAGACCTTGCCCACGATCAGCGCGGTGGGCGACTTGCGGCCGGCGAAATTTAATGGGATTGATCACCTGTTGTATGGTATACCTGAAGCCCGGTCATTGGAGCTGGGCAGCCTGCCATGAGATTGTGGTTGGATAATGAGAAAACCGCCTGTTGAGGGCGGTTTTTTGATTGGAAATATCATGGGATTTGGTGAGGTTTCCCTCTCCTGATTTCCTGCTGTGCAGGAAATCTGTCCTCCCCCGGCAAGCGGGGGAGGAGGGGTGCGATACGGTTCAGCTTGCGGTGTAGAATCGTTTACCCCGGCAGGCGGGGGAGGACGGACTGTGATGTTCTTGTGGATGCAGGGACTGGGTGCAAATCATTCCGGGTTTCCGGGTTTGTTTTTCCTTGCTGCATGGACAACGAGAATGAATTCAGCTTTGCGGCCGGCGACTTGTGCCTGGATTTGTTTGATGGTACCGCGGTGGATGGATTCGTTTGGCAGGGTCAGGTCGCAGGCGAGGGTGATGCGCCGGCCTTTGCCGTAAGCGCTGCCGATCTCGTCCAGCAGCCGGTTGAGGCGGTAGGGGGTATCCATGAGAATGATGGGATATCCGCTGCGATCCAGAGTTTTTAGTTCTTCCAGTCGTTTATCCGAATCGCGTGGCAGGAAGCCGCCAAACACAAAGCGCTCCAGGCTTTCGTCGAGCACCGAGAGAGCCGCCATCAGGGAGGATGGGCCGGGGATCGGAATGACGGGGACATTAAACAGGACGGCCTGCTGGATGAGGAGGGCACCTGGGTCGGAGAAGACGGGCGTACCGCAGTCAGAGATCAGGGCGAGCTGCTTGCCTTCGTGCAGGAGCAGGATGATCTCGTTGATGCGCTCACTTTTTTCACGTTCGTTATGCTCGTTGAGGGGCATCAATTCTTTGGCTTTGATATCCAGCCGTTTGAGCAGCTTGCTACCTTCCTTGCGTTCTTCGCAGATAATGGCATCTGCTGATTTCAGCGTTTCAATAGCGCGCAAGGTGATGTCGTGGATATTGCCGATGGGGGTAGCAACGATATATAAGCGTCCGGTTTTGGGCATGGTTATGTTTCCAGTCTGGTTGATCATGTGAGGATATTGTACCGCAGAGCGCCATTGAGGCGCTAAAGGTATCGGGTACAATTTATCATGACGGGTTTCACAGATGCAAAATTTGTTCTCTGCGGTATAATATGGTTCATGGCAAACTTAAATAATGATGAAACCATGCCGATTCCGGCAAGCAGACATAACGATGAAACCATGCGGATTCCGGCGGGCAAGAATAATGATGAAACCATGCCGATTCCGGTAAATACAAAACCAGAAGAAGGATATTTGAACATGGATGAAACCATGCCGATTTCTCCCAAACGCGATGCAGAAGAAAGCGCCTGGGATGAGACGATGCCGATGCGCGCAGTGAAAGAGGAGCCGCCAGTAATTGTACCTGAGCCAGCTGCTTTTGCAGATCCTCAGCCGCCAATTCCGCCCGACGATAAGCCAGGTGATACGCAGCCCCGGCGCAAGAAACCGCGCCGCTTTGTGTGGATTTTAGGGGGGATTTTGCTGATGCTGCTGCTTGGGGCTGCTGGCGGTTTGTTGGGGTATCGCAGTGCCATTCAGGCACGTATCCGGGCACAGCAAGATCAAATCACTGCTATTGCTACGACGCAGTATCAGCTTGGGGTTAATGAGCTGGATGCGGGCAATTATGCCATGGCGCGAAAAAGATTTGAATATGTGATTTCTATTGACCCGAGTTTTCCTGGTGCGGCAGAAAAGTTGACGGATGTGATGCTGAAGATGGCGATGGTAACGACGCCGACGCCCGTGGTGGAGGCAGGCCCAGTACCAACGGCTACCCCGGATCTGCGCGGCGCAGAAGCGATTTTCAATCAAGCTGTGCAGGTATACCGCGGGCAGGATTGGAATGCAACAATTGCCACATTGGATCGTTTACGGGATGAAGATATTAAATACCGCACGCTGGAAGTAGACGGCATGTATTACATGGCTCTGCGTTTTCGCGGCATTCAAAAAATCGTCCAGGAAGGTAATCTGGAAGGCGGGATGTATGATCTGTCTCAGGCCGAGCGTTACGGCCCGGTGGATGGTCAGGCAGACCAATACCGCACCTGGGCGCGCTATTATTTGACGGGATCCAGTTTCTGGGAAGTTGATTGGCCGAAGGTGATCGATTATTTCTACCAGGTCTATTCTGCTTTACCAAATTTGCGGGACGGCTCCGGTTGGACGGCGACGGAGCGGTATCGTAAGGCTTCCATCTTGTATGGCGACCAATTGGTTGAGGCCGGCGAGTACTGCATGGCCCGTGACCAGTACCGGAATGCGCTTGCGGTAGGAATGGATGAGCTTCTGGCGCCAACGGCCACGGCTGTGCAACTGCTGTGTGAACCGCCCACGCCAACGCCTGAACCGGCAACGCCCACACCGACGTTGGGTGCGCCGACATTGCCTGCGCCAACCATAACAGAAACAACATACCCGTAAGGAAATTGAATTGAATAAGGAAAGCCGCCCGAATGGGCGGCTTTTTTAATGTGCGAATAGTTTGGCAGGTTTTGAATTGGAATTGCCGGTTGGTGGGTTCAAAGGCGAACCCACCCTACAGGAGAGTTTCTTATTTTGTTGGCAATTTTGCGATCATGTCATGAGGGAGGGCATCGGTAAATTGGGCATTGACGATTGTGCCCACGGGCAATTCTTCCCCATCAATGATCACCAGGCCGTCAATTTCAGGGGCGTCGCGGTAGGAACGTCCGACGGAGACGCCGTCGCCATGGCCTTCGATGAGGACGGGCAGGGTTTTGCCGATCCAGGCCTGGTTTTTGGCAAGGGAAATTTGTTCCTGCAGGAGCATGATCTGCTCCCAGCGGTACTGCTTGACCTCCTGCGGGATCGGATCGCCCAGCGGTGCACTGGGGGTGCCTTCCTCAAATGAGAAGGTGAAAGCACCGAGATGGTCGAACTGCATTTCCTGAATGAAATCGAGCAGGAAGTTGAATTCTTCTTCGGTTTCGCCCGGATAGCCAACGATAAAAGTTGTGCGCATAGCCAAATCAGGCATGGCGCTGCGCATGCGGGCGATGGTTTTATACACCCACTCCATATTGGAAGGGCGGTTCATGCGCTTGAGTACGTCCGGATGGGCGTGTTGTAAGGGCAGGTCGAGATAGTTCAGAATTTGGGGTTGGGCTGCCATGAAGTCAATCAGTTCATCGGTGACGAATCCGGGGAAGGTGTACAGGATACGCAGCCAGGGGATGTCCGGTACGGCCGGGACGAGCTCCTTGAGCAGGGCGACCAGCCCATTTTTCAGCTTGAAATCAGCGCCATAATCTGAAGTATCCTGGGAGATGAGCACCAATTCCTGGACGTTCATCTCTTGCAGGGCTT
>Ga0334890_1003420_pt1 | contig 16103 bp, 16 predicted proteins | sample GraSluR1_MG_3_FD_207220 | JGI IMG/M metagenome (GOLD analysis project Ga0334890, IMG submission 207220) | Sludge microbial communities from methane-producing bioreactor in Wageningen University, Netherlands - Granular Sludge_31_08-R1 | ecosystem: Engineered > Bioreactor > Anaerobic >... | reverse complement strand
ACACCTTCACGAGAAAGTTGTACAGCAGCTGCATCAGTTCCTCCCAAAGAATTGTAGTACTGAAACTTAATATTGTTAGCTTTAGCTGTTTCAATAATGAATCTTTTCATTCCTTGATGTAATAATGCTCGAGGGTCATAAAATCTAACCATGAAACCTCCGCCTAAACTTCCACCCACTTCACTTTCTTCAAACGAATCAGAACAGGGTGAACAATCTATTGCAATAAACAAATCTGGTTTCAACTTATAAGAGGATGTGATTGCACCTCTTAACCCTACTTCTTCTTGTACATTAGCTCCTGCAAATAAACGACATTTTAGTTCTTGCTTGTTTACTGATTCTAAAATATCCAAAGCCATAGCACTACCAAATCGGTTATCCCAAGCTTTTGAAAAAACCTTCTTTCCATCTTTACTTTCCACATAATTGTTAACAAAAACAACTTGCTGACCAATCTCTACACCTAAATCCTTCGCATGTTGATAATTGTTTGCTCCTATATCTAAAAGAAAATCATCAAAACTAGAAACTTGCGATGTCTTATTGTCTCTTAATAAATGTGGAGGTTTAGCGCCAATTACTCCAGGCACATAAGTTCCATCGTCAATCACGATATTCATATTTTGAGATATCGCTACCATAGGATTGATTGCACCAATGGGTATTAGTTTAATCATTCCATTTCTAGTAATCTCTTTGACCATAGCACCTACTTCATCCATATGCCCAGCAATCATTACTGTAGGTCCTTCGCTTTGAAGATTTATTCCACCAAAAATAGATCCTAAATTATCTTCCACTACAACTTCAGAAAACTTGTTCAAATAACCTCTCATGTATTCTCGGATATACTTTTCTTGACCAGATATTCCTGGTAAATTTACTAGATCTTTATAATAGTTTTTCATTTTTTTTCCTCTTCTAGACTGCTTGCAATATAGTAAATCGGTTTATTTTCGCTTATAAACTTAACTTCAAATTCTGTTTGAATATTATCATGAATTTCATCACTGTAAAGATCTAGTGATATCCTATGAATTTTAAATTTGCAATTATCATTTAATGTCATCATCGAGTACTCAAATAGCAAATAATTATCTGTCTTGAAAAACAGAAAACCATTAGGATTCATAATTTGGATATAGTGCTTCAAAAACAAAGGGCTAGTAAGTCTTCGTTTTGCTTGTCTTTTTTTAGGCCATGGATCACTGAAGTTCAAGTATATGTTCTTTATTTCGCTCTTAGAGAAAACTTTATCTAGAGTATGAGCATCATATCTAATAAGCCTAAGGTTATTTAGGGGGTTGATAATCGCCTTCTCTAAAGCTCTAACTACTACTGAATCAAATTTCTCAATACCTATAAAATTTCTTTGTGGATATTTCTTTGCCATTTCGTAAATGAATTTACCCTTACCACAACCAATCTCGACATCAATTGGGTTACTGTTATTAAATACTTCTTTCCAATACCCGATAACTTCTTCAGGGTTTTGAATAACAATTTCTGGGTAAGACTCCAATAATTCTTTTGCATATTTTACATTTCTTAAACGCATTTACTTCTCTCCTGCAAGTTTTACAATGCTTTCAGCATAAATGCTAGCGGCAATAATCATATCCTTTATCTCTAAATACTCATTTGGTTGATGAGCTAAGTCTTCTTTTCCTGGAAAATTAGGTCCAAATGCTACAGCTTTCTTCAATACTCTTGCATAAGTTCCGCCACCGATAGTAATAATTTGATTATCATGGTCTCCCGTATATTTTTTATATGCTTCGTGCAATGACTTAACCAAAGGGTCATCTGGTGATACATAATGTGGTAAAGAATTACTTTTTTGTTCGTAATCTAGTTTGAACTCTGAAGCTGCTTTAGCAATCTTCTTTTCACCTTTTTCATATTCATATGTTCTTGGATAGCGAATATTGATTCCTAACCTGCCAATTCCATCTGAATAATCAATAAAGCCTAGATTAATCGTTAACTCTTTCATCTCCTGATCAAATATTTCAATTCCGAGTTTCTTTCCATAGTGATCTTTGCTTAAATACTTATCGATGAACTGAACAAAACTATTATCAGTATATTTTTTTAGGAAATCAACCATCAAATATATCGCGTTATTACCTAAATGCGGCCAAGCGGCATGAGCATTTTTACCAAAAATAGTATATGTATCTTTATGTAATCTTCCATGAGTTTTTGTATCTTGTAAATACTGAATGAACTCTTTTTGAAGGTTTTTCTTTAGAACAACAACACATTCATCAGGAACAACATTATATCTTTCGCCTGCTTTGATAGACTTAATTAAATCATCTTCATTTTGGCCCAATATATCGAAGCTTGCTATACCCTTTTCAGCATAAATCAAAGGAAACTCAGCATCAGGAGCAAACCCAATTTCTGGCATTTTTTCCTTTTCTAAATAACGTTTGATTCCTCTCATTCCGCTCTCTTCATCACAGCCAAGAATCAGTCTTACTGACTTATTCAATTTAACCCCTTTATCCTTTACCATTTTCATAGCGATATAAGCAGCAATGGTTGGCCCTTTATCATCCATAGCACCACGAGCATAAATCTTACCATTGGCTTCATATGCAGAAAAAGGAGGATTATGCCATTTTCCACCAGCTGGAACTACATCAAGATGACCTAAAATTCCCAGCACTTCTTCACCTTGACCCATCTCAATATGTCCGGCATAATTATCAATGTTCTTAACAACAAAACCATCGTTTTCACCTGTTTTTAACATGAAATCCAAAGCTTTTTTTATCTCTTTACCAAAGGGTGCAGTTTTATTCTCAGGCTTATAATCATCTAGCACAGTAGGAATCTTGAGAAGTTTCTTTACCAAAGTAACATATTCTTCTTTATATTCTTTTGAAATCTCTAACCAATCCATAAAAACACTTCCTTTCAATGATATTTTATCATATAAAAAACCATTTGCAAATAATTACAATTAATATTATATTAATTACACAAATATTTGACAATGGCTTATTATAAAGTATAATATATAGTATTAAAGACAAAAAAAGTAGATAACGAAATGAAGGATATATGATATGGTTAGAAAAATTCTTATGAAAAACCTCACATGTACTAATTGTATTTCTAAGGTCGAGAGAAGAACAGCGAGATTGCCTTATGTTAATTCTGCTTCTTTTAATTTCGCAAATCAAGTTTTAATGGTTGACTTTAAAGATGACTATGATGAAAATATTGCAATTAAAGAGATAAAATCTATCGTTGATATTTTAGAAGACAATATCATTACTCAATATTATGAACAAAAAGTTGAAACAAAAACCGTAAACTTCCTTTTTGAATATCGTTTTGTTTTATTTGGTATGTTACTGATTTCTTTTACTTTTTTTGCTTTTAGGATCATTCCCTTCATAAACAATATTTTTGATTTAGATATTCCTCATCTAAACGATACCCTCAAAATTATTTTTTATTGGGTAGGATATCTATTCTTAATATCAAAACTTTTGCTCATGCAAATTAAAGGAATTAGAAATTTTAATATCTTCAATGAAAATACCTTAATGATAATAGCAACTTTTGCAGCCATGTTCATTGGTAAATATGAAGAAAGTGTTGCTGTAGTAGTCCTCTATTCTGTTGGTGAATACCTTCAAAACAGAGCTGTTCAAAAATCAAGAAATGAAATATCTTCACTAATTGATTTAAAAGTTGAATACGCAAATGTTTTAATCGATAATAAAATCGTAATAAAAGATCCCATGCAAATAAAAGTCGGGGATATAATAGTTATTAAGAATGGCGAGAGAATACCATTGGATGGAACAATAATATCTGGTTCGACATCGCTAAATACTTCAGAATTAACTGGTGAAGCAAAACTTAAAAACGTTGGCAAGGGTGATGAGATTCTCTCAGGTAACATTAATGTAGGTGATATCATCCATGTTGAAGTTACCAAAGAATACAACAATTCCACTTTAGCAAAAATAATCGATCTAATTGAAAACTCAACCTCAAAAAAATCGAAAAGAGAAATGTTTATAACCCAGTTCGCTAAAGTCTATACACCTATAGTTGTTGGTTTAGCCTTGTTATTAGTGTTATATGGTATTATCTTTGATCCCCAAAATGTTACAACTGTAGATGGTTATATTTATAGAGCGGCAATCTTCTTGGTAATATCTTGTCCATGTTCATTAGTTCTAAGTGTTCCTTTATCCTATTACGCTGGTATTGGAACAGCCGCAAAACAAGGTATTTTGTTCAAAGGTTCTTCTTATCTTCATAGTATTACTGAAGTTGAAACGATTGCTTTAGATAAAACTGGGACGTTAACTTATGGTGACTTTTTTGTTAAAGAAGTTAGTGATGATGAAACTTTAAAACTAGCTGCATCTATTGAAAAGTTCTCAAATCACCCAATTGCTAAAGCTATTGTTGATTACAACAATCAAAAAATCTATGATGTTAAAAATGTTAGAGAAGTTCCTGGTTTTGGAATTCAAGGTGAAATTGATGGCAAAACACTTTTAGCTGGAAGTAGAAAATTTTTGATAAGCAATCATATCGAGGTTAATATCGAAAAATTGCCCATTGGTTCTTACACTTTCATAGCCTACAACAACAAGTACATTGGACACATCGTTGTTAAAGATGAGTTAAAAGAAACATCAATGGAAACAGTAAGAGATTTTACTAAGTCTTATGACACAGTAATGCTTACAGGTGATAATGAAAACTCTGCTCGAGATATAGCTATTCAGTTAGGTGGTATCGAGTATTATTCAGAGTTACTCCCTGAGGAAAAACTTAAAATCTTTAATACTATTAGAACTAATTCAATTTCGCTTTTTGTCGGAGACGGGATTAATGATGCCCCTTTATTAAAGAACGCAGATATTGGAGTTTCAATGGGAAGCGCTACTGATCTAGCAATTGAAGTTAGTGATGTCATTATCATCAACAATGATATTAGACTTTTAGATAAAGCAATTAGAATTGCAAAAAAAACCAGAAGAATTTCTGCAGAAAATATTGTTTTCTCTTTGGCAGTTAAAATAGGATTCCTATTTTTGTCTGCTGTCGGATTAATGTGGATGTGGCTCTCAATATTTGCTGATGTAGGAGTAGCAATTCTATGTGTGATTAATGCACTTAGAATTATCTATCAAAAAAAATATCTTGAAGCTAAACCAAAAGCTAAAATTAGAAAATAATAAAAATATCGCTTAACATTAAAAAAATTTAAGCGATATCTTTTTTAACAAAGAAAGGTTGTGTGATTATCATTAAGAAATTTATTATTTTTATATCCTTACTTATTTCCTTTATTCTCTTTAGTTGTACAATTGATGTAAGTTCATCAACTACTCTATCTAGCGAATCTAGTATTTCAAATGAACTTTCAAAAGAAACTGCTCCATCAACAACTTTCTTAGAAAGTACTTATTCTTCCATCACTTCAAGTCCAACTTTAACATTTGAAACTTCTTCAATAACTTCATCAATTACAACAACAACAACAACAACAACAACAATAACTACAACTACCACCACTACAGAGGAACTATATAGAAACTATGAAGAACAGTTATTACTGAATTTAAGCAATTATGGTTTAGGCAATGATTTAATCAAATATGTCAGCAATGATAGGGATTATAATTGGTATGTCAATCAACTTAACACTGGTGTACACGCTTATAGCAATTGCGGACCTGCTTCGATAGAAATGGTAAGCAGATGGTCGGATCAACTATCTAGAGTTACAGCCAAAAATGCTAGGGAAAAGTTCAGGCCTAATGGTGGCTGGTGGTATGATGAAGATATTAAAGGAGCTTTAGATTTGTACAGAATTCCTCATGAAACATCATATATAACAAAAATTGATGATTTGATTTCAGTGATTGAGTCAGGCAGAATAGCTTTGATTAACAATAATATGTCGTTGATTCCTTACAACTCAATAAGTAGTGAAAGGACTAATAGATTCTATTCAAATGTAACAGGCCATTATTTAATAGTCAAAGGATACTTGATTACTGATATCGGTACTTTCTTTGAAGTTTATGATCCTTATACAATAAACTCTCGTTATTCGGACAATACACCCAAAGGCAAGAATAGGTACTATGAAGCAGAAAGCTTGATAGACTCAATTGTTTCTTGGTACATCAAAATTTATGAGATATATTAACAAGAAAACCGCTGATAGATTTTTTCTATCAGCGGCTTTCTTTTTTATGTTTGATAATCGCGTATTTCTTCTTACCTTTTCTAATAATACTGTATTGTCCGTGCAAAGCATCAGCTCTCTTGATGATAAAGAATGTGTCAACTACTTTCAAACCATTGACTGTTATTGCATTTGAACCTAGCAAGTCTCTAGCGTCTCTGTTTGATTTGCTTAATCCCAATTGATTTAATGCACTGATAATATCAATATCATTATCAACTATAATTGAATCTAAGTGTTTAAAGCCCATTTCAATTTCATCTTCATCGAGACTATCAAAATTCCCATTAAATAAAGCTTCTGTCACTCTGATTGCTTTTAATAACTCTGCTTCTCCGTGTACTAGAGTTGTAATTTCTTCTGCTAATGTTTTCTGAGCTAAACGTAAATGTGGCTCTTCAACAAGTGATTTCTCCAACTCCTCAATTTGATCTTTGCTTAAAAAAGTGAATTGCTTAAGTCTTAATATAACATCAGCGTCAGCTGTATTTATCCAATACTGATAGAAATCATAGACTGATGTTTTTGTTTTATCCAGCCATACAGCTCCTGATTCAGTCTTGCCAAACTTAGTCCCATCAGATTTAGTTACCAAAGGAAATGTTAGACCATATACTTTGGCTTCAATCGTATGAATTTTCCTAATCAACTCTAACCCAGCTGTGATGTTCCCCCATTGGTCTTGGCCACCTATTTGCATTACACAATTGTAGTTCTTGAAGAGATACTCAAAATCCCAAGCCTGGATAATTTGATATGCAAACTCGGTGAAGGAAATACCATTTTCAATTCTTGATTTTACTGAATCCTTGCTCATCATATATGCGACATTGAAATGCTTGCCAATATCCCTTAAAAACTCGATTGTATTCAAAGAAGCAATCCAATCATAATTATTAACAATCGACGCATTAGGTAGAATACTTCTAGCTTGTGCTCCTATTCCTTCAGCGTTTTTTAACGACTCTTCAATGGTCAAGAGTTTTCTCTCTTGACTCTTAAAACTTGGATCTCCAATCAAACCTGTTCCCCCACCGATAACAAGTATCGGTAAATGACCATAATCAGCTAATCTTTTTGCGACAAGATAAGCTAAAAGATGACCTATATGTAAGCTATTTGCTGTAGGATCAGCACCTAGATAAAAGACCAATTTATCTGTATCAATTTTGCTTTTTAGTTCTTCATCAGTAACCTGATATATCAACTCACGCCATTTTAAATCTTCATATAAACTCATAATTAAACCCTCCTTAAAAAATAAAAATCGCCCTCTAAAAAGGACGATTGTTTAACCGCGGTACCACCTTATTTCACTTTAAGTGCACTTATAAAAGATAACGGATTTACCGTGCCATTGGCAAGACTCCTAAGTGTAACAAGTCTATCAACAAAATCAGTTTTCACCAACCACTGACTCTCTGGATATGTGTTCTAGACTCTCGCTTAATCACAGTCTATTTAGTTGTTTCTCTGATTATAATATTATGTGGTAAAACATTGAAACGCTGTTCGATTAGTTCACCATCGATTTCTTGTTTTAACAAATCCATTGCTTTAGCACCAATGTCAATAATAGGTATATCTACACAAGATAATCTAGGTCTTGAAAGTGAAGCATACTTTGTATTTTGGAACCCAAAAACGCTAATATCTTTAGGGATTTTTTTACCTTTTTCAATCATTGAGTTAACAAAAGAAACCGCAATAGAATCTCTAACAGCAACTACCCCATCAATTTTTCTTCCCTGCTCTTTGAATAACTCGTTAAAATGAACTGTGTTGACAGTAATATCTCCACTTGTTCTAAAGATGTTTACTTCTAACCCTGCTTCATTAATCGCTTTGGTGTAGCCTGCTTCTTTTAAATCATTTACCATATACTTTCTAGCAGTAGTTAGCATATAGATATTTTTTCGACCTTCATCAATCAATCTCTTTGTCGCTTCATAACCTGCAAGAAAATAGTCTATTGAAACAGTTGTCAGGCGATTATCATATGGATAAAGTGTATTAGCAAGTACAATTGGGACACCATATTCCTCTTGAATTCTATTTAGAGTAGCATATTGTTCTTCATTGATTTCATCATTCATATATAATATACCATCTGCTTGAGATGCGACTACTTCTTGTAGCATTTCTGATTCATCATGATCGTCTTTAAGCATGTAAAGAATTAGAGAGTATTTATACTTGCGAGCCTCAACAGCTATACCATTAACCATCTCTGCTACAGAAGACCTTGACATATCAGGAACTATTATCGCAACTGATGTAGATTTTCTGCTCGCTAGACCCTTTGCATAGGCATTTGGTTTATATCCCAACTCCTTGATGACTTGCATAACTCTCTCTCGTGTTTCTTGCTTAACCTTATCTGGATTATTCAATGTTCTAGACACTGTTGCCAAAGATACTCCAGCTTTGATTGCCACATTGTAAATTGTAGCTTTACTCATATTTATCAATCCCCTTCCCTAAATAAAAGTATTGATTGATAATATTTTACCACAATATTTTTTCAGTGCAATCAATATTATGAAAATTTTACATTTGTGCAACATTTTAACGATAGATTTGTGCAAATTATCCATAAAAAACAAAAAAGACACGGGATAAATCGCGTCTTTTGTGGGTTTTTCTTGATTAACGTTTCTCTTTGATTCTTGATTGTTTTGCGGACAAACCACGGATATACCCTAGATGAGCTCTTCTAACTTTTCCGCGACGTTTGACTTTAATACTTTCAATAACAGGTGAGTGAACTAAGAAAGTTTTCTCTACTCCAATTCCATAAGAAATTTTTCTTACCGTGAATGTTTCGCTTACTCCTCCACCTTGTCTTTTAATACATAGTCCTTCAAAAATCTGAATTCTTTCTCTGTTTGCCTCTTTAATTTTGATTCCTACTTCCAAGGTATCACCTGCACGAAAATCAGGAACATCATTTCTAAGAAACTCTTGTGTAACTTCTTTAATTAATTGCTGCGACATTTTGGTCAACTCCTTTTTAAAATTTGCCTCGGTTCATGGAGATAACCAGCGGAACAAAGGAACGATATATTCTTTTCAGCGGTAAGTATTATATCATATATAAATAGTAAAAGCAAATAATTTTTTCCAAAAATCATTGGGTTTTTTTCATTAAATCCGGACGTTTTTCTTGAGTTCTTTTTTTCTGCATTTCTTTGCGCCATTGATCGATTTTCTGATGATTTCCAGACAATAACACCTCCGGAACCTTCATGCCTTTGAAATCTCTTGGCTTTGTGTACTGAGGATAATCGAGATAATCGTTATAAAAGGAATCATTTTCATATGACTCTCTTGAACCTAAAACCCCAGGAATTAATCTTACTGTTGCGTCTATCATTGCTAATGCAGCTAACTCCCCGCCTGTCATAACAAAGTCTCCTAAAGAGACTTCTTCATCAATAAACTCCACTACTCGTTCATCGAAGCCTTCGTAATGACCACAGATAAAAACTAATTCATCTCTTTTACTTAAGTCTTTTGCTTTCTCTTGGTCAAATAAAACTCCTTGCGGAGATAAGAGGATTTTATGCCCTCGAAAACTCATTGATTCAAGTGCATTATATATCGGTTCAACTGATATTACCATCCCGCTGCCACCACCATAAGGTGTATCATCTACAGTCTTGTGCTTGTTTGTGGAAAAATCACGAAAATTGATGACTTCAAATTCAACTAATGAGTTTTCACTTGCACGCTTTAAAATTGAACTATTGATAATTGGTTCAATCATCTTTGGAAAGAGTGTTAAAATAGTAATCTTCATAACAATCCCTCTAGATCAATCACTTTAATAATTTCATTTGTTTGTTCTATTATAAACTCATCTCTAAAAGGTACCAACTTATCAATCCCCTCAACATCAACAACTAGATAATCTCCTTGAGGATAGTTCATTACATCAACTACCTTACCGACAAATCTGTCACCTTGATAGACTTTAAGGCCAACAATTTCATCAATCCAAAACTCAAATTCTCCCAACTCTTGAAGCTTATTTTCATAAATATACAAATCGCAATCAATATATTTTTCAACTAAATTAATGTTTTCAAGATTATGAAATGTCAGATAATTATTATTCTTTATAACTCGATAGTTTTTTATCTTTAGTATTTGAAAATCATTATTATAAAGAATGAAAATCTCATCATCAATCGATATTGAGTTCGAAAAATCAAGATAACCTAAAACTTTAATTTCTCCTTTTAAACCTCTAGGTCTTGATATCTTACCAATCTTAATCTTTTTCACAATAACACCTCATTTCATAATCTATTATACAAGAAAAACTAAGCATTCAAAGGGATTTCTCCTGCTTTTTTCAAAATGATCTTTGTGATGATTGGTCCTACTAATTCATAAATTACAGTTGCAGATAGTACAATAGCTCTAATCTGAGAACCAAGTTCAGGATTTAATACTGTCGAAGCAATTAAACTCAAACCAATAGCTACACCCGCTTGAGGAATCAATGCATATCCTAAATACTTAGCAATCTTAGATTCTGCTTTGACCTTCTTAGAACCTAAATATGCTCCTGTTATCTTGCCTATCACTCTCATCACTACATATATAACACCAATCATTCCTACTGTTGAAAGCACACTCAACTTTAACTCAACTCCACTAAGCACAAAGAACATAACATATATTGGAGGAGTGAAAAAATAAATTAAATCATTTACTTTCTCATGTTTATTAGACAGATTTGCAAAGACAGAACCAATAATCATAGCTGTTAAAATTGCTGATCCATGAAGATAATTAGCAAGATATACAGCCAGTATTACTACAGTAACAGTTAAAGATATTCTATTTCCTCGACCAGTAAACCAGTTGCATCCTAGAACCAAGATAATCCCCAATAACAGACCTATTCCTACAGATATTAAAATCTCAAAAATAGGTGTAAAAATCTGAATTATTAAAGAAGCCTGAACTTTACTAGGATCTAATGCATTAGCTATCGCTATAAAGATACCAAACAGCAAAACTGCAATTGAATCATCTATCGCAACTACACTCATCAAAGTTTCAGAAAGTTTTCCTTTTGCTTTATATTGTCTTATCACCATCATAGTTGCTGCTGGTGCAGTTGCTGCAGCAATCGCTGATAATACAAGTGAAAATCTAAGGGATTCTATGTTTAAATTACCCAAGATAATGAAATAGATAAGCAAACCTATAAAAACAACTACAACCGCAAAAAACGCTTCAAAAAAAGCAATTATTACTGGTTTAATACCTACACGCTTAAAATAACTTAACTTAAGTTCATTTCCAATAGTAAAAGCGATAAAACCAAGTGCTACTACAGAAACAATCTCTAGCCCTTCTAAAGCATCCTCTTTTATTAGATTAAGCATTGAAGGTCCAATAAGTAATCCTCCAATTAAGTATCCAGTAACATTGGGTAACCTTAGATATTTAGCTATTTTACCAAAAAGCAATCCTGTTGCGATGATAATCCCAGTATACAATAAAACCTTGTACTCCATAATTAAAATTTGCACCCCACAACATCTTCAATTGGGATTGTGAAAGCTATACCTGAATCTGGTTCATTAAGGTTACCGCAGACATTATCAATAACTTTATAGACAGTTGGAACTAGTTCATCTTTTAAAGCTATTAAAATAACATTCGATTCCTTTCGAGGATTAGCAAAAACAGCTTTTAATGAACCAATAAAATTCATATCATCATTTCTAGCTAAAGTCCTTGCCATTCCTGTAGAACTAATTATAGTTGCTCCTTTAACTCCGTTTTCATTTAACTCATGCAAAAACTCTTCAAGATACTCTGTTTTATTCATTACATATAGAACCAATTTCATATTATCTCTCCATTCCGTTGAAATATTATACTCTTTGGATATTTTAAGTCAAGTACAAATTATTTTTTTAGACAAAACTCTACAAAACCAGTAAATCTTTTTGCCCAAAACTCCTCTGAATGCTTCGCACCTTTGTCTATCACACCAAGAAGTTGACTTTGAGGCAACTTCTTCTTAATATACTCATCGAATAATTTATGCTCTTTAAGATATATCTTACTGAAAAATCCATTCTCTTCAGTTCCTACATCATAATATATTTTCATGTTTTGATTTAACTCTAAATCATCCAAAAAATCATAAAAACCTTTTTTTATGATGTAATAAGCAGGAGAGAAAGCTCCAATACAACTAAAAACATCTTGATATTTCAAACCTAAATAAAGACTGATATTTCCTCCACATGAACTTCCAGCAATATAAGTATTAGTATTATCAGTTTCAACTCTAAAAGTAGAATCAATAAAAGGTTTAACTTCTTCTACAATGAATCTTCCGTATTCGTTTGCTTGGGGATGAATGTTCTCAATATTCATTCTTTTAAGATGCTTAATAGCTGAGTTGTGAAGATAATTTGAGTACTCCATCATTCTAAACTCATCACTATGGTCAATCCCGACTACAAGTAGCGAGTTATATCTATCAATCGCATCAATAACTTCCCACGAGTGATTACTATATGGCGATGGGTCGATAAGGTTTTGTCCATCATGCATATATAAAACCTGGTACTTCAATTTTGAACTATGGTAATCCTTGGGAAGAATAATTCTTAATCGTTTATTCCTTTTTAGATTATTGCTAAAAATATCTTTAATGATAACTCTCTCCATATCACACCTCCAAATAAAATTATACTATAATCTCTTACTTTTTTTTGGTTTTTTTGGTAAAATAGAATTATTAAAAATACTGAGGTAGCCTAATGAAAAAAATATTAAAAATTCTCATGATCGTTTTTTTGACTTTATTTGTATTTGTCTTTGGTTTTATATTTACTTTACAAATTTTTGAGTATCGACCCAACGATATTACAATTCTAGAAATATCAAACAACCCTGAAGTTTCTTCTGAGAACTATATTGATTTGCTTGATGAGTTAACCATTATGACTTTTAATATTGGCTATGCTTCTTTAAGTGAGACAGAAGACTTTGTGATGGATGGAGGAACGAAAGGTAGAATGGATTCTTCTGAGTTGGTTCAAGAAAACCTTTCGGGAATCGCTAATATTTTAACAGAGAATCCAGCTGATATCTATTTAATTCAAGAAGTTGATGTGGATAGTAATCGTTCATATAATCTCAACCAACTCGACTTCTTAGATGAAATTTTAGGAAAATCCTCCGTTTTAGCTTATAATTATCGTTCGATATTTGCACCCTTCCCTTTTAGCCTAACTCAAATGATGGGTAAAGTTAATTCAGGAATAGCTACATACAGCGACTACTATAGTGAAGAAGCTTCTAGAGTCCAATTGCCAGGAAGTTTTCCTTGGCCAATTAGACTAGTAAATTTGAAAAGATGCATTCTAATCTCTAGATACCCAATTAAAGACAATGACAATTATCTTGTGGTTATCAACGTTCATCTATCAGCTTATGACGATGGTTCGATGAGAAAACAGGAAATGGAAGCGTTGATTAACATAATGAAAGAAGAATATGATGCTGGAAATTATGTGATTGTTGGTGGTGATTTTAATCAAACATTCCCTGATGCAGTTACATTTTATCCAAATGGATCTTTTGAATACTTATATCCATTAAGAGAACAAGGATTATGGGAAGCCTTTCCCCTAGAAGACGAACTTTTTGATGACTCCGGGTTTATTTTCGCTGTTGACACATCCACTCCTACTTGTAGATTAGTAGATAAACCTTACGATGCAACAAACTCATCAAACAATCAATATTATTTGATAGATGGCTTCATAATTTCTAACAATATAAATCTCATCAGTGTTGAAACACTAAACGAGAACTTTAAATATAGCGATCATAATCCAGTTGTTATGAAAATCAGCTTTTAAATAACCATTAAGAAAGACTATAGCTCACAATAGTCTTTTTTAGAACTCAAATCAATAAAATGATATTATGGAGGTTATCTGCGTGAATGATTTTTTAATTAGCATTAGTAACATAAAATATCATGATATTTTGGAAGTTTTTGATTTTCAAGTGAAGCATAATACAATTACATGTCTAGTTGGAGAAAGTGGCGGTGGAAAAACAACTCTATTAAAACTCATAAACAAGATGATAAATCCAACTGAAGGTATAATTCTTTATGAGAATGAAAACATCTCTGAAATCGAAACTTTGGAGTATCGAAAAAATGTTGGTTTATTAACACAAAAACCGTTTCTTTACCCTGAAACCATTTTTGACAACTTTAAAAAAGTAGCTTTTTTTAACAACTTGCTTTTAGATGAAATATTGATAAAGGGATTACTTGAATCTGTATCGCTAAACAAACCCTTAGATTTTCCTGTCTCCAAACTCTCTGGAGGTGAGGCTCAGCGTTTAGCTTTAGTTCGATTAATCTATAAAAACCCTAAGCTAATATTGCTCGATGAGCCTTCGAGTTCATTAGATCAACAAACTGAAAATACAATAATTGAATATGTAGTAAAATATATTAAAGAAAATAACAAAACACTAATTATAGTAACTCATTCGGACAATATAGCACAAAAATATTCTGATTTCACCTATAGAATAAAAGAAGGCAAGTTGAAAGGTCGTGATAATTTTGTTTAACAGCATATTAAATCTATCCTATTGGCAACTTGCTTTAGCCTATACTTTTGTCTTGATAGTTTTAGTCTTGATTAAATCTATCGGTATAGCCAAAGAAAAAGAATTGCTGATATCCTCAATTAGAATGACAGTTCAATTAATTATTGTCGGTTTTATACTTACATACATATTTAATTATCCAAATTTTTTTATCACATCTTTTATCTTATTGCTAATGGTATTTTTTGCAATTCACACTATATTTAAGAAGTTTAAAGGAAAGCTTTCCTACAAACTAAAGAAAGTTATCACAATAGCTTTTACCCTAGGAGTATTCCCAGTTATCTTTTTTTTCATCTTTGTAGTTATACAGGTTAAACCTCTTTATAACCCTCAATATGTAATTCCAATTAGTGGCATGATTATTGGCAACTCAATGACCGGTATAACACTTGGTTTAAACACAATGGTAAAAAGATTTACTTTAAATGTCGAGGAGATTGAAACATCCTTAATCTTAGGAGCTACTCCAAGGCAAGCAAGTAAAGACATTATAAATGATGCTTTTGATAACGCAATTACTCCTACTATTAATTCAATGCTAGGAATGGGAATAATATTTCTTCCTGGCATGATGACCGGTCAAATACTCTCTGGTACAATCCCAACAACCTCAATAATGTATCAAATAGCTATTATGTTAGGGATATTGGGTGGTGTTGGTATTGTTACTTACTTATGTTTAGTTTTAGGATATAAAACTTATTTTAACTCTCAAAAACAGTTAATATATGATAGCGTTTCTAAGTAGTTTTTTCTTTAAAAACAAAAGACACAAAAAAATTTGTGTTTTTTTTATTTTATATATTGACAAATGTTACTATGTATTGTATAGTATTATGCATAGGGAGGTATTAGATGGATGCTCAACTAAAAAAGGGATTACTGGATTTAATGGTTTTAGCTAGTTTAAAGTACAACGACTCCTACGGCTACAAAATAATCCAAGATATCTCATCGATTATGGACATAAGTGAATCTACCCTGTATCCAATCCTTAAACGATTAGAAAAACAGACCCTAGTAAAGACTTATAACGCGACCCATAATTCTAGAATTAGAAAATATTACCAAATCACCGCTTCAGGGAATGACAAGCTTAGCCAATCAAATGAAGATTTTCAAGAAATTAAAAGATTATATGATTTTATATTGAGGTAGAGAAATGGATAAGAGAACT
>Ga0334890_1003418_pt1 | contig 16106 bp, 19 predicted proteins | sample GraSluR1_MG_3_FD_207220 | JGI IMG/M metagenome (GOLD analysis project Ga0334890, IMG submission 207220) | Sludge microbial communities from methane-producing bioreactor in Wageningen University, Netherlands - Granular Sludge_31_08-R1 | ecosystem: Engineered > Bioreactor > Anaerobic >... | reverse complement strand
ATCTCTCTAATATGGTGAGGGTATAGTCACATAACTAACGGTGGGGGTGGACATGACCAACGACCCTCCGAATAGTTCAGTGATATCTCACATCCAAATCAGAAGAATATCACAGAACCATTAAGGGAGGGGGGGCAGAGGGTGAAGGGGGGGGAGGACCGCCCCGCTCCGCCAGGACCTCCCCCCAGGAGAGCCCCGCCTGTGGAGGATCCCCGGCCCGGAGATAGTCCAGGACCTCCAAGACGAAAGCCCCCAGGATTCACGTAGAGCTTTTTAAATTGAGGCCGAATAAAAATAGCTGGTGGAGGAAGTCGCCGCCTTTCTCGATACTTTTATCATTTACCCCATAAATCTCATTATCGGAGGGCGAAGGAGAATTGACAGCACCACAAGCGATAATGGATCTTGTTGAGCGATTCGACCGCAACGTCGAATCTTACAGGTCCGGCCATTATAACGAGACTCAGCTCCGACGAGAGTTCATAGACCCCTTCTTCAAAGCCCTGGGATGGGATGTAGATAACGAAACAGGCAATGCAGAGGCCTACAAAGACGTTTTCCATGAAGACGCCGTGAAGGTGGGGGGGTCAACCAAAGCCCCTGATTACAGTTTCCGGATCGGCGGAACCCGCAAGTTCTTTGTTGAAGCTAAAAAGCCCTCCGTCAACCTCAAAGACGATATCAGCTCCGCCTTCCAGCTCCGCCGTTATTCGTGGTCTGCTAAGCTCCCACTCGGGATCCTGACCGACTTTGAGGAGCTGGCGGTCTACGACGGCCGGATTCAGCCCTCCAAGACAGATAAGGCATCTGTAGCCCGAGTCAAATATTTCACTTATAAAGAGTACGTCGATCGATGGGATGAGATCGCCTCGATCTTCTCAAAGGAGGCGATCCTAAAAGGCTCCTTTGACAAATACGCCGAGTCCACCAAGGGCAAAAGAGGGACGGCCGGAGTAGATAACGCCTTCCTCCAAGAGATCGAGATCTGGCGAGACCTTCTCGCCCGAAATATCGCCCTGCGAAACCCCGATCTCACAACCAGGGAGTTGAACTTCTCAGTCCAAAGGACGATCGACCGTATAGTCTTCCTCCGGATATGCGAAGACCGGGGCATCGAAAGATACGGCCGGCTCCAGTCCCTCCTCGAAGGGGCGAGGGTCTATCCAAGGCTCTGCGAGTTCTTCCGCCAGGCAGACGAGCGATACAACGCCGGGCTATTCCATTTCGGGAAGGAATCCGACCGCCTGGAGTCGCCCGACGAGCTAACCCTCAGCCTCAATATCGACGATAAGCCCCTAAAAGAGATCATCAAGAGCATCTACTATCCTGACAGCCCTTATGAGTTCTCGGTCCTCCCCCCGGAGATATTAGGCCAGGTCTATGAGCAGTTCCTCGGAAAGGTGATCTCCGTCTCCCCTAGCCGCCGGGTCAAAGTCGATTACAAACCCGAAGTCAGGAAAGCCGGAGGCGTCTATTACACCCCCTCTTACATCGTAGACTACATAGTCGATAACACCGTCGGAAAGCTCCTGGAAGGCCAGACCCCTTCCTTTGCGTCGGAGCTGAGGGTTCTCGACCCCGCCTGTGGTTCGGGATCGTTTCTGATCGGGGCCTATCAGAAGCTCCTAGACTGGCATCGAGACTGGTATGTCGAGAAGCTCGTCCCCCTCCTCAAAGAGGGGGAAACCCCCACCTCAAAAAAAGTTCTCGGCCTCCTCCCTGCAGGGTACACCGCCCCGAATAAGAAAGGGGGGAAGAAGGAGGCCAACAGAGATCAGTCTCCAGAGTTCCCGATATTCGAGGCGAAGGGCGGGGAGTGGAAGCTCACCACCAGGGAGAGGCGGAGGATCCTCCTCAATAACATCTACGGCGTCGATATCGACTCCCAGGCCGTCGAGGTGACGAAACTCTCCCTCCACCTCAAGGTCCTGGAGGGCGAGAATGAGGAGACGCTCACCAATCAGATGCTGCTCTTCCAGGAGAGGGCTTTGCCCTACCTTGGGCGTAACATCAAATGCGGGAACTCCCTGATCGGCTGGGATATCCTGGAGGTTCATCCTGAGATGACTGCAGAGGAGATCGATCGGATAAATCCGCTAGACTGGGAAAGAGAATTTGCGGATATTATGCACCTCGGCGGGTTCGACGTAGTGATAGGGAACCCCCCATATGGAGCGGATTTTCCTCAGAGAATAAGGCATTTTTTATCTAAGAAGTATCAGCTTCCAGTTTCCATCGCAGACTCGTTTATTTTATTTATATTAAAAACTTTTCGACTTTTACGTAGTGGTGGCCTACAATCGTATATCGTCCCTTCGACTTGGCTTTATATGCCCTCGTATATAAAATTTAGGAAAAATATATTGTTTAACTACAAATTAAAGGAAGTCATCCTATTTAGGCGCCCTGTTTTTAACAAAGTAACGGTTGAGGCCTGCATTGAGATAATGGAAAATAAGGCGGTGACTAATGCCTCAATAAGATTCCTTGAAATAACAGATGAATCAACCACTCTAATGGGTAAAGCATATCACTTAGATCAGACCTCTATACTGAATGAAGCAGAATCGAACCTTTGTCAACAAGGGGACAATGCAAGCCAGAAGTTATTCTATTCGATTGAAACTAAATCGAAAAAAATGGTCGATTTAACACATATCGTATGCGGCCTCACACCTTATCGTAAAGGAAAAGGAAAACCACCGCAAACCCCAGAACTGGTGGAAAATAGGTCATTAGATGCTGATCACAAAATTGATGAAACATATCGTCGGTATATTATGGGTCGTGACTTTCATCGATATAGCTGGCAAATCGAAAGGGAAAGATGGATAAGTTATGGCGATTGGCTAGCAGAACCACGTTATGCAGCTCCATTCAACGATGCAATAAAAATTGTCATTCGACAGACAGCCGATTCAATTATAGCTCAACTAGACGGTAATCAATACCTTTCTTTGAAAAATGTACATAATCTAAGAATCAATTGTAACGAGTTTAACTATTGCTATCTGTTGGGGCTTCTCAACTCTAGACTTATATCGTGGTGGTATCGGAAGCTAATTCCAGAAAAGGGGCGTGTTTTTGCTGAAGTCAAAGTTGTGAATCTTAAGAAAATCCCCATCCGCACCATCGACTTCTCCGACCCCGCCGACGTCGCCCGCCACGATAAGATGGTGAGCCTCGTCGAGAGAATGCTGGACCTCCACAAGAGGCTGGCCGAGACGAAGACCAGCCACGAAAACACCCTCCTCCACCGCCAGATTGAAGCCACCGATAAGCAGATCGACCGCCTCGTCTACGAACTCTACGGGCTGACTGAAGAGGAGATCAGGATCATCGAAGAGGCGACGACCTAAGCCCTCGAATCTAAGACGAACTCCACCAGCCCCGGCGATACCCCTGCCTCCTCCGCCACCTTCGCCACGATCTCCCCGGAGTCCAGCCCCTCGGCGCGAAGTTCCCCCGCCCTCTGGAGGATCAGGGCGTCGTCGACGGTGATGTACTCGTCTATGTCGGTCCTATGACCCCACACCAGCCCCGGAAAGACCTTCACCCCCTGGACCTCCAGGAGGCACCTGGTAGGCTTGGAAAGCTTTGCGTACCGCGACGGAGGGACCTCGATAGCCTTCAATCGGGGGCATCTTTTCATCAGCTCGAAGAGGGCGACGGCGGGGAGGGGGAAGGTCAGATGGACGACCCTCTCCCTTGGATCAAGTTTAGCTATCTCTTCCTTGGAGTTGACGACTTTGATTTTCATGGTGGTTTACATACCCCACAGGGAACATACCCTGCACGTCTGGCCTCCTGGGAGCTGGAGAACCAGATCTCGTTTTGAGGCAGAATCTTTTTCGCCCACCTGCAGGAGGGATAATGGTACTTATCCGACTCCAGAGACCCCACGAATTGCCCTCCTGTGGCCGTCGTCGCGGTGGCGAGAATTGGCGCCGGGATCGGGTCTGGCTGAGGTATCCCCTCCTCCCACCACGTCACCGGGTCGAATTCGTTATTGGTGAAGTCCTTAACCACGGCATGGCCGGCGTCCACCAGAAGCCGGTTGAAGGGGTGGGTGGTGTTGATCGACCCATCTGGGTCCTCCAGGTAGACCACGGCGATAAGACGGCCGTAAGGGTCCCGCCCGTCCTTCGACTTGTCATCGATATCTAACCAGACCTTTTTCCCCTGCAGGGCCTCAGTGGCGAAGACCTTCGCCGGCGGCCCCCCTGGCGTGCTCATCTCCGGGGAGTCCACATCCGCCAGCCTCACCCGCTCGATTTCGTAGATGATCCGGGGGTCGGTCTTATCGATTCGAAGGTCGAAGGTGTCGCCGTCGACGACGTTGGTAACTATCCCGCTCGCCTCGTCGGGGGCTCCTAATGCCAGAATCGGCAAAAGAGACGCCAGCACCAGCAGGGCCAAAACAGGTTTCAGTCTCGTTATCATCTCCTCCTTTGGCGTTGGAGACTGTAGCTATAGGCGAAAAATGTTTCGATACTCAGGACCTCGTTCCCGGCCCCCCGGTGAAAGGGAGATACAGGCAATGAAGGGGGTGTTAAAGATCACCTGGGAGCTCTCGGGGAGGTCCTGGAGTGGATCCTCGGACGAGGGGCCGACTCCCCCTTTAGAGGGCCATCTTTAATATAACGCACGTCATAAGCAACATCAGAAACATGAGAGGCTGAAAAATGAAAAAGCAGAGAAACAGCCTCCGGGGCCTACCAAGCATACCGGAGGTTGTCTTTACCTTGCAAGAGGATAGTAGTCTCAGAGGAAAGATAAAGCTTTCCGTCGAGGAGGAGAACGCCCTCCTCAGAGAGAGAAACCGCCAGCTAGAAGCCGAGAACGCTATTTTAAGGGAGAGGGAGACCGCCCGCTTTCGGGACGGCGTCGAGACCTTGAACGTCGTAACCGAAGCCCTCCGGACCATCCAGCCCGGAAAAGAGACGGCCCGTTTTTTGAAGGACTCAGAGAAGAGGATCCTCGCCGCCGCCCCCGAAGATAAGCCGCTCGTCATCAACGCCCGGATCAAGGCCGCCGCCGCCATGATCCGAGACTCGCCGCCGGCGGTGTCGGTGTCGATGGGGGGAGGGCAATACCATTACAACACCCGGACCCGGACCGAAAACCGAGGGCTCGCCCTCGTCGATCACCTGAAACATACCGGTAAAAGCGTTCTAAAGATGCCAGAAGCCCGCGCCGTCCTGGAGACCCATGAAGGCCGGAAGCTGGATAGAAAGATCGTCTGGAGGGCTCTACGCTTCGCTCAGGGGTTCTTACGGGCTTCGGTGGATAAGGTCGGAGGGATTGGCCGCCTCCTCTTGGACGGCCCTCTTGTGGTCCCGGCTCACCGGATCCGGGGGGCGGTCCTCGATGAAGGGGAAGAATCACGTGTCGGCCTGTCACGCCCTCGGAGGGATAGGGTCCCGTGGGATGGAGGAGATTAGGGGAGCGATCCCCGGCCCGTATCGAGTGCGATCAAGATTTGTAGGTAAAAAGTAACATGGTTTCTCGATCGTCGTATGTTGTAGTCGTCGTATGTAGTCGATAGTCCGTTTATTCGTCGATTTTATATTCATCTCTTTATGCTTTCGTTCTCGTCGTCGTCTCTCTCTCGTCGTCGTGTCACCTCGTCACGGCATACGGTAATGTGACTACCCGGTAAATTAAAAGGGGGGGATAGTCACATAACTAATGAGATGGGGTAGGGAGGAGCCGCCTGCGATCGATTTCGCCGGATGGCGCTTTTCATGCCGCGAAGAGCCCCGCTGTGGGGTATAAAATCAGATGGATATAATACGGCGGTCGGGATTCACTTAGCAAAAAATGGAATGCCGCCCCTCCGAATCGGAGGAGCGGTTCCGATGTACTTACTTGGCTCTAATCTCCTCTAACGCTTCAGTCGCATAAGATCTGACAAACATCTGCTCATCCTGTTGAGCCTTGGTGAGGGGATCAATCGCCCTGACATCGCCGATCTCACCGAGAGCCCTAGCAGCCATCATTCGGACAATCCAATCCTTATCTTTCAAAGCTCCGATAAGGGGATCAACTGCTCGATCATCGCCAATCATACCAAGAGAAGTGACCACAGCAACTCGATTCTCTTCGTCCTTGAGAGCCTCAATAAGGGGTCCGACTGCTTTTTGATCACCGATCGTACCAAGAGCCATGGCAGATCTTTCTCGGACATCGCTATTATCATCTTTCAAAGCCTCGATAAGAGGATCAACAGCAGTTCCTCCCATCTGGCCGAGAGCTCTACCAGCCGCAAGCTGGACATTGCTGTTATCACTGTTATCTCGAATGGCTTTGATGAGAGGATCGATAGCAGGTTCCCCAATCTGGCCGAGAGCTGAGACTGCCCCCTCTTGGACATCTTTGTTTTTATCGGCTAAGGTTTGGATGAGAGGATTGATAGCAGGCTCCCCGATCTTGCCGAGAGCTGAAGTAGCCATATTTCGAACGTCCCCACCATCATCCTTTAAAGCCTCGATAAGGGGACCAATCGCCCGGCCATCGCCTATACTACCGAGAGCCCAAGCAGCATCCGCGCGGACTCCCCAGTTGTCATCCTGTAGAGCCTCGATAAGAGGATCGACTGCCCGATCATCGCCTATCTTACCAAGTTCTAAGGCGGCGTTCTCTCGGACCTCGACATCATCATCTTTGAGATCCAATATGAGGTCGTCAACTTTGTTATCAGTAGTAGGGGTATCGACGCATCCGGAGAATGCGGCAACGAGAGCACCAAGAATTAAAAACAAGAGTAATTTAAGTCTCATTTAGTCAACCTCTCTACCAGGATATTTTACTGCATGAACTGCATTTTGCGCCTAATGCCACCTGAGTTTCATTAGGGTAATAGACGCCAATGAGGTAGTCATACAGCCCCGGGCCTATCTCCTTTTGTGGAGCATCCTCGGGGCCGAACGTCTTAACTAGCCTCACGAAACTATCTCCTAACTCCTTAGCCGTCTCTTCATTTGTCGAATATCCTACTATTAAGGCTAAAGACAGTTGTTTCCCGTCCTGGATTATGGCGGCATCTTGGACTTCAGTATAACCTTCGATTGATATAATAGCCAACTCTTTTTGCGCGTCGGTTAGTTGTGGAACCTCTGCCATAGCCGGAGCGATAAGCACCAATAGTGCCAAAACGGTTATCACTTTCGTATTAATCACCCTCTTTATGAGTGATACTTTCGCGATAGGCCTAAAATATTTCGGTGCTGCCTGCCTCCACCCCCTCGATCCCCTCTTTCATATCGAGCGTGTACCTTCGCGCCTTCTTCCCGCCTCTGTGGACGCTCCGGGCCTTGATCTCCGCCCGCCCTAAAATACTCCCTAAACGCTTCGAATCCATCCCCACTGCCTCGGCCACCTCCGCCACCGTCGGCTCCCTTCCCGCCTCCAGCAACTAACGCCGGAGCCCGATATCCCGCGCCTTCAAGTCCCGCGCCTTCGCCTTCGCCTCCTCGATGCTCATCTTTCGAGGAGATCCCAGGTAGACGTTTTTCACCTTTCCCCCCACCTTCCAGGACGCGAAATAGTAGCGGTATTTCTTCTCCCCCTTCGCTGCGGTCTTCACCACGTCGCCGAGATAGACCGTCACCGCCTCCAGCCTGGCCTCCTCCAGGGCCTCCAGGGCCTCGCCCTCCAGCCTCTCGGCTTCGCGCTCCCTTTCCCTCGCCGCCGGCTCCATCTCCGGCGCCGCCGCCCGGATCTTTCGGGCCTCGCCCTTCCAGGTCCTCGCCTCCTCTCTCAGCTCCTTTGCTTTCCGGCCGCTGGTGGTTCGGTGGATGCTCTTCATGGTAGGTAGTTATGTGACTATCGCATATATATCTTTCGGAGATGGTCACATAACTAATGGGGATCGGCTATCCGTCGCCGCCCTCGCCCTCCAGCTCCCCCGCCGCCAGAATCTCTTCTATCCGCTCCTTCAGATCGAAGAGGTAATATCGATCCGTCACTCCATTTCGGGTCGTGTTTTTCGCTTGAAGCCCCGTCGCCTTCATCATCCGGCCGAGAGGCCTGGACTCTATCCCCACGGCCTCCGCCACCGCCGCCGCCGTGGGTTCAATTCCCCGGTCGTGAAAGTCCTTAATCACCTGGAGCACGTGTTTAACTTCAGATTTAACCTCTCGTTTAACCGTTTTACCTTCAAGTTTTACATCTGGTTTAACAACTGCCTTCTTTTTAACGTCTGGTTTAACGTCTGGTTTTACCTTCAGCCTGCTATCAATAAGATCTATAAGCTCATTTTTATCTAATACGATTAAGGTCGTACCTTCAAGGGTTGCGACGTTAAAATATCGGTTTAACGCATCCCTCACGATACCGCTTTTGGACTTCTCGGAGCGTTTAACCTCCTCGTCGATCAGGGTCTCCAGCTCCTCCGGGATCTTGACCCCCAAGTATGCCATGTTTAACCTTTTGTTAAACGATGGGTTAAATATCTATGGTTGTGTTAAACTGTTGATTTAACCAATGGTTTAACGGCTTGAAATCGCATCTGGTAAAGTTTACCTCCACCTCCCCCCGGCCGGAGCCCGCTCTTGTGAGAGCCACGGCTCGGAGACGGCTTCCATGATCTCTCTCGCCTCGTCTAAAGCCGCTTCATGGGGCATTTCGCCGCCCCGGAGAACCGCCGCCTCCTGGATCATCCGTGCATATTCAGCAACCGGATCGTCAGCCTCCAGTAGCCGCCGCGTGTCCTTTTCGATCTCTGCCTTCAAGTCCCGGACGTATAGCCCACCATCGTCGCTCCTGGTGGGGGGTTCTAGGGCTCGAAGTCGGCGCTCGATATCCCTTCGTGTCATGCTCTTTTCTCCATCTCTAATCCGGTTAGGCGCCGCTGCAGGTTAGATATCATCCCTCAGCGCCCTCTTCTCTTCCATAAACGCCTCATGAACCCGCCTCAGCAACAGCTCTGGCGTGTTGCTAAAATCGGGCAATTCGTCGGGCTTCAAACTCAGCAAGTCCTCTTCTGTCATGATCGCTCGCGCCTTCGGTGGGGGGCAGGGAGACGCCGCCTCCAGGCCCGCAAGCCTCCGCTCCAGGTTAGCTATCATCCCTCCGCGCGCCCCCTTCACCCCTTTCGCTTGCAACCTTCTGTAAAGTTGTATAACAGTTCTTCAAGTTCTGGATCCATCGGCGGCCTCTCCTCGCCCTCTTCGCGGTTTGCCACCCAGACCACGTAATCCCTTAGGGTCCGGATCGTCGCCGGCCCCCTCTCAGCTTCAAGGGCTAGAATACGCCGTTCAATGCCCGCCTTCATCGATCATCCCACCCCGCGCCATCATGATCTGGATGCACAACCCTTTCGCCATCGCCGCCGCCTGGCCATGCCCCTCAGCCTCAGCTCTGGACCACAGGGAGACCTCTTCCCGGAGAGCGGGGGGGAGGGCGTCGGGGGAAAGGTTCTCTTCGCCCGAATCATGCTGGATTTTCAAGATTTGGAACGCCGTACGAAGCCCGCTCCCCTCCAACCATAACCGCCGCCCCGTCTCGTCGGTGGTGGGGACCAGGCCCCGATGGGCGCTCTCCTCCAGATCCTCAAGCCGAGATCTCAGGCTCTCAAATCGTGTCATAATAGTCCTTCCAGATCTCCGCCGCCTGCCTCTCCAGGGCTTCGAAGGCGCTCTCGCCGGGGAGGGCCCCCACAGCAGTGAGGAACCCGTCCTCGTCGTTATCGACCCATGGGGGCGGAGGCTCCAGACGTTCAATTCGCCTCATCAGAGAGGAGTACTTCATGATCGTCCCCGTCTCCTCGTCGTATCCGCTTCAAGCTCCTTAATACGCCTCTCTATATCCTCGATTTTTTCAGCCTCCCAGCCCTTTAACCAGGTTTGAAGCAGCTGGTTAATTTTTCCAGCGTGCTCTATCTGGCGTTGTTCTCGGAAAATGTCGGCGATCACCACCCGAGCTATCCTTCGCACGTCCGAGGGCTTCTCGATGCTCACGCCCCTGGCCTTTTTCTTTTTATTCTCTGTCACTTATCTAGCCCCCGATATCGTTTTCACGCCTAACCCCCGGGGGGCCTCCTCTTCGTCGCCGTAAAGTCGGGCTATCGCCGCCCGGAGTTCCTCCAGCTCTTCGATGATATCCCCGGTCCAGGTCCATAGCCGCTCCAGATCATCGGCCGTAGTTTTTCCCGCCACCCCCGTCACCTCCACCCATAACCGCTATTTCGCTCTGCATCCGGGTCGCTTGACGCGCTCGCCCGGCCGTCCCTCCGACCTAGCCCCCGGTCGGTAAAGCAATCCCAGCATAACAAGCCCCATCCCACGGCAACGTTCCCGCCCCGGCCGAGAGGATGACCGCACCTGGCGCACCTCCGGCCCCGGTACTCAGCCGGAGGCGAGACGCCCCCCAGGTCCTCGTCATCGCCACAGGCGAGAGCTCGAGGATCCCGGCCCTCAGCAAAAATCGTAAGATCACTCTGGCGGATCACGCCGCCACCCCCTCGGAGAGGGCCCCCTCTTTATCCGTCGTCCACCCCAGAGCACCCAGAGCCCGGAGGATCCCCCAGACCCTCGAAGTCTCAACGTAGCCCTCAGCCTTGTTAAGATGGGCTTCGACGTTCCCGAAGGTGACACGCTTTCCCGCCGCCTGGAGGGACCTCGCCACCTCCAGGGCCTCGCCCTCTTCGGGGGCGGGTTCCCGGCCGTCGCCCTCTGTCTCCTCCTCCGGGGGATCGGCCCCCTTTTTTGTCGCAGAACGTCCGGATAGGTCGCCCTCGCCCTTCGGCTCCGGAGTCTTCGCGTGCTCCAGGTACTCAGCCTCTCGCCTGTCGGCCTCCTCCAGTTCCTCGGCTATGGTCTGGCGGTCCTCCCCGTCCACCTCCCCCCTCGTCTCGTCGATGGGCTTGTGGGGAGGATCCACATGGCCGGCCACGTCGTCCTCTCCGGGGGTTCCGACAGGTTCTCCGACGGATAAAACGACCTGATTCTCACCCGTCGGATAAGAAACCGTTATGCAGTGGCCGTCTCCGACAGATACGACGGATCCGACGGATTTTTGATGATAACTTTCCCATGTAATGTCCCGTTCATCCTCACAGGACGAGATGAACCCATATATCCTACAAATCTCCTCTAATACCCTAATTAGAGTTTTATCTGTCGTATCTGTCGGAATGTAGTTACAGATACTGATTTCATACCCTCCCTTCTGTCGTATATCTGTAGGATATCTGTCGGAACTGTAGGAGGGATGATTAAGGAGATGATCGGCATGGGCCTCTTGTGGCGGTTTGGCGAGGTGGACGCCAGGATAATAGCGATAGTCGCGCCGGGCATCGCCGCTCCCCTCGCTGGTTCCAACGGATTGAACCCCGAAGACCTTAGAAATGTACCGGCCTAGGGAGATATGACTCGCCGGAGTCGGGACCTTGAAGAGCTTGCAGTATTCAAGATACGCACCGTAAATGGTGGTCGTCTCCTCCCTCTCGCCCCCTTTGGCGCTTAGACATTCATCGCAGAAGTAGCCCAAACTGTATTGCTGCCTCCGGTACTCTTCCGCCGCCTCTTCGGTGGTTTTGCGGTTGTAGATTTTTCGGTCCCGGAGAAGCCCCGGAGCTCTGGCGGCTATGATTTGAACCAGCCCCGCCAGAGAATCAGGCGTTGTAAGACTCTCCTCCATCTGTCGGTCGATCGGCCTCATCTCCGGCCCGTCTCCGAAGGTATAGCAGAAGTCCAACCGGGCCATTCGCCTCCTCCGGCCGTAGGACTCGTCTCCGAAGTCGAAAGCGTTGTTACTATCGAGGATCGGGACCGCGTGGGGCCTGCCTTTCCTTCTGCCTCCATATTTCGTGTCGGAGTCGGTGAACTCGCCCGTGGCGATCTTTTTTAGGGCCGATATCGCATCCTTAACACCTTCCACCTCGGAGATGATCCATAGGTCAACGTCGAATAGGGCCCCGGCCCCAAACCGGGACCGCTTCAACTCCTCCAGGTCAAGGGCCGTCGATCTCTCGGCGGTGAAGAGGGCCAGCAGGACCTTTTCAAAAACCCCTTTGCCGTTGGAACCGCCGCCCAAAAGTTGAACGATGACATCGAAGGGGATCCTCAGAGCAACGGCGGTCATGATATCAATCGCCGTTAACACGTCCCGGGGGTCTGGAAGGGCCGTACAAAGGAACCAGATAAACCGCCGCCAGTCGCCGCCCTCGGCGTTCCATTTGGCGTTATACTGGAAGGTGAACCGGTCCTCCGCCTGATATCCCCGGAACGCGCCGCCCCGAAGGTCCAGAACGCCGTTCTGTAGGGGCATAAGACACGGGTCGGGGTTCCAGGTCACAGGGGCAAGCTGGAGATCGGCCCGGATCCGATCCAGGACCTCACTGACTTGGTTTTTGTTAACGCCGTCGTCGCAGACGTTATAGAGAACGCTGCCTATCAGCGGCCCGCCTTGAGGCCGATATATTTGGCCATCAAAATAAAATATATCCTTCCCGCCTGCACCCATGGCCATAGGGGTCTTCGTAGGGATCGACGCCGCCGCGGTCGCTCTCGAAAACTGGAACTTACCCTCGTCGTCATAGTCGCCGAAATCGTGGCGGGCAAACCCGTAATAGCCCGGGTCGTCTCCCTTCCCGCCGCCGTCTCCGGCCCCCTCCTCGTCGGCCCGGGCCCTCTTCTCGTCCGCCTGCCTCCGCTCCTCCCGGTCAATCATTTTTTTGAGGGTGGGTAGCTTGACCCACCCGGCCGCGGCTTTCAGCTCGGCGGCGAGGAGGTCAAACTCTATCGGGTCGTTTTTCCGGAGAGTCAGCAACGCCGCCAGAACGGCCCGGTCTTTGAGCTTTCGGGGATCGGCCTTCAGCCCGTCCCGGACCGTCTCCAGGTAGTCCCTGGCCTCTTCGGGGGAGCCCTCGCGCCGGCCGTCGTCGGGAACCTCTCGCACCACCGCCCCGGACCACGCCGACGCCAGAGTTTTTGAGATCTCGGAGTCATCCAGCCCGACAGATCGGGCCGCCCTCGATAGTTCCCGCTCCACCTCAGCCTTATCCAGGACGCCGCCCTTGCATAGCCCGAAGAGGGAGAACGCCGCCTTATTCAGCCTGTCGTTACGCTCGCCCTCCGACGTCGCCCGAAGCTCGGAGACCTCGCCCTCCAGGGCCGCCAGGCCGTAGGGGTGGGGAGCCCCGTCGTCCCGGAGTCGGGCCGCCTTCTGTTTGTTGGCGTCGGAGGCGATCCGCTCCAGCTTTGCGGTCCTCTTAGCGGCCTTCGTTCGGGCCTCCTCTTCTCGGAGGAAGTCAGCCAACCACGCCGGGACAGGGCGAGGCGGAACCTCCCAGGGTGACCGTATCCACTCATAACGAACCCCCGAAGGGTGAAGGCTCGGAGGGGCCACGAATTGGCCGCCTTCAGTCTTTATGTCCAAGTCGTCGGTGAGCCTCACCGTATTCTTGAAGTTCTCCAGCCCGACACCGTCCACCCATCCAAAAATGAGATGCGAGCCTTTCCCCGTCTTCGCTGTGGTGGTGGTGAGATCTTCGGCCGCGGTGGTGATCCCGTTCTTTTCGACGTACGCCGCTATTCTCGCCTTCGCTCCCTCGCCGTCGATATCGAGGAGGAAAAGACCGGAACCGGAACCGGCCGCTATGCCAACGTTGGCGGATGGGTGATCCCCCCACCACCCCCTTATCGTGGCCTCGTCGGTGGTGGCTTCCACCGTCCACCCCCCAAGCCGGGGATGCTTTCCGGGGTGGTCGCATTTCACGCCGTCCCGACAGCTACACACCGGACCATCGCCCGCCACGGCCGGGTGGTGGAGAGGATGGACCCGCCACCCCAGCCCGGCATATCTCAGGGCCGCTTCCAGCATCTCGGAGGAGGAGGAGGTCATCTCATCGCACCCTCTGGATGTACCCGACGAAGCTATCAAGAGTCGCCCTCTCCTGGGCCTCGATACCTTTCATCCTCTCCAGCCAGCCCCGTGGGATATGCTGTGATATGGTCCCATCCACCATTTCCCGCAGCGCGTCCATAGGTAGCGCGTCAATTTCGACAGATCGCCCTTTGAACTTCTTGGAGTGACTGGATTCCTTTGTTGGCCGGGTCGGTAAGTTGTAGTCCCGGATCTGGTCCTCCGTCAACGCCACCCGCTCGAAGTTGACAGATACGCCAAAGTCCTCTTCCAGCGATCTAAGAGCACTCGGATCTATCAGCCTACCAGATGGGTCATGATCGCCGAAATAGTAGACGAAGACCTCTTTCCCCCGTCGGGTCATCTCTCGGAAGGTAGCCGCCGCGCTATGTAGCATTGAAAGAGAAGCGAAGCCCCGAAGAGGGAGCACCTTCACGCCGTAGGGATCGGCCGCATCCAGCAGCACCCCGGCGATGGCGTCCTTCTCCGTCCAGATCTCGACGTATACAGGGAGATCCGCCCAAAGGTTCCGCCTGTAAGCGTTCCGGGACTGGATAAGAGCATCCTCTAATCCGTCATAGCCGCTCCGACCATAACCCCATCTGGTGTTATCGATAAAAGCGTTCCAGGGGATCAGTCCATTTCGTCTCCAGTTGACGAGATGACCGTCGTAGGTCTTGAATGCCCTCTCTGACTTCTCGATATACCCCCGGCTTTCCATCACGTAGCAGAGGTGGCGGATGGTCATAGCGCCCGGCTCGTCATCCAGGGCCATCAGGGTAGCATCAAGTAGAGACTGCATCTCTTTTTTGGATCGCCGTTTTTTATCGGACAGGTCCGGTAAAATGTCCTCGGGGATCGCAACCGGAATAGAGGAGGAGGTCATGCTCTGCACCTCGACCGCCTCCCAGCGTGCGCGAAGCTTAATCCTTCCCCCATTCGGCGAATAGGTAGGTATTTATGTATTAGATGTCCAAAAGTCACGTAGATCACTTTCCCGGATCGTAAACAGCTTAGTACCTTGGCAAAGGAGGGTATTCGCTTGGCTGAAGGTGATCGCTCGGTGGCGGTTGGTGCCCGCCACCACCCAACTTATACTAATCATTTCATCGCCTCGATTAGGAGCGAAGGCTCTCGCTGGACTTGATCGTAGCCGATTCTCATAATAAGCCTTCCAAAAGATGATATGGGTACGCCTAAATTTTTGGCGGCAGATGCAAAAATAACCCGCTCCTCTTTCGGCATGTAGACTGTGAGGATTCTATCCCCGGATCGTTCGGTGTTCATTTTCAATCCTCCTGAGGTGGTGCGCCTCAGGGCATATCTGCATGAATATAGATCTGTGACTGTATTTATAACTATCTCATTATCGAGACGCTGCGGGCCGAAAGTATCCCTTAGTATTCCTTAGTATCCCTTAGTATTCCTTAATATTTCTTAATATTCCTTCGACGTTTCTTCAAGATTTCTGATATTCCATAAACTTTCTTCAAACAAAGTTCGCCAGCCCCACCAACAGCTCAGTATGGACCCGCCGGAGGAATGACCCGGCCTCCTTGAGACATTGAGACAAGGATGATACACGCCTGGCCCTCCATCACTGCACAGATGCACAGGGATTGCTCAAAATTGCACAGACCGCCCTCCTCCCATGCAATATGGACAGAGCGACAAGGGAGGGACAAAGATGGACAAAACTTACAGGAATCTTACAGGATCGTTACATCGACACGTCTACAGCTCTCCCAAGCTCGTCTAAATCTTGGCGATCTGTTTCTATTTTTTCGTTCAACCTTCGATTTGACTTTTTAGACTGTCTCCCCCGCCCCTCCGAGAGGGAGGGGGCCGTTTTGAAAACTCGCCTATTCCATGCACTATGGGAATAGCCTCCCCTCGTCGCGTAAACGTATACTTCACGGGAAAATAATCTATTCATAAGATAAGGCTTATAATAATTGCCGCAAAAACAGCACCTAGCGCCGTTGTGATGGAGGTCGGGAAAGCCGAAAATCGATATATATCATTATCATCTTTTTGAATCTGTAAGCCGGATTATCACGGGTATTTTACATCGAAAAAAGAAACCCTTTTCAAAAGTAATTATGTGACTATCTCTCTAATATGGTGAGGGTATAGTCACATAACTAACGGTGGGGGTGGACATGACCAACGACCCTCCGAATAGTTCAGTGATATCTCACATCCAAATCAGAAGAATATCACAGAACCATTAAGGG
>Ga0334890_1003413_pt1 | contig 16127 bp, 16 predicted proteins | sample GraSluR1_MG_3_FD_207220 | JGI IMG/M metagenome (GOLD analysis project Ga0334890, IMG submission 207220) | Sludge microbial communities from methane-producing bioreactor in Wageningen University, Netherlands - Granular Sludge_31_08-R1 | ecosystem: Engineered > Bioreactor > Anaerobic >... | reverse complement strand
CTATCTGGCGCGCTTAGCTCGCCGCTCGCGCTGCTTCTCGCGCTGTATCCACGCTTTGCGCCGAGCAATCAAGCTGTTTGTCTTTGCCTGGAATCGTCGTCAGATGTACCGCCGTGCCTTCCCATCCCATACCGCTCACCTACGAGATTTCGTATGTCCTTAACTTTATCCACTCCCCCGCGAATCGAGCCTTGTTACGCCTGGGGGCTTATGCTACAATGCTGCGCCGGGTCTGCGCATGGCTTGCCGCCAGGTCTGGCCCAACTATCACACGCCGGGACTCCGCCTGTGTTGTCCGGATCGACGCCGGATTTGCGGCGGGGGATGAACGGTGTGATCGCCTAAACACACCTCAGGAGGAACTCAACCATGTCTGTCGTCTCCATGAAAGCCCTGTTGGAGACGGGCGTTCACTTCGGGCACCGCGCCCGCAAGTGGAACCCGAAGATGAAGCCCTACATCTTCACCGAGCGCAACGGTATTCACATCATTGATCTCCAGCAGACCATTGTCTACCTCGACGAAATCTACAACCTGGTGCGCGAGACCGTCGCCGATGGTGGCTCGGTGCTCTTCGTGGGCACCAAGCGTCAGGCCCAGGAAACCATTGCCAGCGAGGCGCTGCGCTGCCATATGCCCTACGTCAACCAGCGTTGGCTGGGCGGCACCCTGACCAACTGGCGCACCGTGCGCAGCCGCCTGGAGACCATGAAGCGCCTGGAGCGCCAGCTTGAGGAAGGCGTCTTCGACCAGCTTACCAAGAAAGAGCGCCTGCTGCTCGACCGCAAGATGGAGAAACTTGAGCTACGCTTCGGCGGTCTGCGCACTATGTCGCGCCTGCCCGACCTGCTCTACGTCGTGGATACGCGCCGCGAAGAAACCGCCGTCAAAGAAGCCAACTCTCTGAACATTCCTGTCATCGCCCTGGTAGACACCAACTGCGACCCGGACGCGATTGATTACGTCATCCCGGCCAACGATGACGCCATCCGCGCCATCAAGCTGCTGACGGGCACTATCGCCAACGCCGCGCTGGAAGGCATCGCCCTGCGCAAGACGCGCGTGGACGACGAAGTGCTGCCGGAAGAAGAGGTGGACTTCGTGGAAGTGATGGCCGACGAAGAGGACGACGAAGCCTACCTGGGCGAGGCAACGCTGGCCAAGCTGCGCAGTGGCGACCTCGACTTTGAGGGCGAAGAGGAAGACCTGAGTCTCGAAGAAGAAGACACAGAGAGCGAGGGGAAGTAGCCGATGGCAATCACGGCACAGATGGTCAAAGAACTGCGCGAGCTAACCGGCGCAGGCCCTCTGGACTGCAAGAAGGCGTTGGAGCAGTTCGATGGCAACATGGAAAAAGCGGTGGACTTCCTGCGCGAGAAGGGCCTGGCGAGGGCCGCCAAAAAGGCGGGCCGCGCCACCAACGAGGGCATCATTCACGCCTACATTCACCACAACAACCGCCTGGGCGTGCTGCTTGAGCTAAACTGCGAGACTGATTTCGTGGCCAAGACTGACCTGTTCCGCACGCTGGCCAACGACCTCGCCCTGCAGATCGCCAACCTCGGCGCGCAGTACGTCAAGCGCGAGGACATTCCGGCGGCAGTGGTCGAGGCCGAGCGCGAGCTACATCGCCGCCGCGCCCTGGAAGAGGGTAAGCCGGAGAATGTCGTGGATCGCATCGTGGAAGGTCGCATGAGCAAGTTCTACGAGGAACTGGTGCTCGTCGAGCAGCCCTTCATCAAAGACGACGGCGTGACCATCGGCGCGCTGATCACCAAAGCCATCGCCGACCTGGGCGAGAACATCACCGTCCGCCGCTTCGCTCGCTTCGCTATTGGCGAAGAGGCCGAGGCCGGTGAAGCCTAGAGGCTGAGATGTTGAAGGCAGGGGATTAGGAGCATGTGGCCTAATCCCCTTTTTTGTCGGCTGAGCGGGCCGCATCTGGCACACTCTCTGCCTACCGAAGACTGACAACCCGCCGCCAAGTCGAGTTGCCCACCCCAGGTGGGACTCCTGTCCACCAGAGAGCGAGGAAGGACCCATGACCACTCCCTCCCAACCCCCCACCCCCCGTTACCGGCGCATCGTGCTCAAGCTGAGCGGCGAGGCCCTGGCCGGGCCGGAGGGATTCGGCATTGACCCCGACCAGGCCAGCGTCATCGCCCGCAAGATCAAGTCGGTGACCGACCTGGGCGTGCAGGTCGCGCTGGTCATCGGCGCGGGCAACCTGTGGCGCGGCAGCAAAGGCGTGCAGCGCGGCATGTCGCAGGCCACCGCCGACCACATGGGCATGATCGCCACCGTCATGAACGGGCTGGCCCTGCAGGACGCGCTAGAGCAGATCGGCGTGCCCACCCGCGTGCAGACGGCGGTGATGATGAACCAGGTTGCCGAGCCGTACATCCGTCTGCGCGCCATCCGCCACATGGAAAAGGGGCGCGTCGTGATCATCACCGGCGGCACCGGCAACCCCTACTTCACCACCGACACGGCGGCAGCCCTGCGCGGCATGGAAGTCAACGCCGACGTGATCATCAAGGGCACCCAGGTAGACGGGGTGTACACGGACGATCCCAAGAAGAACCCCAACGCCCGCCGCTTCGACCGCCTGAGCTATTCCGAAGCCATCGAGTACCGCGTGCGGGTCATGGACCTGACGGCGATCACGCTGTGCATGGATCACAAACTGCCGCTGATCGTGCTCAACATCTGGGACGATCACAGCCTGCAAGACGCGGTGCTGGGCAAGAAGGTGGGCACGCTGATTGACGGGGAATAAAGCGCGAGACGTGAGGGGTGAGTCATGAGTATTGAGGCCGGAATCAGGGCCGCAAATCAGACTCAGGACTCATAACAAGCAGCTTCTCACGCGCTGTCGAGGATCGCGTCCACGCGGAACTGCCCGTCGGCGGAGTCGGGAGCGTTGGCCAGGGCCTCGTCGCGCGGCAGCGATGGCTCGACCACATCCGGGCGCAACACATTACGCAGCGGCAACACCGAGGCCGTGGGGGGGATGGCGTCGGTGTCCAGCGCCCGCAGACGCTCAGCGTAGGCCAGGATGTCGGAAAGCTGCGCGGCGAAGCGCTCGCTCTCCTCGTCGCTGAGTTGGAGCTTGGCCAGCTCAGCGATGTGGGCCACCATCGCGCGGTCAAGGGTCATCGTGCGGCTCCCGTGCTGGCAAACTCTACCGCACCGGATTATAGCGCAGAGCCAGGCCCACGCCGAAACTCTGTGAGCGCCTCCACCAACACGCCATAGGGACCTCCTCTCCCCGCCTCGCTGCGCTCGGCGTATGGGCAGAATGCCCCCTCTCCCTGGTCCCCTCCCCGGCCAAGCCAGGGAGGGGGAAAACGCCCCAACCAGCGGTCAAAGTCCCCCTCTCTAGCTCTGCTGGAGAGGGGGGGGGTGAGAGGGTGAGGCCCGCATAGCCAGGCTTAAGTTGACGTATAGAGGGCGTATGGCAATACGCCCCTACGGGCAGGCGCTCGGACGGCAGACTTCCGAAGTTTTCGGAAACTTCGGAAGTCTGAAGTCGGGCCGGGCGCGTCAGCGCCGAGCGAGGATAAGGTCAACCGGGGCGCAGCAGAGCAGCGCCCCTACGTGGCCTCTCACCCCCCGGCCTTCGAGCAAGTTCGCCGCGCGGCGGGGGGCACGCTATAATACGGCAGTGGGCGACAAAGCGCCGCGAGCATGTGCTTTTTGGGGGGTGAAGTCCGGGAGGCATCCTGCGACCTTTGCCTCTTTTATTGTTTTGGCGAGGAACTGTTATGCGACGACACACCCCTTTGGGGCTGGCCTTGCTGTTGCTGGCCGCCGCCCTGATCCTGAGCGCCTGCGACAGCCTGGACACTGGCTCGTTGGGCGGGGCCGCCAACCCTAACCCCACCCCCCAGCTTTCGCTGGAACAGGCCGACCAGGTTGCCCAGACGTTCCTCAAGGCGTGGACTGAGGGCGATTACCAGACCATGTACGGGCTGATCAGCCCCAACAGCCGCGAAGTTTACACCGAGGAAGCCTTCAGCAATGACTACCAGTCCGCCGCCGTCCAGTTCACGCAGACCTCGCTGGAGGCGGCGGTCACCAGTTCGCTGCGCCAGGGCACAACTGCCGTCATCCAGTACGACGTGCGTTTCCACACCGAGCTATTCGGCGTCATCGAAGACCTGGGCCGCACCATGCGCCTGATCGAGACGCCGGAGGGCTGGCGCGTCGCCTGGTCGCGCATGGACATCATAGATGGGCTGGCCGAGGGCGCGCGCCTGGAACGGCTGCAAACGCTGCCCGGTCGCGGCAACATCTACGACCGCAACGGCAAGGTGCTCGTGGATCAGAACGGGCGGGCCATCGGCATCTATCTGGTGCAGCAGGACATCGCCAACGTGGACGAGTGCATCGCCCTGCTCTCGCGCATCTTCCGCCGCGAAGTCCAGTCATTGGAGCGGACGTTCGCCCAGTTCTTGCCGGAGACACGCTTCATCGTCGGCGAGATAGACCCGGAGACCTACCAGGCGGAAGAAGCCAACCTGCGCCAGTACTGCGACGTGGGCGACGACCAGTACGACACCACCATTCGCAGCACGCGCCGTTACTTTGGCGAGCTGGCCCCGCACCTGGTCGGCTATGTGGGGCAGATTCAGCCGGAGCAGGTCGCTGAATACGAGCGCAAAGGCTACCCAGCCGACGCCCTGATTGGCCAGACGGGCATCGAGAAGGCGTTCGAGAGCTACCTGGCGGGCAAGCCCGGCGGGCAACTGGTTATTCGCTCGCCGGAGGGGGTGACGCTGCGCGCGATTGCCGAAGCGCCCGCCGAGCCGGGCCAGAGCGTCTACCTGACCATTGACCGCGACCTGCAAGCCGCCGTTCAGAATGCGTTCGTCGAAGCCTACAACTATTCGGCTGGCACCTGGGCACCTACGTCTCCCGGCGGCGCTGCCGTCGTGCTCAACGTCAAGACCGGCGAAGTGCTGGCCGCAGTGAGCTATCCCTGGTTCGACCCCAACCTGTTCAACCCGGATTCGTTGCTGCAAGACCGTGTTCAGCGGATCAGCGACCTGGGGATCAGCTGGCGCACGCCTCTGCTCGACCGCGTGCTGCTCGGCAAGTTCCCGGCGGGGTCGGTGTTCAAGATCGTCTCGACGGCGGCGGGGCTGGATAGCGGCGTCTACACGCCGGAGACCGCCATCAACTGCACGGGCACCTGGTACGGGCAGGAGTACGGCGACGGCCTGCCCTTCCGCACCGACTGGCTGCCAACCGGTCACGGCTATGTGGACTTTTCGCACGCGCTCACCTATTCCTGCAACTCGTATTACTGGCAACTGGGTGTCAACCTGCAAAATTACGATCCGGAATCGCTCACCAATTACGCCTACAAGATGGGGCTGGGCGTGCCGACCGGCCAGGACGTGCTGCCCGAAGAGGTGGGGCAAATCCCCAACCGCGACCTGATCTTCCGCCTGGAAGCGCGCCAGTGGAATATCTCCGACATGCTCAACCTGGTCATCGGGCAGGGGCCGATCCAGATCACGCCGATGCAAATGGCGCGCATGACCGCCGCCATTGCCAACGGCGGGACGCTCTACGAACCGCTCTTTGTCAGCAAGGTGCAGATCGTGGGCGAAGACCCTGTTTATGTCGCCGAGCCGACAGTCACTTCGCAGCTTGACTTCGCCCCGGAGGTGTTCGAGTTGATCCAGCAGGGCATGTGCGGCGTGACGCTCGACACGCACGGCACGGCGCGCTTTATCTTTGAAGAATGGTACCGCTTCCAGGGCAGCGACGTGATCGTGTGCGGCAAGACGGGCACGGCCCAGACTGGCGGCGCGGGAACCAAGCCGCAAGCCTGGTTCGTGGCGTTTGCTCCCCAGGACGATCCGCAGATCGCGGTCGTGGCGACGGTGGAGAACTCGTGCGAAGGGTCGGAGGTCGCCGCGCCGATTGTGCGCCGCATCGTCGAGGACTACTACGGGATGCCGCACTCCGAATGGCCGCCGCTGTGGGTGTCGGGCTGCATCCCGCTGGGCGAGTAGGCGGTCTGCGCCGCTCTGGTCTGCGTTCAGACTTCCGAAGTTTCCGAAAACTTCGGAAGTCTTTGGGAAACTTCGGAAGTCTGTTGTTGCACCCACCGCGCGCAGCGAGGCCAGGGGGTGAGGCCGAGCAGACGCCGCTTCCGGGGAGCCTCTCCCAGAAATTTGCACGTAACAGCAGCCATCATTTAAGCTAACCCCATAGACAGTTGCGCTGGTTCCACGCGGGATGACCCATGCAAACCCTGCTGCCGACCCTGCTCGATTACGATCCTGATCTGCTGGCGATCATCGCCCACCGCTGGGATGTAGACCTGGAGGCGCTGGATAAGCGCCAGGCCGCCCAAACGCTCGCCGACGCCATGCTCACTCCAGAGCGCGCCGCCGCCGAATGGGGCCGCCTGAGCGACGCTGAGCGCGGCGCGCTGCAAACGCTGCTCGGCGCGCGCGAGCACAAAATGCCCGCCGTCCAGTTCACGCGGCTGTTCGGCGACATCCGCGAACTCAAGGAGCTTGGCCCCGCCGGGCGCGAGCGCGAGAAGCCGCACCTGAACCCGACCGGCATTGCCGAGACGCTCTTTTACCGGGGGCTGATCGCGGTCGCCTTCGACCAGGGGCGCACCGGTGTGCAGTATTTCGTCTTCGTCCCGCCCGACCTGGCCGACGTGCTGCCCGCGCACGAAACGGGCTTCGACCTGAGCGCCGAGCCGGACTCCGACTGGCCCCCCGACGCGGGAACCGAGCCAGAGCAGGTGATCCCGGCGACGACGACCCTCGTGGACGACCTGACGACGCTGCTGGCCTACCTGCAAGTAGCCCGCGTGCCCGCCGGCGCGGACACGCTGCTTGCGGCGTTGGGCGAGGCGCTGGCCCCGCACTGGCTGGGCGCGCACAGCCCGGCATCGGTCGCCTTGCTGGTGGGGTTGGCTCTCAGCATGGGCGTGGCGGCGGACGACGAGGGTTTGCTCAAGCCCGTGCCTGCCCAGGCGCGCCGCTGGCTGGAGGAGACGCGCCCCCGCCAGGTGCGCGCCCTGGCCGAAGCCTGGCGCAACAGCACGCTCTTCAACGAGCTATGGCACACGCCCGGCCTGGTGCCAGAGCCGACCGGCTGGCGCAACGACCCCTTGCTGGCCCGCCAGACTGTGCTCACCTATCTGGAGGCGGCGCCGTCCGGCTGGTGGCCGGTGGAGGAACTGGTCGCCCTGGTTCACGACGAGGAGCCAGACTTCCAGCGGCCCGCCGGAGATTACGATAGCTGGTACATCCGCGACGCGCAGAGCGGCGAGTACCTGCGCGGCTTTGAAAGCTGGGATCGCGTGGATGGCGCGCTGCTGCGCTTCATCCTCAGCGGGCCGCTGCACTGGCTGGGCCTGGCCGACCTGGGCGATGGCGGCGCGCTCTGCCGCCTGACTCCCTACGGGCGCGCGCTGGTCAGCGGGGCGGACTGGCCCGACCGGCCCGAAGAGCGCCCTCCGCTGGCCCTGCGTGCCGACGGCACCGCCCTGGCCCCGCGCACGCTCAGCCGCTACGAGCGCTTTCAACTGGCGCGCATCACCGAGTGGGGGCCGGCGAGCGATCCGTACCAGTACCGGCTGTCGGCGGTGGGGTTGCAGCGCGCCGCCGAGCAGGGCGTCCCGCTCGACGCGATACGCGCCTTTCTGCGCCGCACCAGCGGCGACAACGTGCCGGACGCCATCTACCGGCTGCTCGACGGCTGGGAGCAGACCGGCGGCGCGGATGTCTGGCTGGAGCGCGCGGTCATCTTGCGCAGCAACGCGCCGGACGTGCTGCAAACCATCCTCGAAACGCCGGAACTGCGCCGCTTTCTTGGCGCGCAGCTTGGCCCCAACGCGGTCATCGTCCGCGCTGACCAGGCCGAGGCGCTGGCCGCTGCCCTGCAGCAGCACGGGATTCTGGTGGACTTCGATGCGTGAGGCGACTTGTCAGGCGGAGGCGCTGCTCGCCGCCAGCCTGGGCGAGAGGTAAGCGCGGGAGGAAGCCCTTGCCACGACGCGATCGCGCTTATGCAGCAACCTGGGAGCGCTTCTCGCGCCTGAGCCGGACGCAGGACAGCCTGGCCGACGAACGGCGCGGCTGGCGGCGCTGGCTGCTGACCCCTGTCGTGGCGTTCGTGATCCCTGTTGACGATCCGGCAGTGTGTGCCGGGCTTGAAAGCTGGCAGCGCGCTCTGGCCCCCTGGCTGGTTTACGACCCGCAGCCTGCTGAACACCTGCACATCACGCTGCACATCGCCGGCAGGCTCAGCCCGGTGTCCTGGCTGCTCCTGCCCTCCTTCTTGCGGCGGTCGGAGGTGGGGCGGCTGGCCGAGCGCGCCCGCCCGGTGTTCGGGCGCTTCAACCCGTTCGAGGTGGGGATTGGCCCGCCCAATGCCTTCGCCAACGCGCTCTTCGCCGAAGTGCAGGACGAAGCGGGCTGTCTGCAGGCGCTGCGGGCGGAATTGCGCCGCGCGCTGCCGTTGCGGGCGCGCCCACCCCTGCGCTGGCCGTTCGTGCCCCATGTGACGCTCGGCTTTTGGGGACGTCAACCGGTCGCGCCGCTGGTTCAAGCATTGGTGCCCTATCGCTCCGCCGCCCCGCTGCCGCTGCGGGTGACGGCAGTCCACCTGACGCTGTATCATCAGGACAGCGCGCTGCTGCGCCCGGACGTTCTGCGCACGGCCCGCGAAGAGATCGTCGCCGGGTACCGCCTGGAGCCATAAGCACCGCCCGCAGGGGCGCGAATCAGGGAACCACGCACATGGCAGAATCACCCGCTTTAGCCGCTTCGCGCCGGGCGGGAACGCTCAAAACCTGGGCGGGCCGCCTGGCCGGGATCGTCTTCGGCGTGCTGCTGGCCTGGCTGTTGGTCGAGGTGCTGATCCGGCTGTTATTCTTCTCGCTGCCGCCGCGCCTGCAACTGGTGTTGGAGCACGTGCGCAAGACGCCCTTCAGCGACGCGCGCCTGCTGCCCGACCCGATCTGGCAGCCGGATACGGACTACCTGATGATCGCCCGCCCGGTGCAGAACTACGAGCAGTTCGGCAGCGCCGAGGTGCGCTTCACCGTCAGCACGGAGACGCTGTGGGGATCGCGCGTCGCCTTCCGCACGCGGCAGGAGCTGGTGGATCGCCACGTGGACGCGGTAGCGGTGGGGGACTCCTTCACCTTCTGCTTCACCGACGAAGAGGACTGCTGGGTGCAGCAGCTTGGCGCGCTGACCGGGCTGAACATCATCAACCTGGGCATCACCAGCACGGGATCGCTCAGCCACGCCCGCGTGCTGGCCGACTTCGGGCTGCCCCTCAAGCCGCCGCTGGTCATCTGGCAGTGGTTCGGCAACGACGCCAACGAGGACTACGGCCTGGCCGCGCTGCGGGGCGAGACGGACGTGCAATCGGCCAACCCGCCCCCACCCGTCCCCCGGCGCACCTGGTGGGATGAGCACTCGGCGCTCTACGTGCTGCTCAAGCTCTACCTGGGGCCGGAGGACGAGTTCGCGGCGTCGCTGCAATTCCACGCGCCGGACTACGCGACGCGGGGCGACGTGACGCTCGCCTTCGGGCAGCCCTACCTGTGGGACGCCTTCGACATGACGCAGCCGCACAACCTGGACGGCTGGGCGCGCGGCCAGGCGGCGATCCGCGCGGCACGCGAGTCAGTCGAGGAGTACGGCGGGCGGCTGGTGATTGTGCTCATGCCGACCAAGGAGCAGGTTTACCGGGCGATGAGCGAGCCGCTGCTCGGCGCGGAGAAGCTGGCCCTGCTGGACGCGCCCTACGCGATGATGCGCGACTTCTGCGCGGCGGAGGGGCTGGCGTGCTTCGACCCGCTGGCGGCCTTACAGGCCCATGCTGACGCCGGGGAGCAGCTCTACTACACGACCGACATGCACCTCAACGCGCGCGGCAACGCAGTGCTGGCCAGCGCGCTGGCCGAGTGGTTGGGGGAGTAGAGAGGCAGAGCGGGCCAGGAGGCCAGCTTGAGCAGCATGCAACTACGGGGTTGGAGCCAGCAACCTGATCTTATCTTCGAATCGCCGCATGTCCTCAACGTTAATCGTCAGCAGTGTGTCAATGCCATTCGCCAGCATAGTTGCCACGACATTGGCATCGTGTATCTGCTTGCCGCGCGTTGGGTGTGTTCCGATTAGGGCCAACAACTGCGCCGTCACCTCGCTTGTATCGTCTGCCACGTGGAAGAGCGATTGGATCATCTCTACTTGGCTCAATACCTGCTCAGTCGTCAGCGGCAGCGCGAAGGTATTGGGGTGCGTCACTTGCACGAGATACTCGCGGATGACCTGGCGGCTGATCCATAGCTCAACCTGATCGATCCACATCGTCTGAAGGAGCGCTTCAGACGCCGCGTGCATGGTCATCTGGGGTACCATTGCCCGCAGCAGGACATTGGTGTCCACAAACGCTTTAGCGTTCGTCATCGTCGTACCAGTCTTCGCGGCGTGGTGATGGCTCTTCCTTCACGGCCTCGTGTATTTGCGCGGCCCGCAGCATCCGCAGCTTCTCATCCGCCGTCAATCGCTGCTGCTCAGTGCGCTCTCGCAGGCGGCGCATGAGGTCTCGCTGCTGATCCTCTGGAAGCTGCTCAACCAGTACTACCAGGGTTTCGTAGGAGATAGGCAGTTGGACAGCCATTGTTCGATTTCCTCAACCAGACTCACCGTTCACCCACCATTATAACCCACACCGATCACTCCACCCCGCCCCACCCCATGCCCTCGGCGATGGTCGTCAGCGGCCACAGCGGGCGCACGTCCATATCCAGGTTATCGCGGAAGCCCGCCTGGTAGCGGAAATATCCCGCCGCCGCGATCATGGCCGCGTTGTCCACGCACAGCGCCAGCGGCGGGTAGCGCACCGGCAGCGGACTCGCCGCGCGCATGGTCGCGCGCAGGACTGTGTTGGCGCTCACCCCGCCGGCCATCCAGACCTCGGTCGCGCTGTGCTCGGCGGCGGCGTCCAGCGTCTTCTCGACCAGAATATCCACCACCGCCGCCTGAAAGCTGGCTGCTACATCGGCGATGGGCACGTCCGGGCGGCGCTGGTTGGGCGTCATGCCCTCGGCTTTGGGCGGGCGTTTGCCGCTGTGCGGCTCCTGCACGGCGCGCAGCACCGCCGTCTTCAGCCCGGAGAAGCTGAAATCGCTGCCCTCGCCGCGCAGGGCGCGCGGGAAGGCGTAGGCTGCCGGGTCGCCCCCTTCGGCGGCGCGCTGGATGGACGGCCCGCCGGGGTACGGCAGCCCCAGCAGCCGCGCCACCTTGTCGAACGCCTCGCCCGCCGCGTCGTCAATGGTCGTGCCAAGCTGCCGGTACTGGCCGTGATCGCTGATCAGCACGATCTCGCTGTGCCCGCCGGAGACGATGAGGCAGACCACGGGGAACTGCACCGGCGACTCGCGCCCGGTCAGCCACAGCGAATAGACATGCCCCTCCAGGTGATTCACGCCTACCAGGGGCAGCCCGCGCGCCAGGGCCAGCCCCTTGGCGAAGTTGACACCGACCAGCAGCGACCCGGCCAGCCCTGGCCCGCGCGTCACGGCGATGGCGTCAATATCGTCGAGCGTCACGCCGGCGTCGGCCAGGCCCTGCTCGACGATGGGCGCAATCGCCTCGATGTGCGCCCGCGACGCGACCTCCGGGAAGACGCCGCCGTACTGCGCGTGCAGGTCAATCTGCGAGGCGACGACGTTGGAGCGCATCCGCACGCCGTCTTCGACGACGGCTGCGCCCGTCTCGTCGCACGAGGTTTCGATGCCGAGGATGAGAGTCATAGCGCCTCACGGGACAGTGGATAGCAGGTCGGGTGTGGGGACGGGTTTCAAAGCCCGCCCCTACGAACATTGGCGATGTGTAGGGGCGCTGCTCTGCTGCACCCCCGCTGACCAGAATCCGGGGCGGAGCAAAGCGCCGTCCCTGCTGCCGACTGAGGACTCACGACTCCAGACCGATCACCAGATCATACGGGCAGTCGGTCAGCACTTCCAGGTCGCCCGCTTCGTTGAGGCAGACGGTATCCTCGATGCGCACGCCGTAGCCGCGCTCCGGGTAATACAGCCCCGGCTCGATGGTGAAGACGTTGCCCGCTTGCAGCGTGTAGCGGTCGCTGAAGGTGGGGAAGTACGGCGCTTCGTGCACGTTCAGCCCGACGCCGTGCGCCAGCGAGTGGATGTAGCCGTCGCTGGTGGAGGGCGTGTGCAGCACAGTTGGGTGGCCTGCCGCCTCGAACAACTCGCAGACCATGCGCTGCACCTGGCTGGTGGACAGCCCCGGCGCGCACATCTCCTGCGAGCGGCGGAAGGCGGCCATCACCGCGTCGTAGGCGGCCTGCACTTCGGGCGGAGCATAGCCCAGGCACCACGTCCGCGTCATGTCGTGGAAGTAGCCGCCCGGCTCGCGCGGGAACAGGTCGAAAACGATGGTCGCCCCCAGGCGCAGCGGCTCGTCGTCGGTTCCCTTGCTGTGCGGCACGGCGGCATCGCGCCCCTGGGCGAAGATCATGCCTTCGGGGTCTTCCAGGCCCTGCGCGTAAAGCAGCCCGCGCACGTGCCGTTTGACATCGCCGATGCGCAGCGGCGATCCGTCCGCCTGGACGACGACGCCCTCCGCCGCGCGGTGCGTTGCCAGCCAGTCGCGGGCCGCGCGCATGACAGCGCTGGTGCGGCGGGCCACGTCGCGCAGCCGGGCCAGTTCGCCAGCGTCCTTAGTCTCGTAGGCGCGGTCGAAGACGGTTTCGCGCGCCTGCTCGGTGACGAACTCCAGCGCGTCGCGGAAGGTATGGCCCAGGATGTGCAACGTGCGCAGGGCGATGTTGATGTCTGTCACGCCGTAGACGCCGATCTTGCCGCCAACGCCGAACTCCTCGAAGATGCGGCGGTACCAGGCGGCGGTCACCGCGTCACGGTCGTCTTTGTGCGTCCGTGTCAGCTCGCTGTAGCCGAAATCGTCGTAGGTGCGCACGGGCAGGCCGCTGCGCGCTGCTTCGTCGCGCTCCATGCTGTTGACGATGATCACCGGAACCTCGCCGCGCCGCTTGATCACCAGGCCGCTATGCAGCGCGCCATTGCTCAGGTAGGTGCGGTAGGGGTCTTCGTTCTCGCCGGGGAAGATCAGCAGCGCGTCCAGGGCGCGCTCGGCCATCAGGCGATCCAGGTCAGCTTTCATGAGTCATGTCCTTGAGGGTGAAAATGGGTTATTGGTTGCTGGTTCTTGGTTCTAGGTGACGGCGCACGGCGCGGACGCGCTACGATTCCTGCTGACCGCCCTCGCGCAGGTGCAGAAACCACTCGATGACGATCAGGCTCAGCGCCAGAATCAGGGCGATGACCGGGTTGAGTACACGCGGAATTTGCAGCCAGGCGCAGGCTACCACGAACAGCCCGACCCAGATGCTCTGGCGCAGCACCACGCCCATCGCCGGCGAGCCGTCGTCCGTGCGGGTGAAGCGCGCGTTGAGGTAGCGCACGAAGGGCAGCGCCGTCCCCGTCACGGCCAGGTACAGGAACACGAAGAACATCCAGCGCGGGAAGGCGGTGGGCAGCGTGGTGGTGATCAGCATCCACAGCCCCACCCATCCCGTGACGGCCATGAGCAGCGCGGTGACGACCAGCGCGGCCTGTTCGGGCAAGACATCGTGCGTGTTGGAGCGCCGGGAATTCTTCATAGCGTCCATTATAGCTGTCCCGCTCTTCGGCACCAAGCACGGAGTCACTGGTAGTCGGTTCCTGGTTCCTGGTAGAACCGCTTCGCGTTACGAGCACCCTACCAACCACCAATAACTGACAGCCACCAGCCAATTCACCCGCCAGATCGCGCGGACAGCCAGTCGCCCAGGTGCGGCCACAGCATGGTCTGCGCGCTCGCGCCGATGACCAGGCCGATATGCCCGCTTTCCAGCACGATTACGTCTTTGTCGGCGCTGCCCACCAGGTCGTGCAGCAGCGTCACCGAGCGCCAGGGGGCGATGTGATCGTGGCGCGCGGCGATGGTCAGGGTGGGCGCGCAGATCGTCCCCAGGTCAATGCGCTGCCCGCCGACCTCCAGCCGGCCCTGCACCAGCAGATTGCGCTGGTAGAAGTCCTTGATGTATTTGCGGAAGGCCTCGCCGGGAAAGGGCGTCGGGTCGTTGAGCCAGATTTGCATGGCGGCGAAGCGGCGCATGAAGCCCTCGTCTTCGCCGCGCTCCCAGTAGTTGAGCGCCTGCACCAGTTCGTTGGTCGGGCGCACCATGTTGAAGGTCATGTTGAGCAGCGGCGCAGGGATGTTGCCCAGCGCGTCCACGTACAGGTCGGCGTCCATCCACTCCGGGCGCGTCCACAGGCTGTAAATGCCATCGTCGTGGTAATTGACCGGCCCGGCCAGGTTGACCAGGGCAGCTACCTCGTCCGGGTAGAGCACGGTGTAGAGGGCCGCGAACAGCCCGCCCATGCAGTAGCCGAGCAGCGAGACGGCGCTGCTCCCGCTGGTCTGGCGGACGGCGGCTACTGCGCGCCGCAGCAGCCCGGTGATGTACTCGTCGAAGGGGCGGTAGCGGTCTACCGGCGTGGCCGTCCCCCAGTCGAGCATGTAGACATCCATGCCCCGCCCCAGCAGGTAGCGCACCAGCGACCGCTCCGGGATCAGGTCCATGACGTAGTGGCGGTTGATCAGCGAGGGGACGCACAGCAACGGGATCGGGCGCGGGGTTGGGGTCTGGGGCGTGTAGCGCAGCAGGCGCGCGCGTCCCTCGGCCCGCACGACCGTCGCCGGAGTCTGGCTGACCAGGGCGCGGCCCTGGGCGAGGATGGCTTCCTGGGCGGCGGTGTAGCGTTCCCACACCTGCTGCAGGCCCAGCGACCACAAAGCAGCAGCGCGCTCCAGCGGATCACTCATCGCGGCCCACCCTGCGCTCAAGCTGCTCGACGCGCGTGGCCAGTTCGCCCACCTGCTGCTCCAGCCGCTCCAGCAGGTAGAGCAGACGCGCGGTTTGCTCCCCGGCGGGCGCGGCGCGGAACCCGCTCGCCTGCAGGGTCGCGCGCAGCCGTTGCTGGGCGATCAACGTCTGGTTGATCTGCCCGCCGATGCGGCGCAACGTGCCCGGCGCGCGCACGAAGGCGTCCCACTGGGCGGCAATCTCGCGCTCCCAGGCTTCCAGGCTGGCGCGCAGCGCGCCGCTGACCGGCTCAGGCATCGCGCAGCCGCGCCTCCAGCGCCTCGACTTTGCCCGCCAGCGCGTCTACCTGGGTCGCCAGCCGTTCGACGAGGGCGAGCACGGCGTCTTGCTGCGCGGGGGCGGGGGGCGGCGCGCCCTGGCCCCACTGGGCCAGGTTCTCGGCGAAGGTCTCGCTGAGGCGGCGGCCCTGGTCGAGCATCATCTCCATAGACTGGAGCATCAGGTCGGTGTAGCGCGGGGCCAGTTCCCCCCACAGGCGGGCCGTTTCGGTCAGGATGCTCTCGGCGGCGTCCGGCTCGCCCGCAGAGAAGGCGCGGCGGATGGCCTCGTCCACGTGCGCCTGCATGAAGGCCAGCGCGTCGCTGAAGGCGGCGAAGTCGGCGGATTGATCGCTCTGCACATGCTTGATCACGCCGCGCCACCGCGCCGGGTGACCGTCGCTCTCCTCGCGGACGAAGCGCAGCACAAACGACACCACATCCTGGTTCATCGCGGCCTCCGGTCAGTCACCATCTCACCCTTCCAGCATAGCGGGCGCGGGTTGCAGTTGGGTTGCATGGGAGAGAGGGTTATTGGTTATTGGCTTTTGGTTGTTGGTAGAGCGCGCTCCCACATGCACCAACCTGAGCCTGGCGGTACACGCCTCTCCCTCTCAATCCCCCTCTCCAGCAGAGCTAGAGAGGGGGACTTTGACCGCCAGAAGGGATGCTTCCTCCTCCCTGGCTTGCCGGGGAGGGGCGTTCCGCTCTTTGTCAATCACCAATCACCCAATAACCAATAACCAATAACCAATAACCTCTCTCAACACTCTCCCGGTAGGGACAGGTCGCCGCGCCGGATACGCTCGTAAAGCTCGGTCGTCTCGGCCATCGGCAGCAGGTCCAGCTCCTCTTCGAGCGCGGCGCGGCACCTCTCGTACACGCGCAGAGCCAGCGGAC
>Ga0334890_1003406_pt1 | contig 16169 bp, 12 predicted proteins | sample GraSluR1_MG_3_FD_207220 | JGI IMG/M metagenome (GOLD analysis project Ga0334890, IMG submission 207220) | Sludge microbial communities from methane-producing bioreactor in Wageningen University, Netherlands - Granular Sludge_31_08-R1 | ecosystem: Engineered > Bioreactor > Anaerobic >... | reverse complement strand
TCGATGATCTTACCATATGCATCGGCCACATATACGTCACCCTCAACAAGAATATCTATCGGCCATGAGTTGGTCCCACCCTGCTGGGCTCGATTCTCAATCTTACCCTGTTCTTTTATATAATTCTCAAGATCAGGTCTTAAAGGCATGTATTGAGCTGTCACAACACGACCGGTCATTGGCTCATCAGGATTAATAATCAGCCAGTCCCCTTCATACTGATTCTGATAACCCCTGTTACGCAAAAATCCCCATGCTTCCTCAATGGAAATATTTTTCAGCCTTCCGAGAAGCTCATCAGATACCTTCGGCCGCCCGTCGGGGAACCGTTCGCCTTTCCATTCTGCAGTAAGAGCTCTGATATATTCCGGTGAAGAACCAACATTCTGGGCTCTCACTGTAGATATGGCCAGAATGATCATTAGAAAAAGAGTGATTTTTTTATTCATGGTTAATAGTTTATTTAAATTTTATTCTTCTTTTGTACTGTTCAGATATTCTTTATCTTATTCATTATCAAAGGCGGATGAAGTAAGCAGGATAAAACAAGCTGTCGATTCCTGTGACTTGTTTATTTTTCAAGCAAAAGATATAATAAATTTGTAATTATATTTAATGTGTTGCTTTAAAATCTTTTAAAAAAAATCACATGAACAAAATCTCTTTAATAGGGTCAGCAATCCTCTTTCTGTTCTTCTTCTCATGTTCATCCGAGAAGTCAATGGATAAGATCATTGACGAATCGCTTTCATTTGCAGTTGAGCAATATTCACTTATGGCTGATGTAATGCTGGATAGGCCTGATCTTTTGCCGAGAACAATTGATGAGGAAGGAAATCTGGTTACTGCAAAGTCGAACTGGTGGACAAGCGGATTTTTTCCGGGAAGTCTCTGGTATCTTTATGAATATTCGGGAGATGAAAAAATAAGAGATGCTGCCATACAGATGACATCACGGGTGGAGCGTGAGAAGTATAACAGGGGCACTCACGATCTGGGTTTTATGCTTTATTGCAGTTTTGGCAACGGGTTCAGGCTGACAGGCAACACCGATTATCAGGATGTGATGCTTACCGGAGCAGAGTCTCTTATAACCAGGTACAGACCGAACATCGGTTGTATACAATCCTGGAACAGCAGAAGGGAGTGGCAGTGCCCTGTAATTGTCGACAACATGATGAATCTTGAATTCCTTATGTGGGCCTTCAGGATGTCAGGCGATTCAACCTACTACAGGATTTGTGTTAATCACTCAGATACAACGATAAAAAACCATTACCGTCCCGACTACAGCTCTTATCATGTAGTTTCCTATGATACTATCACAGGCAGTGTTGAGATTAAACAGACCCATCAGGGTGCCGCCGATGAGTCAGCCTGGTCCAGGGGCCAGAGCTGGGGCCTCTACGGTTATGTGGTAATGTACCGTGAGACGGGTCTCGAAAGGTACCTGGATCATGCGGTCAGGATTGCTGATTTCCTTATCGGTCACAGGAATATGCCGGAGGACATGATTCCCTACTGGGATTTTGATGCCCCTGGCATACCCGATGCGAAACGCGATGCTTCAGCAGCTGCAATTATGGCATCGGCACTTATCGAGCTGAGCGGATATGTTCAGGCTCCCCTGAGGGAAAAATACCTGCAGGTGGCGGAGAAACAGGTAAGAAGCCTTGCCTCCTCTTCCTACCGGGCAGACCCGGGCGGGAACGGCAACTTTATTCTTATGCACAGTGTCGGATCTATTCCCGGCAACAGCGAGGTTGATGTGCCACTTACCTATGCTGATTACTATTTTATTGAAGCTCTGATGAGGTTAAGGAACCTCTGATCACTTAGGGGAAATCAATCATAGCCTTCATTACACCGTCGCCGTACCCGGCGACAAGATCGAAGGCTTCATCTGCTTCTGTGAAGGGGAAACGGTGAGTGACCATGTTTGAAACGTCAATCTGCCCCACAGTCATCATCTCAAGAGCAGGTTCCACACAATCCACCTGCCTTCTGATAAACAAAAGGGTTATCTCTTTCCTGCGTGTCTTTTCAACACTCATGCTCCACCTGTCAAATTGGGGGATACCCGCAACAACAAGCTTTCCTCCCGGTTTAAGAAGCTCAACAGCCTGATCAAGAGCATCCTGCTGGCCGCAGCACTCAAAAACAATGTCAAGTCCGGCAGGAACTGCCCCCAGTATCCTTTTAACCACATTTTCCTTTAGCGGATTAACCGTGAGAGCAGCATTCTCCCTTGAAGCAATTGAAAGCCGTTCATCAATCTTATCGGTAATAAATATCGGACCTGAACCCGCAGCTTTCGATGCAAGCATCACACTCATACCAATAGGGCCATATCCAAGGATGCCAATGTTCAGCCCTTTGATATTTCCTGATCTTTTAACGGAGTAGATCCCTATTGCTAGAGGTTCAGAAAGAGATCCATGATCAGGATTCAGCTTCTTATTAAGCGGAAAACAACTTGTTTCCGGCATAATTATATATTCCATAAGGCAACCTTCAGCCTGACCCGGACAGCCAAGGAAACGCAGTTTCCTGCATGTATGATGCCTGCCTGCAAGACACTGATCGCACTGCCGGCAGGGCATGGCAGGTTCTATGGCGACCATGTCACCGGTCCTGAGACCCTTCACTCCGATGCCCGTCTCAACAACAATACCCGAGCCTTCGTGTCCGACAGTAAAGGGGTATTTGACTACCTGAGAACCAATTTTCCCCTGTGTATAGTAGTGAACATCCGATCCGCAAACACCTGTAACAATCATCTTTATCTTTACATGATCTGGTTTAAGCAGCTTTGGTTCAGGAATATCTCTCAACTCTATACGCCTGATCCCGGTGAGCATCATTGCCTTCATGGAATTATTGATTTGTTTTCATTATCTGCAAATATAATTATTGCTAAATTCACACACTGCAGATTAATTTGAATAGTTATGAGGAAAATATATGGAATCGGAGAGACCGTCTTCGATATTATCTTCAAAGAAGTTCAACCCCGGGCCGCAAAAGCAGGCGGAGCAATGCTCAATACTGCTGTCTCCCTGGGGCGCATAGGCCTGCCTGTTTATTTTATCAGCGAATACGCAAATGATTCGGTCGGAAATATCATAAACCAGTTTCTTTATCAGAACGGGGTTGCCACGGAACATGTCAACAGGTTTGATAACGGGCTAACCAAACTTGCCCTTGCGTTTCTGGATGAGAACAATGATGCAAGTTATTCTTTTTATGATAAATATCCTGAAGAAAGGCTCACTGCCGGATTGCCGTCGATCAACGGGGATGATATTTTGCTTTTTGGTTCAATTTATGCCATAACCGACCAGATAAGAAACAGATTCACAAGGTTTGTCAGGTCGGCATCTGAGAATGGAGGCCTTATTATCTACGATCCTAATTTCAGAGCAGCCCACTCAGCGGAACTTGACATTCTTAAGCCTCTGATAATTGAGAATATGAAGAGCGCAGTAGTGGTACGGGGTTCCGATGAAGATTTTATGAACATATTTGGTGCGGCAAATGCCGATGAGGCCTGGGAAGCCGTAAGTATATACAGTAAATGCCTGGTTTATACTGCAAACACCAGAGGTGTATTTGTAAGAACGACCAGCTTCAGCGGGAGCTTCCCCGTTAAACAGATCACTCCCGTAAGTACAATAGGGGCAGGTGATAATTTTAACGCCGGCATGATAGCTGCCCTTTACAGGAAAGATATTCACAGGGAGGAGATCGGATCGTTGGGAAAGGAGATATGGTCGGAGATTATCGCCCTGGGTGTTGAATTTGCCACAAATGTATGCCTCTCATACGAGAATTATATCTCGGAGGAATTTGCGGCCGGTTTCAGGGAGGCAGGCTAAACAGGCCTGGCGTTATTCAGAAGGTACTTTTCTGCCTCAAGGCTCCAGATGAAGTTGTTCCCTGCCACTATCTCACTCAGTCCGGCAAAGAAAGGATCCTCGTTCCCCTTCTCTCCCATATCACCCAGGGAGATCAGGGGCATTGATATATTTGTATAGATCAGCTTCTTTCCACCTGGTATGTGCGGCAGGTTGAGGGTGGTGTCAATCACGGCGTCGAGCCCCCCGACATGGGTAATCATTATTGCGGGGTTTATTCTGCCTTCTGCCATGAGCCTGAGTGATTCCCTCATATCATCGGTATTGCCGCCCGATGTTCCCATCATATGAGTGAAAGCGTAATGGATATTGTAGAAATTGATTTCTGCCCTGAAATCAGTATCAGTCGGACCCGCAAAGAAATTGAGACATCCGTCAAAGCCAAGTATGGCATCACCTGTCTCAACAACTTGTTTTACAGGGGCAAAAACAAAAACATCATCATACCCTGCCCCTCCTGTCAGATCTTTAAGGTGTCTTACCGGATCGGAGATATTTGCGGTGTTGACATAGACAAGTCTGATTCCCTCTTTCAGGGCATGCTCCGGGGTAATGAGAGATTCAGCCCTGGCAAGCCTGTTCCCGTCAATATCTGTTACAACTATCAGTGACGGCTTACGGTCCTGATGGATAGCATAATCGATGGCGCCCAGACCCATAGGACCGACACCCGCAAGTATAGCTATCCTTCCACCTTCACGTATCCCCATAACATGGTTGTATGTGCCTGGCGGAACATGATAACTTGCATTGAAGGCTCCTGTTATGCAAGACATTGGTTCTGAGAGAGATGCTGGAAAGAAGGCCTCGCCCTCGTACGGCAGAAGGCAGTCGGCTTCCATAACTATATCCGGTATAATTATATGTGTTGCATCACCACCTATATAGCGATAGGAGTAACCCGGCGCGTCAAGCGTCCCGGTATGGGCCATGGCAGGCTGAATTGAAAACTTCTGCCCTTTCCGGAATTTGTGTTCCCACTTCCTGCCGACATCAAGTATGATACCGGCAAATTCGTGACCAATAATTGTTGGGTTAATATGAATATCGTCTGGTACCCTTTTATGATCAGGGCCCTGAAGTGCAGCCTTATGCGACGACATGCAAATACTATCGGATATCACCTGCGCAAGGATCTCATCATCTTGCATCTCCGGAAGATCAAACTCCTCCAGCCTGAGATCCTTCTTTCCATAAATCCTTACTGCTTTGGTTTTCATATGAACTTGTTTTTTTTCACCACAGCGGCACACGGAGTTCTAATGTTCATAAGCCCCTACGCCTCTGCGCCTTTACGCCTCTACGCCCCTACGCCTCTGCGCCTCTGCGCCTCTGCGCCTTTACGCCTTTACGCCCCTGCGCTCTGCGCTCCCTTACTAGCTCAGCATCACTTGCCCTCCTGTAACAGGAAGAGCCTGGCCCGTCTCATACTCCTGATCAACAATGTAAAGAAGTGCTTTTACAACATCTTCAAGCCTGCACCCCCGTTTCATCGGGACCTGGTCTTCATAGAATCTTCTCACATCCTCTATGCTTTTGGCTCCCGGTACCTTGCCTGTTCTCAGATACTGGACGAACAATCCGTTCTTCGGGTCTGACCATAATGGACCTTCATAGTAGTTACCCGGACAGACAGAGTTTACTTTGATTCTGAAAGGAGCCAGCTCAAGTGCAAATGACTGTGTGAGCCCTATACCCCCGAACTTCGATCCCGAATAGGCAAAGTTCCTGTTACTGCCCCTGAGCCCCGATTTTGAATTGATCTGTATAATATCGGTGTAATAATCAGGCTTTTCCCTGTTCTGAATCTTCATTACTTCAGATGCATATTTGGCACAAATAAAATAACCACGGTAATTAACATCGGTTGTCAGCGAAAACGTTTCAGGATCCATCTCCTCCAGGCTGCCTGCCCTTAGTATGCCTGCATTTGAGATCATGATGTCAAGACCGCCGAATTGATGGACGGTATTAATTATTAGATTTTTTACCGATTCAGGATCAGATACATCCGTTTTAGTGTAAACTACTTTATTTGATTGCTTTACCTCTGATAGACTTGATGCCAGTCTGTTTCCTTCATCCTCATCAAGGTCGGCAATAACAACATTAAGATTTTTATTGAAGAGGGCCTCGGCTATACCGGCTCCAAATCCTTTGGCTCCGCCTGTTACAACAGCTATCCTGTTACTATACCTGTCATCTGTTACAGTTGCTTTACTGACTTTCCTCCTGTAGTTCTCCACTTCCCACTGGTCAATAAAAGCCGCCTGTGTCGGTGTGAGGTATTTTGCGCCACCCCAGGCCGAAGCAAGATCAACGGTTTTAATAAGATCCTCGTAAACATCAAGAAGTGTATCGGCCGATCCTGTAGTTTCCTCAATTGCCACTATCCCTGCGTTCCTTATTACAATGATCCTGGGCGGATAACCATATTCGGCGGCGAATCTTGGCAGCTGATGACGGAATGATTCCATGATCCTTTCCGGTGACGATGAGTTCTCAATATAGATGAATGCAGCCTTGCAGTAAACAATCATGTCAGGCGTCAGCGCCATGGAAATCTTGTGAAATTCCAGATGACTCCTGTAATAGGGTGCTATAAGTGAGTTGTGCCTGTATCTGACAACCATCGGTCTCTTTTCCGACAGTAACATCCTTACGGCAGGTATAACCTCATGAAGGACCTTATTATAAGGCAGCGGAGTAATTTCTTCACGGGGCTTCATTTCCGCCGATATAGTTTTAACTATTTGTTCATAGGTCCTTCTTATCTCTTCCGTTGTGTCAGCACTGACAAAGCATCCATGATTCTCAAGAAATATTATCCCGGGATCTTTATGCAATTTGCTTCGATAGTGCGCCATTTCGGATTCAACTGCCTTGAACAGTGTATAGCCGGGATCGGTATAAGGAATAAAAAGCGCCCTGTCGCCGAAAAGCCTGCCAATTACAGTTCTGGCATTCCTGCTGCAAAGCACTCCGTTGATCAGTGTGGGATGGAGATGAACCACGAACCTGTATTGAATGAGATCATGCAATGAGGTTTCTACTGAAGGTCTTCTTGAACTCTGCCGATCTGTGATGCTCCTGAAGAGATCGTTTTTAACCTCTTCTTCCCTTTTAAGGGGATCTTCCGGATAGTGCCCCGTGGAAATCACTTTAAGCTTCTCCCTGTCGAGTTCCACCAGATCATTTTCATCGAGGGTGGCAAGTGATGTCCCGCTGGCTTTAATCCAGATATTCTTATCATCCTTGAATGAAGTATTTCCACCACCGGCAATTACAAATTCCTTGTCTGTACCGTAGAAGCGTGAAATTTCAACAAGGTCCCTGATTTCCGTTCTCATCTGAAAAATTGTTTTCGTTCAGGAAATATTCTATTACCATTCCTCCCAGCTCCGCAAATTCGTTTTTTTCGGATGTTCTCATAATTCCGAATGATGAGAGATAGCCCTCATGATTCTGTGCTTTAAGGTACTGATGAGCCGCAATTACGCAGGCCCCTTCCCAACCTATTCTCTTAAGGTCGTCACCGTGAACACGAGATCCCCTGGCTGATACTGTCAGCGGAGTAAGTGCCGGAGTATTATGCTCCGTTCCGAAGGTTATCAGAAAGCCCTTTTCGTGAAAATATTTCACGAATTTCTGTAGTATATCCAGGTCATTTCTGCCGGGAATGAGTTCAATACACTCTATACCCATTGCAACAAGAGAAGAACAAAGCTGTTCAGGATCAGCCTCAAATTCCGTGTAATTGCCGGAAGGGTCATCGAGCAGTACAGGATAGCACGGAATGCCTCCGGCTTTAATTATGATTTCCTTAATATCTTTCAGGGGCAGGAATGATTTTTCATCTTCCTCCACGAATGCGGCACCTCCGCTTTTCAGCAGGTTTGACCGTATCTCATTTTCCAGGGCTGCTGTCTCTTTGAAACTGGTGGTTGATTTTTTCCCTCCGTAAAGGGCCTCAATGAAAAGGAGTGGCTCTTTCCTGAAATGTGTCCCTGCCATCAGTCTGACTGCTTTGGCCAGGTGACGCTCCCTGACCAGCCTGCGGGCATAATTTTCTTTTATGAACTCATATGAGAGAGAAAGAGAAGGATCAATAGTAGCCATCAGATCATTAAGCCTGGCAATCATCTCTTTAATCTGATCCTGGCTCTCAGCAATGACCCTCTCGAGCTGCTTTTTCTGTAGCTTGCCCGTATGAAACGGGTAATCAAGTCCTTTCCCGCAGAAATATATTCTGCCCGGATTATTGGGATCGTTTATCCTGATACCCTTCCGCTGTTCTTTTCTCATAAGGCCTGTGAACTCAATATTGAAGAGGGGGAAGACGCTGTTTCTCAGCGATTCTTTGCAGAATTCATCGTAACCGTCGGTTACATTGAAATCGTTTATACCCAGAACAGAAATATTCTCTTCTTTTGCCATTCTGAAAATTGTGCTCATATCGGGGAATGAGCTGAACGAGAAGGGAGTATGAATGTGACAGTTTGCTTCCCTGAAGGGAGGCAACTCTTTGTTCCGAAACTCTGTTTTCAGTTGCCGGATGTTTGGAAAATCAGAAAGGTAACTGGTCATCGGAATAATCTTTCTATTTCGCGTATCCTGATGGTAGTCAGAGCGCTTTTTTTGCCTGTCATTTTTACGATAAGAGTCATTCTGGCAGCATTTTCAAGTACCTCAAGCTTGTCGAAGGCATGGAGCAGATCTGAACCTGTTGTAAGTATGCCATGGTTCTCGAGAAGCATTACATCAGCATCTGTTGCATTATCAGATACCAGTTCGGCCAGTTCCGCTGAACCCATCACAGAATATTCCACCATCCTCGGGGTGCCGCAAATAGCCTTTGCTTCAGCAGTAAGGCTCGTGTCGATTTCCCATTTCATTGCTGTGAATGCGGAAGCAAATACCGGATGAGCATGTACAATGGCCGACACATCTTTGTTCTTTCGGTAAATACCGAGATGCATGGCGAATTCAATTGAAGGTCTCAGATCAGGAGTCATATTCTCTCCCAGAATTGACATAATGCCAACTTCTTTCCATTTCATCCTTCCTTTATCTGTCGCAGAAGGGGTTATAACAATAAAATCATCGTTCACCTTCAGGCTGATATTTCCACCTGAGGTTGTGGTCAGGTTTTTCCTGTATAGTCTTCTCATGAATCGGGCAACCTCTTTCCTCTCTTTCCTGAATACGGGCTCGGCTTTCATTGGATTTTTCACAGGATAAGGTCAACTACTCCATTCAGAACATAATGCGGGCGATACGGGAAGTTATCAATCTCGTTACGGCTCGTTATACCGCTCAATACCAGTAGTGTATCGATCTCGGATTCAAGTCCGGCCCTGATATCGGTATCCATCCTGTCACCCACTACAATGGCTTCTTCACGCGAAACACCAAGCTTTTTCAAAGCTATCCTCATCATCAGCGGATTGGGTTTTCCCACATAATATGCCTTTTTACCGGCAGCTATCTCAATGGGTGCCACCAGGGCTTTTGTTGAGGGCGCAACACCGTTTTCCACAGGACCGCTGATATCAGGATTAGCTCCTATTAGTCTTGCTCCTTTAAGTACAAGGTTGACTCCCAGCTCTATCTTTTCATAATTATAACCATGAGTATCACCGACCACCACATAATCGGGATTAACATTGTTGATTGTATATCCCACGCTATAGAGAGCATGTATTAGTCCGGCATCACCTATTACATAAGCGCTTCCGTTTGGTGTCTGACTTGAAAGGAAACTTGCTGTGGCCAGGGCACTGGTGTAGAAATGATCTTCACCGGCATTTACACCGAGCCTTTTGAGTTTCTCGTGCAGCTCACGAGGTGTCCTTTCACTTGAGTTGGTAAGGAAAAGATATCTCTTGCCGCTCTTTTCGAGCCAGCCAACAAATTCATTCACTCCTGGCAACAACTTGTTCCCGTGATATATAACACCATCCATGTCGATGATGAACCCGGACTTGGTCCTGATTTTTTCAACTATTTTTTCCATAATAATCTGTTTCAGATGTAAAGATATCAAAAAGCATCTATACTCCCTCCCTGTTCAGCTTAATAGTGCTCTCACTGCTGAATCTGTTACGTGACCGGTATCCTTTAAGGGGTATAATCCTTTCATGAATAGCATCGAGCAACCATTCAGGCTGAGGAAAGAAGTACTCCTCCATCTCGTATGCAGGGATGATCCAGTTACGTGATCCTACAACAACCGGAGGTGCGTCAAGATCATCGAATGCAAGCCCGGTGATTGTCTGTGCCATCTCATTCAGGAATGAACCCCTTGAGGAAGCATCACTGGTGAGCAGTATCCTGCCGGTCTTCTTAACAGAGTTCAGAACGGGTTCATAGTTGAATGGCACAAGTGTCCGGGCATCAATTATTTCAGCATTCATCCCGTAATCTGACCAGAGTATGTCTGCGGCTTTTACTGCCTGGTAGAGGGTTGCCCCGACAGTAAGAATGGTAATATCCTCTCCTTCTCTTTTTATGTCGGGTTCACCTATGGGAATTTCATAATATCCTTCTGGAACTCCTCCCTCGCGGAACATTTCCCCGATATCGTAAATTCTCTGGCTCTCGAAGAAAATGACCGGATCTGTTCCCTGCAATGCACTGTTCATAAGCCCCTTCGCATCGTATGGTGTTGCCGGGAATATCACTTTTAGTCCCGGTATATGTGCAACAAGCGACGACCAGTCCTGTGAATGCTGGGCTCCGTATTTTGACCCTACAGATACCCTGACGATAACGGGCATCTTAATGATATTGCCACTCATGGCCTGCCATTTGGGGAGCTGGTTGAAGACCTCATCCCCTGAGCGGCCGAGAAAATCGCAGTACATTATTTCTGCAATAACCCTTCCTCCGCACATCCCGTATCCTATCGCCGTGCCAACTACTGCACCTTCAGAGATAGGGGAATTGAACAGCCTTTCGTAGGGGAGCGATTCCGTGAGTCCCCGGTAAACGGCGAAGGCGCCTCCCCAGTCGCGGTTCTCTTCACCCCAGGCTGCAAGGGTGGGGTCCCTGTAGAACCTGTCTATAACAGCTTCAAATATTCCATCACGAAGCTGGTATAGCCTGGCCTTTGATACGATATTGCCTTCACTGTCTTTGAAAAATCTCTCCTTGTTTTTAAGCGACCTGACCCTTGGATTTTCATCAAGAGGGATCAAAACCCTGGGAACACCCTCTGCCATACTGTTTGCCGAACCATTGGAGAACATCATTCTCCCTATGGCATCCGGATCACTATCCAGATCTATCATTGGAGATATCTCATCGTTTATTGTAAGGCGTAATATATGAGTAACAAGTTCTGAAGTTTTGAACCTTATCTCTTCAATCATCTCTGCTGAGGCAATTCCATTATTTACCAGCTGGTTGCCGTATGCGATGATCGAATCTTCATTCTGCCAGGCCTCTATCTCTTCTCTGGTCCGGTAGGAAGAGGCATCGGAAGGGGAGTGGCCGCTGATACGGTAAGTGATTGTATCAAGCAGTACCGGTCCTTTTTTTTCTTCAATGATCTGCCTCTTGCGCCGGAAGGCGTCAATAACTGCTAATGGATTATATCCGTCTATGCGTTCTGAATGCATCATCTCCGGATTAACACCGGCACCGACACGTGCAAGTATTCCGAAACCCATTGTCTCCCCGCACGTCTGCCCTCCCATACCGTACATGTTGTTCATGAAATTAAATATCAGAGGCAGACCCCCGCTGAATTCACCCTCCCAGAGTCTCCTGTACTGATCCATGGTGGCAAAGCAGATGCCCTCCCAAACCGGGCCGCAGCCCATCGAGGCATCACCGATATTGCAGACTACGATTCCTTTTTTCCTGTTGATCTTCTTATAGAGAGCAGCACCCACCGATATGTCTCCCGATCCTCCGACAATCGCATTATTGGGATAGATGCCAAACGGAGTGAAAAAGGCGTGCATCGATCCGCCCAGACCTTTATTGAATCCGTTTTCGCGGGCAAATATTTCAGCTAAAGCGCCGTAGAGCAAAAAATGAACGGCCAGCTCTTTTATGTCACCGTGAAATCCTTTCTCGACAACCCTGAGGGCCGACCCCCCGAAATAAGTACTCATTATTTCATAAAGTCTCCCTTCATCAAGCTTATCGATCGCCGACAATCCTTTTGCCAGGATTTCACCATGACTGCGGTGCGATCCGAAAATGTAATCTTCGGCATCAAGGGTATAAGCCATACCTACAGCAGAGGCTTCCTGCCCTATGGACAGATGGGCAGGCCCCGGATGGTTGTACTGTATACCATTGTATTCATTGGTTGTCTTTATAAGGTTAAGCATGCTTTCGAATTCCCTGATGATCACCATATCATTGAATATCCTGATAAAGTCGCCGTTACTGTAATTCTTCCTCTCTTCCTCAATGGTTTTATTATACTGGTTTACGGGAATCTTACCAAATTCTATGAAATGAGGCTTTCTTATCTCAGCAGGATCAATATTCTGGTTTTTTGGCATATATAGTAATTTATTGGTTCAAATTTCAAACTTCTCTATCTGCTTCCTTATCTCCTTCAGAAACAGTGTGGCCGGTCCCCCGTCAATGGCACGGTGGTCATAAGTAAGTGAGAGGCCCAGGAAAGGCACGAATCCGAATACATTATTTCCTGTGTCAGCCGGCCGGTGGGTTATTGTGCATACTCCAAGTATAGCCGTCTGTGGAAGGTTAATGACCGGGGTAAACATTTCCACTCCATAGCTGCCCAGATTGGATATAGTGAATGAGGCCGCACTGCTTTTGATAAGTTCAGGATCGATGCTCCCTTTTCTGCAGGATTCAGCAAGCGACCATAGTCCTTCAGAGAGTTCCTGCAGACTCCTGTCATCAGCATTCCTGAGGGCAGGAACCATTAGTCCTCTCGGTGTGTCCACGGCAATCCCGAGGTGTACTTTGTTGAACGTTCTGATCCTGTCGCCCAGGAAATGAGCATTTGCATCGGGGAATTTCTTAAGAGCCTTAATTACACACCAGCAAATCATATCGTTAAGAGTAATATCCTGATTATGATTTTTGATGGCCATATCTGCTTTTATCCTGCGCCTGGCTTCCAGGAGCTTTCTTGCATCGGCACTCATATGGTGCGTGAGCTGGGCCGAATTTTGCAACGATGAAAGCATGGCACCGGCAATAAGCTTTCTGATATTGCTTAAGGGTTGCTCGGTATATCCGGGCAGACTGGTCTCAGCTTCCTCTGAAATGGTGTGTGGGGCTGCCATTGCTTTTTCTATGTCCCTGAAAATAATTCTTCCGCCAGGTCCTGATCCTGAAATGCCACTGAGGTCAAAACCAGCTGATTCTGCAAGTCGTTTCGCCCTGGGTGAGATCCTGACTGTTCCGGCATTTCCGGATATAACTTTCTCATTCTGACCCGCCAGATCAGAAACAGAATCCTGAACATCAGGCGGTTTTGCACCGGGCAGCTGCTCCTTTATAACCTGATCTGCTTTATCAGGTGGCCGTATAGAGCCTGTGTCCTCTCCTGGGGAACCTATTGCTGCCACATTAGTCAGTACGGGCACTTCATCCCCTTCACCGAAAAAGATATCAATCAACATCCCCTCTGCAGGCGATTCAAAATCGAATGCTGCTTTGTCCGTTTCGTACGAAAAAAGGATCTCTCCCTCTTTAACGGATTCTCCTTTTTGCTTATACCACTTCGTTATTATACAGGATTCTACTGATTGTCCCTGTTTCGGCATTATGACTGATGTGGCCATTCTGGTCCTGGATTATCGGTTAGAGTTATTCTTTTAGCAAACTTTTGCATGAATATTTACTTGTTATAATAAGTTAGAAAAACATTTAATTTGTTTATCATAAAACAATTAATATTCAATTGGTACAAAAATAATTGTTTTAACTTGTATTTACAAGTATAATTTAATATATTTACAAAAAAAAGAGTCATGCCAAAACAGCCGGGTATTCCACACCACAGAAAATTGTATGAGATACTGCGGAAGCACATTACTGAAGGAGTTTACAGTGAGGGGGATCTGCTGCCTTCCGAGAATGAGCTTTGCCGGCTCTATGGTCTGACCAGGCCTACGGTCAGGCAGTCGCTGTCAAATCTTGCGGCTGACGGTTATATAAGAAAGCACCAGGGAAAGGGAAGCATAGTGCATCATCTGCCGAGAGAGATAGGGATCCTTTCAGTATCAGGGACCACCACGGCAGTTGGAGACAGGAGTTTGAGGACCATGATAATTGTGAAGCCTGTGCTGATACCATGGCCGGGGGATTTCATGTTTCCACTGAGTGAGCTTGAGAAGGAATCGGGGGCTGTTTATATGGAGAGGCTAAGGTTGATTGACGGATTGCCTCTTTTCTTCGATATCACATATATTGCCAATATAAACCTGCCAAGGATAACAGCACGGCAGTTTGAAAACAGGTCATTATTCAGAATCCTGAGGCAGCACTACAATCTGGAGATAAAGGGAGGGGAACAGAGAATTAAGGCTATACAGGCTTCAGGCAGGATCGGCCGTTATCTGAAGCTTAAGAAGGGTGAACCGGTACTCCACATGGAAAGGAAGATGGAGACAAGCGCATCAGGTCTTTACCTCTATTCATCAATATTCTGTAACACCGGGAAATATTCAATTTACGGGACCTTCTGACGATCATTCAGGGATTTTCCCGCCTGAATTGGATTTACTGTTATTAAACATAAAGGCAATAAATATGGATTTTTAATAAGAAAAATCTTATTTTTACATTCAGAATCAGAAAAATGCCTTGGAAAATAGAATTTTAACTCTTTTTTTAACCTGTTAAATAACTAACCTATGAAAAATCAGAAACCACTATGGTCGAGGCGCCGTTTCCTCGGTTCCGCAGCTGCCGGGATGGCCGGCATTGTCATTCTTCCGCGTCTTGCAACATCATGCAAGAGCAGCACCGATACCGATATCAGGCTCGGTTTTATTGGTTTGGGCAGGCAGGCCATGTTTTTGCTTAACGGATTTATTCAGATTGAGGGTGTAAAGGTCCTCGCCGGATGTGATGTATATGGTATCAAGCGGACCCGCTTCGAAAGAAGGGTTAATGCATTCTATACTGAAGCAGATAAGAAGGTTAACATTACCACTTATGAGAAATATCAGGATCTTCTTGCGAGGAGTGATATAGATGCTGTGGTAATTGCTGTTCCCGACCATGCTCATGCGATGATAGCTATTGCCGCATGCAAGGCTGGCAAGGATGTATATCTCGAAAAACCCCTCACTTTCACAATCATGGAGGGGCAGGAGTTGAGGCGCGTGGTCCGTGAAACAGACAGGATTCTTGCCGTGGGGAGCCAGCAGCGCTCCGACGAAGGTTTCCGTCATGCAGTCAGGCTTGCTCAGACAGGGGCCCTGGGAAAGATTAGCCTCGTTAATGCATATGTGGGAGCTCCGCCAAAACCATATGACCTGCCTGAAGAGCCCCTGCCTGCCGACCTTAACTGGGATTTGTGGCTCGGCCCTCTGCCTGAGACAATCCATTTTAACAATGAACTGAATCCGCCTATATCACTTGACCCCGAACAGGATGAAACCATTTGGGGCGCATGGCGATGGTACAAGGAGATGGGCGGCGGATTTACAACCGACTGGGGTGCCCATATGTTTGATATAGCTCAATGGGGTCTTGGAATGGATAAAAGCGGACCCGTTGAGATATCGCCCATTGGAGATGGCACCGAATTCATGAGCTTCAAATACGAAAACGGAATCGTTATGACCTCAGAACCCTTCGATGAGAAGCTTACCAAGGGTGTGAAATTCTGGGGTGATGCAGGCTGGATAGAAGTGGCACGCGGTTATTTTAATGCTTCGGATCCCGGCTTCAATCCTCCTCAAACCGAGGCAATTGAAGGACCTTACGAGACCAGGATCCCTCATCAGGTCAACTTCATAGAGGCAGTACGCAACAGGGTTGACCCCGAGGTTCCTGTCGAGATCGGGCATAGCAGCTGTACCGTTTGTACACTGGGTAATATCGCATGCGACCTTATGAGAACCATCAAATGGGATCCACAGACAGAAACCTTTGTTGACGATACTGACGGCGCGGCAACAAGACTGCTCCATTATGACTACAGAGCACCCTGGAAACTGATCTGAGATATTACGGGGAGAAAAATAAAAAAGGCCGTCCTTCTTTTTCGGGACGGCCTTTAATTCTTTCTTAAGAGCTTAT
>Ga0334890_1003405_pt1 | contig 16172 bp, 13 predicted proteins | sample GraSluR1_MG_3_FD_207220 | JGI IMG/M metagenome (GOLD analysis project Ga0334890, IMG submission 207220) | Sludge microbial communities from methane-producing bioreactor in Wageningen University, Netherlands - Granular Sludge_31_08-R1 | ecosystem: Engineered > Bioreactor > Anaerobic >... | reverse complement strand
CCCTGGTCATCCTGGTTGTCGGCGTCGGACTCCTGAAACTGAATGCGGCGATCATGCTCATGCTCATATCCATATTAGTAACCGCCGTCGCCGTGTTCGTCCTCGGTTTCACCTTCGACGAGTTGTTGGAGAAGGGCATCCGGCCGACGATCGACAGGGCGATGGGCGCGATCCTGATCCTCATCATTGTGGGCCCGCTCGTCGGGTCGTGGTTGATCTCGGGCACCATTCCGTATTTCATCTACGTGGGTCTCCAGATACTGACCCCTAAGACCTTCCTGGTATCCAGCGCCGTGCTGTGCGCCCTATGTTCGACCATGACGGGTACATCGTGGGGCACGGCCGCCACCCTAGGTGTAGCCCTGATGGGGGTGGCGTACGGGCTGGGGGTCCCGCTCCCCGTGGCTGCGGGCGCTGTCGTGGCGGGCTCGTATTTCGGAGACAAGGTCAGCCCGATCTCGGACACCACGATACTCGCGGCCGCGAGCGCCGAAACGGATATCTTCGAGCACATAAAATCGATGATGTGGACTACCCTGCCCGCGTTTCTGGTCGGCCTGGTCGTGTACGCCGTGTTCGGGATGACCGCCTCGGGAGAGATAGACTTCACCAAGGTGAACGCATTGCTGGGCGGCATCGATAAGACGTTCGCGCTGAATCCCGTATTGCTCCTGCCCCCGATAGTAGTGCTGGTGCTCTCATACAAAAGGGTCTCCACAATCCCGACACTGTGGATAGGTACAGTGGTGGCCATGATCCTCGCGATGACCGTTCAGGGTGCCTCGTTTAAGGCCGTCACCCAGGCGATGTACGCCGGCGGCGCTTTCAAGACCGATATCCCCGCCCTCAACAACCTCCTGAACCGCGGGGGCATCACCAGTATGGTCTCATCCATCGCCCTGGTTTTCATGGCCTACATATTCGCGGGCGAAATGGAGTACACCGGGATGCTCAGGAAGGTCCTGGAACACATCAAGTCGACCTTCATCAAGGGCAAGATCGGCAACCTCATCCTCTCCACGTCGCTCACCGGCATCGTTACCGGCCTGGTGACGGGGAACTCGTATCTCAGCATCATTGTCCCGGGAAGGCTCTACATACCGTTGTTCAAGGAGTTCAAGATCCAGCGCAAGGTACTCTCCAGGACCCTCGAGGATTCCGGCACCGTTGTGGTGCCGCTGATCCCGTGGAGCGCCGCCGGCGCCTACATGACCGCCACGCTCGGAGTACCCACGGCGCAATACCTGCCGTGGGCCGTCATGTGCTACCTGGGTTTCGTGATCGCCTGGGTCTACGGCTACACGGGGCGCGCCATCTGGAAGGAGTAGGTGGATTCGAGTCCGGGCCCTCTCGAGGGGGCCCGGACTCGGGATAGGGGAGGAAGAACGACATTGCTGACACTCTTGAAAAACGCGCAGGTGCTCGCCCCCGAGGACAGGGGGATCAATGACATCCTGATGTGCGACGGGATGATAGCGGCGATGGCTCCACGAATCGACTTGCCCGCGAGTCTACGCGTCGAGGTACACGATGTCGGGGGCGACTATGTCGTTCCCGGGTTCATCGATCAACACGTCCACCTCATCGGTGGCGGGGGCGAAGCGGGGTTCGTCTCCAGGACCCCCGAGGTCACTCTCACCAACATTACAAGATGGGGGATAACCACCGTGGTGGGGTGTTTGGGCACGGACGGCATCACAAGGCACCCGGAGTCGTTGCTAGCGAAGGCGAGATCCCTCGCGCACGAGGGGATCAGCGCCTACATGTACGTCGGCTCCTATGAAGTGCCACCTCCTACGATAACGGGGAGCGTACGGTCAGACATCGTGCTGATCGGGGAGATCATCGGCGCGGGCGAGATAGCCGTTTCCGATCACCGCTCCTCCCAGCCTTCGATCGAAGATCTGGGGAAGCTCGCCGCGGAATGCCGGGTCGGGGGCATGCTCAGCGGGAAAGCGGGAGTGCTACACCTGCACATCGGGGACGGGAAAGGGGCGCTCGATCCGCTCGTCGAGGTAGTCGAGACAAGCGATATACCGATCGCGCAGATAATCCCCACTCACGTCAACAGGAACCCCTACCTGTTCGAATCCTCCATAGAATGGGGGCACCGAGGCGGTTTCATCGACATCACGTCGGGAGTAAGCCCTGCGGAGGGATTCGGGAGGGCCATCAAGCCCAGTACGGCCCTCAAGAAGGCCCTCGACTCAGGGGTGCCGGCCCATCTGATAACCATGAGTTCCGACGGCAACGGAAGCATGCCGGCATTCAACGATCGGGGCGATCTCGAGGGCCTGCTCGTAGCCTCCCTGTCGTCGCTGTACCGCGAATTCGTCGATGCCGTCATCCTCGAGGGGATTCCCGTCGGCACGGCCCTGCGGGTCATCACGAAGAACGTGGCATGCGGGCTGCGGCTGTACCCGCGAAAGGGATGCATCGGGATCGGCGGCGACGCCGACCTGGTTGTTCTCGACGCGAATCTCGCGATCAAACAGGTATGGGCCCGTGGGAGGCTCATGGCCGACAGCGAGGGCCATATCGTGAAGGGCACGTTCGAATAGACCCGTAGGGGGATGAGCCAGGTGAGCGAGCCGGTGGTTTACGTCGATGGCAGGTTCGTAGAATGCAGCCGGGCGGCAGTCAGCATAGAGGACAGGGGCTACCAGTTCGGCGACGGCGTATACGAGGTGGCCCGAGTGTATGACGGCAGGCCGTTCAAAATGCGCGAGCACCTTGACAGGCTCGCGAGGAGCGCGCGGGCGATACGGATGGACCTTCGCGGGCTCGACTCGCTCGAGCGCGACGCCCTGGAACTGCTGCACCTGAACGGGTGGGGCAATAGAGACCTCTATATCCAGGCGACGAGGGGGGCCTGTCCGAGGAGCCATTGCTTCCCCAGGGACCTCGAGCCCGTGGTGGTCATGACCGCCAGGGAAGCCCATCCCTATCCGCCCGCTCTCAGGCGGCAAGGGGTCGCGGCAATTACCCTGAGCGACGACAGGTGGGCGAGGTGCTACATAAAATCCATCTCGCTGCTATCGAACGTGCTGGCAAAACAGAAGGCCAGGGACGAAGGGGCGTTCGAGGCGATCTACATAAGGGATGGGTTCATGAGCGAGGGGAGCAGTACCAACGTATTCATCGTCGAAGGGGATTCGCTCGTCACGCCCCCCCTCACAAACTACATACTCCCCGGCATCACTCGCGCCACCGTGATAGGGCTTGCGACAGGGTGCGGGATCCCGGTCGCAGAGGAGAGTGTGTCCAGGGAGCGACTGCTGGTGGCCGACGAGGTGTTCCTGACGGGCACTACGACGGAGGTAATGCCGGTCGTCACGGTGGACGGCGTGCGAATCGGGTGCGGTGCCCCCGGGCGGACGGCCCTGCGGCTGTTCGAACAATACATGAGGCTCGTCACGGGCTGACGGCGAGGGGGCTGACGTTGAGAGGGGCCGCCCCCTCCGTCCAGGACAGCCCCCCGATAGCAAGTGCATGATGTGCGGTTCCTGCCTATCTCTTCTTAACGTCGCGATCCCTATCCGGGCCGCCGGGCGTCTTGCCCCTGGTCCCGGCCCCGGGTGTTTCTGTCACGGTCGTTTCCGGCCCCTTCTCCAATTCCTCGCCGATTTCATACTGCAGCCTGTCGGCATCAAACGCCGTACGACCCTTGGCCGGGCGCTTCCGGAGCCTGTCGGGCATGCTTATCACCTCCGCTTTTTCGCCTACGGGACTAGTGTTGACCCGCGAGGCTTCGCGATATTAGCGGGGGTTCATGGCATACTCGCCAGTATTTTCTCCGCGCTCTCTATCTGCTCCCGGACCCGTTCGGGCGCAGTGCCTCCGCGCGTCTTCCTCCTCGACACGCACGACTCCGGCGACAGCAGTTCGTACACGTCTTCGGCGAATTCAGCCGAAAAACGCTTTAGTTCCCCGAGGGACATGTCACTGATCGAGATTCCCTTGTCAATGCAGTAGCGGACTATCCTCCCGGTGACCTCGTGCGCCTTGCGGAAGGGAATCCCCCGGCCGGCCAGATAATCCGCCACCTCGGTGGCGTTGATGAAGCCGGCGGCGGCGAAGTCCTCCATGCGCTCCTTATTCACTTTCATCGTATCAATCATGCCGGCGCAGACTCCAAGGCAAGACGCCGCCGTATCGACGGCGTCGAACAGCCTTTCCTTATCCTCCTGCATGTCAGAATGGTACGCCAGGGGCAACCCCTTCATGGTGGTGAGCAGAGCGACGAGGTCGCCGTATACGCGTCCGGTCTTGCCGCGGATGAGTTCCGCGACGTCGGGGTTCTTCTTTTGCGGCATTATGCTCGAACCGGTGGCGAAAGAATCGTGCATCTCGATGAAGCCGAATTCAGCGGACGACCACACGACGAGTTCCTCGCACATCCTGCTGAGATGCATCATCAGTAACGCGCACGAGGAAATGAATTCGATGATATAGTCCCTGTCGGCCACGGCGTCTACGCTGTTGTCGAACACCGAGGGTAGGCCGAGCTCCCCGGCCGTCATCTCGGGATCAATGTCGTGCGTGGTCCCAGCCAACGCCCCCGCGCCGAGCGGGCTCACCGCCGTCCTCGTCCCGCAATCCGAAAACCTCCGGTAATCGCGCAGAAGCATCCAGAAATAGGCCATCAGGTGGTGCGAAAACAGCACCGGCTGGGCCCGTTGCAGGTGGGTGTACCCTGGCATTATGGCGCCCAGATGCTCCTTCGCCCTGGCGACGATGGAAGTCTGGAGACCTGCGATCCCGCTCTTCACCGTCTCGATGCTGTCGAGCGTATACAACCGGGTGTCCACCGCGACCTGGTCGTTCCTGCTCCGAGCCGTGTGGAGTTTGCCCCCCGTTTCTCCGATCTTTTCAACCAGCCTTCTCTCTATGTTCAGGTGGATGTCCTCATCGGCGGTCCTGAACTCGAAAACCCCTTCGTCGATTTCCCGCAGGATCTCCTTCAACCCTGATACGATCCGCTCCATGTCGCCGGAGTCGATTATGCCCCTTGCCTCCAGCATTCTCGCGTGGGCTATGCTTCCAGCGATGTCCTGCTTGTAGAGGCGCCTATCAAAAGAAATGGAGGAGGTGAACCCCTCCGCCCTCGGATCGACGCTCGATGTAAAACGGCCACCCCAGGCTTTCAACGTAACACCACCCTAGTCGCTTGCCACTCGGGCGCATGTCTTCGCCGCGGCGTGGCCCTCACCTGCCGGCGACGAGGTCACCCTCACGCTCGCCTTCGCGATAACTGAGGGCTGCGCCGCCGCGGACCTGTTCACGCTGGAGAATACCTTCGTGGGCAATCCCCATATATCGATGAATCCCTTCGATGCCTTGTGATCGAACGCGTCCCGCCTGTCGTACGTAGCCAGGTTATGGTCGTACATGGAGTATGGGGACTTCCGTCCGATCACCATGCACGATCCCTTGTGAAGCTTCACCTTAACCACGCCGGTAATCGTCTTCTGCGTTTCTGAGACGAACGCGTCCAGGGCCGCCTTGAGAGGCGAATACCAGAGGCCGAAGTACGTGATCTCCGCGTATTGCTTGTCGATCAGGCTCTTGAACTGGAGCACCTCTCTCGGCAGGTTGAACGCCTCCAGCTCGCGGTGGGCGTTTATCAGTATCAACGAACCCGGGCACTCGTATATCTCTCGGGATTTGATTCCAACCAGTCTGTTCTCGACCATGTCCAGCCTACCCACGCCATGTTTTCCGCCCAACTCGTTGAGAGCCTTGATGATCTCGACCGGGCCCAGGGTCTCCCCGTCTATCGATACCGGGTATCCCTCCTCGAAGCCGATCTCACAGTACTGGGGTTCATCGGGCGCACATCGAGGATCTGTGGTCCACTCGAAGGCGTCCGCGGGCGCCTCTTCCCAGGGGTCTTCTATACGCCCGCACTCGATGCTGCGCCCCCAGAGGTTCTGATCGATGCTGTACGGGCTCTTCTTGCTCACGGGCACGGGGATGCCGTGCCGGGCGGCGTAATCGATCTCGTCCTCCCTGGACATGGGCCATTCCCTTACGGGGGCTATGACCTTGACGGTGGGGTTCAGCGCGGACACGGAGACATCGAACCTTACCTGGTCGTTGCCTTTTCCCGTGCAACCGTGGGCAACGGCGAACGCGTCTTCCTTCTCCGCGACCTCCACGAGTATCTTCGCGATGAGCGGCCGGGATAGCGCCGCGCTCAACGGGTACTTCCCCTCATATAAGGCATTGGCCCTCAGGGCCGGAAAGGCGCAGGACTTCATGAACTCCTCTTTGGCGTCCACGGTGTAGCACTTTGAGGCTCCGATAGCAAGCGCCTTTTTCTCGATGAAGTCGAGGTCCCTGCCCTCCCCTACGTCCGCCGTGAGCGCAATGACCTCGGCGTTGTATTTCTCCTGAAGCCATTTTATGGCCACAGATGTATCCAAACCCCCGGAATAAGCCATGACGACCTTTTTCACCCGGATCCCTCCCAGTTCGAATCGGCATAATTATACGCCACTATGACTTAATATGCAACATGTATCCCAAACATGGTTGCCCCCTCGGGGGCTCTGGCGACCGCACATACCGGGCCGGTTCGACGAATTGGATATTAATGTAGGCGTTAGGTAACAAGAGGCAAGGTAGGAAACTACTCGAACGCTGGAGAAATAATTCACATCTTGGAACAAGCTGCCTGATCGCGCGTCAATACGCGGTGGGGGTCTCAAGGAGGTACGCGCTAAAATTGGTGAAGAAATCGCTTACGATGTGTCTCGCTGTAGTAATCGCGCTTTACCTATCTGCCGGAGTGGCGGCCGCTGAAAGCGTCGTCGTCAATCAGCCCAAGGTCAACCTGCGCTCCGGACCGGGGACGTCTTTCCCAAAGACCGGTCAGGTCGCGGCGGGGACCCGGTTCGAGTTGATTGGGACGCAGGGCGATTGGTCGAAGATCCGCCTGCCCGATGGGGGCGAGGCCTGGATCTATTCGCAGCTGGTGGACCGCGAATTCGGCCCCAACACATTATTCGTGGTAACTGTGAGTAAAGCCAATCTGCGAAAGGGGCCCAGCACATCTGAGGCCCTCCTGGGCTCGGTCACGAAAGGGACTAGCCTCCCAGCTCTAGGGGTCAGAGGGAAATGGGTGAGGGTCTCCTGGTCCGGCAGGGAGGTCTGGATTTCAGGGGATCTGGGCGCCATCAAGACGCTGGATATCGCGGACCTGGATGTTGGAGAGGTGCCGCGGGGCGCGGAGGCGGTCCGCACCGCCGTCCTGAGAAATTCTAGGGCGAGCTGGTCTTCGGCCGTCGCCACGGTCAAAGCGGGAACCGCCTTGAAATACCTCGGCAGCAGCGAGGGCTGGGTACAGGTGAGCTGGAACGGAAAGACGGGATGGGTGGAAGGCAAGAACATTAAGTTATACAACCACGTTCCTTTCGCCAAGTCGGTGAACTACACAATCACCGAAAATGAATGGAGTGTGGCCGGGCAGACGATCTACAAGGTAAAAGGCTCCTTCGTCAATCTGCGGTCCGGGCCGGGGACGAACCACAAGAAGATCGGTACGCTTCCGGGCGGCCGCCAGTTCAAGGTGCTCGAAACGAAAGCGGGTTGGTATCGCCTGGTAACCGAGAAGGGCGAAACCGGGTGGATAACGTCATCGCTCGCATCAGTAGCGTACAGCCCTCAGGTCAGGCTCGTTTCAGTCAAGGCTGAATCTCCCCACCGCAAACAGGTGGTTGTCGAGGGATCTTTCGGTCAACCAGTAGTCAAAGCGGTAAACGGCGGCAAGACCATCGCCGCGTGGTTCCAGAATCCGGGATCGAGCGCGGCAAGGGTGGACGTGAACACGTTCGATATCGGCGGCCTTTCGGTGAACGACAACGGGATGAGGCTGGATCTGAGCGAGAAAGCAAATGTCCGCGTGACTCAAGCGGCGCCCGGAAGGATCACCGTCTCGATCGAAACCTGCGTGACCGGCGTTTCCATCCGAAAGGACGGTAACAGGGAGACAGTGTGCGTTGCCACGATCGGCTACGCGGAGCCATCTATCAAGGCGCGCCAGGACAACCCGGGGATCGATCTGATCATGACGGGGGCGATACTGGACGGCAAGTGCGCGGGATCCGGTAGCATGGTACGAGGCGCGCGCGCGTCTGGCAATGCCCAGGGTGTTACCGTTTCAATCGACGCGCCGGATTGGAAGAGGCACATCGTGTACCGCGGCGAGGAGGGCTTCATCATCGAATTCCTCGAGCCGGGGCTCCAGGGCAAGACGATCGTGCTGGATCCCGGGCACGGCGGGCGGGATCCGGGGGCGATAGGTCCCCAGGGTCTGTACGAGAAGCAGCCCAACCTGAAGATCGCGCTGGCTCTGAAGCCGTTGCTGGAGAAGGCGGGCGCGAAGGTTGTTCTCACCCGCTCCGATGACTCGACTCCCTCAGTTCCATCGGGTGACCCAAATGGCGATCACTATGGGGATCTCGCCTCTCGCGTGGCCATGGCTGAATTGTCGAAGGCGGATCTATTCCTCTCAATCCACAATAACGCGAATACGGACAGGTCGAAGTCGGGTTCGACCATGTATTACGCCTCCAGCTCTCCCAATGCATTGGCGGCCAGGGCGTTCTCTGAAGCGGTGCAGGCCGAACTGGTCAAGTCCCTTGGCAGGGTGGATAACGGGGTACGCACGGCGGAGCATTTTGTGTCGCGAACATGCCACGTTCCGGCCGCAATCTCGGAAGTGGTCTTCATAAGCAATCCGGAAGAAGAAGCCCTCCTCATGAGGGATGACTTCTGCAGGGAGGCCGCCCGGGCTCTGTTCAACGGGCTGAAGAAGTATTACGAGTAGGCCGCGCTGAGGGTGGGTCACGCGGGGACCATTCAGCCCGCGTGACCCCCGCTGTAGGTGGCCACGACGGTCATGGCCCCGGTCACGCGGTCGCCGGGCTTAACGTTAAACCGCGCGCTTTCATCGTAGATCACCAGGTCTACCTGGGATCCGCGTTCTATGAAAGATACTTTGTCTCCCGCGGCGACTAGATCCCCCTGTTTCACGAAACACCTTATCTTGTTGACGAACTTGTCGGCTATCTCCACCAGCACTATCTTAGGGCATCCCTCCGGGCCGCCTTCCAGGAATACTGTGTTTCTCTCGTTGACCAGTCTGTATTTGTGCGCGAACAGGTCTATTACCCTTCGGAGGTAGGTCAACCTGATGTACTCCCACATGTCCACCATGGGCAGGTTCACGGTCGCATGAGTGGGGATCACGCGTGTGACGAGCCCGGAAACCGGAGCGTAGTTGAAGTGGACGTCCAGCGGGCACATGTATATGCCCATCACCCACCCGTCACCTGAATACTCCTCGTCCCCCTTGCCGATCTCGGATATGGGGATTTCTTCGCCCAGCTTCTCGCTCACGACCTTACCCTGTTTGAAAGGCTTGATATAGACCACCATCCCGTCCGCAGGGGCCAGGATGTCGCCGGGGCGTACGGAGGGGCGTCTGACGGGGTCCCTGTAGAACCATACCTTCCAGAGGAAAAGCCGGAGCGCCGCAAACACTAGAAAGAACCCGAGCAGCCAGGTCATCCTCACCACTCCCTCCACACCTTTTGAAGCTTGTAGGGCAATCTCACGATGTAGTAGGACGCGAGGCCGACGGCCGCCTTCGCGGGCTGCTTTTTCACGGAAGGGACATCCCTAACAGCGAAAACGTTGTTCCTGTATGCGTTATCGATGGCCGAATACGTTTTCGCGAGGCTTGTCTCCTTGAACAGCTGCGTGACGGCGTCGGAGGGGGTTGAGATGAGGGCATCTTCGGGCACGTCGGCGATGTCGCGCAGCTCCAGGTACAGCCCGCGAAGTTCCTCGTCATAACCGCGGCGCACGAACTCCGGCCTGAGACGGTTATACGCGCCGCGATCGAGATAGTACTTGCGCCTCCCGGTAGTAATGGCCGCTATACATTCGACTATCATTCTTATCCTGTCCAGGTCCCATATAGGGTCGAATATCCTGATCTCGATGGTCCCCAGTCTCCTGGCGAAAATGATGTCCTGGAACCTGTACCACGGGTCGCTCCGAAGTGGACCGATCGCGTAAGAATTCGCCATCCTATACGATTTCCCGAAGTATCTCCCGGACGCGAGCGGCGCGTTGGCGCTAAGGAGGGCCAGGAGGGGAAGGAAGCGGACGAGTCCCGCATAAGCATTCTCGGTGTCCCCAAGGTTCCCGACGTGTATGTGCATGCCGCACGTAAGGGTGGGCGCCTCCAGGTCCGCGAGGTGTCCGAGGGGCACCAGAAGCGCATCCCTGCATATCTCCGAGAATTCGCGGCGCCTGGCCGCCAGGTCGTTGATGAGGCCGGCAGAGTCTGGATGGCAGCCGGTGGACAACTCCACGCCACCCATTATTGCCTGTCTCATATCGCGGCCCCGGGCGAAATTGGAGTCGCTATGTGAATAGTAGAAGCCGGGGTTCCTCCACAGCAGCTTCGCTAGATAGTAAAGCGCTTCGAGGGACGTCCTCTCGGGATGCGTGACGAATATCTCTTCCTCTATGCCGAAAAGCGGTTTCCCCGGCGCGGAGAGACCGGACACCCGGATGCGCCTCAGATCAGTCATCTCCCGAGCATTATCTGTCTGAGAGTATATCACGGAGGACTACGGTAAAGGCAATGCCGCCGGTGAGGAGATTCAGATAGAACGTAAACAGCCTCCAGATGACGAGGAACGCCCCGATGGTGTGGAGGGGCGCCACCTGGGACAGGAGCACGAAAGTCCCAAGCTCCGCGGTACCGCTTCCCCCCGGAGTCGGAGTTATGCCGCTCAGAACGTAAACCAGCACTTCGAGCGCGAATACAACCATCCAGGGATAATCCACCCCGAGCCCGGACAGGGCCACAGGGCCAATCGCGAAGATCAGGACAAAATACAGGAGGGCGCAAGCGAACGCCCCCGTGACATGCAGTAGGTTTTCGCTGGCCAGCGCTCCCAGGCTCTTGCGGAAGTCCTTGAGGTTGCGGATGAACTTCCTTCCGAGTGCCACCAGCCGTGGGCGCTTCCGATTCCGCAACAGGCCCCTCAGCCATCTCTCGACTACGTCCGCTCTCAATGCGAGGGCCGAAAACGCGAGGAGACCGCACGCGTAGGCCGGCACGACCCAAAGGAATATGCTCCCCCACTTAACAGTGACATGCAGTGTACGAAGGACCACCATGGAGCCTATGGCAAGACACACGAGCGCGCTCTGCGCGACAATCCCTCCGCCCACAACTACGGCCGTCGCTTCCCCCCAATTCATGCCGCCCTGCTTGACGGCGTAGACGACGATGGGGGCCCCTCCGGCGAGAAACGGTGTTATCAGGGTGAGGAAGTTACCGGATAGGATGGCCTTGAATGCCACAAAGAACCCCACCGGTCTCCGCACCCCGCGCGTAAGCAGATACAGACGGCAGGAGTCCGCCAGCCATGCGGCCGATATAAGCCATGCACAAGTCGCGAGTTTGCCGCGGTCGAACGCCCGGAGTGACTCGACCGCCCTGGAACGGTCGGGGACCCAAAGGAATACAAGGAAAAGCGCAACCAGGCTCAATGCCATGGAAATGGCGAGGCTCCTGTAAGTACCTCTCTCCTTGATTCTCTTCACGTCATCGTGGTCGCTCACAGGCAAAGTAACCCCGTGTTTTCTTATAGTCGCTTTCCTACCGTATTCCGGGTCCGGCAGTGGGTTTCTCCACCCATCGCACCATCTCCTTTCCCTTTCAACTCCTCTAAGGAATGGCCCCCCCAAATGAAAAATCCGGCCATGACAGGAAACAGACGTAAATAAGGAACGAGGAACCCCGGCCTCGATTACAACTGAAAGCGAGTGAACGGGAGCGTAAAACTCACTAAACAGGGGAAATAAGAGGATGGTGCGCCTAGCAGGACTCGAACCTGCGCACCCGGCTCCGGAGGCCGGTGCTCTATCCTCTGAGCTATAGGCGCACTGTAACTCGGATTATATCAGAGTTTGCCCAGTACCAGCAACATGCCGAGCACCAGGAACGCAGCGCCCGACCCGAAGGTGATGTACCTCTGAGGCACGACCTTAATGAGCGCCTCTCCAACGAGGACTCCCAGAAGAGATGTCAACACCAGGGCGAGCGCCGCTCCGATGAATACGGACACGGGGGACCTCGTCTGCGCCGCCAACATCATAGTCGCCAGCTGCGTTTTATCACCCAGTTCAGCGATGAATACAAGGGCGAAAGTGCTGGCAAGCAGTTTCCAGTCCATTTGGCCACCTCACCCGGTCTCAGTGAACTCTCGCCTCACGGCCGAGTTGCCCCCGGCCCTCAATGTGCGGTCCAAAGCCCGCCCCGGCCTGCATGATGTCCCGTTCGAAATCGGCGAGCACCTGAGCGAGCGTCGGCTGGCCTATCTCCTGTAGTTCGTAGCGCACCCTGAGGTATGGCTTGTTGATCTCGGCCACTCTTCTCAGGTCGATCGGCGTGGCTATCAGTACCAGCTCGGCATCCGCGGCGTTAATCGTCGCTTCGAGCTCCTTTATCTGCTTGGGGCCATACCCCATAGCGGGCAACAGCGCACCCAGGTGAGGATATGTCTCGAAGGCCTTACGGATGCTACCGACCGCGTACGGCCTGGGATCGACCAGGGAGGCTGCTCCGAACTTTCTCGCCGCCACCACTCCGGCGCCGTAACCCATTTCGCCGTGGGTGAGGGTGGGTCCGTCCTCTATGACAAGTACGCGCTTTCCCCTTATCGAATCCGGTTCTTCCACGAACACCGGAGAAGCGGCGTCGATCACGACGGCGTCCGGGTTGTACCGGCGGACACTCTCCCTCACGGACTCGATCCCCTGGAGCGTAGCTGTCTCGACCTTGTTGATCACTACAACGTCCGCCATTCTCAGGTTCGTCTCGCCGGGGTGATAGCGCCTCTCGTGGCCCGGTCTGAGCGGGTCGACAAGCACGATGTTCAGGTCCGGATTGTAGAACGAGAAATCGTTGTTCCCACCGTCCCACAATATGACGTCAGCCTCGTCCTCTGCCGCCCTCAGTATCCTCTCATAGTCCACACCGGCATACACTACCGTTCCGTTCTCGATGTGGGCCTCGAACTCCTCTCTTTCCTCCACTGTACATTCGAACCTGTCCATGTCCTCGAAACTAGCGAATCGCTCGCAGGCCTGTTTCATGAGGTTCCCATACGGCATCGGGTGTCTGACCACAACTACGCGGTATCCCATATCGCCAAGGATCTCCCTGACCTTCCTCGTGGTCTGGCTCTTTCCGACGCCGGTCCGCACGGCCGTGACGGAAACGACCCGCTTGGAGGATCTCAGCATCGTGGACTCTGGTCCCAATAGCCGGAAATCGGCGCCCCCGGACAGAATCAGAGACGCCTTGTGCATCACGTATTCGTGAGGCACATCGCTGTAAGAGAACACTACCTCCTCCACGTCGCCCTTGTCCAGGAGTTCCGGCAGATTGGTTTCGGGATAGATGGGAATCCCGTCCGGATAGCCGGGTCCGGCAAGCTCCGCCGGGTACACCCGGCCCTCGATGTCGGGGATCTGCGTCGCGGTGAACGCAATCACCCGGTAGTCGTTATTCCCCCTGTAACAGGTATTGAAGTTGTGGAAATCCCGTCCCGCCGCACCCATGATGACGATCCCCCTGGGCACAGCAACACCTCCTCTATTCCCTTGTGCGGGGCGTTTTCGCCCACGTCCTCGGGTGTCTGTTCAACCTCTTCAGGAGCAGGGCGCTGGAGTACGGCACGGGAAAGAAGAACGCCGCCATCGGCAGGAAGAATAGCTGGACCACCACCAGCGCCCTTCTTAGGATTCCCCTGGGCCTGGCCACGGAATCCAGATAGGGCATGTACCTGTAATACGCGTACACGGTGAAACTGAAGTAGATGAGGGAGAACAGGTTGAGTATCCACCTGGCCCAGTTTGGCAGGATGAGCGGATCGACGAGACCGTTGTACCACAGCGCCATCACGACGGGCGGAACCAGCGTCGCCCCCTGGTACAGAACCCACTCCATCTGTCCTTTTACCAGGAGCTGTGTAAGCAACGGCCCCTTCCTGTAATCAGGATACCGGGTATCCTTGCGAATCTTGTCCATCACCTGGAGGTGGCCTGTACCCCACCTGAGACGCTGCGTAAAGAATGCGTGCAGGCTGGGCGGCGTTTGCTCCGATGAGTAGTACGGGAGGTACTCGGGCCAGGCGCCGCACTCGAGGTACGATCTGGTGCCTATCTCCAGGTCCTCCGTGAGCGCCGTGTGATCGTAGCCCTTCACCCGCGAGATTAGATCCCTGTCAAGAAATAGGTTCGTCCCTCCCACGAACGGCAGCCTGCGGAACAGGGCTGGCAAATACCAGTCGTGCGCGATGGCCTGATAAAGGGACGCGATCTTGCAGAACGGGCCCATCTGGTAGAAATTCCTCACCTGGAACACGGGGCCTTGCAGGATCTTCACCATGTCGCCCGACTGCAGACGCCTGTAAGCGACGTAGAGCAAAACGTCGGGATCGGGGCGGCTCTCAGCGTCATAGAATCCGCACATCTCGCTACGCGGATCGAGGTACGATAGTCCGTAGTTGAGTGCCCTGCCCTTCGTCGAAGGAACGGGTGAACCCGTCCTCTTTCCCTGGTAGAACCCGTCGAAATCGAAAGGCACCACGACGTGTTTAAGAGCCGGCCCGCGATTGCCTGCGGCGAGCTCCTTCATCTTCACCTCCACGATGTCCTGCGTCGTTGGAAGGCAGGCGTCGTGGACATCGGCCAGCATGGACGCCAGCCTGCCCTTGTTCCTGATTGAATGGACTTGCTGGAATATAACCCCGGAGATGCTCTGGGTAAGCGTCCGCAGGATCTCCCTCGTGACGTTGTGACTGGCGCGGGCGGCATACCTGATCATGCCATCCACGATGCGCCCGTTCGAGCCGGCCCTCAACCTGCAGTACGTGGCCACTACGGGCATGGCAAGGCTGAGGCACAACGGATACGCGCGGGATACCTCCTGGTCCCCGAGATGCGGGATCTCCCGCCTGACCAAAAGCTCCATCCTTTCCGTGGACGGTCTACCAGAGCCGGCCAGTATCTCAGTGGCCAATTCCCTCACCATGGCCTGTTGCCTCGCCGGCGGCAATTCGGATAGAAACCTGGATGACAGCACCTCTTCCTTGAACCAATCCGACCTGTGGAATTCCTTGAAGCACATCCTCACGATGAGGCCGATCAGGACCATCCTGGACCTGGGGCTTAGCCTGGCCTGCGAGTGACCGTCGATCGCCTCCGCCGCGCCGGCGATAATGCTCTCCTTCTCTTCCGCCCGCGCGGCCGTCTCCTTTTCGTCCGTCACGACGAGGATTTCGTATCTATCAGCCGGATAATTGAGGCCGCTCATATGGTCTATGGTCTTCTCGATCACTTCCGCCTCGTTCCGGGCGGGAACCATAATGCTTATAAATGGGATGTCAGTCCCCCTGCGCTCCGCCATCGACCCCAGCAGGGGTATCGAAAGGCGAGGTTTGCGCCTCCAGAATTCCGAATCGGCATACCATTTCCAAAAGAAGAATCGGATAAACAGGATGAAGAAGACCAAGTAGAGAGCTACTGCAGTGACATAGATGGTTTGAGGCAGGGTCACCCGGTTCACTCCCCTCTGGTGGGACCGTTCTGTAGTTTTGGTCAGCGCAGGAACGTATTATTCAGCGGATTGCCAGGCTGCGGGCCTCCAAATTCGCAGCATATCCATATATTGACTGCCGAACCGTGACGTGGTATATTCAAATCGAAATTCTTCGATATAGTTGGCCGCAGGGGTGAACTGGATGGAGTTCGATCCGGTGAAGGTGTTCAGAGCGCTGGGTAATGAAACGAGGTACGATCTATTCAGGAAGCTGCTGCGCGGCAATATCTCGACGTGCTGCGACAAGATATACTTCAACGAGACCGGTGTGTGCGTCACTGACGCGATACAACAGTCCGGCCTCGCACAGTCGACCGCGTCCTATCACCTGAAGGTGCTCGAGGAAGCGGGGCTGATTAGGTCGGAAAAACGCGGTCTTTGGACGTGCTACTTTCCGGAGCACGAGGTCCTCGACGCTCTGGGCCGCCTGTTCCTCGGATGTACCTCATCGAAAGAGGCGGACGGGTAATACCCG
>Ga0334890_1003404_pt1 | contig 16178 bp, 10 predicted proteins | sample GraSluR1_MG_3_FD_207220 | JGI IMG/M metagenome (GOLD analysis project Ga0334890, IMG submission 207220) | Sludge microbial communities from methane-producing bioreactor in Wageningen University, Netherlands - Granular Sludge_31_08-R1 | ecosystem: Engineered > Bioreactor > Anaerobic >... | reverse complement strand
GCTAAGGGGTAGTTCGTATAAAGCTCCGATGACCGAAATACAGGCTTGCAGAGAAATCCAAAATCAAGCGGGAAAACAGTTTGACCCTCGCTTGGTTGAGGTTTTTCTCAAATTAGTTCATCAAACAAGGCTGAAGGTAGCTGAGTAGTCTCCAAATGACTTTAAACCGAGCCTGTTAAAGCAAAAACGAGAGGTTAAGGGAGGGGTATATTTTATTTTTTCTCAAGTCGATAGAGAAGAAAATGTGCTAATTCAAAGACTTCGATTCGAGAAAATCCAGTTTGATCAGCCAAACGATTTATTTCATCTCTGTCAACTCGATGAGCAATCGGTGGACCAGACTCTTGGATACGGTATGGCCACTCCAGGATAGCTAACCGATACCGGGTCACTCGATAAGCTTCTTGTAAAGCTTTAAGTCGGTTATCAGTTTCATGGAAGACTAAACCCATAAAAACTAGATCAAAGGATTCATCTGGGAAAGGAAGCGCTTCTGCCAGTCCTTCTATAAATTGAACCTGGGGTGCGATTTTTTTGGCAAGAGGGATAAATTCTGGATTAGCATCGACTCCAACAGTTTCATAACCATTCTGATAAAAAGCTTCGGCAAAAACCCCACTTCCAGTTCCAACATCTAAAATGCTATGAAATAAAGTTCCTTCGGTGGCAATGTTAACCACCCGATTCAGTTCAAGGCGCTCCAGTCGTTCAGGATAGCGAAGACGATTGATATCACCTTGAAATCGGCGTTCGTGCATCTTTAATCCCCCAATTTTGAAGAAATCCCATTAGATTACTCAACGATTTTAACCGAAATAGCTGATATCTTCAAATAAATTAAAAAATATTGACAAGGTATAAATATTAAAGTATTCTTAATTTATACTCATTCCAAAGATGATAAATATTCAAGTTAGTAAATCAATAAAGATAATAAGAATTTTAAAAATTCGTTTGATTTATTCCTTTTAATGAAGGGTATACTATGGATAAACCACTACAAGAAATTGTCAATGAATTAAAAAAAAGAAATATTCGACCTTCTTATCAGAGACTTAAAATCTTAGAATACCTAATGAAAGAACGATACCACCCAACTGTTGAAGATATCTACTTTGACCTTCTTAAAAAAATTCCAACTCTTTCTAAATCCACCATATATAACACCTTAAACCTCTTTATTGAAAAGAAATTGATAAAAGAAGTATCCATAGAGAACAACGAAACCAGGTATGACATCATCCTCACCAATCATGGGCACTTTAAGTGTAATAAATGCGGTGTGATTATTGATTTTAAGGTAAATATCGATGATTTCATCGCCGAAAATTTAAATGATTACAAAATTCAAGAAAAGAATGTTACCTTTAAGGGCATTTGCCCCAAATGTTTTAAGGAGAAGTAAATTTTTCAACACGCTTTCTTGCTCCTTCTCCCTTGATGGGAGAAGGTTGGGCTGAGGGTGGGTGAAAAAAATTTTTAAAAGGCCAAAGGTGTTTTAGTTATAAGTGAAACTCAAAAAATCCCATTTCTAAAAATTTAGGTCGATAATAGGCAAATATTAGTAAATTAAAAGATTGGGGGGTAAAAAATGAAAGAAAAGAAAAAGAAATTAACCACTGCTGCCGGAGCACCTGTGGTTGACAATCAAAATGTCATAACCGCTGGACCTCGAGGGCCGATGCTCATGCAGGATGTCTGGTTTTTGGAAAAAATGGCCAATTTTGACCGGGAAGTTATCCCGGAAAGACGTATGCACGCTAAAGGATCTGGTGCTTTTGGGAATTTCACGGTAACCCACGATATTACTCGATATACTAAAGCGAAAATATTCTCTGCGATTGGGGAAAAAACCGATGTTTTTGCTCGCTTTTCAACGGTTGCCGGAGAAAGGGGAGCAGCTGATGCCGAACGAGATATCCGGGGATTTGCTATTAAGTTTTATACCGAAGAAGGAAACTGGGACCTGGTGGGAAACAATACCCCGGTTTTCTTTTTACGAGATCCTTTGAAGTTCCCTGATCTAAACCATGCCATTAAACGTGACCCTCGAACCAATTTAAGAAGTGCCAAAAACAACTGGGATTTTTGGACTCTTCTTCCAGAAGCACTTCATCAGGTTACCATCACAATGAGTGATCGGGGTATACCTTTATCCTACCGACATATGCATGGCTTTGGGAGCCATACTTTTAGTATGATTAATGCGAAGAATGAACGTTTCTGGGTGAAATTTCATTTCCATACTCATCAGGGTATTAAAAACTTAACCGACCAGGAAGCCGAAGCTCTTATTGGCAAAGATCGAGAAAGCCACCAGCGAGACCTCTTAGAAAGCATTGATCGAGGTGATTTCCCTCGCTGGACCATGTTCATCCAAGTTATGCCGGAAAAGGATGCCGCAAAAATGTCCTATAATCCCTTTGACCTTACCAAAGTATGGTTTAAGAAAGACTTTCCTCTCATCGAAGTTGGGATTTTGGAATTAAATCGAAATCCGGAGAACTATTTTGCCGATGTTGAACAAGCCGCTTTTAATCCGGCAAATGTTGTCCCAGGTATCGGTTTTTCACCAGATAAAATGTTACAAGCTCGGCTTTTCTCCTATGGAGATGCTCAGCGATATCGATTGGGCGTTAACCTCCATCAGATCCCGGTCAATGCATCCCGCTGCCCGTTTCATAGTTATCATCGTGATGGGGCAATCCGGGCGGATGGCAACTATGGAAGCACTCTGAGTTATGAACCCAACAGCTATGGAGAATGGCAGGAACAGCCGGAGTACAAAGAACCGCCTCTGACTATAGATGGTGCCGCTGATCACTGGAATTTCCGGGAAGACGACGATGATTATTATACCCAACCGGGGATTCTCTTCCGGTTAATGACACCTCAACAACAACAGGTGTTGTTTGAGAACACTGCCCGTCATATGGGTGATTGTCCAAAAGAAATAAAAATAAGACACATCGGGAATTGCTTAAAAGCTGATCCAGCCTATGGAAAAGGGGTGGCTAAGGCAATGGGGATTCCCCTCAGTGAAGTGAAATAAAAGTAACTATGAAAAGACCAGGAGGAGGAACTTTCCTCCTCCTGGTCCATTTTTTACTTGGAGGAATCATGTGACAATGAAACCGGTGGTTCGATATTTATACATCATATTGGGGGTAATATTCCTCAGTTTAGGGGTTATTGGTGTTTTCCTGCCAATACTTCCAACTACACCATTCTTGCTACTCACCTCTTTCTGCTTTCTTCACAGTTCCAAACGGCTGTACAATTGGTTGATCAATCATCGTATATTTGGAGTTTTTATTTATAATTATCTGACTTATAAGTCGGCTACCAAAAACACTAAAATAGGAACTATCATCTTTCTATGGGCTTCACTATTTATTTCTTCCCTTTTTATATCTCAGCTCGCAATAAAATTAGTATTATTAGCGGTTGGCATTGGGGTCACCATTCATATCTGTACTTTAAGGACCTTTGTCCAAAAAAGAGAAACTCAATCAATTCCCCAATTCGAAACGGCCAGAAGGAATACCGGATAGATTATTTATCTTATAGAACAACGGTTTGATAAATCAAGCCCTTATAAAAGAATTAAAACTATAGGGATGCAATTTGTTGCACGCTATCTTCATATAATGTAGCGACATGCCATGGCATGTCGAATCCCGGGTTCTACCTTTATCCTATTTTTTTTCCTCTCCCCTGGTGGGAGAGGATTAAGGTGAGGGGGAAACTTAATGTTACCCTTAAATTTAAATTCGAAGTACCAAACTCTAGACCTAAATCCAAGCTTTCACCCTCATCCTCACTTTCTCCCATTCAGGGAGAAGGAACTCTGAATCGTCATTGCGAGGAACGAAGTGACGTGGCAATCTCTCATGCTCAATCTTTATTATTTTCTCTCTTTGTATAAAGGGAAATTAAGAAGGATTCAATAAGTTACTAAAAAACTCAAATCCACTTTTTATCTCATTTTCATCCTTATCTTGTACAACGAAATTGGCATAAAGGTCTATTCTAATTATTGAATAAATAGGCTTAAAATTTCCTCATTGTAGTTTGATAATAAAACTGTTAGGATTATTGGTAATAAAAAAGAGGAGGAGACCTTAAATGGATCTCATAGATTTGATTAAACAATTGAATAATGACGATGTTTTAGGTCAAGTCAGTCAATCGATGGGCGTTGAGCCTCAACAGGTAAAGAAAGTTACCCAATTAGGATTGCCAACTTTAGTTGAAGCCATGAATCGAAATGCCAAAACTCAGGAAGGAGCTCGGTCTTTGGCAAGAGCTTTGGAACAACATCAGGATGATGAGGTCGATGATTTATCGAAGTATATCCGCCATGCTGATGCTCACGACGGCGAAAAAATCCTTCGCCACGTTTTTTCTGATAAAAGCGAGAGAGTTGAAAGCAAGATTGCTAAACAAACCGGATTGGATATGAGTCAGGTTATGGGAATTCTGGCTCAATTTGCACCGCTGGTCCTTGGCCTTTTGGGCAAAGAAAAGAAGGAGAAAAATATAGATTATAACGGTGTTGCCAATATGACTTCCTCTATAGCCAATCAACTGGGAGGAGAATCTGGTTCTGGACTAATGGGAATGGTGTCTCAATTTTTAGATTCCGATCAAGATGGAGACATCATGGATGATTTAGGTGGATTGTTTGGCGGTTTGTTTGGATAAATATTTTTTAAAAAAAAGGGCGCATTAAATTTGCGTCTTTTTTTTTAAATTTGGTCTTATTTGCTCCTTATTATAAGATAAAAACTAAAAAATCTCATCTATTTCAATCCCATAACATTTAACAAATGAGATCCAATTTTCTTCAAAAAGTCCTAATGATAACATTTTGGTATTCGCTACATGAGGATGAAAATTCAATCCCCCTCACCCTAATGTAATTCCTCTCTAATGCCGCAAATCTTTTGCCCCTTCTCCCTTGATGGGAGAAGGTTGGGATGAGGGTGAAACCCGAGATTCAGATCCAAGCTTGGTGTTATGAACCGAGATTAAGGTTGAAATGAATATCCATTGCTCGTTAATGCCTTTTCCCAGAAGGGACCCAGCAAATACCCATGGCATCAACAATAATGTCCGATTTTCGGGGTCGAACGATACTGGGATGCAAATCCAATGACATTGGATCAACATCGATGTGAAGAGGAGCTAACGCTTCGTCAAACTGCTCTTGAAGCGCTTTAAGTTGTTCTTGCAATTCTTCCAATCTTTCTTGAGCACGTTGAACTTCAGCTTTTTCTTTTCCAATTCTACTCATGCTTTTAGCCGCGGTAGCAGCTCGGCCGACCGTCCCAACGCTGGAGCTTCTTCCTAACAAAGCTCCTAATAGTGTGGCTCCCACAGAAACATAAGTGCTGACTTTTTGTTGACTGGCTTGGGATTTCTCCCTTTCAATCCGCTCTTCGGAGACACGAATTTTGTTTTCAAGGGTTTTAAATTTTGGTGCAAATTTAGCCTTGATTTTTGCCACTTCCAAATCACGTTTTTCTCGCAAAGCTTGAGCAACTCGAGCGCGAAAATCGCCTTCACTCTCTTCTGGTTTTGAAATCAATTTCAACTCGGGATAGTTCATTAGTGTGAGTGTGTCATGCTGATACAAATGGGTTGATAATATCTTTTTCCAGCTTTCAACCACTCCTGAATTGGTTACGCCAATTGGCAATGGAGAGAACTGTCCTTCAACTGTTGGTTCGGAGGTTAATTCATTGGTTAAATCGCCGTGTAATTCTGCTTCTTCCCATAATGCATCACGACCATCTTCAGATAGCGGGGCAATTAAAGTACGGGTAATCCAGGTATCGACTTTAGCCCTAGCGCTCACGAAATGCATTTTGGCAACACCGATTGCAGTTGGGCGATATACTACCGATCCTGTAACTCCTTGAGGATGTAGGTAATATTCTTGAACATCGAGAGGCAGGATAGGATGTGGAACTGGAACAGCTTCATAAGCTGGTGTATCAAATCGAGATGGTGTAGGGGAAGGCGCAGCTGCTGCCATTCCAGCAGAAAGAGCCTGAATTTGAGGAAGCGTTAGAGGACCACGGAGATAACTCATTGCCCAACGAGTTTGAAAGACTACGGGATTTTGCTCATGAACATTCCGCATGAGAAATACCCGATTTCCTAATCCGGCAAGAATTTTTTCCATTTGTGGCCGATCAAAACCCCCTGTAGCGCTCACCGCAGCACCTTCCAACCCTTCGATTACCCGCAATTTATCACGTTCGGTTTGTAGCCGCCCGATAAACCAGGTTCCACAGTTAGCAAGCCCCTTGTAATCAAGGTCCACCGGATTTTGAGTAGCAAGGACAACTCCTAGCCCGAAGGCACGAGCTTGCTTGAGCAAAGTCAACATTGGTAGCTTCGATGGTGGATTGGCAGTAGGTGGAAAGTAACCGAATATTTCATCCATATAGAGTAAGGCACGTAGACTGCTGGTGCCTGATTGGTTCCGCATCCAGGCTACTATTTCATTAAGAAGCAAGGTTACAAAAAACATTCGCTCGGGATCAGAAAGGTGGGCGATAGAGATGATAGAAACCCGGGGTTTCCCTTCTGGTGTATAGAGAAGACGTTGGATATCGAGCGGTTCGCCTTCAAGCCAAGTTGTAAATCCCGGAGAAGCTAACAAGTTATTTAGACTGATTGCCAGTTTAAACCGTTCCTTAGCTGGATAGAAGGACTCTAAATCAAAAACTCCAATTTTTTTAAAAGACGGTTTTTGAATTTCATGAATCATACCAGCAATATCCAGGCTTCTTCCATCCCTCCAAGCTTGATCGAGGATATTGGATAGAAGAATGTGATCACGACTTTGAACTGGGTCAGCATCAATTCCTAGTAGGCTAAGCAATCCAGATATAGTTGATATAATGCGGTCGCGAAGGGCTGAAGTATCCTGCAGGATACTGGCTGAGGGAGGAGCGAAAGAGCGAAGGATCTGTAAAGGCCGACCGGCAGTATTCCCTGGTGTATAAATTGTCATAGAAACAGTATCCTTCAAACGTTGAATACGCTCTGGTTCTTGTCCCCACTGTGCTAAGCCATTTTTCCAGCTTTCGGCGGTTTTTGCGGCAAAAGCGTCAGGATCCATTCCCGTGCGAGCAGCTTCAGCCTCGTCGATCCAAGGTCGGAAATCTTCCGGTTGAAGACCAGGAAATTGCAAGAGGAGATTTCCTAAATCACCCTTGGGATCGATAAGAATAGAGGGGATACCATCAATGGCAGCTTCTTCAAGAAGGCCGATAGCCAAACCGGTTTTTCCACTACCAGTCATACCCACTATCATGGCGTGGGTAGTTAAATCTTTAGCATCATAAAGAATTAAGTCGTCTTTCAGCTCATTATTGGTCAAGTCATATTCTTTCCCTAAATAGAACACCCCAAGTTTTTCAAAATCCTGCATGACAATATCCCCCCAATGAGATTCGGTAATAAACAATTTCAATTTAATTCTACCGTAATGCGAAATCATATACAATCCAGTAAAGCATTGAGCTATGACGCTGCAGTCCTATCCTGAAAATACTGAAACGTTTTTTATGGTCATTCTTTTAAGGCAACCAGTCAGGATCTCATTCTGGGCTTTCATCCTCATCCTCACCTTCTCCCATCAAGGGAGAAGGAACTTTGAGTCGTCATTGCGAGACCTCGTTTTTTGAGGTCGTGGCAATCTCTTCAGTATTATCGTTTTTATTTTTCATCTTCCTTTGGATATCGGGAGACATAGATTCTTGAATCGGTATTTTCATCATCATCTGGTGCTGCAAAGCAGCATGAGGGTCTATCCTGTAATCCAAAAATTGAGTCATCCTGAGTCATCCTGAGCGGTGCATTTCCGCATGAGGATCTCATCTGATGTATTATTATGTTTTCCTCGCCCAACTGGGGCAAGGTAATTTATACCCATCCTTTTTCCAAATCGCTATAATACCTTCAGGAGGTTAAAATTATGAAAGCCATGATACTCAAACAACTCTGCGATTTAAACCAAGACCGTTCACTTTTGGAACGGGTTGAATTTCCCTATCCCTCATGTAAAGAAGACGAAGTCGTTGTCGAAGTGGCAACCTGCGGAGTATGCCGAACCGAATTGGATGAAATCGAAGGACGGACTCCACCTTCTTTTTTTCCGATGATCCTTGGACATGAAATCGTAGGACGGGTAGTTGAGAAGGGGAGCCATGTCCAAAAACTTAAAATAGGAGATCGGGTAGGCATCGCTTGGATCCATTCTTCCTGTGGTAAGTGTTCCTTTTGCCACGAGGGAAGGGAGAATCTCTGTGCCGAATTCAAAGCGACTGGAAGAGATGCCTATGGTGGTTATGCCGAATACACCGTGGTAAAAGAGAATTTTGCTTTTCCCATTCCTTTTGAATTCTCAGACGAAGAAGCTGCACCTTTGCTCTGTGCCGGAGCGGTAGGGTATCGGTCTCTTAAATTAGGAAATGTCCAAAATGGAATGAATATCGGTTTTTCGGGATTTGGCGCTTCTGCCCATCTGGTGTTGAAAGCCGCTCAACACCTTTTCCCATCCTCGAAGTTATATGTTTTCACTCGGAACGAAAAAGAGCGAACCTTCTCTCGAGAATTAGGTGCTACATGGGCAGGAGATTTTGAAGATGAGCCACCGGAGAAACTTCAACTTATTATTGACACTACCCCAGCCTGGAAGCCGGTTGTCCTTTCGCTCCGACATTTAGAACGAGGAGGGAGGCTGGTCATCAACGCCATTCGTAAAGAAAGAGGTGATCATGATTTTCTGCTCCAGTTAAGTTATTCTGAAGACCTGTGGATGGAAAAGGAAGTAAAAAGCGTAGCCAATGTCACCAGAGCCGATGTTCAAAAGTTTTTACAATTAGCAGCAGAAGTATCAATTCGACCGGAAGTACAGATTTATCCCCTTGAAGACGCCAATAGGGCATTATTGGAACTCAAAGACGGAAAAATCCGCGGCGCTAAAGTTCTCCGCATCAAAGGGCATGAATAACTATAGCAACTAATCAATTATGCCCCGATTCTCCTTTCCTTTTACTAAATGATAATGAAAGTCGGTTTGAACTTGCTCTTTCTTCCAAAATTATTTGCACTATCTCACCCTTGATTTTGTTCCTCCTTCCAAACTTTGCTCCTTCTCCCTTGATGGGAGAAGGGTGGGATGAGGGTGAGAACCCTGTATAAGATCCTCGCGCCCTCAAAAATCGAAGCCTCAGGATAACGGCATTTTTTAATTCGTCATTCAGAGGAGTCCGGTGTCTTTTACCGGACGACGTGAGAATCTCATCTTTCATTCTTATTTCTTGATTATTTTCCAAATATAAAATCACCCTCCCCACCGCAAAAGCAGCACCCCTCCAAGGAGAGAAATTGTTGAATTTATTCCCCCATTGAGGGGGGATTCAAGGGGGGTGTGCCTTTAAATTACTTTCAATCAGTTTGAAATCAACTTTTTAAGATCAATAAAATATATTGATAACGTTCCTTATCCTTTAAATGACAGCTATATTTCCTTAATAATTTCTATACTTGCCATTTGAGAAACTGAGAAAATCACCCTCCCCACCGCAAAAGCAGCACCCCTCCAAGGAGAGAAATTGTTGAATTTATTCCCCCATTGAGGGGGGATTCAAGGGGGGTGTGCCTTTTTCTTTTTTGTTTGATCGCTTTTTCACCCATTCCGGTATTTCCAGGATAGGTTTTAACAATTCAACTATTAATATTTTTCAAATAATATCCGATTCACTTATATAGTAAGAAAAGAAAAAATATATTATAATCAATGCTGGTTGCTATAACTACATATCATCTATAAAGAAAATAAATAGAAATTATTAAGTATAAAAAAATATGAAGAGTAAATAAAAACTAATTATAAACAAAAGAAATTGGAAGGTTGAATGAGTAAAATTATGGTTATAGATATTGAAAAATGCAAGAAATTACCTCCATGTTCTCTGCAGTGAGGAGAAAGGAAAACATTGGATGTTCCCCATCAAGGACCAATAAATATCTTGAATATTTATTTGCTTAAATATATTTTTCCTATGCCGGTAGAAATAAATTCAGGAGCAAAATAACTTCATTATTTCCTAAAGCAGCATTTGGAGGGGTTAAATGAAAATATTTGAACTCCATGAAGAAGTTTTAGAGGATTACAAAAAGTATGTTCAAAGTTTTGTGAGCGTTGCTGATGATCGCATTCGTCATTTTATACGTGAGCAAGTATTTAGCAGCAACTATTTATGGCCAGATGTCTTAATCCAACTCAATCCAACCTACCAGATGGGGGAAACAGTTGATGAGCTTTCTGCCCGCGGAACTGTTCATCCCATTATTGCTGAAATATTCCGCGATAAAAAGAATCTCCCATTTCGTCTTTACCAGCACCAACAAGCAGCTATTGAAAAAGCAAAAAAACCGGAACATTTCGTCGTTACCAGCGGGACTGGTTCTGGAAAAAGCCTCTGTTATTTTATTCCTATTGTGGATTTTATTGCTCAACAACAAATCGCCAGCGATCGAGTTACCGCGATCATCGTTTATCCAATGAATGCCCTGGTTAACTCACAATATGAATCTTTAAAACGTCTGTCTCAAAATTATTTCGAGAGAACCGGTAATGAGTTTCCTGTTCGTTTTGAAAAATACACTGGCCAGGAAGGGAAAGAAACCAAAGATCGCATCCAGAAAAATCCCCCACATATTTTATTAACCAACTATGTAATGCTTGAACTCATGCTGGTCCGACCTCAGGAACGTAATTTTGTTGATAAAACCACCAGTGCTCTTCAGTTTTTAGTTTTCGATGAGCTCCACACTTACCGAGGTCGCCAAGGCGCTGATGTTGGTTTATTGATAAGACGACTGAGAGAACGGTGTGGGAATCCTGCGTTACTTTGCATTGGGACCAGCGCTACCATGGTTTCTAACCGAGAGAGTAGTCCCCAGGAAAGACGAAAAGCGGTTGCTGATTATGCTAGTCAACTATTTGGAGTAAAAATTGAATCAAATAATATCATCGAAGAATCACTATCCAAAGTTACCAATTCCACTTTGACCTTTTCTCGAGATGGATTGATAGAAGCCTTCAGAAAGCCCATTCCAACTCATTTAGCGGATTTTCTAAATAATCCCTTTTCAGCCTGGTTGGAAACCACTTTTGGTATTGAACAAGAAACCGATGGACGGTATCGTCGGAGAATTCCCATTACCTTGGCCGAAGGAGCAAATCAATTTCATGAAATGACCGGAATTAAACAAGAAGAAATCGAAGAGAAAATTCGCCAATACTTCTATACTGGAAGTCGGTTAAAACTCCCCGATAACAATCCAGTATTTGCTCTTAAACTTCACCAATTTATTTCTCAGGGGCAAGCCCTCTATGCAACTATTGAATCCCGTGAGGATCGATATCTCACTCAAGAAGCACAGTATTATGCGCCAGGGGACAGCCAAAAGAAAATACTCTATCCACTTAAATTCTGTCGTCTTTGTGGACAGGAGTATTATCTGGTTAAACTCGATAGATTCAATAACAAAATTCTCCCCGAGGATGGTATAGCAGTTGATTCAGAGGGCGAAGTGATCTCAGGATATATTTATTTTGACACCGAAAATGGAGAAGAATGGAGTAACGACTATCTTCCTGATGACTGGTTTGATGAAAAAGGAAGAGTTATAAAAAGCTATCAAAAACATCTTCCCCAGCCAATCTGGGTTTCAGTTACCGGTGATTTTGAATCGCAAGAAAGTACTAAGTTAATCAGGGCTTGGTTCCAGCCACGGCCTTTCTTGATATGTTTAAAGTGTGGTGAATACTATACCAAACAAAACACCGATGACTTTCGCAAGCTTACCGGTCTCTCCAACGAAGGTCGGAGTTCGGCAACCACAGTTTTAACTACCTCCATTTTGCGGCGACTCAATGGTCACAATATCGATATCGGTGCTAAAAAAATCCTGAGTTTTACCGATAATCGACAAGATGCTTCCTTGCAATCCGGACATTTTAATGATTTTGTTCAGGTTTCTTTGATTCGTGCTGCAATTTACCAAGCATTGGCTCATCACGAATCATTGAGTTTTTATGATATTGCTGAAAAAGTGGTCAATGAGTTAGGTTTATCGATCGCCGATTATTCTTCAATCCCAAATCTGCTTCCCGATACCTTGCAAGGGAAGGAAGTAAAAGACACTTTTCGAGATCTTGTCGAATATCGAATTTATGAGGATTTGCGCCGTGGCTGGCGGATATTGCAGCCAAATCTTGAGCAGTGCGGGCTACTACACATTGAATATCGTGGCTTGGAAGAATTATGTAATAACGAAAAAATTTGGGAAGAGTTTCCCCAGATGAAAAAGTTAAGTGGCCGAGATCGATTAAAATACCTTACCGCTTTTTTGGATTTTACTCGGAAAAAGCTGGCTATCGATATTCAATGTTTAAAAGAAATTCATCTACAACAACTCAGAAAGAAGGCCTATCAAAATCTGAATGAAAAATGGGCTTTTGACCAATCAGAATATCTTCATACATCCAGTTATTTGGTTTACCCCAATTTACCTCAAAGAAGTAGCTCAAATTATATTAGCCTTTCGTCACGAAGTCTTCTCTATCGATTCTTGAAACGCTATACCTTAATCGACGAGGATTACGACCAATTTATTCAAAAACTGATTCGGCTTCTCAGCGGTCATGGAATTTTCAAAATCGAAGAGGAAAAGGGACAGTTCCGTATTCAGCTTAATGCCGGTATTTTGATTTGGAAGAAAGGGGATGGAAGACTTCCTCGAGATTTGATCTATTCTCGCAAGCTCACCGATCTTCCTTTTCGGGAATGTGTTAGAGAAGCCAACTCTTTTTTTCGAGAATTTTATTCCGGTCAAGCCTTATCTCTTCGTCAAGTTGAAGGTCGAGAACATACCGCTCAAGTCTCTTACGAAAATCGCAAAAAACGTGAAGATCTTTTTCGTGAAGGTAAATTGCAGTGTCTTTTTTGCTCACCTACCATGGAGTTAGGAATTGATATATCCGATCTCCAGCTGGTCCATTTGCGCAATATTCCACCAACCCCTGCCAATTATGCCCAGCGAAGTGGACGAGCTGGTCGGACTGGAGATCCTGCTCTGGTAATGAGTTATTGCCAAGCAGGAAGTGCCCATGATCAGTATTATTTCCACAAACGCACCGAAATGGTTTCGGGAACAGTAAGGCCTCCCCGAATTGATTTAGAAAACCAGGATATGGTGATCGCCCACCTTCATTCCATCTGGCTGGCTCGAACCGGAGTCGATTTAAAAGATTCGATTGATGACATCCTGGAAATCAGATTATCTGATTATCCCTTAAAAGAATCAATTCTAGGAGCAATTCAGCTGAACGAGAAAAAAATAAAGAAATGTATTCAGGAAGCTCGGTGGGTTTTAAGCACCTGTATTTTATCGAGGGAAGCTGAACAAGTATTCACCGATGAATGGGTTTCGAATATCATTATGAATGCGCCCAAAAATTTTGACCAAGCCTTTAACCGCTTCCGTGAGCTCTATCGAACTGCCGATCAGCAATGGGTAAATGCCAATGAAATCCTCCGCTTTCAACGGCGGGATAGGGCAAAGATTGAAGAAGCCCAACGATTAGTCAAAGAAGCTGAAAGACAAATTGATTTCTTACTCAACCAAAGAACCAGCCGTGAAGAATCGGATTTTTACCCCTACCGTTATTTGGCCAGTGAAGGGTTCCTCCCTGGTTATAATTTTCCCAGATTACCGGTTCGAGCTTTCATTGATCGGGGTGAAGGTGAATATATTTCCCGACCGCGCTTCTTGGCAGTTTCAGAATTTGGCCCTCATAATTTGATTTATCATGAAGGGTCAAGATTTAAAGTTGATAAGTTGTTCTTACCTCCTCACAAGACATTGGAATCAAGAAAGAAGCGAGTTCTGCTCTGTCGGATTTGCGGATATTTTAACGATAATGAGGAAATTGATTGCTGTCTATCCTGTGGTAACCCCTTGGATGGAAACAGCAGTGAGCAGGTTCCACTCCTAGAAATGTCGAATGTCAGAGCCAGAAAAGGAGACCGCATAACCTGTGATGATGAAGAGCGGATTCGCTATGGATATCACATCACCACCCATTATCAGTTTGCCCCACCGGCTCCAACCGGAAAAAGCCGGATACAAGTAGCCGATATTTATTCTTCAAATAAGTCTTCTCTTTTCACTCTTACCTATGCACCATCTGCCACCCTCTATCGGATAAATCGGGGTTGGAGAAAGAGTAAGCAACCTGGTTTTCTCATCGACCTGGAAAGCGGGGAATGGAGACGGGATGAGGCCCAACCCAATCACCGTTCTGATGGTTCCAAACTGGATGTGGTGAATCCCTATGTCTGGGATACGTCAAATATTCTTTTAATTTCTTGTCAGAACGAAAGCATCCCCTGGAACGAAGAATTCCAAACTTCCTTTCAATATGCTCTCCAGCGGGGAATGGAAGAAGTCTTTCAGATAGAAGAGTCGGAAATAGCATCCGAGCGTATTGGTAGTGGCAAAAATCGTTCGTTGCTTTTCTGGGAAGCCTCAGAGGGTGGTGCCGGCGTTCTCCGTCGTTTGGTTGAAGAGCGAGATTGTATGGCTGAAATAGCGCGTTCAGCTCAAAGTCGGATCCATTTTGATGAGAAGAAAAAAGATTTAAAACCAACTTGTGTTCAAGCCTGTTATGAATGCCTTTTATCCTATTCCAATCAAAGGGACTATGCCATTCTTAACCGGCATTTGGTTGTTGATATCCTTGCTGAATTGTCCAACGGGATGACTCTTTCTCGGTCGGATTCCCGAAGCTATGAACAACATTACCAATATCTCCGGAGTCTTACCGATTCTCGATCGGATTTGGAACGGCATTTTCTCGATTTTCTGTACCAGACTAAGCGCCGCCTGCCTGATGATGCTCAAAAAAAGATTGTTGAATACAATGCCATGCCCGACTTTTTCTATGAGCCAAATATCTGTGTTTTTTGCGATGGGTCAGTTCATAATAACCCTGATCAGCAAAAATTAGATCAAGTTATCAGAAATACCTTGCGTGATTATGGTTATCGGATTATCGTCATCCGCTACGATCGAGACTTAGCTCAGCAAATCGAGCAAAATCAAGATATTTTTGAAGGAGGGGAATAAATTCAACAATTCCCCTCCTTGGAGGAGTGCCGCTTGCGGCGGGGAGGGTGCCTTTCAGTAACTCAAGAAACTTTCGCTATCGAAGTATTTTAGGAACAACACTAAGTCCTCCATCAATGGGGAAGACCAAACAATTCCCCTCCTTGGAGGGGTGCCGCTTGCGGCGGGGAGGGTGCTTTTCTCAGTTTCTTAAGGCTTTGCACATCGAACAAAATCCGGATACTTTTCAAAAGGGTAAAATGAGAAGTCTAAGCAAGAAAACAATTTTAAAGGCACACCCCCCTTGAATCCTCCCTCAATGGGGGAATAAAGATAAGATTCCCCTCCTTGGAGGAGTGCCGCTTGCGGCGGGGAGGGTGCCTTTCTCAGTTCCTCAAATAAATTGATTGCAGGAGTATTTCCTTTGAGTCCATTGTCAAGACGAAGAATTCCGTATGATCCAAAGTTAGTATCCAAAGCAAGAACACTGCGCAAGCAAGGAATTTTATCCGAAGTCTTGCTGTGGAACCAACTTCGGAATCGTAGGCTCAGAGGATATAAATTTTTTCGACAGAAACCAATCGGACACTACATCGTCGATTTCTTCTGCGAAGAACTGTCTTTAATCATTGAGATTGATGGATATTCCCACCAGGAGAAAGACCAATACGATAAAGACCGAGATCATTTTCTTCGGTCATTCGGTTTTTATGTTGTTCATTTTCGTGATGAAGACATTAGAAAGAATCTAACTGGTGTGCTATTGGTCATTGAAAAATGGATTGATAAATCCAATCAAAAAACATAAAAGGCACACCCCCCTTAAATCCCCCCTCAATGGGGGAATAAATTCAACAATTCCCCTCCGTGGAGGGGTGCCGCTTGCGGCGGGGAGGGTGCCTTTCTCAGTTTCTAAAATGGCAAGATCACTAAAAACAGGAGGGAAAAAAATTGGAAGAAATAGCAGTTGGCTC
>Ga0334890_1003403_pt1 | contig 16180 bp, 15 predicted proteins | sample GraSluR1_MG_3_FD_207220 | JGI IMG/M metagenome (GOLD analysis project Ga0334890, IMG submission 207220) | Sludge microbial communities from methane-producing bioreactor in Wageningen University, Netherlands - Granular Sludge_31_08-R1 | ecosystem: Engineered > Bioreactor > Anaerobic >... | reverse complement strand
ATTTCCGCCAGCACCTGAACGCGTTCCTCCGTGCAATAAGAGCGGACGTCATCGTTCCCGATTCCCGCGCGATTGATCACGACCCCGAAATCTTTCTCCAACTGCCGCATCAAATCCACGGCCAAGCGTAAATCGTTCAATCCAAACGGCGTCGGCTCCGTGACAAGTATCACGTAATCTGCATCGCGCACTGTCGTAACCACGGGGCAAGAGGTCCCCGGCGGAGCATCAAGAATTGCAATCGCTTCTGCGATTCGCGCTCGCTTCGCGGCGCGGATCAACGGCGGCGCCATCGGCTCGCCGACATTCATGCGTCCCTGTACAAAACCGATCTTCCCTGCGCACCCGGTTTCCAACTGGCCGATGATTCTCGGCTCTGCATGGATCGCATCTTCCGGGCAAACCGGCATGCAACCACCGCACCCGTGGCAAAGTTCCGGGAACACCATCGCTGTTTTCAACACGGCAATGGCGTTATACTCACAAACCTCTGCACATTTTCCGCAAGCCGTGCATTTACCGGCATCTATGACCGGCACGGGAACGCCGACTGCTTCGGAGTGCTGAAGGGTTGGCTTGAGGAACAGATGCCCGTTCGGCTCCTCCACGTCGCAATCCACGTATTGAACGCGACAACCCTGCTCCGCCAGCGCAACCGCGAGATTCACCGCAATCGTCGTCTTGCCTGTCCCACCTTTTCCGCTGGCGATGGCGAGAACAAATCCTCCTTTCGTCCGATCATCCACGGCCATTCGCCTCCTTGACCACAAGGCTGCCAACGGCTTCATTGACATGTGTTGCGATGACCGGGCACTTCACTGTGAACAGGAAAAACGTGTGCTTCGTCGTATCGGAAAGGGTTTCATAATTACCCTGCCCCTTTGCGATCACGAGATCCGCGCGCTCAAACCATTCCCGAAACTCGTTCGAACATTCTTCCACGAGAGTTCCCGGTGCATCCGAACCGTTGTCGAAAACAGGAGCAATTTCCGGCAATCCCGCCGAAACGGCATCTTCCATTGTCGCATCGTTGATCACCGGCATTCCACGAACAAAGACGGTCACCTTCTCGGCGGGCAACGCTTCGATCAAGAGTCGGTCAAAAACGATTTCCCCGGCATTATCCGCGAGATACAAAATGGAATGCGCCTGTTCCGCCGCGCGATACAAGGCCCCGACATCGCCGCGCAACGGTTGCGTCCAGAGCGTGTCCAGGTGGCGCGGCAGATCTTCCGCCGCGATCTGTGTTTTTGCCCCGGCATCCAGCAGGTTGCCGCCGATCGCAAGACGGACCGCCGCCTCGCGTTGATCTGCCTGCTGCCGCATGGCCTCCCGCATTTCAGGCAGCAGCTTTGCGGCCATTCGGTTCATGCGCTCCTTCACGCCGCGATAGGGATCATGATCGCCGATTGCCTCGCGGATGATCCGGTGAATGCGCTGCCCCATCACCGGCGGAGAGCCGCCCCAATCCGCATCGGCGATTGCCCGCAGCAGTTTGCGCAGCAAATGCTCTCTCTGCGCGGGATCCTCCACCGCGAGCGAGACCGCCTCGGCCGCCTGGCGCGCAAAACAGGGAATACATTCAACAGAAGTTTTCATGTTTCGTTCTAGAATGTCAGCACCTTCTCACTATGCACCACCCAGTCCGCCAGCTCGGTCATGGTGGCTTTTTGCGCGCCTTCGTAATACGGCTCGTTCTTGTGGATGCCACAACGCGCCATGCAAGTACCGCAGACCTTCACCGCCACGCCCTTGGCGATCAGCTCCTTCATCATGGGCACCAACTCCCGATCATAGCCCTCGGGCGCCTTGCAGCTCTCGCGGGCCAGGTCCACCGAGTCGTTCATGAGAAAAAGCCTGACCTCATGACCGGCTTCCGCGAGATTCCCCGCCAGCCGTAATCCATTCCATGTCACGTCCGTGCCGTCGTAGGGCGGACGGTTGAAAACAATCAATGTCGTCATGCTCTCTCTTTCCTTATGGGGCCAACAGATAATCCGCGATCGCGCGATACAGCGTGGTCACCGCGAGGATCGCGCAATGCTTCCCTTCGTCCGGCAAGCATTCCTGCGCGGCAATGATCTCGCGCGGGTTGATCCCCAACGCGTCCGGGATGCTTAACCCCTTGGCCCGGCGCGCCACGGCTTCGCCGCAGGTTCGCGTGTGTGCGCATCCGTCGGTGTAATAGCGGACCTCCTCGATCCGCCCGTCGCGGATCACGAGATAGAATTCCATCTCATCGCCGCACAAACCCTTGATCGCAGCCGAGGCCGTCGGATCGTTCATGCGGCCGAAAAAAGCATCCGGTTCCTCCGGCTTGTTCTCGTTGCTCCGACTCAAGAAGCCCCTCGCTTTTTGAATTGCCTGGACGCCTGGTCAATATCCGCGATCAGCTCGTGCACGGGTTCGATGCCGACGGACAACCGCACGGTGTTGGGCCTGACCCCGAAGGTCGTGCGCCGTTCGGGCGGCATGTAGAGCATGGTGGTAAGAAACGGGATGCAGATCAGCGACTCCGTGGACCCAAGACTGACCGCGTGATAGATCACATGAAGCGCGGAGACGAATCGCTTGGCATCGTCCTGGGTTTTTCCGACATCGAACGCCAGCATACCTCCGAACCCATGCTTCATCTGCTTCACGGCCGCTCTATACCCATTGAAAGACTTCAATCCCGGGTAACGCACATTGGATATCCCCGGACACTTGAGCAAATGCCGTGCTACGGCCATCGCGTTTGACGCCATTCGCTCCGCACGCAAGTTGAACGTCTTCAATCCGCGCTCCAGCAGGGAGGCCGAGTAGGCATCCAGCGTGGTCCCAATCGCCTGGCGCGTAAACCACAGCTTGTCATAATCCTCTTTCGAGCCCGCGATCGCGCCCGCCATAAGATCGTTATGCCCTCCCAGCGCCTTCGTGGCGCTGTGAACGACCAGGTGCGCGCCGAGTTCGAGCGGCTTCTGGTGATAGGGTGTGGCGAAAGTGTTATCCACCACCAGCATCGCGCCCACCTTGTCGGCCATCGCGCGCACAGCGGAAATATCCACCACCTTGCACAATGGATTGCTCGGTGTTTCGAGGAAAATCATCTGCGTGTTGGGCTTGATGTGCCGCTTTAATCCGCGCCAGTCCGCGGCGTCCACCCATGTGACTTCCACCCCCATGCGCTCCAGGATGAGCGCGACCTTGTAGTGCGCGCCATAGATGTCATGAAAAAGAATCACATGGCCACCGGCGCTCAGGTAAGTCAGGTACACCATCGTGCAGGCGGCCATACCCGTCGTACACACGACGCAGTCTTCCGCGCCTTCCAGTTCGGCAATTTTTTCCTCGACGGCCCGTACCGTCGGGTTGTCGTCGCGATGATAGGTATAACCGTCAATCTTCCCATCCGTGATCTGTTGCAGCACATCGAAATCGAGATACTCATAGTTCACCGCATTAACAATGGGCGTCACCATCGGGCGGTTTCCGTAGGGCGTCAACGGGTCAGCGGGTTTGCGCCGCGCATAGTGGGCTCTTGAAGATTTCTTCTTGATGGTCATTTGCTGCTGTTCTCCGGTTTTGCTTCTTTTTTCTCTTCCGAGGGGCAAACGCCGAAGTAAAGCTCTCCGTCACTCCAAACGACATGGATACGGCGTGCCCGCACCAAGTCGCCAGTGTACTTCGAAACCTCGTTCGCATGCATGTCAAAAGCATCCGCAATCTGCCGGGCCGTGCAGGGCCGACGCCGGAGCATATTCAGAATGGATTCTTCATTCGCCTGCACATTCACGCCAGAGCGCGCAGGGAAACCCGCGATGATCGTGGCGCGCGGATTGAAAAGCTCAGCGAGCTCTTCCATATTCGCGCGACTCGCCGGCAAGACTCCTTTTCCCGCGGGAGGACGCACCACGGTATTGAGATGGATTTCATCCGGCATAATCGTTTCGGCGATTTGGGTAATCTTCATCATGTCTTCCGCTCTGGAATTCACCCCTTCCACCACGAACACCTCCAACCATAACTTCCCGGAAAAGATTCTTCGAAAGGCGCGGTAGCCCGCCATGCATTGCCGGAACTGCAGATCCTTGTGTGGCACATTGATTCGCCGGAAGGAGGGCGAATCCCACGCGCTCAGTGACAACTTTACGATATCCGCCGGGCAAGCGGCATCCCGCACTTCGGGCATCCAGAAAAGCGAACCGTTGGAAAGCAGTACGGCTGGAATGGGTATTTCCTTCTTGATAAACTTCAGGATCTCACCAAAACCTGAATGGAGCGTCGGCTCGCCGGACCCGGATAAAGTGACATAATCAGATTTGCCGCCCTCCTTGTGCCAGTGCGCAAGCTCCGATTTCACTTCTTCCATCGGAACATATTCCTTGCGCTCCAGCGTCTTTCTGGAAGTGTGTCCCAACTGGCAAAACACGCAATCCAGCGTGCATGTTTTCAGCGGCGTCAAGTCCACACCCAGCGATCGCCCGAAACGCCGGGAAGGAACCGGCCCAAAGATATGATGGTAGCGTGACATCTTCCGTCAGAAGGAAAGCGGGCTAAACACCCGCTTTCCTTTCTCAATTGAGCGGCGGCTATTTCTTCGCCGGCCTGGCTTCCAATTCCTGGATCTGCTTCTTGATTTCCTCAAGTGCATTTCCGAAATATTCGGCCTGCTGCTTCAGCTCGGTCAATTCCTGCTCCGGCGTGTACTGCGGCTGGGCGTAAGGCGCTCCCGGCCGCATCCAGCCGGGCATTCCGGTCGCATAGAACATATTGCGCCATCCCCGGCCACTCCCACGGCCCCAGGCGCCCCGGCCGCGGCCGAAGCCCATTCCGAATCCGCGACCGCCGCCTGCGTTCATATAACCTGGAGCTCCATGGCCCGCGCAGAATCCTGCTGCACGGCCTGACATCGGCCCCATTCCCATCGGTCCTGTTCGATCTCCACCTGGCATGATCCACTCTCCTTTCTTCTTACCTTCCTGATCCACGGCCGCGACCCATGCCTGCGCCGCGCCCCTGTCCGCCACGTCCTGCGCCGCTTTGTCCGCGGCCTTGACCACGTCCCGCTCCCCGCCCGGCGCCCTGTCCCGCTCCGGCCCGCGCGCCCCCGCGCCCTTGTCCTGCTCCGCAAGGCCCCATTCCTCTACCGGTCCCGGCACCCTGCCCGCCCGGCCCTGTTCCATCTGCTCTCGGCATTGCTGCCTCCCTTCTCTTTTTTCCGATTTCAATGTTCAAAGTTGAATGTTCGATGTTCGACATTCTCACCTACATCCAATGCCCTTCCTTCGTCGCGGCGGCCGCCTCCTGCAACTCGCCCTTCCCCAGCGCCTCGATCGTCTCTCGCACCGTCCGGCCCGCAGGAGCCAGAAGAATTCGCACACCAGACGCGTTCAACGCGCGGAACGCTTTCGGACCCACATTGCCCGTGATGACCGCCTCGCCTCCCAACCGAACCACCGTCTCCGCCGACTGAATACCCGCGCCCTGCGCAGCATTCAGGTTCTGCGTATTGTCATGCACAGAGGCTTTGCCCGTAACCGTATCGAAAAGAATAAACTTCGGGGCACGCCCGAAATGGGGATCCAGTTCGCTTTCCATCAATCCATCTTTTGAAGTAGCAACCACCTTCATCTTCGTTCCTTTCTCATCCATTCCCCCATCCACGCCCATGGCGACCGCGACCACATCCACCCCGCCCCCTTCCACGGGGCATGTCTTCCGGCGGCTGAATGACCGGCCCGCCCTCCAATCGCAGGGCCTTGCCATTGATCAGCGCGTCCGCAACCTTCTTTCGGGCCGACTCAACAACGCGGGCGAACGTCGGCCGCGAAATCTTCATCTGCTCCGCGGCCTGCTCCTGGTACATCCCCTGCAGATCCGCCAAACGCAGCGCTTCCAATTCATCCAACGCCACCACGACCTCCTCCAATTCCCGCAGGGGAACCCCCGCAGGCTTGAAATGCGTGACGCCCGGCACGAACCCGACCCGCCTCATACAGAATGGTCTCGGCATATGAACCTCTTCTTTATATTATGAGCATATGCTCATTATGAAAATGTGTCAAGCGCCGTCCGGTATGATATCCTCCCGGCCCATGACCAAGGACCATACAGCGCGCCGGAACCTTGACGTCCTCGTCATCGGCGCCGGACCGGCAGGCTTTATGGCGGCGATTTCCGCTGCCCGAAGCGGCGCATGCGTGCTGCTCCTCGAACAGATGCCGAAGCCCGGGCTCAAGCTCCTTGCCACCGGCGGCGGACGCTGCAACATCACCAACACGCTGCCGCCGGATCAGTTCATGGATGCCTTTGGTCGCAGCGGACGATTCATGCAGCCGGCGCTCCATCTCCTGGATTCGGAACGCCTACGCGCTTTTCTTGCGGAACACGGCGTGCCGACATCTTCTCCCGACGGTCTGCACGTCTATCCAACTTCAAACAAGTCCTCCGACGTGCTGAATGCCTTGCTGAAAGCATGTGACATGGCCGGGGTGGAGCGCCGGACAAATTGTGCCGTACGTTCTCTGATAATTAAGGATGGATCTATCTCCGGCGTCGAGACGGCCGATGCCATAATCAATGCCGGCACAGTCATCATGGCCTGCGGCGGACGAAGCTATCCTGAACTCGGAGCAACAGGAACCGGCTGCGAACTCGCCCGCGCAGTCGGACACAAAATCATTGACCCCCTGCCCATTCTCGTCTCGCTGCACACGCGGGAGCCGTGGCCACGCGATTGCACCGGCATCAGCCTGCCGAACGTCCGCGCATGGATTGATCTTCCCCGGCAATCGAAATCCGGCTGCACCGGCGACCTGCTCTTCACCCATCGCGGCGTGTCCGGACCCGTCATCCTCGATCTCTCGCGCGAGGTGGTCCCCCTGCTTAAAAAGCAGGCACAAGTTCCGATCCGAATCGCGTTGAAATCGAATATTCGCGTCGAACGGTGGCGCGCAGGTGATGGCAGCAGGGTCGTTCGCAAGTTGTTAAGCGAGCAGTTGCCCGCCTCGCTCGCCGACACCTTGCTCACTATCGCGGGCATCCCGAAACATACCGGCGCGGCAAACCTGAAACGCGAACAGGAGGAGGCGCTTTCCGAATTGCTTCACGCGCTGCCGTTGACCATCACATCTGCCGGCGGATTCGATGAAGCGATCGTCACGCGGGGCGGCGTCAGCCTGCGCGAGGTGGATCCCAAAACGCTCGAAAGCCGGCTGATAAAAAACCTCTTCTTCGCCGGCGAAATTCTCGATCTCGACGGTCCCTGCGGCGGGTTCAATCTGCAATGGGCTTTTTCGAGCGGAGCTCTAGCGGGGACGCAGTCAGGCTGATTGCCGAAACTCTTCGCGCAATTCACCGACCAGCTGATGCACGGAGATAATCTTTGTGGCACGCCACGCGTTCACGCCGGCAAATGCAAAGCCATGCTTGAAATTGCCCTTCCGCGCGCTCAATAGTGCGTGGGCAATGCAGTAAGGACTGTTCTGCACGTCACAGGAAATGATGCAGTGATAACTGCAGTTGTACGGCATCTTCTCGCCTCTCTCGACCGCATCAATGAACGCGTTGCCGATCGCACGGCCGGGCATGCCGACCGGGCTTTCGATTATTTTCACTTCGCCTTCCTTGCAATTGATGTAGGCCTGCTTGAACGCATCGGACGCATCGCACTCAAACGTGGTCACAAACCGTGTCGCCATCTGAACTCCGGCCGCACCCATATCGAGAAAACGACGAATATCGGCTCCGGTGTAGATCCCTCCGGCTGCGATGACCGGGATCGGGCGGCCATATTTTTCTTCCAACGTCTTCGCCGTGGCAAGCACGTCGGGGATGAGCTTTTCCAAAGCGAAGGCCGGATCGTCCAGTTGCTCCGGCTTGAAGCCAAGATGCCCGCCCGCCATGGGGCCCTCAACGATGAAGGCGTCGGGCTGGCAGTCGAATCGCTCCTTCCAGCGTCGTGCGATCACTGCCGCTGCGCGCCCCGAAGAGACGATCGGGATAAACTTCGTTTTTGAACCCTCAGGCCGATAAGCCGGCAGGTTCATCGGAAGCCCGGCGCCGGAAATGATGAAGTCAATGCCCTCCTCCATCGCGGTACGAGCCAAATCCTCGTAGTTGGTCAGCGCGGACATGATATTCACACCGATAAACCCTTTGGTATTGGCGCGCGCCTTCCGGATTTCCTTGCGCAGGGCACGGATATTGGATTCCCGGAAGTTCTTGAAAAGGTCCGGTTCGCTCTGACCGATTCCCGCCGTGGCAATAACGCCGATGCCGCCCTCGTTGGCAACCGCGCCGGCCAGCCCCGACAAGGAAATCGCGACGCCCATACCCCCCTGGATGATGGGCAGAGGGATGGTCATCTCCCCAATAACAAGCGGCGGTAAATCGAGCTTCGAATTCATCGAACGACTCCTGGCCCTAAACTCCTAATGCCGGCTGTGTGAAAACGACCTGTCCTTATGACCCCGGCGCGGCGAATGGGCATGACGCTGCCCACGTTGTTCATGCCCGGATGAACCCTGCCGACCACTCCTGGGTTCGGGCCTTGCGTCGGCACCGGTGGCTTGCCGGGCGATCTCGGAGTGATACTTATGCGATCGGTCCACGGGAATGGACTTTCTGATCAAACGCTCGATCAGGCGCAACGATTCGCGCTCACGCGCCGAACAGAAAGCAACGGCATCGCCATCCGCCCCCGCCCGCGCGGTCCGGCCAATCCGGTGAATGTATGTTTCCGGTTCTTCCGGCAACTCGTAATTCACCACGTGCGTAATGCCGTCCACATCAATCCCGCGCGCGGCAATATCTGTCGCCACAAGAGCCCGCACCCTTCCAATCTTGAATCCGTGCAGCGCGGTCGTGCGCGCCGTCTGCGACTTGTTTCCGTGAATGGCCGCCGTCGAAATGCCGGCCGATTCCAGTTTCCTCACGACGCGGTCCGCCCCGCGTTTTGTCCGTGTGAAGACGAGGACCTTGTCCATGTCATGCCCATTAATCAGATCAACCAACAGGGCATCCTTCTTCTCTTTATCCACGTACATCAATTTCTGATCTATGCGTTCAATAGTCGGTTTGCCCGGATCAATCGTAACCTGCACCGGGTCGTGCAACAGTTGCCTCGCCAGCTCCGCGACCACCGGCGGCATTGTCGCCGAAAAGAAGAGGGAGTGGCGCTTCTTCGGCAAGCGGGCAATCACTTTTCGGACAGCAGGAATGAAGCCCATGTCCAGCATGCGGTCGGCTTCATCGAGAATAAACAGCTCAATTCGGTCGAGATGAATATGGCCCTGCTGCATCAGGTCAAGCAGGCGGCCGGGAGTGGCCACGACCACATCCACTCCGCGCCGCAGGGCCTTGACCTGCGGATACTGTCCGACACCGCCGAAGATGACCGTGTGCGAGACTTTCACGTGGCGGCCGTACGTCCTGATACTTTCGCCGATCTGCGCCGCCAATTCGCGTGTCGGAGTCAGGATCAGCGCGCGCGGCTTTCCGCCGTGTGCAGGGTTCCTCGTCTGGGTCATTTCCTGCAGAAGCGGGAGCGTAAACGCAGCGGTCTTGCCGGTCCCTGTCTGCGCACAACCGAGAAGGTCGCGCCCTTGAAGTAAATGCAAAATGGTCTGCTGCTGGATCGGTGTGGGCGTGGTGTAGCCTTCCTCGGCTACCGCGCGCTGCAACGGCTCTATCAGAGCCGTGAATACATTGTGTGATTTCATGTGTCTTCTTTTCCGTCCGGTATCACTCAACTCTCTACCTGCCGGACGTGTAGGAAAAGAAGATGCTGCACCAAGTGCAACACGGGGCCCGCACTCTGCGAGCCAATTGATGGATACCCTATAGATGAATACGCCCTGAATGTCAAACCATACCGAGAACAACCCTGACCCCTCTCATCCCGACATGTATTTAGCCCCGCAACGTAAACATACAGGTAATTGCCGTTTTCCCAAATAGGCTCTAAACGCCCGCGCTTGCTCGCTGTTCCAAAGCGCCTCAATGCTCTCGCGCGTTGCGTTCCCGATGATAAAGTCGGGAAAATCCACGCACGTATTCGCATCGCCGTTGGGCTGGATATCGAGCAACTTCTGCGGATTCGTACAGTTCGAACGTCCAACCACAGTGACACATTCGGAAAACCACGCCACGTAATCGTCCTCGCTGAAGTCCATGAACGGCACCAGTTGAACCCCGTCCAACCGGGAATTGAACTCCCGATACGCGGCGCGAAAGGCATCGGGATCAACGCCGGAACTCTCGCGACGGAATCCGCGCCATGATGCGGCCCGGCATCCGAACTCCTTCATCATGATTTCTTCGTGCCGGGCTCCCGCCGGATCGTCGAAATAGTAATACGGCACGATCGCCAGCCCGGAAACACCCAGCTCGCGCGCCACATCCGGCATATCGGGAAGACTGCGATAGGAGTCGGGACCGATGACAAAACAGATCGTTCGGACCGGCGATGCCTGTCCCTTCCTCGCGCACGCTTCGCGGACCGCTCTCACGCCCTCGCGAATTTTCGAATACGCGCCCGGCACGCCCCGCACTCTGTCGTGTACGTCTTCAGGCCCGTCCACCGACACATTGATGTTGTCAATTTGCAGTCGCGCCACGTCTTCCGCAAAGCGTCCAAGCAGAGTGCCGTTCGAGTCAATCGAAACATCCAATCCCCTGTCTTTGATATGGGCAAGCAAGGGAATGATTTCGGGATAAAGAAAGGGTTCTCCGCCACGAAGGCCGACAAAAGTCCGGCCATGATCCGCCCACTCGTCAATCACCTTCCGCCACACGGAAAGCGGCAGGTGCTCCGCATGCGCATCGCCGGATTTCATGTAGCCGGTCTGGCCCCACTGTCCGCACATGCGACAGCGGAGATTGCATGCATTCGTGATTGTCAGCGACAACACATGGGGAAACGCCACTTCAGCCATTAAGCACCTCCGCGAGAAGAATAGCAGACAGGGGAACCGGGAGAAACAATCAAACAGCACATGCTTGACACTTCACCTGCCCATCGGCATTCGATATATCCATGCATGGAAACGGCAATGGCGGGAAGGAGGTTGTTGTCAGGGGATGGCCCGCCCTGATCATCATTCTTATCTTCGTCACGACCGGCGCTGCGTATCGCATCTATCTCCATCGCAACCTGCAATTGGATCCACAAGCGAGGAAATCAATCGAATCCTCCATTACCGCAAGCGTGTATCGCGGCCTGTTGAGAAAGGAAGCCGAGGGAGAGGCTTTAGAGGAATTGGGCCGGCAAATCGCAGGCACAAAAGTCGAGGTGCATGACATGAAGATGCGGGGAAGCAGCGACGAAATCGTCGTAAGGGCCCGCTACAGTATTCACAGGCCGGACACAACGGAAACCAGGATCGGTTACTTCAAGTGCTCCCATTCCTTCCTCATGGGTTGGACCTGCGAATATGAAGTCTCGATCTGGCGCTGGTATATCGAGTTCTTCTAACTATTAATCCGGCGATAAAAAGCAGCCGGCCCAACGGAGTACTGGAGTGATGGAGTATAGGAGTATTGTAGAAGAATAAACAATTAGTCGGGCTTTTCATCCCATTTCTCCAACACTCCTCCACTCCAATTCTCCAGCCCGCCTGACACTATTCGATCGCGGGAGTAATAAATTCCTGCTCCTTCATTCTTCCTTTGCACCGGCGGCTCTTTTGCGTCAATATGCGCGCAATTCGGTACGGGAGGTGTCCAATGCTTGGAAAGCTCTCTGTTCTCGACGGCGTCATACTGCTCGCGTACTTCGGCGTGATCGGCCTGATCGGTTGGTGGTCCAGCAAGAAAAGCCAGACGGACTCCAAAGCCTATTTTCTTGGCGGCGGAAGCATCGGCTGGATGGCCATCGGCGCGAGTCTCTTCGCGTCGAATATTTCCGCTGAGCATTTCATCGGCCTCGCCGGCAGCGGCGCCGCGAGCGGACTCGCCGTGGGCCAATTCGAGTGGCTCGCGTGTTTCATCCTCCTGATACTCGGCTGGTTCTTCGTTCCCTTCTATCTCCGCACCGGCGTCTTCACGATGCCCGAGTTCCTCGAACGCCGCTACAACCGCGGCTGCCGCAACTATCTTTCCGCCGTCTCCCTCATTGCCTACGTCTTCACCAAGGTCAGCGTGGCGGTTTATGCAGGGGCGCTCGTGCTGCGGACGATCCTCGGCTGGAACATGTACGTCGGAGCGATCGTCCTGCTCGTCGCTACGGGCATATACACTGCCTTCGGCGGGCTGCGCGCCGTGATCTATACGGATTTCGTCCAGTGTTTCATCCTCATCGGCGGCGGCGCCGTCCTGACCTTTGTGGCGCTCGCCCAGCCGGAAGTCGGCGGTTTCACCGGCCTGATGCAGAAACTGCCCGCCTCTTTCTTCTCGGTATGGAAAGGGCTGAGCGATCCCGATTTTCCATGGACCGGCATCGTCTTCGGCGCACCGATACTCGGCATCTGGTACTGGTGCACGGACCAGATGATCGTTCAGCGTACACTCGCGGCCGACAGCCTCAAATCCGCGCGGCGCGCAACCATCTTTGCCGGGTTCCTGAAAATCCTGCCCGTCTTCATTCTCGTGCTGCCCGGACTCGCCGGCGCAATCCTTTTCCGCGATACAGACCCCAACAGCATGTATGCGACAATGGTCGAGAAGCTTCTTCCGTCGGGTATCAAAGGGCTCGTCGTGGCCGCCCTGCTCGCCGCGCTGATGAGCTCGCTTTCGAGTGTTTTCAACAGCAGCTCGACTCTCGCGGTGATGGATTTCTATCACAACTTCCGCCCCGGCGCGTCGGAGAAGGAACTCGTCCGCGCCGGTCAATTCGCAACAATTGTGCTCGTTGTCGTCGGCGTACTCTGGCTGCCGTTCATCGGCATCATGAGCAACCAGTTGTATGTTTATCTCCAGTCCGTGCAGGCTTACATCTCGCCGCCGATCGCGGTGGTGTTCCTGCTCGGCCTGCTCTGGCGGCGCATGAACGGACCCGGCGCCCTCAGCGCGCTGATTGTCGGTTTCATCCTCGGCGCCTTCCGCTTCATCACCGAACTGGGCATGAAGAGCGGATGGGAATGGATCACGAACAGCCCTGCGCTTACGATTTACGCCAGCATCAACTTCCTGCACTTCGCCGTGCTCCTGTTCATCGTCTCCGGATTTGTTCTTGTCGCCGTGAGCCTCGCGGGCAAGACACCGTCGGCCGACAATCTACTGGTATTTGCAAAAGAAGAGCAGATGGTGAAAACGGATGCGATGGACCGCCTGAACATCGGGCTCAGCATTCTGCTCGGCGCGATCATCGCGGCGCTCTGGATCTACTTCAGCCCCCTGTTCTTCAAGCTTGGACAATGAAGAAGAATTGGTTGATTGGGGGATTGGGTTTGCCCTGCGTCTCGTCCTGCGACTTGTCCTGCGAAGCTCAAAGAGCGAAGAAGGGTTTCAGGAAAGATGTAATCCCTTTCCCCAGCCCTTTGTCATCCCGAGATTGCCCCGCGCCCCGCAGGGCGAGTTGAGGGATCTCTGACATGTCTTACCACCCATGACGACGAATAAAATCAACGCAAAGGCGCAAAGATGCTGAGCGGAAAGTAAATTCCAGATATCTCTTCAGACAAAATCAGCATCCCAACTCAACGCCTCTTCAGCAGCCGCTGACTTTTGACTTCAGCACCGACCCTTGGCCCTAATCGCCAGACCCCAAGGCTCTTCAAACACCTGTATTTTATATTTTAAGGGCTGGGGCTGATCTGTCTCCTATCCGTCCACTTCTTGTTTTTCTTCGAAGATTTTTAACGCAAAGACGCAAAGCGCGCAAAGGCTGCGAAGCATGTGAGACTCCATTCTGAATAGCCCGCTTCCCTGTCGTCTTTGCGCAACTCTGCGCTCCTTTGCGGCTTTGCGTTAAGATCTTCTTTGGTTGCGGCTACGCCGCGCTGTGCAATAAGTGGGCTAGAACCTTTCCCAGTGCAACACACTGGACAGCTCGCGCTTGGTATAGGGTTTCGGTTCGGCGGCGCGATAGCCGAGCGCGAGAAGAGAAATGACTTTATAGCCCTCGGGAACATTCAACATCTTCATGATATCGGCGCCATAGGGTTTCTTATCGCCCGCCACCCAACATGAGTCCACACCCAGCGCCGCGGCAGCTATCAGAATATTCTCCGTGGCGGCGCATCCATCTTCAAGGTAGTACTTCACCTCGCGACAGATAACCGCGATGCACGCGCCCGCATCGGCGATAAACTTTCCGTGATCGGCCAACGCCCCAATCTGCTTCAAAACCGACCGATCCGTAACAACAACAAAATCCCACGGCTGCTCATTGCGCGCCGTAGGGGCCAATCGCCCAGCATCCACGAGCTTCTCCAGGATGGCCCGGTCCACCGGCCGGCCCAAAAACTGCCTCACGCTCCGCCTTGCCGCTATCGCTTCCAGTGCTTCCATTTTCACCTCTTTTTACCACATATAGTAGTTGATCACATTTGTCCCACATGATATAGATTCACGGTTGCAAAAGTGTAAATAAAAATATTATCCCTGCTTGTGCCGTGGCAAATAGAGCCCGGTGGCGAAGGAGGTTGTTGTACCTTGTACCTGAAAAGCCTGGAACTCGTTGGTTTTAAGAGTTTTGCGGAAAAGACAAAGCTTGAATTCGATCGGGGCATGACGGCCATCGTCGGCCCGAACGGCTGCGGCAAAAGCAATATAGCGGATGCAATCCGTTGGGTTCTCGGCGAGCAGAGCGCGAAAGCGTTGCGCGGCGGCCAGATGATTGATTGCATTTTCAACGGCACCGACACACACAAACCGCTCGGCATGGCCGAAGTAACCCTGAACCTCTCCGATTGCGAAACGGCGCTCGGTACCGAGTACAATGAGATCATGGTCACGCGTCGCGTACTCCGCACAGGCGAAGGTCAGTACTTCATCAACAAGACCCCCTGCCGCCTGAAAGACATTCAGCGTTTGTTCATGGACACCGGTATCGGAACCGACTCCTACTCCGTGATGGAGCAAGGCAAGATAGACATGATCCTCAGCGCCCGGCCCGATGATCGCCGCGCGGTGTTCGAAGAGGCCAGCGGAATCACGAAGTACAAGGCCGACAAAAAAGAAGCCATCCGCAAGCTGGAACACACGGAAGCCAACCTGCTCCGCCTCGCCGACATCATCCGGGAAGTGCGCCGCCAGATCATCTCGCTGCAACGACAGGCCGGCAAAGCAAAGCGATACAAGAGCCTCCAGGAAAAATTGCGCGGGCTCGACATCTATGCCACGCGCGAGCGGCTGAGCCTTTTGACCCGCGAAATCGGCACGCTTGAATCTCGGCTCGCCTCCATCCAGGAACAGGAAGAGGCGCTGCAGGCCGACGTGGAACAGATCGAGCAGAAGGCCGCGCGCGATCGAGCGGACCTCGCCGCGGCGGAACAGGAAATCGCCAACGCGATGGATCGCTCCATGCAGGCCCGAACGGAACTGGATCGTGCGAAAGAACTGATTCGTGTCAACCAGGACCGCATCCGCGAATTGCGCGAATTGTCCGAACGCGACAGCCGCGATGCCAACGAGGCCGGCGCGCGGTTGGAGCAGCACAAGACACAGCTCGCCGAGCTCACCGGGCAAATGGCCGCGGCCGAAACTGCTCGCGACGAAGCCGAACGCGAGCTCGCCGCGCAAACCGAGCTGCTTACGAAAAAGCAGCATGAGGTCGAGGAATTGCGCAAACGCATTCACGATCTCGGCGCGGAATCCGTGGATATCGAAAGCCGCCTTTCGCATCTGCAAAATGAGATTTACGGAATCGAAGCGCAGGAACGCGCGGGCGTGATCAGGCGCGAGCGGCTGGCCGCCGAGGAAGTAGAGCTGCAGCGCTCCGTCGAAGCCTACAACGGACGCCAGGCCCAAATGGATCAAAACCTGAATGCGCTCCGCGACGAAGTGCAGCGTCTTGAGCAGCGCGTTCAATTGCTGACATCCCAACAGTCCAACCGGCTTCAATCCATGGCCGATTGCCAGCGCCGGCGCGCCGAGGCCGACGCGCAAATCGCCGCGCGGCGCGCCCAGGTGGAGCTGGTGGACACCCCGGAGGCGGCGCAGGACGGCTTCCCCGGCGGCGCGCGGGCGTTGCTCGATCCTCAAAGCAATCTGCAGGTGGACCGCTCCATCATCCTTGGATCCCTGGCCGAGCGTA
>Ga0334890_1003402_pt1 | contig 16184 bp, 9 predicted proteins | sample GraSluR1_MG_3_FD_207220 | JGI IMG/M metagenome (GOLD analysis project Ga0334890, IMG submission 207220) | Sludge microbial communities from methane-producing bioreactor in Wageningen University, Netherlands - Granular Sludge_31_08-R1 | ecosystem: Engineered > Bioreactor > Anaerobic > Unclassified... | reverse complement strand
GATGCGGAAATTAAATGGTTAACCATCAGTGCTGCCCCCATCCTGAACGATGATGCCGAACTTGTCGGCGCCATTGCCAGTCTCAGCGACACAACCGCCCGACAATTTGCCATGCAGGCCATGCAAAAAAGCGAAAAAAGATTCCGCACCCTGTTTGAACAGGTCGTGGATGCCATCATCATCTGTGAACTGGATGGCCGCGTTGTGGATGCCAACCACCGTGCCTGCGACATGCTCGGCTATACCCGCAACGAACTCCTTAACCTCACCGCTTTTGATCTCTCGCCTCAACAGGAAGAAGAAGCCATCCTTGCCGCCTGGAGACGTTTAGGCAAAGGAGATATTTGTTTAACCGAAGGCAAATATCTCCGCAAGAATGGAACCACCATCCCCGCAGAATCGTCCATTGGCCTGATTGAGCTGGATGACCAGGATCGCATCCTCGTCGTCTCCCGGGACAGTACCGAACGCCAGCAGGCGCGCCAGATTTTGCTGGAAGAACGCGCCCTGCTGGAACAACGTGTCGCAGAACGTACCGCCGAGCTGCAGCGCCTCAACGCTGAACTGCACAAGGCTGCCCGCGCCAAGGACGATTTCCTCGCCAACATGAGCCACGAACTGCGCACCCCGCTGAATGCCGTCCTCGGCATGTCCGAGATGCTGGGCGAAGAACTGCATGGCCCGCTCAATCCAAGCCAGCACAAATACATCAAAATTATCGAAAACAGCGGCCGTCACTTGCTGGATCTGATCAATGACATCCTTGACCTTTCCAAGATCGAAGCCGGTCAAAAAAATCTCCATTACCAGCTGGTCCAGATTGACGACCTGTGCATCGCTACCCAATATTTTGTGGAACAAACCGCCCACGAAAAAGGGGTGGAGATCATTTACCAGAATAACAGCCATCAAACCGAGCTTGAGGCAGACCCGCGCAGCGCGAAACAAATTTTCGTCAACTTGCTGGCAAATGCCATCAAATTCTCCCTGGAAAACGGAAAAATCACCTTCACCGTTGACGATGCGCCGGGACAAAACGCCCTGCGGTTTACCATCAGCGATCAGGGCATTGGCATCAACCCCGAAATGATGCCCCGCTTGTTCAAACCTTTCTCCCAGATTGATTCGAGCCTCTCCCGCAATTATGAGGGCACCGGCCTGGGACTGGCCTTGGTTTCGCGCCTGGTTGCCATGCACGGCGGCAGCACCAGCCTGAACAGCACCGGTCACCCTGGCGAAGGCGCTGTCTTCATCGTCACCCTGCCGCTGGATCAACAGCCGCAGCCCGCGCCCCTCGCAGACTGGGGCGCACGATACAACCCCGCCCATCCCCTCGCAAACACCGTTTTGCTCGGAGAGGAAGATCAAACCGTTATCCAAACGATCACTTCTGCCCTGGTACCCCTCGGCTGTCAGGTGCATCTTGCCCGCACAGGCATCACCTTTCTACAACAGGCCCGCGCAAATCCCCCCCAAATCCTCCTGCTCAATATGCAGCTCCCCGAAATGGATGGCTGGCAAATCCTGTCCATCCTTAAGGAAGAACAAACCCTGAAGAACATCCCCATCCTGTGCTTCACCTCCCTGATGGTGACCGGCGATCCCCAGCGCTATGCCGATGCCGGCGTCAGCAAATTCATGCTCAAACCCTTCAGCGTCCCGCCCCTCCTCGAATGGCTTGAATCTCAACGGCCATGAGCTGTAACAAGTATTCAAAACAACCTGAATTGCGGCGCTTTTGTAGGAACGACTTTGGTCGTTACCCCCCTCACCCATATTTTGACAAATGGATTGTCCTGCCGAGTGATCTTTTCTCACCCGCCACTCAGATTAAATGGACCCTGCCCAAGAAATCGAGCCAGTCGTCATTTGACTTTCCCGGGAAAGCGCTGCCCGAGGACACGGCGAAGCACCGCAAGCGAGCAATTTCTCCGCCGCCCTGGAGGTGCGGGCACGCCGGATCTCACCACTCCTTTCATTGTGCATTATAAATTTTACATTCTACATTGAATCTCTCTTCTGGTAAAATTATGGTATTATTGCGGCTGCATTCGCAAGACAAACTTCGTCTGGCGCCTTTGCCCGACGACAAAAACACGTATGGAGGTTTACATATGTTTCCCACAAAAAAAATCGGTTTCGCTTTGCTGGCGGTCAGCATTTTGCTTCTTGCCGCCTGCACCCCCAAAGCAGATGCCGAACCGACCCCCGACACCAACATGGTCTACACCCAGGCCGCCCAGACGGTTGCCGCCCAGCTTGCTGCCCAGGCGACTGTTGAGCCGACCCTTGACCCCAACCTGATCCGCACCGAAGCAGCCCGGACCGTGGAAGCGGAAATCGCCCAAAAAGCCACCGCAACCCGCGCCCTGTCCACCGTCGCCCCTCTCAATACCGTTGCTCCCATCCCGGTGCTCACTTCCCCCACCGCGGGGGTGCCCGTCACCTCCACCGGCAACAGCGCCGAATGGCGCGGCCAGTGGCCTAACGATGGCGCCAATATCACAGTCGGCATAGATGTTGACGCGCAGTGGACGTTGAAAAATACCGGTACCAAAACCTGGACCAAGGAATACCAGTACCGCTTCTATCTGGGTGAGGGTCAATTCCACAAATACACCGCCTACTACCTGCCCAAAGAAGTCCTCCCCGGCGAAGAAGTCACCCTCACCGTAGACATGAAGTCCAACCTGCCCAATGGCAATTACTATGAGCTTTGGGTGTTAACCGATAACAATGGCGCCAATTTCAGCCAGTTTGATGTGAGATTCACTGTGGGCGGGGCTGTCCCAACCAGCGGTGACATTGTATATTCAGACCCTGATTTTTGTTGTAAAGAGCGCAGACCTGAGGAAGCATATACCATACCAAGATGTCAGATCTGGGCTAACAAGGTAGGTATCGATGAAAACGCAGTCGGTGTAGCTGGTTGGGATCCACAAGACATTAAAGAAGCCTGCAAAAAATAAAGTACAGCACGAAACTCGCAGCCGGAGCAACAAACTCCGGCTGCATACTCACTAATCAGAAAATTAACAGTTCACCTCGAACAGGAGGGGATCCTTATGATCAAATCCAAGAAAATGCTCGTCTTATTCACCCTGCTGGCCGCCAGCCTGCTGCTTGCTGCCTGCGGCGGCACGCCCGCGGAAGAACCCGCTGCCGAACCCACTTTTGACAGCAGCATGCTCTACACCGCTGCCGCCAAAACCGTCTCGGCAGACATGACCGCACAGGCCCAAAACAGCCCCACCGAAACCCCCAGACCTTCGGCCACCGCCCAGGTCATCCAGCCCACCGCCCTGCCCACCCTGGCCCCCGCCGCTGGCGCCGCCACCGACGACCCCAACGCCCCTCTCCCCGGTCTGCCCGCTGTCAATACCCCTGCGGGTGCCCTCCCAGCCCAAAACACGCCCGCCGCTCCCGTCCTGCTGGTGACCCCCACCCTGGCTGCCGAAGCCCCCAAAGACAAAGCCACCTGGGCCGGTCAAAACCCCGATGATTACACCGTGGTCAAGTCAGGCGCCAGCTTTGAAATGATCTGGTCCCTGCTCAATACCGGCGTCACCACCTGGACCACCGACTACTCCTACCAGTACTGGGGCGGCTCGGAAGGCTGCACCCTCTATAGCCCCTCCAAAACCTACTACCTCACCACCCCTGTCCCCCCCGGCGGAAAAGTACGCATCAAAGTCCCCATGACCGCCCCCATGGGCAAAGGCACCTGCCAACAGCGCTGGGTCATGGTCAACGCCGACGGACAATGGTTCCTGGACACCTTCGACATCACCCTCGAAATCGAGTAACCCGCTTTTTTTAGCGCACCCTGGCCGCCCCGCCTCCCCGCAGGGCGGCCTTTTTTAACTCATCAATCATTGGTGCATTCACGGATGAACGCATCCGCACCCACCCCTGAACCTTCCTCCCCCCAGTCCTAAATCCCCCACCCGTAGGGTGCGTTAGCGTGCTTTACCCTATCGGGTATTTCATCCGCAACGCACCAACCAACCACCCCGTAAACGTCTTCACATTCCCTCAATTGCACACTGAATTTTGGTGCGTTTCAAACGCATCCTACACATACATGATCCCCCAAAAGTAGGGTGCGTTCGCAGTTGAACGCACCAGTAACCACCCCTGAACCCTCCTCCCTCCAGTCCTAAATCCCCCACCCGTAGGGTGCGTTAGCGTGCTTTACCCTATCGGGTATTTCATCCGCAACGCACCAACCAGCCACCCCTGAATAAGAGCGACACCAATATTTTGGGCCTGGCTGATGGGTGCCGCATCCGCACGCCTGCCGCGAACGCATCGGGCCCCTCCTCTATTTTGCACTCACCGCAAAATGGGGCTGGGAGGGGGTGTCGTCAAACTCACCGGCTGCACAGCCCGATTGTCAGCACCACCAATCCCCAAAGATGAAATGTGTAAAATCAACCTTGAAAAAGGTGGGGTCGCAAGCCATTAAATCTTGCGGGCGACGGAATTTGGCGAGCAAAATGCTGAGTGCACAACCTTTCCAAGGGAATGTTGTCTTGGCGTATGCCTATGGAACGCACCCCACCCGTCATCGTTTTGCTACTCCCCTGACCTTAATTTCCTGATTCCTAATTCCCCAATCCCTCTCCTTTGCGGTATAAATAACCCATGCCGTCCCGCTCCCCCATTCTCAACTGGCTCATCGCCACCCTCCTCCTCCTCGCCGCCGCCGGCGGCATCTTCTACACCGCCGCCGCCAGCCGCCTGCCCGACCTCGTCTGCCGTCAAAACCAGACCGACCTCTACCTGCCCCTCGATGATCAGGCCCCCCTCATCCAGACCATCCAGCCCGCCCGCGACGGCTTTGCCGCCCTCACCCTCTACCCCCAAACCGCCCCGGACAGTCCGCACAGCATCACCCTGCGTCTCTACGACCCCGCCGACCTTACCGCCCCGCGGGCTGTCATGCGCCGTCCTTTGAATGCCATCCGCAGCGGCAAACTCACCTTCCGCTTCAAACCCCTCCCCGCCGGGCGCACCTGGCAGCTTCACCTCACCACCGACGCCCCGCCTGAAACCCTCTATCTCGCCGCCTCTGCAGGAGACCGCTATTCACATGGCGGGCTGTCCACCGGCGAAGGGCAATTCCTGCCTAACGACCTCGCTTTCAATGCCTATTACCGTCCCGCACCCGCCGTATGGCTGGGTCTGCTCACCTCATCGCTGCCCCTCATCTTCCGCTGGCTGATCTGGAGTCTCCTCATCACCCTGATCGGCCTCGCCCTCCATTTCGTCATCCGCCCGGCGAATGCCCTCGCCGCATCGCTCTCCAGCCTCGTGCTACAATCCGCCGGTCTCGGCCTCGCCCTGCTCCTCTTCATTGGCTACACGCAGTCCTTACTCAAAATTCCGCTCACCTCCCGCAGTTTCCGGGTCTGGGCTGCCCTCCTCCTGCTTGCTATCCTCCTCCGGCACATTCATGACCGCCGTAAAAAGGCCGGCTCCTGCGCCCTGCCCACCCCCACCGGGGAGGACGCTGCCCTTCTGCTCCTCTTTCTGGCCGTCTGCGCCAGCCGCGCCATCCAGACCATCGGCCTGGAACCCGTCCCGCTCTGGGTAGATGGGTTCAACCATGCCGCCAAACTCTCCCTGCTTGCCCAGGACGGCATCCTGCCCCTGAACATCAACTACCCCTACGGCTACCATCTGCTCACCTGGTGCGCCCACCTCCTCACCGGCCTGGATCTGCCCGCTGCTGCCTTTACCACCGGCTTCTGGATCAGCACCCTCGCCATCCCTGCCGCCTGGCCCCTGGCGCGCCGCATCACCTCGCAGCGCTGGACCGCCTTCCTGGCCGTCATCCTGTATGGCTTCTTCACCCCCTTCCCCGCCTATCTCGCCACCTGGAGCCGCTTCCCCTTCCTGCTGGGCCTCACCCTGCTGCCTCTGGCGCTCAACGCCGCCCTGGACTGGCTGCAAAGCCCGCGCAAGAGCCTGCCGGAAGAACTCCTGCGCGCCCTGCCCGCTGCCATCCTCGCCGCCGGACTGGTGCTGTCCCATTATGGCACCATCGTCCACTACGCCGCCTTCCTGCCCGTTCTCCTCCTCACCTGGCGCATCTGGCCGGACAGCGAAACCCGCCCAGCCCTCCGTCTTCAATGCATCCGCCTTGCCAGTATCGCTGCACCAGCCGCTGTCATCCTGCTGGCGAAGATCCTCTCCGTTATCCAGCGCGGCCAGTGGAGCCGCACGCTCACTTCCCACCATATTGACAACCAGTTCATTGATCTGCGCTATTCGCTCACCCTGACCACCCTCCACGGTGGCTGGCTGGTATGGGGTCTTGCCGCAGCCGGTCTGCTGACCGCCCTCCTCTGGAAAGATCACCGGAAAACCGCCCTGCTCGCGGTGGGCTGGCTGTTCACCCTCTTCCTCCTCAATATTCTCCAAATCATCCTGCTCGGCACCACCGTTTCCAGCTGGATGAATTACATCATCGCCCTGTCCCTGCCCCTCTCCTGGCTGGCCGCCTCTGCTCTGGAAGGTGCGACAAAAAAGCTGAGAACCTTCCTTGCCGCCGGAAGACTGCCCCACTGGCTGCCAGCCGTCTTCCTCACCGGTCTGCTGCTGGCCGGCTTTACCGGCATCAGCGGCATCATCAACCCCGTCACCATCCTCTTCACCGCACAAGACCGCGAAGCCATGCAATGGATCAGCGCGCAAACCCCGCAGGAGGCCGTCTTCTATATTGACAGCTTCCAGTGGGGCGGCACCATCACCCCCTCCAACGGCGGCGGCTGGATCCCCGCCCTCACCGCCCGCGGCGCCGTTCACCCCTACATCAACGAGCAAAGAAATACCTTGCAAGATTTTCTCGTCCAGCGCCACGTTAACTATATTTACACCCAATCCCCCCAACCGCTGGCGGACATTCCCCTTTTCACCGGCGCTGTGCCCGTTTTCCAGAACGAAACCATCACCATCTACAGCCTCCCCGCTGCGCCATAATCCTAACATCCTCCACCCCATCTTCTCCCGCTTGCCGGGAGGAAGAAATCCTGCGCAGCAGGCATTTCAGGTAAGGGCACGTCCGCTTTGCTCCTCTTCCCGTGTTATCGGACTTAGTGGTAGAATCTTTCATGCTCCACCTGCCATCCCGGCAGGAACAGGCCAACCGGCCTCGGACCTATTACGGAGGTTAATAACCATGAAAAAAACAAATACAATCACCCTGATTTTGGGAATCCTGCTCATCACTGCCCTGTTGGCTGGCTGCACACCCGCCGCTCCCGCTCCTGCTGAATCCCAGCCCACGTTAGACGTCGCTGCCCTCAAGGCAGAGATCGCCAGCACCGTGATTGCCGAAATTACCCAGCAAACCCCAACCCAGCCTGCGCCTGCTGCAGAGCAACCCACCCAGACCCCCTGGGTGATCACTGCCACTGCCGACCCTGCCCAGCAGCAAACCAGCCAGGTTGTCGTTCCGCCTCTCCCCACGGCTACCAAAAAACCCGCCGGCGGCGGCGCAGTCTGGCCGACCATCACCCCCACCTACTACACCGATGTCGCCCGCACGAGCGATCTTCAGCCCCGCAGCTACTCAGTCTTTCCCCCTAGATACGACTTTGATACCGTCTGGACCATCGAAAATACCGGCCACCGTCAGTGGAATGGAAATTTCTATTACAAAATGCGCCGCTTTGACGGCACAGAGTTTGGCCCTGTCTTTGTAGGCGCCCTCAAGGTCGGCGAGACCTTCACCGCCATTATGGACACCGTCGCCCCCGCAACCCCCGGCAATTACACCAATACCCTCTACCTGACCAATGATGATGGGGTCAACTTCTTTACGTCTGTATTTGTTTTCACCGTCAAATAACAGCATTCTGGCTGGCCGGGAACCCCTTATGATCGATAAAACAGCATTAAAAGCCGAGGCATTCCGCCTCGGCTTTTGGTTATGCGGCGTTACGACCCCCGACCCTCCCCCTCACCTGGACACCTATCACGCCTGGATCAACGCCGGCCGCCATGCGGACATGGCCTATCTTGCCTCCCCGCGGGCATTGACCGCCCGCGCCAGTCCGGCCAGCCTGCTCCCCGGCTGCCAGACCATCCTGGCCCTCGCCGCGCCCTATCCGGCCCCGCTCAGTCACCCATCCAAAGACAACGGCCGCATCGCTGCCTATGCGCAATCCAGCGACTACCACAACGTCTTCCCCCCTCGTCTGGAAGCCCTTGCCGCCTGGATCGCCCGCCAGGCCGGTCAACCCATCCAGTGGCGCAGCTTCACCGATACCGCCCCCATCCTCGAAAAAGAACTGGCCCAGCGCGCCGGCCTGGGCTGGATTGGCAAGAACACCAATCTGATCAACCCCCAAATCGGCTCGTACTTCCTGCTGGCTGAACTCTTTCTTGATAGGGTCATTGAACCCGACCCGCCCTTCACCGCTGACCGCTGCGGCACCTGCACCCGCTGCATCGAGGCCTGTCCCACAGGCTGCATCCTGTCTGACCGCACCCTTGACGCCGCGCGCTGCCTCTCCTACCTGACCATCGAAAACAAAGGCCCCATCCCTCCCGACTTGCGCCCCCAAATCGGCACGCGCATCTTTGGCTGTGACCTTTGCCAGCAAGTCTGCCCGTGGAACCAGAAAGCGTCCATCCAGCCAGAACAAACCCTCTTTCCCCCGCTGGAAAGCCTCGCACCCCGACGGCTTGCCGCTGAAATGCAGCTGGACGATGCCGCCTTCCGCGAGCGCTTCCGCCATACCCCTCTCCTGCGCGCCAAACGGCGCGGCTACCTGCGCAACGTGGCGGTTGCCCTCGGTAATCTCGCCCAGCCAGAGACCGTCCCCGCCCTCGCCGCCAGCCTGCGCCGCGACCCCGAACCTCTCATCCGTGCCCACGCCGCCTGGGCATTGGGCCAGATTCCTCAACCGGAAGCCCGCACCGCCCTGCAATCCGCCCTCCAGAGCGAACCCGATCCCGTCGTCCAGTCTGAAATCCAGCAAGCCCTGAATAATTTTTCCTGAATCAGGAACCCCTTCACCCCCCCATGTGCGTCAGCGCGGAAGGGGTAGTTTAGCCACAGTTCCATAGGGGAGTACCAACTGGGAGGGATGATCGTTAAAATACAAAAAGGCTGTCCGACCTGGACAGCCTTTCGTGTTCGCAATCTCTGGAAACTACGGTACGGACGTCGCCGTCGGCGCCACAACCGCCGAAGTAGACGTCGCCGGAACCGTGATCGTCGGCGTGACGATATAGGCCTTAATGATCAAAATCTGGCCGGCAAAAATCTCATTGGCATCTTCAATTTTGTTCTCCTCGAGGATCGATTCCACAGTCGTATTGAATCGGGAAGCAATCAGGTCAATATTGTCACCAATCTTGACCGTATATTCGATCTTCGTCCCGGGCACAAAATCGGTGGGCAATGGTGTCTCGGTCGGCAATTGCTGATCCTTGGTCGGGATCAAAATTTTGTCGCCTGGCTTGATCGGGCAAGTGCCGCCAAAATTGTTCAATGCCAGCAGCACGTTTAAATCCACTTCAAATTGCACGGCAATACCCCAGCAGTTGTCGTCTTCCTGCACCGTATACTCAAATGGCCCGGTGGGCGTTGATGTCATCGTCGGTTCGGGGGTCAGTGTCACCGTCGGGGTCAGTGTAGCGGTTGCCGTTGGCGGCACCATCGTTGGGGTAAAGGTTAATGTCGGGGTCGGCGTATTCGTCTTGAACAGGGAAATCTTAAAACCGCCGGATTCCCCTCCAGCCAAAGACGTAACCAGGAAGATAATCCCGGCCACTACCAGCACCGCCACCAATCCCCAAATCACGAAAGGCATCACCTTCTGTTTTTTCTTGTAATTTTCGATTAAGTCTTGTGGATCATTTTTAGCCATAAGCGTACCTGTTGGGTTCCTTTCAATGCGCCGCTCATCACCCTGCATGGATGTACACCACCCGTGCAAAAAACTGGTTATTGAAGGCATTCATTGGATTCAATTCTACCTGATTATAAGAAATTTGGCAAAAAGTTGATTTTCATGTTTTTTTGATTATTCAAGACGGCCATGAGGGTCAACAACCCATCACAGCTTACGCAGCACATCCCTCAATATCGTGGTTTTCTACCAGATACTGTCGTAAATACTCGCCGGTATACGACTGTGGAACCTGGCAAATCTCCTCCGGCGTCCCCGCCGCCAGCACCTCGCCGCCCGCGTCTCCGCCCTCCGGCCCCAGATCAATCAGATAATCTGCCACCTTGATAATGTCCAGGTTATGCTCAATGATGATCACCGAATTCCCCGCGTCGACCAGTCGTTGTAATACCTCGATCAGTTTATGCACATCCGCTGCGTGCAGGCCGACCGAAGGCTCGTCCAGCACATACACGGTCTTGCCTGTAGCCCGCCGTGAAAGCTCTTTGGCCAGCTTCACGCGCTGTGCTTCACCTCCTGATAATGTCGGCGCGGGCTGCCCGATGCGCACATATCCCAGGCCCACCTCATTCAAAGTCTGCAATTTTGAAACGATCCGCGGAAAAGCCTCAAAAAATTCCAGCCCGGTTTCCACCGTCATGTCCAGTACTTCGGCGATATTCTTGCCCTTAAAGCGCATTTGCAGTGTCTCGCGGTTGAAGCGTGCCCCGTGGCACACATCACACGGTACATACACGTCCGGCAGGAACTGCATTTCAATCCGCAATTGTCCCTGACCCTGGCAGGCTTCACATCGTCCCCCGCGCACATTGAATGAAAACCGTCCGGGTTTATACCCGCGGATCTTGCTCTCCGGGATTTCAGTAAACAGCTTGCGAATTTCATCAAACACGCCCGTATATGTGCCCGGATTGGAACGCGGTGTCCGCCCAATCGGTGACTGGTCGATATTGATCACCTTATCGACAAATTTCAACCCTTCAATCCGGTCATGCTCGCCTGGCGAAGTTCTGGCCCCGTTCAATTCTTTCGCCAGTGCCTGGTAAAGAATATCGACCATCAGCGTAGATTTGCCAGAACCAGAAACACCCGTGATGCATACCAGCTTACCCAGCGGAATTTCAACATCAATATTTTTGAGGTTATTCGCCCGTGCGCCAATCACCCGCAGCGATTTATTATTTCCATTCCTGCGCACCTCCGGAACCGGCACCTGCAAACGCCGATCGAGATAAGCGCCGGTCAGTGATTCGGGCGCAGCCAAAATCTTTTCCAGCGGGCCTTCTGCCACCACTTCGCCGCCATGCTCGCCCGCACCCGGACCGAGGTCTACAATCCAGTCTGCCGAGCGGATGGTTTCTTCATCATGCTCCACCACCAGCACCGAGTTGCCCAGGTCGCGCAGTCCTTTCAAAGTCGTCAGCAAGCGTGCATTATCCCGCGGGTGCAGCCCGATCGATGGTTCATCCAGCACATACAGCACGCCCATCAATCGCGAGCCAATCTGCGTCGCCAAACGGATGCGCTGCGCTTCACCGCCCGAAAGCGTCGCCGCCGGGCGGCGCAGGGTCAAATAATCCAGCCCCACGTTCACCAGAAAACCCAGCCGCGAATCAATTTCCTTGAATACCCGGTCGGCAATTGCCAGATCGCGTTTGTTCAGCGGGGTATCCTCGCTGTACAGTTTCCGCACCCATTCCAGCGTACGCGCCACCGGCCAGTCAGTCACTTCTATGATATTCCTGTCATCAACCGTCACGGCAATCGACTCCGGCCGCAAGCGTGCCCCCTTGCAGGTCGGGCAGGGTTTATCACTCATGTATTCCTGGATGCGCGAGCGCACATAATCCGATGAGGTTTCGCGGAAGCGCCGCTCCAGATTATTGACCACACCCTCAAAAGCCATCTTGACCGTCGAGCGCCTGTCATTCTGGCTCTTGAACTTGACCGTGATCTCCTTGCCCCTGGTGCCATACAAGACGATGTCCAGCTTCTCCTGGGGCAAGGTTTTCACGGGCGCATCCATATCAATATTAAATTCCTTGCAGGCTGCGGTCAGCATCTGCCAGTAATACCCGCCTTCTTCACGGTTGCGGGTGCTGCTCCATTCCATCGCGGTGATCGCCCCATTATTCAGGGAACGATTCGCTTTGGGCATCAGCAAATCCGGGTCAATCTCCAGCCGGCTGCCCAGCCCCTGGCAGTCGGGGCAGGCCCCGTGCGGCGTATTGAAGGAAAAACTGCGCGGCTCAATCTCATGCAGACTGACCCCGTGTTCCGGGCAGGACAAATACTCCGAATAAAACATTTCTACCGGCTCATCATCGGTCACATCCAGCACCGTCAGGTAGCCTTCGCCGACCTTCAAAGCAGTTTCCACTGAGTCGGTCAACCGGGAGCGCTGTGCCAACAGGTCTTCTTCGCTTTCCGGGGCCTGGCGCACCAGACGATCAACGACTGCTTCAATCGTATGGATCTTGTATCGATCGAGACTGATCTCATCATCCAGGTTATACAATACCCCGTCTGCGCGCACACGCACGAAACCCGCCTTGCGGATCTCGTCAAATACCGCCTGATACGTCCCCTTGCGGCTGCGTACTACCGGCGCCAGAATCATCAACCGCCGCCCCTCCGGCAAACTTTCAATCCGGTCGACAATCTCTTCTGCCGACTGGCGGGAAACCACCCGTCCGCATACCGGGCAATGCGGCACCCCCACCCGCGCAAACAGCAGGCGGAAATAATCATACACTTCGGTCACCGTACCCACCGTAGAGCGCGGATTACGGGAAGTCGCCTTCTGGTCAATCGACACGGCCGGGGATAACCCTTCGATCGAATCGACATCCGGCTTGTCCATTTGACCCAAAAACTGACGCGCATACGCCGACAGCGACTCCACATACCGGCGCTGCCCCTCCGCAAAGATGGTATCAAAAGCCAGCGATGATTTGCCCGAACCCGATAGACCGGTGATCACCACCAGTTCATCCCGGGGAATTTCAACATTAATATTTTTTAGATTGTGCTGTCTTGCCCCCAAAACACGGATCACATTTTTACTCATCCTACCTGTCCTCACCAGACCATTAAATCAAGTCTACATTCATATTTTCAGGATCAACTTAACTGCATGCAATCTGTAATTATACCAGAACATACGTCCAACTAATTCATTTTTTCTTGGAATATCCCCCTGTTTATCCTCTTTCTTGACGACTTCATCTTGACGAACCTTTCATTGGCGGCCCATTTTTCCCTGATCCCCGGTCGCGCGGACCCCAGTCCCTGTTTCCCTGATGAACGGATTGTCTAATCCCGTCTTTTCAACCATTCATAAACCAAATTCTCCCCCTTCACTGTATAATGTCAATAGTCTTATTCAATCCATCCACAGCAATTATTCATACGGGAGGAACAGCATGGCAGAAAACATAATCACACATCAGAATTCGGAGAAATTGCATAAAAAAAGGATCAATAGCTGGGTGATGTACGACTGGGCAAACTCGGCCTTCGCCACCACCATCATGGCCGCCGTCCTGCCTGTCTATTACTCATCCGTGGCCAGCGCCAACCTCACCCGCGCCGACGCCACCGCCAACTGGGCCTTCACCACCACCATCGCCCTGATTATCGTCGCCATCATGTCCCCCATCCTGGGCGCAATGGCCGATTTCAGCGGCGCGAAGAAAAAATACCTGACCATCTTCGTGATCATTGGCGTCACCGGCACAGCCCTGCTCTATCTGGTGCAGACCGGCGACTGGATAAAAGCCTCTATCTTCTATATCATTGCCAGCATCGGCTTCTCCGGCGGGATCGTGTTTTACGATTCCCTCCTCCCGCATGTTGCCCGGCCGGATGAGATCGACCAGGTCTCCTCCAAAGGCTATGCCATCGGCTACCTCGGCGGCGGATTATTGCTGGCCGTCAATCTGGCAATGATTATGATTACCCCCGAACAATTGAATGGCATATTTCAGAATACCGGTTTGGTAACAACGATCACCATGTCGGCAGGAGAATGGGCAGGCCTTATGTCTCGCCTCTCGTTTGTATCCGTCGCCATCTGGTGGCTCGTCTTCACCATTCCACTGTGGCGCAACGTTCCCGAACCGCCCCGCCGTGTCAAGGAAGGCGAAGAAGGCTTCAACCCTGTCCAGGCCAGCTTCTCTCGCCTGGCCCACACCTTCGGCGAAATCTCAAAATACAAGCAGCTGCTCAAGTTCATCATTGCTTTCTGGCTGTACAATAACGGCATCGGCACGATCATCTACATGGCAACCATCTACGGCACCGAACTGGGCTTCAGCAGCATCACCACCATCGGCACCCTGCTTATGGTGCAGTTCGTCGCCTTTCCCTTTGCCTTCCTGTTTGGCTGGCTTGCCAAAAAACTGGGCACCAAACGCGCCATCCTGCTCAGTCTGGTGATTTACTCCATCATCGCGATTATGGGATATTTCCTCTATCAGGAATGGCAGTTCTGGATGCTGGGCTTCCTCGTTGCCACCGTGCAGGGCGGCAGCCAGGCCCTCAGCCGCTCCCTGTGCGGGCGGATGATGCCCAAGAGCAAATCCGCAGAATTCTACGGTTTCTTCTCGGTCAGCGAAAAGATCGCCGGCACGGCCGGCCCGCTGCTATTTGGCCTGGTCAGTAAACTGATGGGCGGCAGCCGCCTGAGCATCGTCTCGTTGATCCTCTTCTTCATCTCTGGTGCCCTCGTCTTGCTCTCGGTGGACGAAAAAGAGGGCATCCGCGTGGCCGAAGCCGAAGAACAGGAATTCCTTAACGCATCCTCAAACCTGTCTGCTGTATAAGTACCACAAAGAAATGCAATCTCCCGAAGGTTTCATCCTTCGGGAGATTTTTTATCTCAAGTGCACGACATGTATCTGGTCTTGTCTTTCCTGCAACACATCTCCCTCCCAAAAAACGGGAGAGGGATTGAGGGTGAGGGCATTCCCACTCAAAACAACATTCCCGGCAGCGGCTGTGCATATACATGCGTAAATCCGCCATGGGTAAATCGAAGCAGTTTTCGCTGTCTTCGACAGCATTCACCATCCATCACGAAAAATACTGCAAAGCCAGCCGCAGTTTTTCTTCCACTTCCTGCGGTGCATCCTTCGGGATCGCCTGCAGGGCCGACTGCGCCTCTACAATACTATATCCCAGACTGGTCAGCGCCTCAATCACCTCAGCGTCCACATCCGTAACCGTATACCCTTCCAGCTGATCAACCTCGCCCACCCGGCCCTGCAAATGCAGCAAAATACGCTGGGCCGATTTCTTGCCAATCCCGGGCACACGGGTGAACACTTCCGCCTGTTCGCTGACCACCGCCCGTCGAATGGCATCCACCGTCAACACAGACATGGTTGCCAGAGCGATCCGCGGACCAACCCCATTTACAGCCAATAACAGCTCAAAAAATTCGCGTTCGTTTTCACGGTCAAATCCGTACAATCCCCAGGCATTTTCGCGAATGGCGAGATAGGTGTGCAAAAATACGGCTTCGCCCACATGCACATCATCGCTGACGCGTACCGGCACAAACACCCGCACGCCAAAGCCACCCACTTGCACGACAATTTCTTCTTTTTTTACAGCAACCACTTCACCCTGAATATTGGCAATCATTTTTCACCCTTGCAAGTGTTCGTTTTATCTGTGCCGCCGTTGATTGAAGATTTCATACAACATCACCCCGGTCGCCACCGCCAAATTGAGCGAATCATTCTGCCCAACCATGGGAATGCGCACCATTTCGTCACATACAGCCATCTGCACTGCATCCAGCCCCTGGCGCTCACTGCCCATCAATAGCAGCACCGGATCGGGATAAACTACGTCCTGGAAATCCATGGCCGCCTCATCGGACGTTCCGACTACCGGATACCCCCTTTGCCGTTTCCAGTCCGCAAATTCGGCAAAGCTGGCCCTGACCAGCTTCTGCGTGAAAATTGCCCCCATGCTGCCGCGCATTGCCGCCGGGTCATACGGGTCTGTCGAGTGATCCAGCAGGATCAATCCCGGTGCGCCAACCGCATCCTGGGTGCGCATGATCGTGCCCAGATTGCCGGGATTCTGGATTGACTCCAGCGCCGTCCAGTTTTCACCCCTTGTCAGGCGCACCGCATCCAGCTCCAGCCAATGCTGGCGGACAACTGCTGCCATTCCCTGAGGGCCATCCTTCAACGACAGGCTGTGAAACACATCATCGCTGACTTCAACGACCTCTACCCC
>Ga0334890_1003397_pt1 | contig 16193 bp, 17 predicted proteins | sample GraSluR1_MG_3_FD_207220 | JGI IMG/M metagenome (GOLD analysis project Ga0334890, IMG submission 207220) | Sludge microbial communities from methane-producing bioreactor in Wageningen University, Netherlands - Granular Sludge_31_08-R1 | ecosystem: Engineered > Bioreactor > Anaerobic >... | reverse complement strand
CTGAACCGGCGGCGGGCCCGCCTCTTTCCCTCCCGCTACCGGCCAGCCCTGGGTATCTTTCGCGGCCGGTGGACGGCCGGACACCGATTGCACCGCATTCATGTTGCGCACCTCCCGCTATTCCCACTGGTCCCCCCCGTTCATACCGACTTATGCGATTCGGGGCCGGCTAGTCAACCCGGCCGGCCCCTATCAGATGAATCTCAATCCGACGTACTATCCGGTACGAGGGCTCCCGATCGCGGGTTACCTCAGGAGCTGCAGGATCGACTGCGGCTTCTGGTTCGCCTGCGCGAGCATCGCGGTGCCCGACTGGAGCAGGATCTGCGTCTTCGTGAAGTTGGCCATCTCTATCGCCATGTCGACGTCCCTGATACGGGATTCGGCTGCCGTCAGGTTCTCGTTCGCGGCGCCAAGGTTGGCGATCGTGTACTCGAGCCTGTTCTGCACGGCGCCGAGTGATGCGCGCTGGGCCGAGACGGTGTTGATGGCGCTGTCTATCGTGGTGATTGCGGCGTCTGCGTCAGTCCTGGTGGAGATGCTCACGAGATTAACACCCAGGGCGGTGGCCTGCATGTCACCGATCGAGACAGAGAGGTTCTGCCCAGCGTTTGCACCGATCTGGAAGAACGCCGCCCCCCCCGTGACCGTGATGGTGTCGGCGCCGTCACCGGCAACCCACGAACCAGCAGCAAGCGCGTCATTCACTGTCAACCTGATCCCGAGGTGGTTGAAGTCGAGTATCGCCGTCTTCCCTGTCAATGGAGAGTCGACCTCGAGAACCTGGACGTTGCCCAGCGCATCCTCGATGGTGACCGCGACATCCTTCACGGACCCTGCGGCGGTCGTCACTGTGTACGCGCCCGCGGCGGCACCGCTCACGTCTACGCCGCCCAAGCCGTGTGCCGCATCCAGCTGACCCGCCAAGGCATAGGTCGAACCGAGGGTGCCCTTAAGCAGTTGCTTGGTGTTGAACTCCGTGGTGTCGCCGATCCTGTCGATTTCGGTTATCAGTTGCGTGACCTCAGCCTGGAGCTGCGTGCGGTCGCTATCTGTCAGACTGTCCGAGGACGACTGGACCGCCAGCTCCCTCATCCTCTGGAGGATCGAGTGGGTCTCGTTGAGAGCGCCCTCAGCGGTCTGTATCAGCGAGATAGCGTCGTTGGCGTTCCTCTGCGCCATCGCGAGGCCGCGGGACTGGCCCCTCATCTTCTCGGATATGGCGAGGCCTGCCGCGTCGTCCGCCGCCTTGCTGATCCTCAGGCCGGACGACAGTTTCTCGAGAGACTTACTCATGCTTCCATCGGTTGCCGATAGGTTCTTCCAAGCGTTCAACGCGCTGATGTTGTGGTTGATCCTCATTTATCTCATCCTCCTTGATGATTTTCGCCCTCCGGCGGGGCCCGGCGCCGAGACCCCCGCAGGATGGCAGGCGACGTCCAGTCGCCTTCTCATCACATATATCGAGACAACGGCCCGGCAGTTTAGCGTCGCCGAAAAACTGAGCGGGGGGCTTTCGCCTCCCGCCGGTGAACCAGATATGGCTCTCGATGATCCGTTACATCCGGTCGCGCAGCTCGTCCAGCTTCTCCATTGGAGCCTCAACCGCAGCTGAGGCCAGGCGGTTCTCCTCGACGATCGCGTCGAATACTTCGCGCCTCAACACGCGGACACCGCGCGGCGCCACGATGCCCAGGCGCACCTGCGCCTGGTCTCCCGAGCCCTTCACCTGAGAGACGACGACCTCGATGCCGTCTCCTATTATGATGCTCTGTCCCGTTCTCCTGGTGAGTACCAGCACCTTCAGTCCTCCCGCTTCGGGGCGTCCGCACGCTGCTGGAATACGTAGTACTTCAGGGGATGTTCTGGGTTCATGGTCACGATTTGTCGGGCGATCCCGCGGGCATGATTGACAGCGATTGGCGCCTGGAGGTTGAGGCTGGTCTGTGAAGGATCGCGCGGCACCACCGCGATGGCCAGATACCTCAGGTCCGCGGGGGACGCCGCTTCGAGGCCTGCCACAGTATCTTCATCGGGGCTGACCGAGTAGCCCGGCACGAACATGAGCGGATCTGTGACAACGAAGGCGATCCCCGGATCGTCCAGCGATTGGAGCCACCTGAACGGCGAATTCCCCCGAGTAATGAGCGCGAATCGCCTGCGTTCCTCGAACCCGATGAGGCCATCGGGGAACCGCATCACCATATCCTCCGCGACGTCGATGTCGGAGAAGCGCGTAGTATGAATGAGCACTCTAGTCACCACCAGCCGGTTGCCTGAATTGCCTGCTTGGTTACATAACTTCGGATTGGCTATCTTTACTCACTCCGGACTGCCTACCGGAGGAAATCGACCAACGTGGGCTGTATGAGCCTCGCCCCGACGGCGAGAGCCGCCTGGTATGAAGCCTCTTCCTGGCTGAGTTTCAGAATGATCTGATCGAATTCAGCGTCCTCCGTATCCGAAAGAAGCCGCGTGAGGCTGCTATTGGATTCGGTCAGTCGCTGGGATATCATATCGAGCCTGTTAATCTTGGCTCCGGTTTCGCTCACGTAGGAAAGGAGCTCGTCGGTCTCGGCCTGTATGGCGGTCAACATGTCGCCGACCGCCTTGAAGTCCCCAGCCTTCACGAGCGAGGAAACCTGCGGTACCAGGGCGAGCACCGAGTTTGGCCCATCCAGGAATTCGGGGGTAATGTTAATTCGCATGGTCTGGCCGGGCCCCACTTCTCTCTGTATTGCACCGAAATCGAGGACCCCGGCCGGCCCGGCGGCCGTGAATGGTTGGGTGAGGGTGTTCTGCCCCGCAAACAGGAACCTTCCGCCGTGGTCGCTGTTGGCCAGGAAAACCAGGTGTTCCTGTATTTGCTCGAGCTCCTTGGCAATAGCGTCGAGACTGGACGCGGGCACGGTGCTCGTGGCGGCGGAATTAGCGAGTTCTCCGACCCTGTGCATCGCGTCGACCATCTGTCTGAGCGCTTCTTCAGTGGCCAGGAGCCAATCCTTGGAGTCCCCAACGTTCTTGACGTATCTCTCGACCTCGGCGATGGATGTCCTGAGCCTGAAAGCCCTGTTCGCCCCCACGGGGTCGTCCGACGGCTTGTTTATGCGCTTGCCGGAGGCGAGCTGCTCCTGGAATTCGAGCGCCCTTCGATTTACCGTGTCGAGGCGGAGGAGCAGGTTCCTCGCCATCGCGTTCGTGGTGATCCTCATCCTGAATCACTCCCCGCCCGGAGATACGTTACCACGGATCAAGCACGTAGCGGAACAGTCAAGCAATCAATCAACGGCCGGTGATCCCGGTCCTGTTGATCAATACATCGAGCATTTCGTCCGCGGCGGTTATTAGCTTTGCGGCCGCCTGGTAGGCGTGCTGGAACTTCATCATATTGGTCATCTCCTCGTCGAGTGACACCCCCGACACGGATTGCTGCAGGTTCTCCATCTGGTTCACCAGGTAATCTTCGTTCTTGGCCATGCGCTTGGCATGGTCCGCGTCAACTCCCAGGCCCGTGACTATGCCCCGGAAAAAATCGTTCCACGTCGCATTGGGCGGCTGGAGCGGGTCCGAGCTCATAGTCAACTTCTGTTTGAGTTGCGCCATCGCCAGGGCGTTGTCGCCGTTGCCCACCAGGCCGTTCCCTGAAGCGGCGATGAGGGAAACATCGCCCAGTATGGCGTCGTCCACGGCCATGCTGAGCGCGCCCGTCCCCTTGAAAAACGAGGCGCTCCCGGCGACTCCATGGTAGTCGAAGCCGAGCGCGTGCTGCGTGTTGACTTCCGTAATAATGCTATTGGCAAGGCTGTCGATGTCCGTCTTTATCTGTTGGATGTACTCGTCCCTGAGTCTCAGGAATCCCTTTATCTCGCCCGATGAAACATTAACATCCAGGCCGCCGGGCCATTCGAGGTGGGCGAGCCCGTCGCCGTCTTCGCGAACGCGTATCTCCACGGCGCCCTGCGATTCGACGAGCAACACTCCCCCCACAGTGACCCTTGCGGCGCCCGAGTTTTCCTCGGAAATCCTTATGTCGATGATTTTCGCCAGATCGTCCAGCAGGCCGTCTCTCCTGTCCATCAAGTCATTCGGCCTGTAGCCGGCGGACCTGGCATTGGTGATCTCGACGTTTAACTCCGCTATCTGCCTGGCCAGGGCATTGATCTGTACCACCTTCGACCTGACCGATGTATCCACATCCGCCCGCATTTCTTCAAGCTGGCGGAACGTCCGGTTGAACGACTCCGCCAGTGTTACCGCGCTCTCTCGCACTGTCTTGCGGACGGCTTCGCTCTCCGGGTTAGATTGAAGCTCCTGAAGAGACTCCCAGAACTTGTCCAGCACCGATCTGATGCCCGAGTCGGACGGCTCGTTGAGTATGACCTCTATCTCCTCGAAAGCGGCCGACATCGTGCCGAATTCCCCGAGCCTCTTGATCTCAGTGCGCTTCTGCATATCGATGAACGCGTCGCGAATCCGTCGTATATCGGTGACGTGGACTCCTGTGCCGATGTGCCCTACTGCCCCCGGGGACGCATACGGATCGGTGGCGGCCAGTATCGCCTCCTGCCGCGTATACCCAGGGGTATTCACGTTGGCCACGTTGTGGCCGACGACGTCCAGGGCAGTTTGCTGCGCCATCAGCGCCCTCTTGCCTATCTCGATACCCATGAACGGCGTTCTCAATGGGACGGCCCCCTAGTCAAGCCTTCTTGTCGACAATGCCGCTCGCTTTCTGGATCACTTCGCCCTCCTGGTCGTAAGCACCCTTCATGCGCGAGGTCAGGGCGTTGAGCATGAAATTCACGTAGGCGAGAGACTGGTTTATCAGCTCTGAGTTTACGTCGTTCAATCCGCGGATCTGTTCGATGCTGTTCCGGATGGAATCGCGGCTGGAGAACAGCAATTCGCGGTGGGGTGACTGTGACATGGATATCATGTCTCCGATATTGATCTCGGAGGCGGGCTTGTTGACGATCGAAGAAACCTCCTGCTGCAGCTTCCATCGCTTCTCCTCGATCCTGCCCGTTCTGCCTATCAGGACCTGTTCGGCCCTGACTACCTTATCGAGGTCGGATATCGCCCCTTTCAACAGGGCCTCCTGCTTTTTCTTCCCCAGAGTCACAAGGTCCGCATATGCCTCCGCTTCCTGCTCCAGAAACCGGGCCATCTTCTCCCAGAGTTCTTCCGGCATTCTTACGCCTCCTTGACTGGGCGGGTGCCCATATCAGCACGCAGCCGCCCGAGGGGGATACCCGGACGGGCGGCCAATGGCGGGTCCGACACTATTTGAGCCGGTCCGCGATGGTCCGGCGCAATATCATATCCGCGATGTCGGCGGCCTTTACCTCGTAGGTCCCCTCGGCTATCTTCTTGGATATGGCGTCCACCTTGTCGGCCCTCTCGTCAGGCATGGCGGCGATGACTTCCTTCAATCTATTGACTTCACTCGCCCGGGCGGATATGGACAGCTCGTCGGCCTTCGCTGTCGCGACTCTGTCTTTCCCCTGCTTCGTTCCATGCTGCGACTTGACCCTATCGGACTGGACCTTGAGGGCAGAGTCTATTTGACTCCTGGAAACCTTCATTGCTTCACCCCTCCTTGTCCCTGCGCGCATCGCAACACACGTAGCTTCGATCATTGTATCGTGGGGTATGATGATTTTGTTTACTTCTTTATTTACTTCCTGGTGTCCCTGATATGATCGAATATGTGAATCTTGCCCGTGCGTGAGGCCCTCGAGTCCGGTGACAACTCGTTCGCGACATCCTGCAACTTCTTAACGCAAGCATCGCACACTCGCCCGCTAAGGATGATCGCGCCGCATACATCGCACCTGAGTTCGACGCCGGTCAGGCGGCTCTGCATAAGCCGGCCCTGGCGCAGGAACTTGAGTATCCGCTCTTTCTTAACACTGGTCTCTTCACAGACGTGATCGATGGATACACCCGGATTCTCCTGGAGAAACCTGCGCACAGTGTCGAATTGACGATCCTCTTCTTGCAGGCACTTCGGGCACACCTCGACCCCCGTGTCCACAAAAACCCGTCCGCACTCAGGGCAGCTCCTGATTTCCATCTCTTACTCCTCCACCATGGCGCACACGAGAATGTCAACGCTAACAGCCCCACAGGCCAACATGGTCTTCGCGCATTCCCTGACAGTGCTTCCAGTGGTGAACACGTCGTCCACCAGTATCACGCGCCGGCCCGCTAGAGCCCCGGGCGGCCTTATCTGAAACGCCCCTTCGACATTGCGACGCCTCTCTTCCGGCTTGAGGCTACTTTGTGGGAGCGTTTCTCTGGCGCGGGTCAGTTTTCCTGCTGCAACCACCGATCCGCTCAATCTGGCGACGACCCTCGCCATGAGAAGGGCCTGGTTGAATCCCCGGCTCTGCTCCCTCAGCCGGTGTAAAGGCACGGGCACGATCGCGTCGGCGGGCATGATGTCGGCGGCGGCGCGCGCCATCAGCGCGCCCAGTGGTTCGCAAAGATGCTGCTGACCCCCGTATTTGAGTCCCCAGATGGCGCGTTTGAGGTTGCCCCTATAGAAACCGGCCGCCCTCATCCTCGGTATGGGTTGGGGCGCGGTGGACGCGTCGCCAGTGGGCGCGTGTCTGGCGATCGGAGGGAAATTCCGTTTTATGCCCGGCAGGGAACTCCAACAGGTTTCGCATATTGCGTCGCATGGACGGACGGGAGATGGAAGCCGGGCCCCGCAGAGAGCGCAGGACGTCGCCGGCGGAAAACAAAGGTCGAGGATACCGCGCAGGAATTCCATGTGGGGTCCGGTGGCAGCACGCATGCGACACCATTTCTGCGACTATTCCCATATTCCTCCAGAAAACCGATGCCCCCCTGCGAGATAGGCGATCAGCCGCTCTTTTCTCGGCCTGTTCAGCATGGTCTTCACAGTGGAAAGGATGGCGCGGGCATCCGAGTTTTCCCCAAGCCTGCATACTATCGCAACGTCGCCCGAGCACATGAAAAGGCCGATGCTTTCCGGGCTCTCGCCGGGAGCCGCCACGTCGCCCATCCTCACGGCCTTGAGCACCCTGGAGGAGGACTCGAGCCGTCGCACTATGGACCACGTCTGATCGGTGGAGTAGTCGTCGACGGCCACGACCTCGTACGGAACGCTGGTGCCGGAAATGCCGATGCCGCACAAGCGCCTGAGGAATCTTTCAACCACGTCTTCCCCGTTCTTTATTAGAACCAGGACGCTTACAAGAGGCACTCCGGGCGTGGGACCGTTCCTCGATCCGAGCCACGCGGTCAGGTCCAGGAAGGCGGCAACCAGTCCGTACAGGGCGAGCATCAATACGGCCAGCCACACGTATGGGTACACTGTACACGACAACCCCCCAGGAACGGTATTCACAACTCAGGTTATTCCGTTCCCGGGGGAGTGGTGATTCCACTGTTGGTTCCAATGTTGGTTCAGTTCCTATCTATCCCAATAGACTCCCGAGATCCGCCGCCATGTCCGTCTTCTCCCACGGGAGATCCAGATCGTCTCTCCCAAAATGGCCATAGCAGGCAACTTGCTTATATATCGGCCTCCGCAGATCGAACCTATCTATGACCGCCGCGGGCCTGAAGTCGAATAGGCGCTGCACTGCCCTGGTGATCTCCGGTTCCGGCGCCTTGCCCGTTCCGAATGTCTCGACCATGAGCGACACTGGGTGCGCCACTCCGATAACGTACGCCACCTGGACTTCGCATTTGGAGGCCAGGCCCGCCTGAACGATATTCTTCGCGACGTAGCGGGCCGCGTATGAGCCCGTCCTATCCACTTTGGTCGGGTCCTTCCCCGAAAACGACCCGCCGCCGTGCCGCGAGTATCCGCCGTATGTATCGACGATGATCTTCCTGCCGCTCAGCCCGGAATCCCCCTGCGGCCCACCGATAACGAACCTGCCGGTGGGGTTGACGAAGTAATGGGTCCCGTCATCCAGCAGGTTTGGAGGAACGACGGGGCGCACCACCTCGTTGATTATGTCCTCTCTTATGCGTTCCATGGGCACTTCTGGACTGTGCTGGGCCGAAACCACAAGCGCTTCGACCCTGGCGGGCTTGCCTCCGACATAGCCGACAGTCACTTGGGTCTTGCCGTCCGGCCTGAGGTACGGCAGCACACCGGTCTTTCTCACCTCCGCCAGGCGCCGGGCGAGGCGGTGCGAGAGGAAAATGGGCATCGGCATCAGCACGGGGGTCTCGCTGCAGGCGAACCCGAACATCATGCCCTGGTCCCCGGCCCCGGTCAAGTCCTCCCTGACCCCTCCCGGATTTGTCTTCGCCTCGGCGGACCTATTCACTCCAAGGGCGATGTCGGGGGATTGGTCCTCGATGGCCGTCAGCACCGAGCAGGTATTCCCGTCAAATCCGTACTTCGCCCGCGTATAGCCGATCCCGCGTATCGTATCCCTGACTATCTCCGGTATTTCCACGTAACAGCCGGTCGAGATCTCGCCCGTGACGAGCGCCATGCCGGTCTTCACTACACACTCGCATGCGACGTGGGCTGACGGGTCTTTCTCCAATATCTTGTCCAGGATAGCATCGCATATCTGATCCGCCACCTTGTCAGGATGGCCCTCCGTCACGGATTCGGACGTGAAAAGCCTCGTCTCCACCGCCAACCCCTCCCCAGGTCCGTATTATCCCCAGCCGTGGCCGCAGCGGCCGCACAGGCACCGCTTAAACTGAAACGACCCCTTCCAACCGGAAGGGGTCATATATCGTACTCTCATCCTTCAGATTGGAGTGGTGAACTCGTCACCATTTCCACCCTGCCGGGCTTGGCACCCGCCATACGGGCTGGTTGCCGGGGAGTCATCAGGCCGGTCCCTCATCCCACTCTTGATAAGAGGGTAGTTCAATTGTCGATTTTCATCCTAGCATCGACGGCCGGCAGTGTCAATGGCCGAGCCGGGCATGGCCGCCGCCCGCTCCCGGCGCGAGCCCGGCCTCAACCGCGTAGACCGCAAGCTGCACCCTGTTCTTCAGCTGCAGCTTCTCCATGAGATTCCCCACGTGCGCTTTGACCGTGTGGGTCGAGATGTGCAGCCGGGCGGCGATCTCGGCGTTGCTGGCGCCCTCGGCGACCAGGGCCAGCAGGGCGCGTTCGCGCCCAGTCAAGATCGTGGCCTGAGATTCTTCCCCCGAAAGCAGCCCGTGGAGCACGCGCGACGCCATCGATGGGACGATGAATCCATCTCCCGAAAACACGGATTGTATGGCCCTGCGGAATTCGTCGGGACTCGTGTTCTTGAGCAGGTAACCCTGGGCGCCCGCCTTGAGGCAATACACCAGGTCGTCATCACTGTCGGAGACCGTCAACACCAGTATCTTGCATCGAGGCATTTTCTGTTTCAGCAGCCGGATCGCTTCGAGACCATTGCATCTGGGCATCCGCAAATCCATGAGCACGAGATCGGGTTTGACCTCGCACGCCAGAGATACAGCCTCGGCCCCATCGGACGCCTGATAGACTTTCGACACATTACCGAAATCCATCAGCAACCGGGCCAAGGCTCTGCGCAGGAGCTCGTGGTCGTCAACAACCAGAATTCTCACGTTTGTCCCCTCCGGCATCGACTATGGGAGTTACTGGGACCTCCAACTCTACCCTGGTCCCGTGGCCGGGCTTGCTCGAGATCGACAGCCTGCCTCCTATGGACTCGGCGCGTTCCCGCATTATCGATAGGCCCCACCTTCTGGTGGATCGCCTGGAGACCAGGTCAAGGTCACATCCGATACCATTATCGTAGATAGAGAGTTTGCCGGTGCTCGGGTCCGAGGCGTTGAAGGAGACGTCGACTCTGCTGGCGTCCGAGTGGCTCTCTATATTGCGAAATGCCTCGGCGAGGATTTGAAAGACCCGAACCGCCGTTGACCTGTTGATGGCGAAGAATGCATCTTTCAGGTGGAATCTGAGATCGCGATCGCCCTGTCCGGGCCGGTCGATCGCGAGCGGGTTAGCCTCAGGATAGGCAGTCCGATCGACCCTCTCTTCCTTGAGGAAATCTATGGACTCCCTGGTCTTTTCGTAGGCGCGGTTCACTTCGTCCTCAATCTCGTCCATCACCTGCGCAAGCCGGCCGGGATCGTCCGCGGGAGTGGCGCGGAACAGGGCGGTCAACATAAGGGTTCGGGCCAGGGATTGACTCAGCCCGTCGTGGACCTCGTTGGCCATCCGGTTTCGCTCGAGTTTGGCAGCCAAATACGCTATGTTCGACGCATACTGCAGGTTTTCCACGCCCAGATCCAGGAGACTTATGAGGCCGCGCATCGTCCGGAGCAAGCCGCCGACATGAATGCTATGCCTGGTAGATGCCATGAAAAGGACCGGGGTGGACCCGCTCTTCCCCTTGACCTGGAGCGCCATGGCGAGGGCGAAACCGGGCGGGGGCGAGCTCCCGTGCTTTGAGGAGTAATCATATATGACGGCGCTGCCGTTCGGCCTGAATGCCGGATCCCTGACTACCTTCTTCGACCATTCGCCCACCGCCGCCATCGCTTGTTTCGACATCCCGGTGGCATTCGCGATGATGCTGTCATCCGGGTTGTTCGGATACGCCAACCATCCCGCCTGCATATCCAGGAGAGGGCCGATATCCAGAACCCTGACGAACAGCTGATTCAGGTCGCGCGAACTCGCCGCTATGCGCGCGACCTCGTACAGCACTCTCAGTTCACGGGCCTGTTCAGTCTCCCTATCGACAACCTCGAGGTCCTTTTGGATGATCGAGGATAAGAGCACCACTCCAGAGAGGAAAATCACCAGGTTGACCACGAGCATGTATCGCGGCTGGGAGAGCGTGGTCCAGATGGTCCCATCCAGATACCCCAGGCGCGAGTTCTGAGAGAAGACCCAGTACAGCAACACGAGCATTACAACCAATGATCCGATGAACAGCACGCCGCCGACGGAAAGGGCCTCTTGCGCCTCCATGGCCGTCAGCTTCCTCAGCAGCATCAGTAGTCCGACTCCCCACACAAGTACGCCTACCCATGAAGACAAGAAAAACAAGCTCCGATATATCCAGGCACTTTCGTTCATGGTCATCCTCCCCCTCGAACAACCATCCACATTGTGTGATACTGCGGGGAGAACCTACGGATCATGCCGTCTCCTATAAAATGCCTCCTTCCCCACCTCGATACAGCGGCTTCAGCATCATTGACCGCCAACAGTACAATTACCCCTTATGCTCGCAAATTCCTTGTCCGACAGGTTGCGATGTGTCGTCCATATCCTACCTGCGGAAACCACCCATCCCCCCGATGGGACACCGGAGATGGGTGGTTCGACATTGCAGGTATTCGAGTCCTAGCGAGAGCAAGCCATCTTCAACACGGCCCCGGCCAGGACGCTGGTCCCCAGGACCAGGTCTTTGGTCTCCGTGAATTCCTCGGGCACATGGCTCTTCCCCGCTACACTGGGCACAAAGAGCATCCCGACCCTCGTGATGCGGGTCATGAACATTGCGTCGTGTCCCGCTCCGCTGGGCATCACGATGTAATCGATCCCTTCCTGCTTCGCGGATTCCTCCAAAAGCTCGCGCAACTCGCCGTCCAGCACGAATGGATCGTCATCGCCCAGGTTATTGTAATGATACTGGATTTCCATGTTCCTACTCGCGGCCACCTCGCTGAACTTCCTCCGCAAGTCCTCAAGCACGCGGTTCTTCGACCCGATGTCTACCCCCCTGACCTCCAGAGACATGGTGACCTCGCCCGGGATGATGTTCATGACGCCCGGCTTCACCACCAGATCCCCTATCGTCCCAACCGTACCCAGATGGGCCTCCCGCCGAGCCGCGGCCTCCATCTCCAGCACGATCTCCGACGCCGCCGCCAGCGCATCCTTCCTCAGCCTCATCGGAAATGCCCCCGAATGGTTCGGCAAACCCTTTATCGTCGCCCATCCACGCGTCGCACCCGCGATGGCGCTCACCAAGCCCACAGACTTGCCGATGTCTTCCAGCACCGGACCCTGCTCGATGTGCATCTCGAAATAGCACTTGATCGACTCGGGGGAACGCTTGGCCTTCTCGAAATCCTCCGGCTTGAGACCGACGGAGGCGAGGGTATCCCAATAACTGACGCCCTGCTTGTCCACCCATACCTCTTTCAGCAGTTTCTCCGTGCAAGAGCCGACCACCGGCAGGCTCCCCTTAAACGATGACCCGAAGCGCGTCAATTCTTCCCCAGCGAATATGACCACTTCGATCGGATGCCTCGTCTTCATCCTCTCGTCGTTCAGCATCCTTACGACCTCGAGGCCGCCGATAACCCCCACTACCCCGTCATACTTGCCGCCGACCAGCGGAGTGTCGATGTGCGACCCCACCATCACCGAGGGAAGAGACGGATCCTCGGTGAGCTGGACTCGCTTCCCGAATATGTTGCCTACTGGGTCGACTGTGACCTCCAATCCCGCGCGGCGCATCTCTTCCATCATGTACTCGCGTCCAGCCAGATCGTCCTTCGTGAACGTGAGCCTGGATACGCCCGTCTCACCGACCTTGCCGATCCGCCCCAGTTCCTCTATGTTCCGCTCTATCCTCCCAGGATCAGGTCTCATACGCGTCCCTCCGTTGAATTGAGGAGTGCGCCCAGGTCAACGCGATCGCCCCGCAGGGGGAACGACTCGCACAGCCGGCGCACCTCCCCCTTGATCTCGTTGGCAGACTGCTCAGAGCCCAGTACCCCGACTATCAAATCGCCGATTGTCTCCATCTCTTTCTCCGCCATCCCCCGGGAGGTGACGCAATTGGTCCCGATCCTTATCCCGCCGCATACGCGGGGGGAGCTGGAGTCGAACGGCAGCCTGTTACGATTGCACGCAAGCCCCACGTCGTAGAGACGCCGTTCGGCTTCGACGCCGGTGAGCCCAAAGGGCCTCACATCGGCCAGCATCAGATGGCAATCCGTGCCCCCGGACACCAGGCGGACGCCCCTCTTGCCCAGGGCGCCTGACAGCGCCCTGGCGTTCGCCAGCACCTGAGCCGCGTACCCCCTGTAGCTCGCGCTCATCGCGATCCCGAACGAGTACGCCTTAGCAGCGACCGCGGGTATCATGATGCCGCTCTGGAGACCGGGGAACACCGCCTTATCGATCGCGTCCCCGTACTTGCCGCGGCAGAGGATGAACCCCCCGCGACCGCCCCTCATGGTCTTGTACATCGTCCCCGTGACAACGTCGGCGTACGGCACGGGCGACGGATAGCACCCTCCCGCCACAAGTCCCGAGAAATGCGCCATGTCCACCATGAACAGGGCTCCTACGCTATCGGCCACCTCGCGAAATCTGGGGAAGTCGACCACCCTCGGGTAGGCGCTGCCTCCGGCAATGATCAGCTTGGGCCTTTCCCTCAGCGCGATCTCCGCGACCTGGTCGTAATCCAGGATCTCCGTATCCCTGCGTACCCCGTAAGTGCTGCAATCATATATCGAACCGCTCAGGCTGACCTTCCATCCGTGAGACAAATGGCCGCCGTGGCCCAGGTCCATCGCCACGATCTTGTCTCCCGGCTTGATCAATGCGTGGTAAACAGCCAGGTTGGCGTTGGTCCCCGAATGAGGCTGCACGTTCGCGTGCTCCGCTCCGAATAGGGCCTTCGCGCGCTCGATCGCCAGCGTTTCGATTTCATCGATCCACTCGCAGGCAGGGAAATACCTGTTCCCGGGATACCCCTCGATCGCCCTGTCGGTCAGGAAACTCCCTTGAAGCTCCATGGCAGTCTCGCTCGCATGGTTCTCCGAGGCGATAAGCGACAGGGTCGAAGCGGCCCGCTCGTACTCCCCTCGCAAAGCCCTGGCCAGTTCCTTATCGAGAATCACAGTTACGCCCCCTATTCTGTCAGGACTTCGACGCCCCGATCAGGCCATGATCTTGATGAACGTTCCCGCCAGCACGGCCAGGGCTGCCGCCCACACAAGAACGTCGCGGCCCGAGAAGCCGACCTTCCTGTAAAGCGTCCGCTTCGTGCCCATCTCCTCGGGGATACTGTAGCCGCGCAGTTCCATGGCCAGCGCTATCGTCTGGCTCCGGCCCATCGCGGACAGGCCCAGCGGGATGACAAGTTGGCCTATGCCCCTGATTCTCTTCACCGGGTTGCTGGTCCCGATCGTGTCGGAGGCGCGGGCCTTGAGCGCGTTACCGATGATCGACAGTTCCTCCTGGAGCAGCGGGAAGAACCTCATGGCGAACCCGAACATGAACGCCGCCTTGTAGGGCAGTCCCGTCCTGTATAGAGACATCCCCCAGTGGAACGGGTCCGTCGTCATGGAGAACCCGAGGAAGGCGATGCCCATGGCCACCAGCCTGAAGGCCACCCTTATCCCGGTATCGAGCCCCCCGGCCGATACGCTGAAGAGTCTGGTCCCAAACAGGGTAATCGGCTGGAAAGGCGCCCCTCCTGTAACGGCCTGGATGATGATGACCGCCACCATGATGGGCGACATCAACAGCACGAAGAACATGTATTCTGTCGGCTTTATCCCCGCCGTAATCCAGATCAGGATTACCATGCCCACCGCCATCAACGGCGGGTACGGCAAGGGCAACAACCACAAGGCCACCAGAAAAGCGATCAGAAACAGCATCTTGGAGCGCGGATCCACCTTGTGGAGGAACGACTCCGACGCCGAGAACTGATAGAGCATCTTCATTTCGCCAGCACCTCCATCAGGGCGCGCCCCGCCTCATCCGTGGTAAGTGGAACGCCGGGCAGGCCGAGGCCTTGTGCCAGCTGCACGACCGCGGGCGGCTCGACGAATGTCTTGGCCAGGATATCGGACCGACTGAATACCTCGCGAACCGAGCCGTCCAGTAGGATATTCCCTTGACATAGAGCCACGGTCCGTTTGGCGTACTCAGCCACGAGTTCCATCGAGTGAGTGATCACCAGCACCGTGGTCTTGTTGCGTTCATTGAGCTGGGTTAGAACATCCATGATCTCCCTGGCTTTGTACGGATCCTGCCCAGTAGTGGGTTCGTCGACTATCAACACCGGAGGCTCCATGACCACTATAGAGGCTATGGCCAAACGCTGTTTATCGCCTTTTGCGAGGCGATGCGGGTGGATATCCCTGTACTGGTACAGGCGAAGGTCTTTCAGGATCTTCTCCACCTTTTTGTCCACGATATCATTGGCGACCTTCAGGTTGTTGAGGCCGAACGCCACATCATCCCACACCCGATCCTTGAACAGCTGGTGATCGGGATTCTGGAATACATATCCCACATACCGCGCCTGGAGGGACGGGGGCACTTTGTGGATGTCCTTCCCACATACCCTGATCACGCCCTTGGTGGGCGTCAGGAAACCACTCGTGCATTTCGCCAGTGTGCTCTTGCCGCTTCCGTTCTGGCCGATGAGCGCCACGAATTCGCCCTGCTTGATCTGTAGGTCGATCTTCTTCAGCGCCACGTTGTGCCGGGGGCGGGGGTAGGAAAAAGATACCCCCTCCAACTCCAAGGCGAATTCCCTTTCCTCAACCACGGGCCAACCCCCCTACGAGCCCGCGAGGCGCTGAGCCTCGGCCGGCCATAGCCTCTTTAAATACCTTGATAGCGTCCTCGATCGTGAGCGGTATTCTAGGCAGGGCTATCCCGCGCTTTTTCACATAGTGAGCCAGCTCGGCGACCTGGGGCAGCCTCAAGCCGTACTGGTGAACCTCGTCCGGTCGCTTGCAGAACTCTTCAACGGACGCATCCATCCGGATTTCGCCCCCGTGCACCACGACGATGCGGTCGGCGTACATCACCATCTGATCCACCTTGTCTTCAACCATTACGATTGTGTGGCGCTCTTCGGCCAGCTTCCGCACGACTTCGAATATCATGTTGGCCCCCAACGGATCCACTTCGGAGGTGGGCTTGTCGAACACGATCGCTTCGCTTCGAATCGCATCTATGGCCGCAATCGTGGTCTTCTGTTTCTCGCCGCCGGAGAGGTCGTACGTCACGCGTTTCCTCAACTGGCTGATATTGAACCGGCTGAGGGACTCGGTTATTCTCGCGTCCATCTCCTTGCGTTCATATCCCCTGCACTCGAGCCCCCAGACGAGCTCGTCCTCGACGAACAGGTTGAACAACTGAGCCTCGGGGTCTTGCATCACGAACCCGACTTTCGCCGTGAGCTCGCCCATCTTCTGGGATTTCGTTGGGCGCCCGAAACAAA